>ERZ761607.1181-NODE-1181-length-34498-cov-4.815637_pt1 | contig 34498 bp, 23 predicted proteins | sample MGYA00511164_ERZ761607 | MGnify/ENA primary metagenome ERZ761607 (study PRJEB28899, sample SAMN02445080) | bioreactor sludge metagenome | biome: EBPR sludge | place: Australia: Brisbane, Thorneside Wastewater Treatment Plant | collected 2011-06-22 ... | reverse complement strand
TGGTGTGCAGGGTGGACAGCACCATGTGGCCGGTCTGGGCGGCCTTGATGGCGATCTCGGCGGTTTCCAGGTCGCGGATTTCGCCGACCATGATGATGTCCGGGTCCTGGCGCAGGAAGCTGCGCAAGGCGGCGGCGAAGGTCATGCCGCGCTTGTTGTTCTGTTGTACCTGGTTGACGCCGGGCAGCCGGATTTCCACCGGATCCTCGGCGGTCGAGATGTTGCGGGTTTCGTCGTTCAGGATGCCCAGCGCGGTATACAGGCTCACCGTCTTGCCCGAGCCGGTCGGGCCGGTGACCAGCACCATGCCGTAGGGCTTGTGGATGGCCTCTTCGAACAGCTTCTGCTGGTCGGGCTCGTAGCCCAGCTTGTCGATGCCCAGCTTGGCGGCGCTGCCGTCCAGGATGCGCAGCACGATCTTCTCGCCGAACAGGGTGGGCAGGGTGCTGACGCGGAAGTCCACCTGCTTGGTCTTGGACAGGTTCAGCTTGATGCGGCCGTCCTGGGGCACGCGCTTCTCGGCGATGTCCAGTTGCGACATCACCTTCAGGCGGGCGGCGATGCGGTCCTTCAGCTTGGTCGGCGCCTTGGCTACCTGCTTCAGGATGCCGTCGATACGCAGGCGCACGCGGTAGTCGGTCTCGTAGGGTTCGAAGTGGATGTCCGAGGCGCCGCGCTTGATGGCGTCCACCAGCACCTTGTTGACGAATTTCACCACTGGCGTGTCGTCGCCCTTGGCGTCCACCGCACTGTCGCTGCCGCCTTCCTCGTCGGAGGCGTCCACTTCCAGGCTGTCCAGCCCGTCGTCGTCGTCGCCGAAGGCACTGGACAGATTGCTGGCAGTGTTCTGCCATTGATCCAGCGTGCGGCGCAACTGGTCCTCGTCCACCAGGATCGGCTCGACGATCAGGTTGGTGTGGAACTTGATCTCGTCCAGCGCGCCATGGCTGCGGGTGGGATCGGCCACGCCGACGAACAGCTTGCCGCCTCGCTTGAAAAGGGGTAGGACCTGGTGCTTCTGCAGCAAGTCTTCGCTGACCAACTTCAATGCGCTATGCGCGGGATCGAAGGCCAGGGCGTCCAGCAGCGGCATGCCGAATTCCATGGCGTTGGCGGCGGCCAGTTGCGGAGCAGTTACCAGGCGCTTGTCAGCAATCCATTGTGGGAGTGGAATCTTGGCTTCGGAGGCGTTAGCCATCGCGGCGCGTGCAGCAGCCTCATCCAGAGCGCCGTCCTGCACCAATCGTCGCGCGAGGCCGGTGATGCCGACCAGATTGGCGGTAGCGGGAACTGCACTCATGTAAATCTCCGGATCAGCATGTAACAGCGCCCTTAGCTTGACGCCTCTGTACAGGGAATGCGAGCGCCAGCGGCGTGACGGTTCATGTGTTCCCAAATGGAGCTTTCAGCCCATCCGCAGGATGGTGCGGATTACTCTAGCGTGCAGTTGCCCGTATCCATGTCGCAAAGCGTACGACGGATACCAGGCGACTGGGGGGTACCCGTAATATCGACACCGATCGCTGTGGCTGTGTCAGCCGCGCTGCATGCGCCCACTGGCGGCGCATCCGGAGTGTCTCCGTTGTGGATAGTGGCCAGCGCGAAGTTGGCATAGCTCTTCATTTCCATCTGGCAAGCTCCTTCGGAGGAGCGGATGCGATAGTTGTTATATGCAGGCAGGGCAATGGCTGCCAGGATGCCGATGATCGCCACTACAATCATCAGTTCGATGAGGGTGAAGCCGCGCGCCTTATTGAACATGATGACCCCTGAAAGATTGCCCCAGTCAGATTTGATGCAAGGAATGCGCCAAGTCACCGGGTCTAGGCCTATCGGCTTATAGGCATTCCTGATTGCGTGATGAGTCTCACGGAAATGCCCAATACAAGCTCAAGCATCACACATGCGCTAGCGCTCGATACAAAAAAGACCCCGCCACTGGCGGGGTCTTTGTGTGTAGCGCTTAGCTGCTTGCGCTATTACGGATCCAGTTCGCAGGTAGCACTGTCCATCTGACAAGTCGTGGTGCGCACGCCGGGGCCAGAGGGAGAGAAGGACAGTTCCGTGCCAGCGGTGGTGACCGGAGTCGTCTGCCAAGTGGTGATGGCGGCGTCGGCGTCACAAGCGGTTGCGGGGAATGGCAGCACGTTCATCTCGGACTGAGCGGCGGCGACAGCCGAGTTCACCCACGCCTTCGCTTCGGCCTGGCAGGCGCCTTCCGATGAACGAATGCGGTAGTTGTTGTAAGCCGGCAGCGCGATGGCGGCCAGGATGGCAATGATCGCGACCACGATCATCAGTTCGATCAGGGTGAAGCCCTGGGCGTTCTTCTTCATGACAATTCCCCTTTCAGGATTGGCTTGATGGATAGGGACACAAGCCCCGTGTCCCTACATGGACCGTGGGCGCCGCGTGGTACTACGACGCGTGCACGGAGATGCAGAGCAGGATGCGTGCCAACTTTCGGTGCCCCCCGCGATTCCCTCTCGCTACCGTCCCCGGAATGGAACCCAGACGCCGAAGTCGGGGGCGACTATCGCATCATTTGGAGGCGTTGGGTATCCGGAAACGCGGCCATTGCCGGCGTGTGTCACAGAACCGACAGCGCTTTCTGGGTGGCTTTCCGTCAACAAGCCGACGCATCGTTGGTGAGATGACTTGGTTTGTCAGAAAGTGACGTTGCACGTCACCTGGGTCACTGTGGGATGCGGTTCACTGTTCGGTGCGGGCGCGTCGCGGGGCGCGGCCTGCGCGCCCCCGGCGCACTTTCATTCCATGCCCAGCTTCTTGAGCTTGTAGCGCAGGGCGCGGAAGGTGATGCCCAACTGGGCGGCGGCCTTGGTCTTGTTCCAGCGGTTCTCTTCCAGCGCCTTCTGGATGGCGGCCCGCTCCAGTTGCTCGATGTAGTCGGGCAGGGCGCCGCCGGCCGGGTCCACATCCACGGCGCCGGGGATATCGCGGACCACTTCGCCGGGGCCGGCGTCGTGGCCGGACTTGCGGCCTGCGGGGGCCTGCGGCAGGTAGAGGTCGTCGATCTCGATGCTGTGGCCTTCGGACATGGCCAAGGCGCGCTCCAGGATGTTCTCCAGTTCGCGCACGTTGCCCGGGAAGGGATAGCGCCCCAGCGCCTCCATCGCCTCCGGCGACACCGAGGGAGCCATGCGCCCGTGCTGACCGGCCAGCCGGTCCAGGATGGCGGTGGTCAACTGGGCCAGGTCGCCGGTGCGCTCGCGCAGCGGCGGCACGCGCAGTTCGATGACATTGATGCGGTAGTACAGGTCGTGGCGGAAACGGCCGTCGGCGGCCAGTTCGCCCAGGTCCTTGTGGGTGGCCGAGAGGATGCGCACGTCCACCTGCACCTCGCTGGAGGCACCGACCGGGCGCACGGCCTTTTCCTGGATGGCGCGCAGCAGCTTGACCTGCATGGGCAGCGGCAGCTCGGCCACTTCGTCCAGGAACAGGGTGCCGCCGTTGGCGGCCTGGAACAGACCCTGCTTGTCGGCGTGGGCGCCGGTGAAGCTGCCCTTCTTGTGGCCGAAGAACTCGCTTTCCATCAGCTCGGCCGGGATGGCACCGCAGTTGACGGGCACGAACGGACCGGCCGCGCGGGCGCCCTGTTCGTGGATGGTGCGGGCGACCAGTTCCTTGCCGGTGCCGGACTCGCCCATGATGTAGACCGGCGCCTGGCTGCGCGCGACCTTGCCGATGGTCTCGCGCAGGGTGGCCATGGCGGCGGAGTTGCCCAGCAGCCGGCTGGCCTGCTCGGGCGGCGGCGGCGGTGGTGCGGCGCGCTCGCTGTTGTTGAGCTCCAGCGCGTGCTTGACCAGGCCGCGCAGCACGGTCAGGTCGACCGGCTTGCTGACGAAGTCGAAGGCGCCGGCCTTGAGGGCCTCCACCGCCAGTTCGATGTTGCCGAAGGCGGTGATCATCGCCACCGGCGTGTGTGGATGGTTGCGGGCGATCTCGCCGACCAGTTCGATGCCGTTGCCGTCGGGCAGGCGCATGTCGGTGAAGCAGAGGTCGTAGCGGTGGCGGGCCAGCAGTTCGCGGGCTTCGCCAAGGTTGGAAGCGGTGTCGATGCGCAGGCCCATGCGGCCCAGCGTCAGCGTCAGCAGTTCACGGATGTCGCGCTCGTCGTCGACGATCAGGGCGCTTCGGATTTGAGTCATGCATCCCCCTGTAGCCCCTGTGCGGGCAGTGTAACGGCTGAACGTGGATCGTGGTAGGCGCGAGGCCGGTGCCAGCGGCCTGCCTGGGTATGCAGGGGACCGGCCGGATGAGGGGGGCCACAGTGGATGGGTTGCAATCCCACGTGCTGTGGCGCGCCGGCTTGGCGCCGGTCGTGGCACATAAATGGTGAGTTGGTGGGGCCGTCGGCCCCACCCGCAGCCCATCTATATGCATATGTATGTAGGAAGGTGGCCGCGGGCAGGGGGCTGCGGCCTCGGCGCAATGCATGGGCTCCGGCAGGTGCCGGCCGCGTGGTGTAGCAGGGCAGGCCTTACGCCGGCAGCAGCGCGTGCGGGCCGGGCAGGGTCACCCGGAAGCAACTGCCGCCGCCGGGCATGGGCACGTATTCCAGGGTGGCCTGGTTGGCGCGGGTCAGCTCCCGGGCGATGTACAGGCCCAGTCCGGTGCCGTGCTCGGAGGTGGTGAAGAAGGGGCGGAACAACTGCGCGGCCACGGCCTCGGGGATGCCCGGGCCGCGGTCCATCACGTCGATGGCCGGGCGCTCGCCGGCGGCGAACACGCGCACCCGCACCCGCGCCGGCTCGCCGGGCAGGCGGCCGTAGTTCAGCGCGTTCTGCACCAGCACCGTCAGCACCTGCTGCAGGTGGCGGGTATCGACCAGGGCCGGCACCGGCCGGGCGCCGATGATGGCCTCCAGCGTGTCGGTCTCGATGGACAGGGTCTGCTGGTACTCGTCCACGAAGCGGCGGACGAAGGCGTTGAGGTCCACGTGCTCAGGCGAGGCGCGTTCGCGTCGGGCCAGGCCCAGCACGCTCTCGACGATGCCGTTGGTGCGCTGGCATTGCTGGTGGATGATCTGCAGCAGGCGGCGGTCGCCGTCCACGATCTGCTGGGATTCCTCCAGCAGTTGCACGGCGTAGTTGATGGCGGCCAGCGGGTTGCGGATCTCGTGGGCCAGGCTGGCCGAGAAGCGGCCCAGCGCGGCCAGGGTCAGCGATTCGGCCCGGCGCGAGACCACGGTGGCGTCGTCCAGGAAGATCAGCGAGGTCTCGCTGTCGGCCAGCAGGCGGGCGAAGCGCGGCTGCACTTCCGGCTGGTCGGGCGAGAACTGCATGGGCGATTCGTCGGTCTGCCAGCCGTTGCGCCAGCGCTGCAGGCGGCGGGCCAGTTCCGGCGCGGCGTGCAGCAGCGAGACGCCTTTGCCGTCGTCGCTGCCGTCGCCGCTGTCGCCCAGCAGCAGGCTGGCGGCTTCGTTGGCCAGGCGGATGTGGTTGTCGGCGTCCACCACCAGCACGCCGGTGCGCATGCGGCGGATGATCAGCTCGTTGATCTCGTAGAGGTTGGCGACTTCCTCGCCGCGCTTGTCGGCCAGCGCCTGGCTGGCGCGCGCCTTCTGGCCGGCCTGGTGCGACAGGTAGGCCAGGGCCAGGTAGCTGGCAGCGAACATGATGATCTCGGCGGAGGAGCGGTCCGCGGCGCCGTCGCGCACGATGCTCCACAGGTATTCGCCGAACAGTGCGCCGACCGCCAGCACGGCCACCGCCAGCGCCAGCCGCGCCGACGGCAGCAGCAGGGCGGCGGCCGACACGTTGAACAGCAGCATCATGGCGATGCCGGCGTTGGCGTTGGGGATGGCGTGGGTGACCAGCGCGGCGGCCAGGATGTCCAGGCAGACGCTGCCGAACACGATCCACACCAGCCGCTGCACGTCCCGGCCGATGAAGAACAGCAGCAGCGCCGCCAGCAGGTAGCCGACGGTGACCGCCGCGCCCAGCTCGGGATGGCGCGCTTCGCCCAGTACGCTGCTGAGCGGGCTGAACATCAGCGCGGCGAGGATGCCGGCTTCCAGCAGACGGTACAGCGCGAAGAAATACAGCTCCCGGCGCGGCACCGATTCGATGCGGGACAGGAGCGACTGGGCCTGGCGCAAGACGCGTGTTTCCCCCGGGGCGAGGCGGCCAGTATAGGCAGGCCGGCCCCGGTTTGCGCGCGGGGCGGCCGCCTTTCGCCTGTTCCACCAAAGACTTAGGTCCGGGGTTTTGCGCCTCCCGCCGCCGTCGGCCACAATAGGGGGCTCGTCCGCGCCGCCGCCCCCGTGGCCCCGGCCGTGGGCGGTGTCTTCTGTTCCCTACCCACGGTGACGCATGAATTTCCACGAATATCAGGCCAAGCAGTTGCTGGCCGAGTACGGCATCCCGGTTCCGGCCGGCAAAGTCGCGGCGACGGCGGACGAGGCGGTCGCGGCCGCGCAGTCCCTCGGCAACGGCCCCTGGATGGTCAAGGCCCAGATCCACGCGGGCGGCCGCGGCAAGGCCGGCGGCGTCAAGTTCTGCAAGACCATCGACGACGTGAAGGCGGCCGCCGCCAAGATGCTCGGTACGAAGATGGCCACCTACCAGACCGCCGGCGTCGAGCTGCCGGTCAACCTGGTGCTGGTGACCACCGCCGGCGAGATCGTCAAGGAACTGTACCTGTCGGTGCTGGTCGACCGCGGCACCCGCACCATCACCTACATCGCCTCGTCCGAGGGCGGCGTGGAGATCGAGCAGGTCGCGGCCGAGACGCCGGACAAGATCCACACCCTGCACGTGGATTTCGTCGAAGGCGTGCAGCCGTACCAGGGCCGCGAATTCGGTTTCAGGATGGGCCTGACCGCCAAGCAGGCCGGCCAGTTCGCCAACATCATGGTGAACCTGTACCGCATCTTCAACGAGAAGGACCTGGCGCTGGTCGAGATCAACCCGCTGGCGATCCTGGACGACGGCAACCTGTACGCGCTGGACGGCAAGTTCAACAGCGACGACAACGCCAGCTTCCGCCACAAGGACCTGGTCGCCATGCGCGACAAGAGCCAGGAGGACGAGACCGAAGTGACGGCCTCGGAACTGGACATCAACTACGTGACCATGGACGGCAACATCGGCTGCATGGTCAACGGCGCGGGCCTGGCGATGGCCACCATGGACGTCATCAAGCTCAACGGCGGCGAGCCGGCGAACTTCCTGGACGTGGGCGGCGGCGCCAACAAGCAGCGCGTGATCGAGGCGTTCAAGCTGATCCTGTCCTCGGACAAGGTCGAGGGCATCTTCGTCAACATCTTCGGTGGCATCGTCCGCTGCGACATGATCGCCGAGGGCATCATCGCCGCGGTGAAGGAAGTGGGCGTCAAGGTGCCGGTGGTGGTGCGCCTGGAAGGCACCAACGTGGAAGAGGGCAAGCAACTGCTGCGCGACAGCGGCATGGCCATCATCCCGGCCGACGACATCAACGACGGCGCGAAGAAGGTCGTCGCAGCGGTCAAGAACGCCGCCTGATCCACGCCCACCTTAGGACATTCCCATGAGCGTACTGATTGACAAGAACACCAAGGTGATCGTGCAGGGCTTCACCGGCCAGCAGGGCACCTTCCACGCCACCCAGATGATCGAGTACGGCACCCAGGTCGTCGGCGGCGTCACCCCGGGCAAGGGCGGCACCACCCACATCGACCTGCCGGTGTTCGACACCGTCGCCGATGCAGTCAAAAGCACCGGCGCGGACGCGTCGGTGATCTACGTGCCGCCGCCGTTCGCGGCCGACGCGATCCTGGAAGCGGCCGCGGCCGGCATCAAGGTCATCGTCTGCATCACCGAGGGCATCCCGGTGCTGGACATGCTGCGCGTGAAGAACGTGCTGACCCGCAGCCATCCGGACACCGTGCTGATCGGGCCCAACTGCCCCGGCGTGATCACCCCGGGCCAGTGCAAGATCGGCATCATGCCGGGCCACATCCACATGCCGGGCAAGATCGGCATCGTCTCGCGCTCCGGCACGCTGACCTACGAAGCGGTCAAGCAGACCACCGAGGTGGGCCTGGGCCAATCGACCTGCATCGGCATCGGCGGCGACCCGATCAACGGCCTGAACTTCGTCGACTGCCTCAAGCTGTTCAACGAAGACCCGCAGACCGAGGGCATCATCATGGTCGGCGAGATCGGCGGTGACGCCGAGGAAGCCGGCGCCGAGTACATCAAGGCGCACGTGAAGAAGCCGGTCGTCGGCTTCATCGCCGGCGCCTCGGCCCCGGCCGGCAAGCGCATGGGCCACGCCGGCGCCATCGCCAGCGGCGGCAAGGGCACGGCCGAGGGCAAGTTCGCGGCGATGGAAGCCGCGGGCGTCACCACGGTGCGCTCGCCGGGCGACCTGGGCGCAGCGATCGCGGCACGGTTGAAGAAGTAAGCCGGCTGCGCTTCGTAGCCGTGTTGCGTTATGCAGAAAGCCGCCTCAGGGCGGCTTTCTGCTTTTTCGGGTCCCGTGGATTTGCAGGGGAGAGATTTGCCTGGGCGTGGGTTTGCTGAGGCAGAGAGGGTGGAGTCGGCGTTCGCGCCCCAAGTTCGGTGAGTGATCCCTGGCTCCGTCGGCCCCCACTCCAACCCTCCCCCGTGAGCGGGGGAGGGGGCCTTGTCCAGGAGGCAGGTCTGCTCTTCCGGCACCGGCACCGGCACCGGCCTCCAACCCCAAACCTCAAACCCCAAACCCCAACTCAGCCTCCAGCCCCCGATCCCGATCCATGCGCTGTTGGTTCCTTCCCCCGCTTGCGGGGGAAGGCGGGGCTGGGGGCAAAATGTCCCCAACGTCACCGCACAGGACGTGCCCATGCGCCAGGGACAGAAACGCGACCGCGCCCGCGAACTGCGCCGCAACATGACGCTCGCGGAACGGAAGCTGTGGAACATCCTCTGCCGACGCCAGCTCGAAGGCTTCCGCTTCCGTCGCCAGCACCCCGTCGGCCCCTACATCGCCGACTTCGCCTGCCTGGACGCGCACCTCATCGCCGAAGCGGACGGCGGCCTGCACATGGACTCGGTCGGCGATGCGTCGCGGGACGCCTTCCTGCGACGCGAGGGGTTCCACATCCTGCGCTTCTGGAATAATGAGGCCATGGCGAACCTCGAAGGCGTCCGTGCGCTGATTCTCCGCAGGTGCATGGACGTTCGCTCCCATCCCGGCCTTCCCCCGCACGCGGGGGAAGGGGCAGACCAAGCAGGCTGACATGTCCCAGATCCTCCGCATCGCCATGGCCCAGTTCGACTTCCCGGTGGGGGCGGTGGCGCAGAACGGCGAGACCATCCGGCGGATGATCGCCGAGGCGCGCGACGAGTACGGCGCCGACGTGGTGCTGTTCCCTGAACTCGCCGTCAGCGGCTATCCGCCGGAGGACCTGCTGCTGCGGCCGCGCTTCCTGGCCGATTGCGAGACGACGTTGCAGGAGATCGCGGTGTCCACCCACGGCATCGTGGCGGTGGTGGGCTGGCCGCAGTCGGCCGGCAGCGTGGTCTACAACGCCGCCAGCGTGCTGCGCAACGGCGGCGTGGAGGCGACCTACCGCAAGCGCGAACTGCCCAACTACGCGGTGTTCGACGAGCGCCGTTACTTCGACGCGGACCCGGACGGGGGCGCCTGTACCTTCGAGGTCGCCGGCGTGCCGCTGGGCCTGGTGATCTGCGAGGACCTGTGGTTCCCCGAGCCCCTGGCCGAAACGGCGAAGGCCGGCGCGGTGCTGGTTCTGGTGCCCAACGCTTCGCCGTTCGACCGCGACAAGCACGCGCAGCGCGACGCGCTGCTGGCCGAGCGCACGCGCGACACCGGCGCGGCGCTGGCCTACCTCAACGTGGTGGGCGGGCAGGACGCGGTGGTGTTCGACGGCGCCTCGGTGGTGGCCGACGGCGACGGCACGGTGCATCCGGCCGCGGCGGCGTTCACCGACCAGTGGCTGGTGGTGGACTTCGACGTCGCGACGCGCCGCTTCAGCCCGGTGCTGTGGATGGACGACGGCGACGAGAGCCGCGATGCGCTGGCCTGGCGCGCCATCGTGCGCGGCCTGCGCGACTACTGCGGCAAGAACGGGTTTTCCAAGGTGTGGCTGGGCCTGTCCGGCGGCATCGATTCGGCGCTGGTGCTGGCGCTGGCGGTGGACGCGCTGGGCGCGGACAACGTGACCGCGGTGCGGCTGCCGTCGCGCTACACGGCGGGGTTGTCCAACGACCTGGCGGCCGAGCAGTGCGCGGCGCTGGGCGTGCGGCTGGAGACGATCTCCATCGAGGCGCCGTTCAAGGGTTTCCTGGAAGCGCTGGGGCCGGCGTTCGGCGACCGTCCCGTCGACACCACCGAGGAGAACCTGCAGTCGCGCAGCCGCGGCGCGATCATGATGGCGCTGGCCAACAAGTTCGGCGGGCTGCTGCTGACCACCGGCAACAAGAGCGAGTACGCGGTGGGCTACGCCACCATCTACGGCGACATGTGCGGCGGCTACGCGCCGATCAAGGACCTGTACAAGACCGAGGTGTTCGCGCTGGCGCGCTGGCGCAACACGGTGGGCGGGGCGCCGGTGATCCCGCCGGCGGTGATCGACCGGCCGCCCTCGGCCGAGCTGCGCGAGAACCAGACCGACCAGGATTCGCTGCCGCCCTACGACGTGCTGGACGCCATCCTGTACCGCTACGTGGACCTGGAGCAGTCGCGCGACGAGATCGTCGCCGCCGGCTTCGACGCCGCCACCGTGGACCGCATGCTGCGGCTGGTGCGGATCAACGAATGGAAGCGCCACCAGGCCGCGCCGGGGCCGAAGGTCTCGCGCCGCGCCTTCGGCCGCGAGCGCCGCTACCCCATCACCAACAAGTACTCCCTGTAAGGCACACCGCCGGATTTCCCCTGTAGGAGCGACGTCAGTCGCGACCGGAAGTCCGAGGAAAGCGGAAAGCGTTTCGACACGGATCAAGGCACATCAACGCGGATGAAGACAAAAGCCTTATCCGCGTTGATGTGCCTTGATCCGTGCCGGATGCTGTTCGCGATTCTTTCGGTCGCGACTGACGTCGCTCCTACAGAGGAGATGGCCGGCCTTCGTGGCGCGCACTGCACCCCGATGGGAAAAGGGCCTCGCGGCCCTTTTTTCGTGGTCCGGCGCGGCGCCGCTCAGTCCTGCTTGCGGCGCTCGGCGGTGTTGATTGACTTCTCGCCGGAGAACGGGTTGAGCTTGCGGACCATCCAGGGGTAGTCGGGCCACTTGCCGGCCAGCCACGGATGCTGCGGGTCGTTGAGTTCCAGCACGCGGCGGGCGTCGTCGGCCAGCGCCTTGTTGCCCAGGCGGGTGTACGCCTCGGCCAGCACGGCGACGGCGTCGTTCTGGTGCGCGCTCTGCGGGTAGGTCTCCAGCAGGTAGCGGGCGCGGCTGGCAGCCGACACCCAGGCCTCGCGGCGCAGGTAGTAGACGGCGGTGTCGAGCTCGTGCAGGGCGAACTGGTCGCGCAGGACCATCATGCGCTGGCGCGCGTCGGCGGCGTAGCGGCTGTTGGGGAAGCGCTCGGCGACGATGTTGAAGTCGCTGTAGCCCTGCATGGGCGTGGCCAGGTCGCGGCGGCTGGCGTCCAGGCGCCAGACCTTCTGCAGGAACACGGTGTCGCGGTTGGAGTTGGCCAGCCCGCGCAGGTAGTACATGTACGGGATGTTGCGCTGGGTGGGGTAGGTGCGGATGAAGCGGTCGATGGTGGACACCGCTTCGTCCAGCTTGCCGGCCTTGTACTCGGCGTAGGCGGTTTCCATCAGCGCCTGCTCGGTGTACGGGCCGTAGGGATACTGTGCGATCAGGCGGCGGAAGCCGGTCAGGCCACGGTCCCAGTTGTTGTTCATCATCGCCGCGTGGGCTTCCTGGTACATGACCTCGACGGGCTGGTTCTCCGGCGCTTCCTTCTTCTTGAAGATCTTGCCGCAGCCGGTGCCGGCGACGGCGATGGCCAGCGCGAGCAGGACGAGGCGGGCGGGCGCGGAATAGCGGGAGAGGCGGGTGGAAGCGCGCTGGGTCATGGGCTGGCGGCGGGCCGCGGCAGGGAAACGGACTGTGGATGATAGCCTAGGCGCCGCTCCCGCCATGAACGGCCGGCCAATATCGGGCCGGTCGCCGCCGATTCCGCATGACAGACCCCAACCTCCACGACGCTCCCGATACCCCCCGCACCGCCACGGTGCCCGCCAGCGCCGCCGGTCGCCGCTTCGACGCCGTGCTGGCCGAGCTGTTTCCCGAATTCTCCCGCTCCCGCCTGGCCGAATGGATCAAGTCCGGCGACGCCCGCCTGGACGGCCAGGCGGTGAAGCCGCGCGACCCCGTGCGCGGCGGCGAGACCGCCAGCCTGGACGTGGTGCTGGAGACCCAGACCCACGCGCTGCCGGAGGACATCCCGCTGGACGTGCTGTACGAGGACGCGCAGGTCCTTGTGCTGGACAAGCCCGCCGGGCTGGTGGTGCACCCGGGCGCGGGCAATCCCACCGGCACCCTGGTCAACGCGCTGCTGCACCGCGACCCGGCGCTGGCCGCGCTGCCGCGCGCCGGCATCGTGCACCGGCTGGACAAGGACACTTCCGGCGTCATGGTGGTGGCGCGCACACTGGAGGCGCACACCTCGCTGGTGGCGCAACTGGCCGCGCGCGACGTGCATCGCCAGTACCTGGCGGTGGTGGTCGGCGCGATGGTCTCCGGCGGCACCGCCGACGCGCCCATCGACCGCCACCCGCGCGATCGCTTGAAGATGGCCGTGCGCGAGGACGGCCGCGACGCCGTCACCCACTACCGCCTGCGCGAGCGCTTCCGCGCCCACACCGCGCTGGAGTGCCGGCTGGAAACCGGCCGCACCCACCAGATCCGCGTGCACATGGCGCACATCCGCTACCCCATTGTGGGCGACCCGCTGTACGGCGGGCCGCTGAAGCTGCCCAAGGGCGCCAGCGAGGAGCTGGTCGCGGCCCTGCGCGGCTTCAAGCGGCAGGCGCTGCACGCCGAGACCCTGGAGTTCGTCCACCCCGCCAGCGGCGAACCGGTGCGCGTCACCGCGCCGGTGCCGGCCGACATGGCGGCGCTGATGGCCGCGCTGCGCGACGACACCCGGGCGCACCGCGGATGAGCGGCGCGCCGCGGGTGGAGGCCGCGTGGCCGGCGCCGCCGGGCGTGCGCGCGTTCACCACGCTGCGCCACGGCGCGGGGGATTCGCGCGCGCCGTTCGACCATTTCAACCTCGGCAACTTCCGCACGCCCGACGGCGACGATCCGGCCACGGTCGCCGGCAACCGCGCACGACTGGCGGTGCTCGCCGGCCTGCCTTCGCCGCCGCACTGGCTGCGCCAGGTGCACGGCACGGGCGTGGTGCGGGTGGAGGCGCCCGCCGTTCCCGGTGCGGAGGAACCGGAGGCCGACGCCGCGGTGACGTCCACGCCCGGCGTGGTGCTGGCCATCCTGACCGCCGATTGCCTGCCGGTGGTGTTCGCCGCCCGCGACGGCCGCGAAGTGGCCGCCGCGCACGCGGGCTGGCCCGGGCTGTCGAAGGGCATGCTGGAGGCCGCGCTCGCGGCGATGCGCACACCGCCGGCGGACGTGCTGGCGTGGATCGGGCCGGCGGCGGGGCCGCAGCGCTACGAAGTCGGCCGGGACGTGTTCGAGGCCTTCGTCGCGCAGGACGCGGGTGCCGAGGCCGCGTTTGCGCCGACCCGGCCCGGCCACTGGCTGGCCGACCTGCCCGCGCTGGCCCGCCGGTGCCTGGTCGCGCAGGGCATGCGCCCGGCCGACATCCATGGCGGTGACCTGTGCACCATCGGCGATCCGCAGCGCTTCTTCTCGCACCGCCGCGACGGTCGCAGCGGCCGCATCGCCACCCTGGCATGGATGCAGCCCTGACCGCTCCGCCGCTGTTCGCGCAATTGCTGGGCCCCGCATTCGCGGCATTGCCGGCGCCGGTGCGCGCGCTGCACCTTGCGCAGGGCCCGCGCCGGTACCGCGGCAGGGTGGAGGTGGCGCGCGGCAGTGGCCTGCTTTCGCGCCTGCTCGCCGCCGCCACGCGGCTGCCGCCGGCCGGCGAGGGCCTGCTGCGCGTCGACATCGACGCGCGGCCGCAGGGCGAACGCTGGACCCGCCACGTCGGCGGGCGCGCGATGCCGTCGCGGCTGTGGCGCGACGGCGACCTGCTGTGCGAGCGGCTGGGGCCGGTGCGGTTCGGCTTCCGGTTGCGGGCCGCTGAAGGCGCGATCCACTGGCAGGTCGTGCAGGCGCGAGTGCTCGGCCTGCCGCTGCCGGCGGCCTGGTTCGCCGGGGTCGGTGCGCGCGAATCGGCCGACGGCGCGCGCTACTGCTTCGACGTGTGGGCCGCCATGCCCCTCGCCGGGCCGCTGGTGCATTACCGCGGCTGGTTGGCCGTGGACGATTGCGTGGATTGATCCCGTGCGAAGGCGGCCGGCGCCGGGCCGGCCGGGACTTCAGTGCGCCGGCGCGGCCGGCGTCGGCGACAGTTGCGGATTGCCTTGCAGGCGCTGCGCGGTCCAGTCGGCGTCGCGCGCGCGGGCCGGTTGCGACACGACCAGCACATTGCTGCCGAAGCGGGCATGGAAGCGCGTGGCGATGTCCTGCAACGCCTGTTCGTTGCCGGCGTTGTCGGCGTGCAGCACGATCAGCAGGCGCGAAGCCATCTTCTCCGGGCCGCCGCTGGGGCCGCGCCACTGGCCGTTGACGTCGAACCAGGTCAGCCCGTCGGGGAAGCGCGGCGTGACCTCGCCGGCCAGGAAATCCTCCCAGCCGGCCAGTTCCGCCCGTTCGAAATACAACTCCGTGCGCAGCATCGCGTGCCCGGATGCTGCGGCCGGCGTATCCGCCGCGGCCGGTGGCCGGCCGCCGGAGGGCGTGCAGGCCGTCGCGGCGGCGGCGAGGGCGGCGAGGGCTGCCCAGCGCAGGCCGCGCGCGCGCTCAGAACGCATAGCGCACCCGGGTGTAGTAGTAGGCGCCGTTGCTGCCCACCGGCGAGAGCACGTCGTAGGGCATGTTGCCGAAGTAGTAGATGTCGCTGTTGGACAGGTCCGGGTACTCGTCGGTCAGGTTCTGCCCGCCCAGCGCGACGCTCCAGCGCTCGCCGATGCGGTATTCGACCTCGGCGTCGAGCTGCCACTCCGCGCCGTAGGTCTGGGTGGGCTCGTAGCCGCCGCCGAAGTTGAACACGCGCTTGGCGCTGCCGTGGCGCTGCACGCGGGCCAGCAGGTTCCAGCGGTCGTTGTTCCAGTTGGCGCTGAACAGCGCGCGGTTGCGCGGCGCGGCGTCGGTGATGGTGTTGCTTTCCTCCACGCTGAACAGGGTATAGCCCGGGTCCAGCGAGGAAAGCTGGGTGGGCGTGGCGACGATGTTGCGCAGCTCGGTCTTGGCGTAGCTGTAGGTGGCGGTCAGCAGCAGGCGGCCGCCGGCCAGTTCGTCGCGCCAGTTGGCTACTACCTCGGCGCCGCGGGTGCGGGTGTCGGCGGCGTTGACGAAGAACTGCGCGCTCTCGATCCGGGCGACGTCGAAGTTGGCGTCGATGTAGTCGGTCAGCGCGTCGCCGGTGATGGCCTCGGACAGCGCGATGCGGTCGTCGATGTCGATGTGGAACAGGTCCAGCGACAGGTCCAGGCGCTCGCCGATGCGGCTGGTGAAGCCCAGGCTGGCGTTGAGCGACTTCTCCGGCTTCAGCGCGGTGGCGCCCAGGGCGCGGGCGATGGGGTTGTTGACCGACAGCAGGCGGCCTTCGACGATCTGGCCGGCGGCGTTGTAGCCGGTGCTGGTGGACTCGTAGCCGACCTGCGCCAGCGACGGCGCGCGGAAGCTGTTGGACAGCGCGCCGCGCAGGGCGAAGGCCGGCGCGAACTCGTAGCGCGCCGCCAGCTTGCCGGTGGCTTGGCCGCCGAAGTCCTCGTAGTCCTCGTAGCGCGCCGCCAGGTCGGTGGTCAGCTTCTCGCCGAAGCGGCTGGACAGGCTGGCGTAGACGCTGGCCACGTCGCGGCTCAGGTTGGCCTGGTCCTGCGGGGTCAGGCCGCCGCCGGATTGCGAGCCGGCCGGGCGGTCGGCGTAGGGGCCGACCGCGTAGCTGGCCGGGTCGCCGGCGCCGGTCTCGTAGCGCTCCACGCGGAATTCCGCGCCCACGCCCAGGGTGTGGGCATTGGCGCCGCTGTCGAAGCCGCGGCTCAGGTCCAGGTTGGCCAGGGTCTGCTGGAACTCGTAGTCGCCGGTGCGGAAGCGGGTCGGGCTGGACGGGCCCAGTGAGGCGTTGAGCGAATCGCGCAGGCGGTAGGTGAAAGCGTTGCGCCCGTGGTTGACGCTGGCGTCCACGTCCCATTGCCCCCATTGCCCGCGCGCGCCGCCGACCAGGCCCACGTCGAGGTTCTCGCCGATGGACACCGGCAGGAAGCCGTCCGGATACACCTCGCGCCAGTTGGCGGCGCCGTCCGGATAGCGGAACCAGTTGGCGCCCTCGGTGTCGCGCTGGTTGTAGGTGCCGAAGGCGTACAGCGCGGCGCCGTCGCCGAACGGGATCTCGCTGTTGAACCAGGCGTTGAGGTCCTTGGACTGGCCGTCGCCCAGGTGGTAGTTGCGCTTGCCCTGCAGGGCCAGGTTGACGTCGCTCTGCTCCCACGGCGGGATCTGGTCGAAGCCGGCGCGGTTGGTGGCCTCGCGGTTCTTCAGTTCGAAGCCCACGCGGAAGAAGCCGCCGTCGCCCGCGGCCGTGCCCACCTTGCCGGACAGGAAGCTGGTCTGGCCGTCGCTCAGCGTCTGCCCGATCGGTTCCACCCTGGTGTGGTGCAGGCCGTAGCTGGCCTCCCAGGCGCCGCCCTCGGGCGCGTCCTCCAGGATCACGTTGATCACGCCGGCCACCGCGTCGGAGCCGTACTGCGCGCCGGCGCCGTCGCGCAGCACCTCGATGCGCTTGATCGCCGACACCGGGATGGCGTTGTAGTCCACCGGCGTGGTGCCGCGGCCGATCTTCGAGGCCGTGCTGACCAGCGCCGAGGTGTGGCGGCGCTTGCCGTTGACCAGCACCAGCACCTGGTCCGGCGCCAGGCCGCGCAGTTGCGCGGCGCGCACGTGGTCGGCGCCGCCGGAGTTGGACTGGCGCGGGAAGTTGAACGACGGCAGCAGCGTCTGCAGCGCGCTGCCCAGCTCGCCGTTCAGCACGCCGGCCTTGCGGATGTCCTCGGCGCTCAGCACGTCGATGGGCGAGGTGGATTCCAGCGCCGTGCGGTCGCTGGCGCGGGTGCCGGTGACGATCACCGCGTCCAGGTCGGTGGCCCCGTCCGGCGCGCGCTGCGCGTGCACAGGAAGGGCCAGGGCCAGGGCGATGGCGGCGCCGAGCGGCGCGAAAGCGGGACGATGCATGCAGGACTCCTGGGGGGAGGAAGGGAAAGGATGGGTGGTGCCCGAAGGCGATGGCGGGTATTTTATCCATCCATCTGGATAAAGAGATATGTTAATTGCATCTGTATCCATTGCGGCCTGAGACGTCATGGCGCATGTCGATGTGCTCATGCCGACAGGTCATATGGCGCAGGCCGCGCATGGCCGATGCTGTTCCCCGCCTTTCCACCGTGTTTCCCCGGAGTGTCCCGATGCTGCTACGCAATGCCCTGTGGTTGTCCCTGGTCCTGTCGCTCGCCGGTTGCGCGACGCTGCCGCCGCCCGCGCCCGCCACCGCGGTCACCGCATCGATGCAGGGCGACGCCGCGCGCCCGGCCCAGGCTTCCGGCTGGGTGCGCAGCGAGTTGTACTTCGGCGTGGGCGAGGAGACCGGCCCGGCCGACCGGCCGCAGGCCGAGCCGATCACCGAGGCGGCCTGGCGGGCCTTCCTGGACAAGGAAGTGACCGCGCGCTTCCCCGACGGCCTGACCGTGTTCGACGCCTACGGCCAATGGCTGTTCCGCGGCGCCCAGGAACCCAACCGGCTGAAGACCAAGGTGCTGGTGATCCTGCACGAGGACACCCCGCAGCGCCGCGCCGACGTCGAGGCGATCCGGCTGGCATGGAAGCAGGCCACCGGCCACCAGTCGGTGCTGTGGTCGCGGCAGGCGGTGGAAGTGTCGTTCTGAAGGCAGGAGTGAGTGGAGAGGAGTGAGGAGTGAGCGAAAATCGCTCATGGCCTTGCTCTGCCGCTACTCACTTCTCACTCCTCTCCACTCACTCCTCATCCCATGACCGATCAACCACGCAGCAGCAAATGGTTCGTCCCCGGCGACCTCAACGGTTTCTTCGGCCTGGTGGTGGACAACCTGTCCATCCTCGGCTTCATCGCCGCCGCGCTGATCGGCATCTTCCAGTTCCCGGCCGAGGTGGTGTTCACCCGCATGTTCCCGGGCACGGCGCTGGGCGTGCTGGTAGGCAACCTGATCTACACGTGGATGGCGCACCGGTTGGCGGCGAAGACCGGGCGCGACGACGTCACCGCGATGCCGCTGGGCCTAGACGCGCCCACCAGCATCGGCATGGCGCTGCTGGTGCTGGGCCCGGCGTTCGTCGGCTTCAAGCAGGCCGGGCTGGACGAACAGGCCGCCGCCACCGCCACCTGGCAGCTCGGCATGGCCTCGCTGGTGGTGATGGGCGTGCTGAAACTGGTGCTGTCATTCTTCGGCGATGCGGTCACGCGCGCGGTGCCGCGTGCGGGCCTGCTGGGTTCCATCGGCGGCGCGGCGCTGACGCTGCTCGGCTTCCTGCCGCTGATCGAGACGCTGCGGCAGCCGGTGGTGGGCTTTGTCACCTTCGGCCTGCTGCTGTACGTGCTGGTGGCGAAGGGGAAACTGCCGGTCAGGATTCCCGGCGTGCTGCTGGCCTTCGTCGTCGGCACCGCGCTGTACTACGGGCTCGGGTTGGCCGGGCTGGGCGCGCCGGGTTTCAAGGTGCCGGACGCGGTGCCGTTGGCCTTCACCCTGCCGCTGCCGACGCTGGGCTGGCTGGACGGCCTGCCGTACACCGTGCCCTACCTGCCGCTGCTGCTGCCGTTCGGCCTGCTGATGGTGGTGGGCGGCATCAACGTCAGCGAAAGCGCACGCGCGGCCGGCGACGACTACCGCACCCGCGATGTATTGCTGGCCGAAGCTGTGTCCACCCTGGTCGCCGGCGTCTGCGGCGGCGTGGCGCAGACCACGCCCTACATCGGCCAGCCGGCGTACAAGCACATGGGCGCGCGCAAGGGCTATACGCTGCTGACCGGCCTGTTCATCGGCCTGGGCGGCGTGCTGGGCTACGTGTCGGGGCTGGTGCAATGGCTGCCGGTGGCGGTGCTGGCGCCGATCATCGTCTACGTGGGCCTGGACATCACCGTGCAGGCGTTCCACGAGACGCCGCGCAAGCACGCCGTCGCGGTGGCGCTGGGGTTCCTGCCGTCCATCGCCTACCTGCTGTGCATCAAGGCGGGCAACCCGGCCTGGATCGCGCCGGACCGGTTCGCCGCGCTGTACGAAGGCGTCGACGGCCACGGCATCCCCGACCTGGCGGCGCTGGTGACCCTGGGCAACGGCTTCATCATCACCGCGATGATCTGGACCACCGCGCTGGTGGCGCTGATCGACGGCCGCAACGGCCGCGCCGTCGTCGCGTTGCTGGTGGGTGCGGTGCTGACCCTGTTCGGCATCATCCACTCGGTCGATCCGCGCGGCGGTATCTACCTGCCGTGGGCGGTGGAGGGCCTGCGCGCGACCATCCTGTGGCAGTTCGCCGGGGCGTATGCCGCACTGGCCGTGGTGCTGGGCCTGCTGTCGCTGCAGAAGAAGGCGTAGGCCGGGGCTACGTCCCGCGCCGGCCCGCTGAAGCCCCTCCTGCAAGGGGCTCCGGGCTGAATCCGCGTCTCGCGGGGGCTTGAAACACCGCCGCTTAACCGCATCTGGGTAGCATCGGCTGGCGTTCGCCGGCCCCTTCTCCCTAGAGGTTCTCCCGATGCGGATGGACAAACTGACCTCGCGTTTCCAGCAGGCGCTGGCCGACGCGCAATCGCTGGCCGTGGGCCGCGACAACACCCTGATCGAACCGGTCCACGTGCTGGCCGCGCTGCTGGAGCAGCAGGGCGGCAGCACCCGGCCGCTGCTGGCGCAGGCCGGCGTCAACGTGCCCGTGCTGCGCGAGCGGTTGAACGAAGCGCTGGACAAGCTGCCCAAGGTGACCGGCCAGGCCGGCAACCTGTCCATCGGCAACGACCTGGCGCGCCTGCTCAACGTCACCGACAAACTGGCGCAGGACAGCGGCGACACCTACATCGCCAGTGAATGGTTCCTGTTGGCGGCGCTGGAAGACACCGGCGCGGCGGGGCAGGAACTGAAGGCCAGCGGCGCCGACAAGGCCAGGCTGCGCGCCGCCATCGACAAGCTGAGGGGAGGCGAGAAAGTGCAATCCGAGAACGCCGAGGACCAGCGCCAGGCGCTGGAGAAGTACACCATCGACCTGACCGAGCGCGCCGAGTCCGGCAAGCTGGACCCGGTGATCGGCCGCGACGAGGAGATCCGCCGCACCATCCAGGTCCTGCAACGCCGCACCAAGAACAACCCGGTGCTGATCGGCGAGCCGGGCGTGGGCAAGACCGCCATTGTCGAGGGTCTGGCCCAGCGCATCGTCAACGGCGAAGTGCCGGAAGGGCTGCGCGGCAAGCGCGTGCTGAGCCTGGACATGGGCGCGCTGATCGCCGGCGCCAAGTTCCGCGGCGAGTTCGAGGAACGGCTGAAGGCCGTGCTCAACGACCTGGCCAAGAACGAGGGCCAGATCATCCTGTTCATCGACGAGCTGCACACCATGGTCGGTGCGGGCAAGGCCGAAGGCTCGATGGACGCCGGCAACATGCTCAAGCCGGCGCTGGCGCGCGGCGAGCTGCACTGCATCGGCGCCACCACGCTGGACGAGTACCGCAAGTACGTGGAGAAGGATGCCGCGCTGGAGCGCCGCTTCCAGAAGGTGTTCGTCGGCGAGCCGAGCGTGGAGGACACCATCGCCATCCTGCGCGGCCTGAAGGAGAAGTACGCCGTGCACCACGGCGTGGAGATCACCGATCCGGCCATCGTCGCCGCCGCGACGCTGAGCCACCGCTACATCGCCGACCGCCAGTTGCCGGACAAGGCCATCGACCTGATGGACGAGGCGGCGAGCCGCATCCGCATGGAGATCGACTCCAAGCCGGAGGAGATGGACCGCATGGAGCGCCGGCTGATCCAGTTGAAGATCCAGCGCGAGGCGTTGAAGAAGGAAAAGGACGCGCAGTCGAAGCAGCGCCTGGCCGACCTGGAAGCCGAGATCGAGTCGTTGCAGCGCGAGTTCAACGACCTGGAGGAGATCTGGAAGGCCGAGAAGGCCATGCTGACCGGCGCGACGAAGATCAAGGAGCAGATCGAGCGCGCCAAGCTGGAACTGGAAGCGGCCCAGCGCCGGCAGGACTACGCGCGCATGAGCGAACTGCAATACGGCCAGATCCCGGAGCTGGAGAAGCAGCTCGCCGCCGCGCAGGAGGCCGAGCAGAAGGGCTTCCGGCTGTTGCAGGACAAGGTGACCGACGAGGAGATCGCCGAGGTCGTCAGCCGCTGGACCGGCATCCCGGTCAGCAAGATGCTGGAAGGCGAGCGCGAGAAGCTGCTGAAGATGGAGGACGCGCTGCGCGGCCGCGTGATCGGCCAGGAAGAGGCGATCAAGGTCGTCTCCGACGCCGTGCGCCGTTCGCGCGCCGGTCTGAGCGATCCGAACCGCCCGAGCGGCTCGTTCCTGTTCCTCGGCCCGACCGGCGTGGGCAAGACCGAATTGTGCAAGGCGCTGGCCGAATTCCTGTTCGACAGCAGCGACGCCATGGTCCGCATCGACATGAGCGAGTTCATGGAGAAGCACGCGGTCAGCCGCCTGATCGGCGCGCCCCCGGGCTACGTGGGCTACGAGGAAGGCGGCTACCTGACCGAGGCGGTGCGCCGCCGCCCGTACAGCGTGATCCTGCTGGACGAGGTGGAGAAGGCGCATCCGGACGTGTTCAACATCCTGTTGCAGGTGCTGGACGATGGCCGCCTGACCGACGGCCAGGGCCGCACGGTGGACTTCCGCAACACCGTCATCGTGATGACGTCCAACCTGGGTTCCAGCCTGATCCAGGAGATGGCGGGCGACACGCCGGAGAGCTACACGCAGATGAAGGCCGCGGTGATGGGCGTGGTGCAGGCGCACTTCCGCCCGGAGTTCATCAACCGGCTGGACGACATCGTCGTGTTCCATCCGCTGGACAAGGCGCAGATCCGCGAGATCGCGCGCATCCAGACGCGCTACCTGGCCAAGCGGCTGGCGGAGCGGCAGATCGCGCTGGAACTGGACGACTCGGCGCTGATGCTGCTGGGCAACGTCGGCTTCGACCCCGTGTACGGCGCGCGGCCGCTGAAGCGCGCGATCCAGGCGCAACTGGAGAACCCGCTGGCGCAGAAGATCCTGTCCGGCGAGTTCGGCGCCGGCGACACGGTGCGGGTGCATGCCGAAGGCGGGCAGTTGCGGTTCGACCGGCAAGCAACCGGGTGACGCGATCGCGCCGCCACGGCGCGACGTCTTCATTTCACAGTAGGGCGCTCTTTTCACAATAGAGCGCCCTCACTCGTGCGCGCGCGCGCGGCAGGGTAGTGTGGCCCCATGGCGTTGGAGGCGCGGAAGCGGGTCCGCTCCGCCATCGCGCGATGGGGACTGCACCAAAATGGATTCGCGAAGTCGTGCCTGGTGGATCGATGCGGGGCTAGTGTCGCTGGCCTGCATGCTGCTGCAGCGCGTCGACGTCGAATACAGCGCGCACTTCTTCGATCACGTAGTGCGTAACGCGTCGCTGCTGCACGCCGAAGCCGGCTTGTTGCTGGCGGTGGCGCTGCTGGGTGGCGACCGCCGCGTGCTGGCGACGGCATTCCTGTTCAATTTCCTCTACTGGACCTGGCGCGTGCTGTTGCAGGGCCACGAGGGCGCGCTGTTCATCGCCGGCAGCGCGGTGATGACGCTGCTGCAATGGCGCTGGATCGAACTGTGCGCGCGCTGGGCCGGCGGCCCCTTCAGCGGCCAGCGGCTGCTGGTGTCGGGCATGGGCCGCTACGTGCTGGCCTGCCTGCTGTTGTATCCGCTGGGCATGGCGCTGCTGTCGGGAGCGTTCAACGCGCTGATGAAGGGCATGTCGCTCTCGGTCGCCAACGTGGCCGTGCAACTGTTCCTGGCCAAGCACGTGGGCGTGGGTGCGCTGACCCTGCCCTTCCTGCTGTTGTGGAGCGACGACCGCTTGCGGCAATCGCCGCGCTACCGCTGGACGGTGCTGGTGGCCTGGCTGTGCGCGGGGCTGGCGGTGGCCGGGCTGCTGGAGGACATGCAGGCGCCGGCGCTGCGCTCGCTGGTGGCGACGGTCTACGACTACCGCGCCCTGATCGGGGCGATGCTGGGCGTCGCCATGCTGCTGTGGCGGGTGGAATATTCCATGCCGGTGCTGGTGATGACGCACCTGCTGCTGTTGCACGGCCTGACCGACCAGGCCCAGCAGGCGGTCGTGCCGGTGGAGATGCTGCGCCTGCTGATGCACCTGGTGGAGTGCAATTTCCTGGCGCTGATCCTGGCGGTGCTGTTCCTGCTCAACCGCGAGCGCATGCACCGCTACCACCATGTGCGCGCGATGTGCCGGCACGACGCCAGCACCGGCCTGGACAATGCGCACGCGCTGCGGGAAGCCTGGCGGAACGCGCCCGCGCCGCCGCCGGTGCTGGGCTTCCTGCTGCTGGACCAGGTGGAGCGCGTGCTGGGCAGCTACGGCTGGCGCGCGCAGATGCTGCTGTTGCGCGAAGCGGGGCGCACGATGGCGCCGCTGGCGCACGCCTACCACCTGGGCGGCGGCCAGTTCGTGCTGCTGCCGCGCGCGCAGGGCGACGCCGGCGGCTGCACGGCCTCGTTGGAGGAAATCCTCAAGCGCCTGCAGGGTTACGTCTTCCGCTGGCAGGGCGCGCAACTGCGGATGACGCCCTACCTGGGCCTGGCGCATCCCGAACGGTTGGGTGCGCAGGCGCTGGACGAATGCCTGTCCAACGCCTGCGACGCCGCCTTGCAGGCGCGCCGCGAGGGCGAGCGCAGCGCGCTGCCGTACGTGCAGGCCCAGCCCGGCGAAAGCGATCCGCAGGCGCGCCAGAACCGGCTGGCGGCGGCCTCGGAGGCGCTGGCCTGCGTGCACGCCGGGCGCGTCGAACTGCACGTGCAGCCCATCGTCCGCATCGACGGCGGCCCGCCGCTGCCCGGCTTCCAGGGCGAAGTGCTGTGCCGCCTGCGCCGCGCGGACGGGCGCCTGATGATGCCCGGCGAGTTCATCGCCGACCTGGAGGACAGCGGCCATGCCTCCGAGCTGGACATCGCGGTGATCGAGACCCTGTTCGACTGGCTGCGCGCGCATCCGCAGGCGCTGCCCGGGATCGCCCGGCTGGGCATCAACCTCAGCGGCAAGAGCCTGGCCTCGGCCACGTTCCGCGCGCGTTTCGCCGAACTGCTGCGGCACCCGCCGCTGCCGCACCGTGCGCTGTGCTTCGAGCTGACCGAGACCGCGGTGATCGCCAGCCAGGATTCGGCGCTGCGCCTGTTCCAGGACCTGCGCGCGCACGGCTGCCGACTGGCGCTGGACGATTTCGGCAGCGGCGTGCAGAACTTCGAGCGGCTGAAGCAGGTGCCGGTGGACAGCCTGAAGATCGACGGCCAGTTCGTGCGCAACCTGCAGACCCAGCCCAGCGACCTGGAGATCGTGCGCGCGGCGGTGGCGGTGGCCAACGCCTACGGACTGGCCACGGTGGCCGAGTACGTCGAGAGCGCCAGCGTGGCCGCGCAACTGGCCGCGCTCGGCGTGCAGTGGGGACAGGGCTACCACCTCGGCCGGCCACAGCCGATCGCGGCCGCGCTGCTGGCGCTGCCCGAGCCCGTGGCGCTGCCGTCCTGAGCCGGCGGCAGTGAGTCTGGCCCATTTCTTCCGACCGTTGCGTTGGGCCTTGATGTCCCGTGGAAAGGCGCCGCCGCCTGTCCATGGGGACGAAACCATGTCACGATGGCCTGGCCATGGGGGGATTTCCGGGGTGGTGGTGGTGGGTCACGCCAACAGCGACGCGCCTGGCCTGGGCAGGAGTACGAAAGTGCTGCTGCTCGGCGGGCTGTGCCTGCTGTTGCAGCAGATCCCCATCGTCTACCGCATCGACGTCTTCGGCGATCAGGCCTACGCCTCGCTGATCCACCTGCACGCGGGCCTGCTGCTCGCCATCGCCATGCTCGAACGCGACCGCCCGGTGGTGGCCGGGTGCTTCGCGGTGACCTTGGCCGGCTGGGCGTTCCGGCAATACTTCCTGCACGACCACGGCCAGCTCAGCCGGATCCTGCTGCTGGGCGCGGCCGGCTACCTGCTCAACTTCGCCTGGACCCTGCTGTGCGCCCGCTGGGCTGGCTGGCCGCGCAGCGCGCCGGAGTGCCGCGTGCAGCGCCCGGACCTGCTGCGCCTGGCCAGCGTGTCGCTGCTGGTCTATCCGCTGCTGCTGGCCTTCACCGGCGGCGCCATCCTGCTGATCACCAGCCCCGCCGAGACGCTCAGCGGCACGTTCCAGATGTTCTTCGCCAAGCAGTTCGGGGTCACCGTGGTGACCCTGCCGCTGGTGGTGGCCTGGTGCGAGCGCGGCCATGCCGTGCCGCAGGCGCACCTGCGGCGGCAGTGGCTGTGGCCGGTGCTGCTGGGCACGGTGCTGGCGCTGAGCCTGTGGGGCACGATCCTGGTGCGGCGCAACTTCAACCACGACGGCCTGGCGCCGTCGCTGGTGCTGATGGACTACCGCTTCGTGCTGATGGTGGTGCTGGCCTGGTGCATGTTGCGGCTGCCGCCGCGCTACGCCATGCCGGCGCTGTCGCTGACCCTGCTGCTGCTGATCGGCCTGGTGGCGGGCACCGCCGAATACGCCAACACGCCGGTCGGGTTCTTCAACCTGGTGCACATCGCCGCGGAGATGAACATCCTGCTGGTGGCGATGCTGTACCTGTGGCTGACCAACCGCGACCGCGCGGAGTTGGCCGAGCAGCTTTCCAGCGAGACCCTGCGCGACCAGGTGACCGGCCTGCCCAACCTGAAGGCGCTGCGTGAGCGCATGGAACGCCCGATGCCGCGCACCGAACTGGGCTACCTGCTGCTCGACCAGACCGACACCCTGGCCGCCGGCTTCGGCCTGGACACCCAGGCGCAGGCGATGACCGCCGCGGCGCGCCGGCTCGGCGACATGGTCGAGACGTACTACGTGGGCACGGGCCAGTTCGCGCTGCTGCCCCGGGCGGGCACCGACGCCGACCTGTGGGAGCGGGTCATGGCGCGGGTGGAGCACGCGGAGATCGAGGTGGGCAGCCAGGCCATGCGGCTGCTGCCCTACCTGGGCGTGGCGGCGTTCAATGCCGCCCAGCGCAACGTGGTGGACATCGCCGTGCTCACCGCCTCGCACCTGGCGTTCGAGGCGCGCCATCACGGCGAACTGCACCCGCGCTACAGCGAGGTGGGCGATTCGCTGATCCGGCACAGCCATCGGCAGCAGTTGCAGGATGCGGCTGAAGCCCTGGCCAGCCTGCGCAACGAGCGCGTCCTGCTGTACTTCCAGCCCATCCGCACGCTGTCCGCGGAGGACGAGGACGCCGGGCCGTCCGTGTCCGGCGAAGTGCTGTGCCGGCTGGTCGACGAGCGCGGCGAGATCATGTCGCCGGCGCGCTTCATGGGCCCACTGGAAGCCGCCGGCCGTGGCGCCGAGCTGGACCTGGCGGTGATGCGCGCGCTGTTCCGGCTGCTGCGGCGGATCCCGGAGGCGCTGCCCTACTGCCGCGAGATCGCGGTCAACCTGACCGGGCAGAGCCTGGCCTCGATGAGCTTCCAGGTGGAACTGCGCACGCTGCTGGCGGGGGCGCCGCTGCCGATGAGCGCGCTGTGCTTCGAGGTCACCGAGACCGCCGCCATCTCCAACACGGCGGCGGCCAGCAACCTGCTCAGCGACCTGCGCGCGCTGGGCTGCCGTATCGCCATCGACGACTTCGGCACCGGCATGCAGAGCTTCGCGCGCCTGCGCGAGCTGCCGGTGGACGTGATCAAGATCGACGGCTCCTTCGTGCGCAACGTGGCGCAGATGGGCAAGGACCACGCGGTGGTGGAGGCGTCGGTGGCGGTGGCGCACGCTTTCGGCGCCGAGACCGTGGCCGAGTTCGTCGAGGACGAGCAGACCGAACGCTGCCTGCGCGAGCTCGGCGTGCAGCGGGTGCAGGGCTACCTGTACGGCGCGCCGCGGCGCCTGGCCGAAGTGCTGGCCGAAGTCGTGGCCGAGGCGGCTTCCGCGTCGGCGGGCTCCGGCGACTGAAGCCGGAGCGCGGCGCTCAGGCGGACGTGCGCGCGACCCGGTAGGGCGGCGTGGACATCACCATCTCGGCCAGCGAGAACGCCAGTTCGCGCTCGGCCAGCACCGCGCCGTCGGCGCCGTGCTCCAGCAGGTGCTTCACTTCGCCCTCGCTGTGCGCGCGCGCCAGCAGGGTCAGCGACGGGTTGATGGCGCGCAGCTTGGCCAGCGCCTCGCCGGCCTCCAGCGGCTGGGGGATCGCCAGCACCGCGATCTTGGCGCGCTCGGGATGCGCCTCGGCCAGCACGCGGTCGGCGGCGGCGCTGCCGCGGATCGCCGGGATGCCGGCGTCGTGCGCGCGCGCCACGTGGTCGCTGTTGTCGTCGATCACCACCAGCGGTACGCCGCGGTCGCGCAGCACGCGCGCCAGTTCGCTGCCGACGCGGCCGTAGCCGATGATGATGGCGTGGTCGGTGACGTCCAGCGAGGGGCCGGGCGGGGATTCATGCCCGGCCGCGGTCTCGGCTTTTGCCTCGTTGCGGGCCTGCCAGCGGTCGAGCAGGCCGAACACCAGCGGGTTGAGCATGATCGACACCAGCGCACCGGCCAGCACCAGCGACTGACCGGCGGGTGGCAGGATCTTCAGCGCCACGCCCAGGCCGGCGATGATGAAGGCGAACTCGCCGATCTGCGCCAGCGAGGCCGAGATGGTCAGCGCGGTGCCCTTGGAGTGGCCGAACGCACGCACGATGAAGAACGCCGCGGCCGACTTGCCGAACATGATGATCAGCACCGTCGCCAGCACCTGCCACGGGTGCTGGACCAGGATCATCGGGTCGAACAGCATGCCCACCGAGACGAAGAACAGCACGGCGAAGGCGTCGCGCAGCGGCAGCGACTCGTCGGCCGCGCGGTGGCTGAACTCGGACTCGCGCATCATCATGCCGGCGAAGAAGGCGCCCAGCGCGAAGGACACGTCGAACAGCTCGGCGGCGCCGAAGGCCACGCCCACGGCCGTGGCCACCACGGCCAGCGTGAACAGCTCCTGCGAGCCGGTGCCGGCGATCTTCTCCAGGATCCACGGGATGACCCGGCGCCCGCCCAGCAGCATCACCGCCACGAACAGGCCCAGTTGCACGAAGGTCCAGCCGATGGAGGCCAGCACGCTGCCGACGCTGTGGCCCTGGCCGGCGGCGTCCGGGCCGAACACGTCGGCGATCACCGGCATCATCACCAGTGCGATGACGCAGGCCAGATCCTCGACGATCAGCCAGCCCACCGCGATCTTGCCGCGCGTGGTCTCCAGCAGGCGGCGCTCCTCCATCGCCCGCAGCAGCACCACGGTGGAGGCGGTGGCCAGCGAGAAACCGAAGATCACCCCGTGCAGCACCGGCCAGCCCATCACCGAGGCCACGCCCCAGCCCAGCAGCGTGGCCACTGCGATCTGGCCGATGGCGCCGGGAATGGCGATGGCCTTGACCGCCATCAGGTCCTTCAGCGAGAAGTGCAGGCCCACGCCGAACATCAGCAGCATCACGCCCAGCTCGGCCAACTGGTTGGCGAGCGCCTGGTCGGCGACGAAGCCGGGCGTGAACGGGCCGACGAAGATGCCGGCCATCAGATAGCCGACCAGCGGCGAGAACCGCAGCTTCTGGGCGATCGCGCCCAGTACGAAGGCCACGGCCAGGCCCACCGCGATGATGTTGATCAGGTCGGTGTCATGATGCATCTAGGGCAAAGGTTTCCACGTCGGCGAGGGTCGAGTTTCGCTGATCACGGCCTCTGCCCGCAAACCGCCCGGCGGCGCGCGCCTGCGTTGCGCACCCGCGCAGGGGGCCGCGGCGGGCGCGGGACGGCGCGCGCGGAGCGGCCCGCAGGAAAGGAAACGCCCCGCGCGGGCGGGGCGTTTCCGGTGCGGCCGCGAGGGGCGCGGGCGTTACCAGGTGTAGGCGATGCGGCCGTACACGTAGGCGCCGTTGAAGCCGAACGGCGACTGGCTGCTGTACGGGAACTGCCCGCTGTTGGCGTTCGGCAGGATGGTGCGGTCCGGGTACTCGTTCAGCAGGTTGTCCGCGCCCAGGGTCAACTTCCAGTTCTCGCCGGGGCGGTAGCTGGTCGAGGCGTCCAGCACCCACTTGGCGCCGTAGGTCTGGTCGTTGGCCGGGTTGCCGGTCTCGCTGACGCGGGTGGTGAACTCGCCGTAGCGGGTCGCGCCCAGGTTGAAGTCCCAGTGCGCCAGGTTCCAGGCCGCGGTCAGCGTGGTCTTGTTGCGCGGATAGCCTTCCTCGATACGGCCCTGTTCGTCGCGGCCGATGCGCCAGAGGTTGGCGCCCAGGGCGTCCAGTTCCGGCGGGTTGGGCGCGATGCGCTGGATCTCGGTCTTGTTGTAGTTGTAGCCGGCGGTCAGGCTCAGGCTGCTCGCGGCCAGCGGCACGGTGTACTGCGCGATCACGTCCACGCCGCGGGTGCGGGTGTCGGCGGCGTTGGTGAAGTAGCGCGCGCTGGTGACGCCGTTGACGCCCAGGCTGGCCAGCAGCGCCTGCGCGGCGGCGTTGCTGCCCAGCAGCAGGTTGGAGGACAGCACGATGCGGTCGTCGATGTCGATCTGGTAGGCGTCGATGGTCACGTACAGGCGGTCCACCGGCTGCAGCACCAGGCCCAGGCCGTAGGACAGCGAGGTCTCGGCGGTCAGCGGATCGGCGCCCAGCGCCTGCGCCACCGCGCCGGTGGCGGGGAAGGTGCCGGACTCGAAGAAGCGGTCGACGCTGGCGTTGTACTGCGAGGTCACCACCTGGTAGTACTGCTGCGCCAGCGCCGGGGCGCGGAAGCCGCTGGCGACGGTGGCGCGCAGCGCGACCGCGTCGGTGAAGGCGTAGCGCGCCGACAGCTTGCCGGAGACTTCGCTGCCGAAGTCGGAATAATCCTCGTAGCGCCCGGCGATGCCGGCGGAGAACTTCTCGGTCAGGTCGGCTTCGAAGCCGGCGTAGACGGCGTAGTTGTCGCGGTCGGAATGCACCGCGTTGGTCGGCGTGAAGCCGCCGAAGCCCTGCGCGCCGCCGCTGGTGTAGGAGTTCGGCTCGCCTGGCGACTGGTTCCACTTCTCGCGGCGGTATTCCGCGCCGAAGGACAGCGTGGCCGGATAGGCCAGGCCGATTTCCAGCGACTTGCCGAAGTCGGCGTTGACCACGTTCTGGGTGTACTCCAGCGCGCCGTCGTAGAAGCGGTGCGGGCTGGTCGCGCCCAGGCTGTAGTTGATCGAGTTCTGGGTGAAGAACTTGAGGTGGTTGTAGCCGTAGTTGTAGCTCAGGTCCCAGGTCCAGCCGTTGCCGGTGGAGCCCTTGACGCCGGCGACCAGCGAACGGTCCTGCGACAACTGGTTGATCTCCGGCACGTAGCCGTCCGGATAGACCTGCGGCACCAGCGGGTTGTGGCCGCGCGAGCGGTAGAAGGCGAACGAGGTGATGTCGCGGTTGCTGGCGATCGCCGAGGCGTAGCCGCTGACGCTGTCGCTGAAGTCGAAGCCGGCATTGGCCGAGACGGCGCCGGCTTCCACGCGCGGGTCGCCGTAGATGTAGGCCACCTGGCCCACGCCGGGGTTGTTGCCGGTGTTCGGCGCGCTGCCCTGGTAGGGGCCGGCGCGATCGGTCTCGTCCTGTTGCGTGAGCTGGCCCGCCACGTGCAGGAAGCCGCGTCCGTCGCCGAAGCCCACGCCGGTGTCGCCGGAGAGCTGGTACTGGCGTCCGTCGCCGGCCGAGTACTGGCCCAGGTCCACGGTCAGGCTGCCGCCCTTGCCGGCGCCCTTGAGCACGATGTTGACCACGCCGGCGATGGCGTCGGAGCCGTACTGCGCCGAGGCGCCGTCGCGCAGCACTTCCACCCGCTCGATGGCCGAAACCGGGATGGTGTTCAGGTCCACCGCCGAGGAGCCGCGGCCGATGGTGCCGTTGACGTTGACCAGGGCGGAGATGTGGCGGCGCTTGCCGTTGACCAGCACCAGCACCTGGTCCGGCGACAGCCCGCGCAACTGCGCCGGGCGCACGCCGCTGGTGCCGTCGGTGATCGCCGGGCGCGGGAAGTTCAGCGAGGGCAGAGCGCGCGCCAGCGCGGTGGCCAGCTCGGTGGTGCCGGTGGCCTGCAAGGCCTCGGGGGTGATGATGTCGATCGGCGACTGCGACTCGGCCACGGTACGGTCGGAGACCCGGGTGCCGGTGACGATCAGGGTGTCGAGGGTGCGGGCCTCGGCCGGTGCGGCGTCCTGCGCGAAGGCGGGCGCGGCCAGGGCCAAGGCAATGGCGAAGGTCAGGGGGGAGAGCGTGCGGTTCATGGGGGGAACTCCAGGCAAGTAAAGGGGAGCGAAGTACTGCAAGACGTCAGGTTTCAGCAGAAACCTTTGATTTCTAAGGAAATGCACTACATGGATTACAGGAGGGGGGAGGAGAAGTCAATGATTTCTTAACAAGTGACGGCGGGGACGCTACAGATAAACTACGCGGCCGTTCCGCCCAAATCCCCTTAGGTTGTTTCTTGATTTCCCTTCGTAATTTCGCGCTGCGCCGCGGCGAGCGCCTGCTGCTTTCGAACGTCGACCTGACGCTGCACGCCGGCTACCGCGTGGGCGTCGTCGGCCGCAACGGCGCGGGCAAGTCCAGCCTGTTCGCCGCCGTGCAGGGCGAACTGGAGGCCGACAAGGGCGACCTCGACCTGCCGGGCAAGGTGCGCATCGCCAGCGTGGCCCAGGAAACCCCCTCGCTGCCCGACCCGGCGCTGTCCTTCGTGCTGGGCGGCGACGCCGAGGTGGCCGCGGTGCTGCGCGCCGAGGCCGAGGCGTCCGCGCGCGAGGACTGGGAGGCGGTGGCCAACGCCCACCAGAAGATGGCCGAGATGGGCGCCTACGACGCCGAGGCGCGCGCCGGCAAGCTGCTGCACGGCCTGGGCTTCCCGGCCGAGACGCACGCGCGCCCGGTCTCGGCGTTCTCCGGCGGCTGGCGCGTGCGCCTGAACCTGGCGCGCGCGCTGATGATGCCCAGCGACCTGCTGCTGCTGGACGAGCCCACCAACCACCTCGACATGGACGCGGTGCTATGGCTGGAGCAGTGGCTGCTGAAGTACCCCGGCACGCTGCTGCTGATCTCGCACGACCGAGAGTTCCTCGACAACGTGGCCACCCACACCCTGCACCTGCACGGCGGCACCGCCAAACTGTACGTCGGCGGCTACACCGACTTCGAGCGCCAGCGCGCCGAGCAACTGCGCCAGCAGCAGATCGCCCACGAGAAGGAACAGGCCGAGCGCGCCCACCTGCAGAGCTTCATCGACCGCTTCAAGGCCAAGGCCAGCAAGGCCAAGCAGGCGCAGAGCCGGATGAAGCGCCTGGCCAAGCTGGCCGGCACCGAGGCCGTGCGCGCCGAGCGCGAGTTCCGCATCGAGTTCGCCGAACCGGCGAAGCTGCCGTTCTCGCTGATCCGCCTCAACCACGTGGATTGTGGCTACGGGGCCAATGAGTCCAACCACGGTTCACCATCCGGCCCCGCGCAGCACGCGGGGCATTCGGGCGGGCGCGAGCCAGTGGCTCGCAAGCAGCCCACCCTCATCCTCCACGACGTCGGCTTCGGCCTGGAGGCTGGCCAGCGCATCGGCCTGCTCGGCCCCAACGGCGCCGGCAAGACCACGCTGGTGCGGACGCTGGTCGGCGAACTGCCCGCGCTGGCCGGCGAGCGCATGGCGCACCCGGACCTGCGGATCGGCTACTTCGCCCAGCACACGGTGGAATCGCTGCACGAAGGGCAGTCGCCGATGGACCACTTCCGCGAACTGTCGCCGGACGGCAGCAACCAGAGCTTCCGCGACTTCCTGGGCAAGTGGAACTTCCCCGGCGACCGCGCCTTCGAGAGCGTGGACGGCTTCTCCGGCGGCGAGCGCGCGCGCCTGGCGCTGGCGCTGATCGCCTGGCAGCAGCCCAACGTGCTGTTGCTCGACGAGCCCACCAACCACCTGGACCTGGAGATGCGCGAAGCGCTGGCCGAAGCGCTCAGCGACTTCGACGGCGCCATCGTCATGGTCAGCCACGACCGCCACCTGATCGGCCTGGTCTGCGACACCTTCTGGCGCGTCGCCGACGGTGTGGTCGAACCCTTCGCCGGCGACCTGGACGAATACGCCGCCTGGCTGCGCACACGCGCGTCCGCGCAGGGCAGCAAGCCGCTGCGCAGCGAACCGGCGCCCGCGCCGAAGACCGCGCCGGCCCCTGCGCGCAAGGTCAATCCGGTGAAGCTGGCCGCCGCCGAGGCCAAGGTCGCCGAGCTGGAAGGCAGGCTGGCCGACGTGGATGCGCAACTCGCGGATCCGGACAGCTACGCCGACGCCGACCTCGCCGCCCGCCTGGGCCGCGACCGCGAAGCCCTCCAGCAGCAGTTGGCCCAGGCCGAGGACGCCTGGTCGGCGCTGTACGACGAGGCTTGATTCCGCCGCACGCCGCCCCCAATCCCCCCACGTCCGTCCGTTGCCAGAACGATTGCCATGCCCATCTACGCTTTCGAATGCACCCAGTGCGGCCACTCCTTCGACCGGCTGCAGAAGCTGTCCGACCCCGATCCGGATGCCTGCCCGTCCTGCAGCGCGCAGGCGGTCAAGCGGCAGGTGACCGCGCCGGCGTTCCGGCTGGCGGGCAGCGGCTGGTACGAGACCGACTTCAAGAAGGACGGCGACAAGAAGCGCAACCTCGCCGATGGCGGCGAGGGCGCCAAGCCGTCGGGCGAGTCCAAGCCCGCGGAATCGTCCGCCGCCAAGGCCGACAGCGCTCCGGCCAAGAGCGAAGCCAAGCCGGCCGCCGCGCCGACGACACCTTCCGCGACCTGACCCGCGGTCGAGGTAAGGTAGGCCCCTTTCCGGAAGGAAGGGCGACATGAAGAAGATCCAGGTATTGGCGGGCGTGGCGCTGGCCTGCGCCGCCTGCGCGGGCGGGGTTGCGCGGGCCGCGGAAACGCAGGCGCCTGAGGACGCATTCCTCGCCGGCCTCGCCGCCCTGTGCGGGCAGGCGTTCGAGGGCCGCATCGCCGCCAACCTGCCTGCGCCGACCGCGGCGGACCCGTTCGAGGGCAAGGCGCTGGTGATGCACGTGCGCGGCTGCGACGACCCCACCCGGGAACTGCAGGTGCCGTTCCAC
>ERZ761607.1180-NODE-1180-length-34507-cov-6.099123_pt1 | contig 34507 bp, 33 predicted proteins | sample MGYA00511164_ERZ761607 | MGnify/ENA primary metagenome ERZ761607 (study PRJEB28899, sample SAMN02445080) | bioreactor sludge metagenome | biome: EBPR sludge | place: Australia: Brisbane, Thorneside Wastewater Treatment Plant | collected 2011-06-22 ... | reverse complement strand
TCTTGGCCGTTGCAACGCCCTAGAACGTCAGGAATCCCAACAGATGTTGGGATCCATCCACCGCCGACCCGAGCGAGTCCTAGCGCTCCAGCCAGGCGGCGTAGGCGTCGAAGGTGTAGGGCCGGCCGAGGAAGTCGGCGACCAGGTCGGCGGCGTCCTTGGTCCCGCCGGGAGCCAGGACCCGGTCGCGGTAGCGGCCGGCCACGTCGGCGGCGAAGAGGTCGTCGGGGTCGAAGGCGGAGAACAGGTCCTTGGCGATCACCAGCGACCACATGTAGGTGTAGTAGGCCGAGGAGTAGCCACCGAGGTGGCCGAAGTTGGCGAAGAAGTGGGTGTCGTCGATGTAGCGGTATGGCGAGTAGCGCTCCTGCAGCTCGATCTGCTTCGCGGTCAGGTCGGCCGGCCGCTCGGTGTGGAACCAGTAGGAGACCGCGGCGTAGAACATCTGCTGTCGGGCGTACATACCCTTGCCGAAGTCGTCGGCGGCACGCATCCGGTCGACCAGGTCGGCGGGGATGGGCTCCCCGGAGGCGTCGGTGGCGAAGGTCTGCAAAACCTCGGCGTCCCACGCCCACTCCTCGAGCATCTGGCTGGGAGCCTCGACGAAGTCCCACTCGGTCGCGACCCCGGCGAACCGCGTCCAGCCCACGTGGCCACCGAGCAGATGGTGGACGAGGTGCCCGAACTCGTGGAACAGCGTGACCACGTGGTCGTGCTCCATCAGCCCTTTGCTGAAGTTGCAGACCAGGGCCCCCTCGGGCAGCTGCCGGCCGGCGACGCCATTGGTGATCGTGAACTGTGCGGCGTGCTTGTACTTGCCCTCGCGCGGGTGCAGGTCGAGATAGATCCGGCCCAGACTCTCGCCGGCCTCGGCAGTGCCATCGCCGGCGGCGGAGTAGACGTCGTACGCGGCGACGTCCTCATGCCACGGCACCGCGTCGAGGGCCGGCTCGTAGCGCAACCCGAACAGGCGTCCGGTGACCTCCAGCAAACCCTGGCGGACCTTCTCGAAGCTGAAGTAGGTGCGGACCCGCTGGGAGTCGACATCGTGCTGCTCCTTGCGGACCAGCTCTTGGTAGTAGGACGCGTCGGCGGCATCGATGGCTTGGGCATCGGGTACCTCGCGCCGGTAGCACTCCATCACCACGGCCAGGTCGCGTTCCATCGGCTCCTGCGCGGCCTGGGCGATCCGGTCGATGAACTCGGGGATCGCCGGGCCCTTCTCGATCATCTTCACGGCGGCGTCGTAGGACGCCCAGTCGGAATACCCGACCAGGTTGGCGTATTCGTGGCGGAGGTCGAAGAGCTCCTTGAGGAGCGCGTCGTTGTCTGGCCAGCCACGCTCCAGGAACGCGATCGCGACCTGGCGGCGTACGTCGGCATCGCGCGCGAACATCCGCACCGGCACGGCGTCGGGGGCGTCGGTCGTGACGGTGATCAACCCCTCGGCGTCGGCCGGATGTGCCTCCACCCAGTCCACCGGCATGCCGGCGAGCTGGTCGGGCGTGACCCGGACGGTGCGCACGTCGTCACGGATGTTGCGGCTGAACTCCTGGTCGACCGTGGTGATCCGCTCGCTGATCTCGGCAAGCCGGCGACGTGTCTCGTCGTCCTGGTCGACACCGGACCGCCGGAACTCCTCCAGGGTCTTGGCCAGCAGGCGGGCTGCCGTCGCATCGAGCCCCGTCGCATCGAGGGCCGCGAAGACGTCGTAGAGCGCTCGGTCCTGACGCAGCTCGGTGGCGAGCTTGTCGAGCTCGACCTCCGCCTCCTCGCAGGCTGTTCGCACCTCGACCTGCGGGTGGACGTTGGAGAGCAGCGAGGCCAACGCACCGACGTTGCTGAGCTCGAGGGTCACCTCGTCCCACCGGCGCAGCACCTCCTCGGCTCCGGACGGTGGCGCGTCCCGCAGGCCGGCCACCAGCTCCCGCGCCGTGTCGAGACCCGCCGACGTACGGTCCCGGAACCAGTCGAGGGCCTCGTCGGGCTGCGGCAGTCGGAGGGGTGCAGGCGGCGTCATGAGCGCCACTCTAGAAGCGAGCGCCTACACCCCCGCCGACCGAGGCCATGTCTAGCGCTTGTGCTTGCTCTGGCTCACCTGGGTGGTCAGGACGACCTGCGGGGCACCGGAGCCGATCTTGGTCGACTTGACCTTGAACTTGAGCTTGCCCGGAACCAGCTTGGTCACGGTGACGACCATGTAGGTCGAGCCCTTCTTGATCTTCACCTTGAGGTGGCGGATCTTCCCGGCCACCACGTCACCGTTCCGGACGATCTTGACGTTCTTGATCTTGAAGGTGTCGAGCGCGCTGGTCCAGGTGAGCGTGAGCTGGACCTGCTTCGACTTGTTGTCGATCTTGACGGTGTGTCCCTTCGACTTGCCCTGGGTGAGGGTGTCGGTGAACACCTTGGGAGCCGACTGGCAGGTCAGCTTCGTCTGGATGTCGTTCATGACCGACTGCAGCGCCTGGGCGTCCGGCAGGGCGTAGTAGGTGCCGCCGGTGTCGCTGGCGATCTGCTGGAGCCGGGCCTGGTCCGCTGGCCCGGCCAGGCCGGGGCTGAAGCCGATGACGTACGTCGGGGTCTGCGGCGGCACCGCGTTGAGGTGCGCATTGCGGTAGTCGCCTTCGTTGTGGCCGCCGTCGGTGAGGAAGATCCGGGCGTTGGCCACCGGGTTCGCCGTACGCGCGGCGTCGAAGGCCGCGTTGTAGTCCGTGGTCCCGTTGTCTGCCTGGACCAACGCATCCAGCGAGGCCTTCATCGCCGCGGCCGCGCCGCCGACCGGAGCCGGCGCGAACACCGGGTTGGCGGCAGTGCCGAACTCGGTCGCGCCGAGGATGGTCGAGTTGCCCAGCGCGTCGATGAGCAGGTTCATCGCCTGGACCCGCAACCGGCCATCGTCGGTGAGTGCCATCGAACCCGAGTCGTCGACGATGGCCTGGATGTTCGTGGCCGGGGTGCACGGCGCTGCGGCCGCACCGGCCTGGCCGGCCACCATCGTCGGGACGACGAGGGTGGTGGAGACGAGTCCGACAGTGACGAGTGCTGCGGTACGCGTGATCGGTCGCATGGCGATCCCCTGGCGTGGATGAAAGTGCGGGTCCCTTGCATGGTGCGGCCGGGCGACATCGCAGTGCATCGCCCAGATGAGTCATTCCCAAGCGGCGCGAAGCGTGCGACGGAACTCCGCATCCCCCATCCAGATTGGGGATGCGACGGATCAAGCCAGCTGACCCCGCCGGCGGGTCAGGTACGCGCGCTCGGCGTCGTTGTCGATGAGCTCGAGTGCCGCGTCGTACGCAGCCCGCGACTCGGCCGAGCGACCGAGGCGGCGCAGCAGGTCGGCTCGGGTGACGTGCCAAGGGTGGTACGACGCGATGCTGGGCTGGACGTCTGGGAGTCGGTCGACCTGGGCCAAGGCCACCTCCGGGCCGTCGAGCTCGGCGATCGCCACCGCCCGGTTGAGCGCCACGATAGGCGAGGGGACGACGGCGTACAGCTGGCCGTAGAGCGCGGCGACCTGGGCCCAGTCGGTGTCGCTCGCGACGGCGGCGTCGGTGTGGACCGCATTGATCGCGGCGAGCAGTTGGTATTGGCCGGGTGCGGGGCCTCCGGTGGCACGCAGGGCCAGGCACTCGCGCACGAGCGCGTGTCCTTCCTCGATCAGCGCGCGGTCCCAGCCGCCCCGGTCCTGTTCGTGCAACGGCACCAACTCGCCGTCGGCGACCCGCATGGGGCGCCGCGCCTCGCTCAGCAACATCAGCGCGAGCAGTCCGGTCACCTCGGTGACCTCCGGCAGCAGGGCGTGCAGGATCCGCGCGAGCCGGATCGCCTCGCCGGTCAGTTCGTCGCGGATCGGCGAGGCATCGGCCGACGAGGAGAGGTAGCCCTCGTTGTAGACGAGGTAGATCACCGCGAGCACACCGTTGACCCGCTGGGCGAGGTCCTCGGCACTGGGCACGCGGTAGGGGATCTTGGCCACGCTGATCTTCTTCTTCGCCCGCGTGATGCGCTGCGCCATCGTCGTCTCGGGGACGAGGAACGCCTGCGCGATCTCGGCCACGGTCAGGCCGCCGAGCAACCGCAGGGTGAGCGCCACCCGCGCCTCAGGGGCCAACGCCGGGTGACAGCAGGTGAAGATGAGCCGCAGTCGGTCGTCCTCGACGATGCCGGTCGGCTCGTGGGGCGTGTCGTCGTGGATCACGAAGGCCGCCTGATGCTTGGCGTCACGGTGGGACTCGCGGCGGAGCCGGTCGATGGCACGGTTGCCCGCGGTGGTGGTCAGCCAGCCGCCCGGGTTGGGCGGTACGCCGTCCACCGGCCACTTCTCAACTGCGGAGAGCAGGGCCTCGGCGGCCGCATCCTCGGCGATGTCGATATCGCCGAAGCGGCGGACCAGCGAGGCGACGATGCGGCCGTACTCCGCGCGATAGATCCGCTCGACGGCCGCTTCGGACCCCGCTGTCGACCCTGCTGTCGGATCCGCCGGCGAGTCCGCCACCGTCACGCAGGCTCGTCCTGGAAGGGGCGCACCTCGACCTTGCCGGCGCAGGCCTTGGACGCCTCGGTCGCCCACTGCAGCGCGGCGTCGAGGTCGGGCAGCTCGAAGATCCAGAAGCCGCCGATCCACTCCTTGGTCTCCAGGTAAGGCCCGTCGGTGACGATCGGCTCGGCCCCGCTGTTGTCCACGACCGTGGCGAGGTCGGCGGGCTGCAGACCGCCCGCGAAGACCCAGATCCCGGCGTCCTGCGCCTTCTGGTTGTAGGCGTCGACCGCCTCGAACATGGGCTGCATCTCTTCCAGCGGACGGGCGTAGTCGTCGGCTCCGCTGTGCACGCTGAGCAGGTACTGGGTCATCTCTGTCTCCCTCACTTGGGTTTCGGTAGGGGCGCCTCCATCCTCTCCACGAACGGTGCCCCGGCGATACGACACCCCTCCCGAAAACTCTTTCGGCCGGGAAACGAAGGGTGTCCGGCAGGCCGGCCCGGGGCTAGCGTCGAGTCCATGACTGATTGGGGAGAGCTCTACCGCGAGCATGTCACCGCCGTGAGCGCCCTCGGCGCCGACCTGACCGAAGGGCAGCTGGCCACCGTCGTACCCGCGACGCCCGCATGGACCGTGCACGACGTCCTCGCGCACATGGCCGGCTGCGGCAGCGACGCCGTCACCGGACGGATGGACGGCGCTCCGGCGCCGGAGTGGACGGCCCGGCACGTCAACGAGCGGGCACAACTTCCGGTCGCCGACCTGGTCGAGGAGCTGCACACCCACCAGGACGCCGTGGCCGACTCGGTCGCCGACAACCCGCGACCGGCACTGGTCTGGAACATCGCTGTCCACCACGCCGACCTCCACGAGGCGCTCGGACTCGCGCGGATGCCCGAGCGGTTGTGGCTCCCGATCGCCGACGCGGTCTCGGCGCGAGCCGGCGACCAGGCCGCCGCCGTGCCGCCGTACGAGCTGTTCCGAGGGTCCTTCTCGCGGCGCTCGCGCAACCAGATGCTGGCATGGGGTACCGATCTGAGCGCCGAGGGACTCGACGAACTCTGCCTCTTCGGCCCGCGGGAGGACGACCAGCCCGTGCCCGCCTGAGTCGTGCGCCGGATGAATCCCAAGAGATCTTGGGATGTTGGGATCCCTGCGGACCCAGGGCACCCGGGCCGCCGGCTGATGGCGAAATCAGCCGATCCGGTCGTAGGACCGCTCGAGATGCTCGGTGGAGACCAGCCACTCCTCGTCGTCGACGCCGCGCAGCACCCATTGTCCGGGTCGCGCGGTCTGGTCACCCTCGATGCTGTGCACCACCTCGCCGGGGTGCGCCAGCCGACCCTGGATCTCTCCCACCCGCCGCCAGCGATCCTCGCCGATCGGCTCGTGGGTCCGCTCGAAGATCGCCGCGGCCACCGACCTGGAGACGCCGTTGTCGTCGGTGACCTCCCAGTCACCCGCCCGGCCCCGCATGGTGGCGCCGGTCGAGGTGGTCCAGGTCCACGGCTCGCTACGCCGTACGGCGGTCACCTCGCCGTGCCTGCGCAGCCGCACCCACGTGGCGTAGGGGTCGTCGAACGAGCGGTAGCCCAGGGTCGCCAACAGCGCCAGGATCTCCTCGACCCCGCGACGGGTCTTGGCCCGGCTCGACTCGGAGAGTTGGTCCCACGGGAGCAGATCCGGATGCCGCTTGGCATCGCGGTCCCTGGGCCCGAGGCGCCAGCCGTTGCGCCGATGGAAGGTCAGCCACGATTGATGTTCGAGCTGGGCCATCGCGTCTAGTTGCTCGTCGCTCGGCGACGGATCCGACGAGGCTCCCGCCCCCCAGGTGCGACCGACCGACGCCGCCGAGCCCAGCACGGTGAGGACCTGCCGAACGTTGGAGGCGCGGTAGAACGGCGCGAGGTCGTTCCACGGTCGCCGCGCGGGGTCGTCGGGGTCGGGGAAGGAGCGCACGTAGTCCTCGTGGACCAGCCGCGCGATCCGCTCCCACGAGTCGATCGGGCGACCCTGTCCCGCGTCCATCGTCGAGCCGAACGCGCGGACCTGAGCCAGCAGCGGCTCGGCGCCGAGCCCGGTGACCTCGGTGTGTCTCGAGTAGACGAGCAGATCGGGATAGGTCGCACCGAGCCGAGCTGCGCGCCGCTGGTCGGCCACGCTGACGTCACCGCTGAAGACCAGCGCTGGCACGCGCTGTTCCGCGACCGTCGAGGCCACCAGGTCGTCGAGCTCGGCTGCGCTCTCGGCGTGGACCCGGTCGAGCCCGGCGTTGCCGAACCGGCGCTGCGCAAGGGCATGCTCCTTGAGCACCTCGCCCGCGGCCGGGCCGACGATCGTCACCCGGGGCGTCTCGTCGCGTTCGTCAGCAGGCACCAACTCGGCCTCGCGGCCGCGTTGGGCGAGCTCGGCGACCACGGCGAAGGTGAGATCGGACCGTCCGGTCAGGAGGATCCGATCGACCCCGTTGTCGACCATATGGTCGACGAGCAGTCGCGCGGTCACCTCGTTCTCGCTGACGGTGTCGACGATCCAGTCGGGGATGCGTGAGAGGTAGCGGCGCCGCCAGTCCTCGGCCTGCCAGGCCTCGTCGATCCGCAGGAGGGCCCGGACCGGGTGGTGCCCGGTCACCGACCTGCGCCCGTCGACGGCTTCCTGGACCAACGACATCATCCGCTGGGCCTCGGTGCTGTCCGACGCCAGCACGGCCAGTCGCCGCAGAGCATGGCGGCGCCGAGGACGCGCCAGCAGCCGGCGTACGGACTCGAGGCGGTGCGGGTCGGTGACCACGACCCGCCAGCCCGCGGCGCGGGCCTGGCCGACCCACGGAGCCAGTGGGTCGGACGTCAGCGCAGCGAGCGTGTACCGGTCTGAGTCGCTGGCCAGCGCGGGCAGCAGCGGCGCAGAGGTGAGGTCGACCCCGACCACCACCGAGAGACGCGGTGCCCACCGCACGACCACCCGGTCGACCTGGCTGCGCAGCAGCGCGGTGACCGCGCTGGTCGCGGCCACCAGCAGCACCAGGAGCTGGGTGAGCCGTGCGAACTGCAGCGCCAACGGCACGCCGTCGGTCTGGCAGTTCGGGTCGTCGAACATCTCCACGTAGTAGTTGTTGGTCAGCAGCCCGATGACCCGCGTCACGACGTTCCAGCCCCTGCTCAGCTCGTCCTCCGGGCACGCGGCGTACGACGCCACGGACAGCACCAGGACGGTGAGGATGCCGAGGCCGAGCAGGACGACGGCGAATGGCCGGGCGGAGCGCCGGTTCACCCAGCGCCAGGTCCCGAAGGCCACCAGCCCCGCGGCCATCGTCACCGCGATCGGCCAGAACGCCTCCGGATCGCTGAACGCCGCGAGGAACCCCGGCAGCTCGACGTAGACCGCGAACGTCATCAGCACCACGCCGGCGACGTAGAGGATGCCGGCGATCCGGATCACCCAATGCGCAAGATCGACCGGTTCCTCGTCCGCCGCCCCGCCTCCCCCAGCGCTCACCCGAGGATCGTAGGGGCCGATGGCCCGTCGATGAACAGGTTCCGCCGCTCCGTGCACACCTGGGACGCGACCGGCGACAGCGACAGCGACCCCTCCCTAGCGTCGTGCGTCGTCGAGGCTTGCAGACCATCGAGGAGACCAACCGTGAGGATCGAACGCGCACGTCGCCGGACGCGGCTCGCGACCTTGGTGACAGCTGCAGGCCTGGTCGCTGGGGGACTGCTGACGGCGACGGCGGCACCGAGCGAGGCCCTTCTTGGTCCGCTGACCTTCGAGGGCGCCGGGCTCGGTGCGATCGAGGACGGCCCGGGCTACTGCGCCCAGGCCGGCGAGCTCGACGTGAAGTTCGACGTGTCGGGCCTCGATGCCCCACCCACCAAGGTCGCGGTCGACGGTCTGGCCATCCAGCACGATTACCTCGGCGACCTCGTCGTCACCCTCTTCGCCCCGACGGGACGAGCGCCGTGCTGTTCGGTCGCACCGGAGAGACGGGCAAATCGGAAGCCACTATCAGCTCCTTGAACGGCACGTACTCCTTCTCCGACGCCGGGGACAAGGACTGGTGGGACGCCGCCTCCAACAACGACCCGGTGCCCGACGGCGACTACTGGGCAACCGTCATCGGCGGAGGCGAGCACGCTGGCGAACGGACCAATCTGACCCCGGTGTTCGACGACATCGACGAACCCAACGGCACCTGGACGCTGCGCATCTCCGATCTTTGTGAGGGCGACACCGGCGAGGTGTTCGCGGCGACCCTCGACCTGGGCGGCGACCACGCCTTCGATGGGACGGGCGTCGGCGAGATCCCCGACGGTGTCACGCACGAGGGTGGTTGTGCGCCCGGTACGCCGCGCGACGTGACCTTCAACGTGACCGGGTTGCCCGCGACGGCCCCGGCCGACGTACGCATCACAGGGCTCGCGCTCACCCACCCCTGGGTGGGCGATCTGACTGCGACCCTCATCGCGCCGGACGGCGCCGCCACCGCGATCCTGTTCGGGGGGACCGGTGTCAAAGAAATCGACGACCCGGAGGACCAGGGCGACGACAGCGACCTGGACGGCACTTACAGCTTCGCCGACGAGGCGACCTGGAACTGGTGGGCCGCAGCCGCACACGCCGGTGCCATCGACGCCATCCGTCCTGGTACCTACCGCACCAGCACCCCTCGTGGAGCCGACTCCCCCGGCGCCAACACCGGCCTCACCGCGGCGTTCAGCACGCTGGCCACACCCAATGGGCGCTGGACCCTGCGCCTGGTCGACAACTGCGGTTTCGACGGCGGTGGCGAGGTCAGCGCCGCCACGCTCGAGCTCCTGCCGCGCACCCCTGGTACGCCGACGACGCGCGATTGCGCCTCGCTCCAGACCGCACTCACGGGCGCCCAGGGCAAGGCGACCGCCGCCGCCGCGGCCCTGACCACCGCCCAGGCGGCGCTCGGCTCCGCGCAGCAGGCGGAGAAGGTGGCGAAGGCGTCCGTGAAGAAGGCGAAGAAGAAGCTGAAGTCGACCCGCAAGCACGACAACCAGGCCCAGATCAAGAAGGCCGCCAAGCGGTTGAAGGCGGCCAAGAAGCGGCTCAACGCCGCCCGAGCCGCGCTGGCGACGGAGTCCGCACAACTGACCAGTGCCCAGGCGTCGGACACCACGGCTCGAGCCCAGCTCAGGTCGGCGGAGACCGCACTCGACGCTTGCCAGCGGGGCTAGTGTCGTGTGTCGGAAGTTGTTGGATGGTTGGCGTGCTCAAGGTGCGTGCCTAGCGAGGCGCCGGAACGACGCTCTACCTGTACGTCCAGCGAGTTGCGGTAACGAAGCGAGGTGCGTGGCTTCAGTGCGCGAAGCGCCCAAGAACTTTCGACACGCGGCACTAGGTCGCTAGCTCGGCCAGCACCCTCTCCAGGCGCCGAGCCCGAGTCTCCGGCTTCTTCGCCTCGGTGAGCAGCCGGGCCGCCTCCTTCTGCCGGGTGAAGGACCAGCTCGACCAGGCCCGTCGGGCGCCAGGGTCGCGATCCAGCTCGGCGGCCAGGTCGTCCGGCACCTCGACGGTCCGCTCCGCGGTGTCCAACTCCACGTCGAGGTCGAGCGTCTCGCCCGCGGCCACACCCGCCGATGCACGGTTGGCCTGGCTCACCCCGAGCCAGAACTCGCCGCCCATGTTCGCGATCGACGAGCGCCACGTGTAGCTGCCGACGGTCACCACGACCTTCGGCCGCCGCCCACCACCGAGTTGCCCGACGACCTCGTCCGGGATCCGGAAGCCGGCGGTGTTGGCGCCGGTCGCCTCGAGCTCGAGTCGCAGCCGCATCAGAGCCGCTCCGCCAGGTGGATGGTGACGGTCTGGCCCGCTCCCTTGTCGACCTCGGCGCGCATCGCCGCCTTCATCGGCAGCTTGTGCCGCCCGTCGCCGAGGGCCATGAAGGAGCTCTGGAACGGTACGCCGTCCACGCTGCCGCGCACCTTGACCAGACCCCGGGTTCCGAAGAACGCGGCCGACTCGGGCCACACGACATAGGTCCAACCGCCCCGCGCGTCGGACGCCTCCAACCTGGCCTCGAACGTCACGTCGAGGGGTCCCGCCTTCGCACTCATGCGGGTTGGACCGGGGTCGATGCCATGACTCATCGTGGCACGCCGGACACTGGAGGGGTGGTGGACCTGAGGAGCCTGGTGGCAGACACCCGGCCCCTCCAGGAGGAACACTTCCGCCGGCTGTGGCTGGCCAACATCGTGACCGTCGTCGGGGCTCAGCTCACGGTGGTCGCCGTGCCCGCACAGATCTACGCCGACACCGGCTCCTCGGCGTACGTCGGGCTCACCGGTGTCTTCGGGCTGGTGCCGCTGATCGTCTTCGGGTTGTACGGCGGCGCGCTGGCCGACGTCTTCGACCGGCGCACGATCCTGGTCGTCACGACGGTCGGTCTGATCGTGACCAGCGGGCTGTTCTGGCTGCAGGCCGCGCTCGGTGGCACGAACGTGTGGCTCCTGCTGAGCCTGTTCGCCGTCCAGCAGGCGTTCTTCGCGGTGAACCAGCCGACCCGGAGCGCGGTGCTCCCCAAGATCCTGCCCTTGGAGCTGCTGCCGGCCGCGAACTCCCTCAACATGACCGTCTTCCAGGCCGGGGCGATCGGCGGTCCGCTGCTCGCCGGCGTCCTGATCCCGGTGGTCGGTCTGGAATGGCTCTACCTCGTCGACACGGTCACTCTCTTCGCGACGCTGATCGCGGTGGTCCGGCTGCCGAGCCTGGCCGTGGTGGACGCCGCGACGACGACGCCCGGCGTACGGGCCGTCGTCGAGGGGTTCGCCTACCTGCGTCACCAGCCGGTGCTGCTCATGTCGTTCGTGGTCGACCTGATCGCGATGATCTTCGGGATGCCGCGGGCGCTGTTCCCCGAGATCGCCCACGTCGACTTCGGCGGACCCGAGGCCGGCGGGCTGGTCTTCGCGCTGCTGTTCGCGGCCATCCCCGCCGGCGCGGTCCTGGGTGGGGTGTTCAGCGGGTGGGTGTCGCGGGTCGAGGCGCAGGGGCGGGCGGTGATCGTCTGCATCCTGGTCTGGGGCGTCGCGATGATCGGCTTCGGGTTGGCGGTCGGGCTGGCCGACCGCGCGGCGACGACGATGCTCGTGATCGCGCTGCTCATGCTGGTGGTCGGCGGCGCGGCCGACATGGCCTCGGCGGCGTTCCGGACCAGCATGCTCCAGAGCGCCGCGGATGACGCGGTCCGCGGCCGGCTGCAGGGCGTCTTCATCGTCGTGGTCGCAGGTGGTCCGCGGATCGCCGACGTCGTGCATGGCGCGGCAGCAGCCATGGTCGGTACGGCGGCAGCGGCCGCCGGAGGTGGCGTGCTGGTCGTGATCGGAACCGTGGTGGCGGCGCTGCTGGTGCCGTCGTTCGTGCGCTACCGGATCACCCGGGATCCGCGGTGAGGAGCCCCCGTAGGTAGGCCGCTTGCCCGGCGTGCTGCAGGTCGTCGCTGAGCACGCTGATCAGCCGGACGCCGAGCGTGACCGGCGGATCCCACCGCTCGTCGACGATCCGGTCGAGATCCTGGGCGGTGAGCCCGGCGAGGTAGGCGACGCTCGCCTCGTGCACCGCGTCGAGATAAGCCGTCAGGAGTTCGGCGCTCACCCGCACATGGCCGACCTCTTCGCTGGTCATGCCGTATCCGGTGGCCGCGGCGTCGAGCGGCAGCCCGAACCGGTCGACGAAGCCCTGCGCGGTCCACACCTGCTCGGTCCCGGCCACCTCTGCGACGTGGTCGTCCTGGACCCGGGTCAGGTGCCAGACCAGCCAGGCGATCGGATTGGCGTCGCGGTCCGGCCGCGCGGTCAACTGGTCGTCGGTGAGGCCGGCCACCGCGGCCGTGGCGGTGTGATGGATGCGCTCGAACGCATCGGTGAGGAGCTCGGCAGGCGTCATGCCACTCGACGTTAGCCCCACTCCGGCGTCGTTGCCTCCCCGTGCACTGGTCAGGATCTGGGCGCGGGGTTTTCGTCACCCGACGGCAACTGTCAATAGTCCGACCGACGCTGCCCGGCCGTCGGACCCCGGTGGTAGACCGGACAGGTGGCGATGCACAGCGAGTCCACGACGAAGACCTACCTCTATCTGCGGGTCGGTCTGGTCGCGCTGGCGGTCTTCCTGGGCGCGTCGCTGGTGATCGAGCTGACCGTGGGCGACGGATCGTGGCTGGGCTCGATCAGCGCGTACTACTACACCCCCGTGCGCGCGGTCTTCGTCGGCACGCTCGTCGCGATGGGCGTGTGCCTGATCGCGATCAAGGGACGCGACCGGCCCCGCGAGGACCTCATGCTCAACCTCGCTGGCATGTGTGCACCCGTGGTCGCACTCTGCCCCACGCCGCTCGAGGACGTCGTCGCCTGTGGGGACGCGACCCGGTGCGTGCCGCCGGCGTACGTGCCCGGCGTCGAGAACAACATCGGGGCGCTGCTGGTGGTCGGCGTGATCGGGCTGCTGTTCGCCGCGCGGACGGTGCGGCGCGGAGCCGAGGAGGGCCGCGACCTGGTCGCGCTCGGCGTCTCGGCCACCGGGATCGTCGGGCTCGCGCTGTGGTTCCTGCTCGGCCGCGACTCGTTCCTCGACTACGCGCACTACGGCACCGCCGTACCCATGTTCGGTCTCATCGTCGCCGTCGCGGTCGTCAACGCCGCGAAGGTCGACGAGTTCGTCGATGCCGGCGGCACGCTGGCCATGGGCCGGGCCGCGACCTTCCGCATGGCCTACCGGCTGATCGCCTGGGTGATGGGTCTGGTGATCGTCGGCGCGCTGGCGCTGTTCGTGATCAAGGCGGCCACCGGCTCCCAACCGTTCGACCACTGGGTCTTCGTCGTGGAGGCGCTGCTGCTGGTGGCCTTCGCGACGTTCTGGATCCTGCAGACCGTGCAGTACGCCGCGGATGGCGCGCCGGCGTGAACTCTGCCCAGCATGGGAGCTATCCCTGTGCGCGGAGGTACTTCCCGAAGTGCGGCACGGTGAACGCGATCCGGCCGCGCTCTCCGGAGTAGATGAGTCCCTTCTTGAGCAGCGAGTCGCGGGCGGGTGAGAGCGACTGCGGCTTCTTGCCGAGCACACCGGCGACGTCGGCGGTCGCCACGGAGCCGACCGGATCGTGGAGGTCGGCGTCGGGATCGGCCGCGTCGGCCATCGCGCGCAGGTAGTCACGCTCGCCGGGGGTGGCCCGGTCATAGCGGCTGCCGAAGAACCCGACCGCCAGCTCACGCTCGGCCTCCGGTGCGGCGACCGCCACGTCGGCCGCCGTGATCGGAGTGTGCGGCGCAAGGTCCCAGACGGTCTTGCCGTAGGCCTGGATGAAGTAGGGATAGCCGCCGGTGGCGTCGTACATCGCGGCCAGCGCGGCCTCGTCGTACGCCGCGTCCTCGTCCGCGGCCGGCGCGGTCAACGCACGGTCGGCCTCGGCGCGGGTCAACCGGTCGATGCGCTGGTAGGAGAAGAGCCGTTCGGAGTAGGACTTGCTGGCGCTGAGCACGGCCGGCAGGTGCGGTAGCCCCGCGCCGACCACGATCACGGGGAGGCTGGACTGGCTCACCTCGTGGCAGGCCGCGCACAGAGCGGAGACGTCGTCGGCACCGAGGTCCTGCATCTCGTCGACGAAGACCGCGACGCCCTTGCCGAGGTCGGCCGCGAGCCCACCGACGTCGTTCATCAGCTCGACCAGGTCGATCTCGATGTCGCCGGAGTCGGCGCGGCCGCGGACGGCAGGTACGTCGATGCCGGGGCTCCACCGTTCGCGGAGCTTGGCGTCCGGCCCCGCCTGGCGCTCGGCGAACGAGCGGATCACGCCGAGCACATGCTCGGCCTGGTCGGGCTCGGGGTGGGCGAGTTCGCGGACCGCTTGGTGCAGCGCGCTGGCCAACGGCCGCCGGAGCGACTGGTCGGGCCGCGCCTCGAACTTGCCGGTCCCCCAACCCTTGCGGACCGCCTGGCCACGCAGCGCGTTGAGGAGCACCGTCTTGCCGACGCCGCGCAGCCCGGTCAGCACCAGCGAGCGCTCGGGACGGCCGCGGGCCACGCGCTCGAGGACCACCTCGAAGGCGCGCACCTGGTCGTCTCGACCGGCCAACTCGGGCGGCCGCTGCCCGGCGCCGGGCGCGTAAGGGTTCCGAACCGGGTCCACGCTAGGACCGTATGGCGCCGTCTAGCCGAAACCGTAGATTCGCCTCGCGATCGGCGATTCGTCCGCGCGCCCGTACGGCGAAAAGCACGTCAGACCACAGACGAATCGGCGACGAGTCAGGCCGTCTCGCTCCGCGTCGGCGCGTGCCGGTACGCGCGGTCCAGGCCGGTCCGGAGCATGTCGATCAGTTCGGGCACCTCGTCGATGGCGAGCCGGAACGACGCAGCGCAGACGTTGTCCCGCCACAGCGACAGCACCACGAGGTCGGCCTCGGAATGCCAGGAGACCCGCAGCGCGCGCTCGTCACCGCGGGCATCGAGGAAGATCGACCCCACCCCCGGAAGCGGCCGGGCGGCGTTCATCTCCCCATTCTGCTCCGACCTGCCAACGCCTGTCATCGGTTCCTTTCCGGGATAGTCCGTGACGTTTGTGTGGGTCATCCGTGCCGCCGGCCCACACAAACGTCACGGACTATCCCGGTCGGTGGGCGCACTTAGACTCACCGTGTGCCCGAGCTGCCCGAGGTGGAAGCGCTGGCTCTCGACCTGGAGGGCCGGCTCACAGACCACGCGATCGCGACGGTGCACATCGCGGCGTTCAGTGCGCTCAAGACCTTCGATCCACCGTTGCGGGCGCTCGAAGGGCTGCTGGTCGAGCGCGTCACCCGGCACGGCAAGTTCCTCGACATCAACGTCGGCGGGTTGCACCTGTGCATCCACCTCGCGCGCGGCGGCTGGATCCGGTGGAAGGACGAGGTGCCGACGCTCCCCCCACGCCCGGGCGGCAAGAACCCACTCGCGGCCCGGGTCGTCCTGGACGACCAGTCGGGGCTCGACATCACCGAGGCCGGCACCAAGAAGCGGCTCGCGATCTACCTCGTCCGCGACCCGCACGACGTCCCGGGCATCGCCAGCCTCGGGCCAGATCCGCTCACCGACGACTTCACCCTGGAGCGGTTCCGCGAGATCGTCGCCGCCGAGGGCCGCAAGCAGATCAAGGGCGTGCTGCGCCACCAGGGCACCATCGCGGGCATCGGCAACGCCTACTCCGACGAGATCCTGCACGCCGCGCGGATGTCGCCGTTCAAACCTGCGGCATCGCTCTTGGAAGGCGACGACGACACCGACCTCGTGGTCCTGTACGACGCGATCAGGGTGACCCTCGGCGATGCGGTCGACCGGTCGCGTGGCCTCGCGATGAGCGAGCTCAAGGGCGAGAAGAAGTCCAACATGGCCGTCCACGGCCGCACCGGCCAAACATGCCCGGTCTGCGGCGACACCGTGCGCGAGGTGTCCTTCGCGGACTCCAGCCTGCAGTACTGCCCCACCTGTCAGACCGGTGGCAAGCCGCTCGCCGACCGCCGGATGAGCAAGCTGCTCAAGTAGCCCACACAGCAAGGAGCCCGATGAGCCTCCCGACGGTCGCCGTCACCGGCGTACCCGACCCGCTGCCCGAGGGGTTGGCGGTGCTCGACGTCCGGGAGCCGGTCGAGTGGGCCTACGGCCATATCGACGGCGCGTTGCACATCCCGCTCGGACAGCTCACCGCGCGCCTCGACGAGGTGCCGGAGAGCCAGACCCTGGTGGTCTGCAAGGTCGGTGCCCGGTCGGCGCAGGCTGTGCTGTGGTTGCAGGCTCAGGGCCGCGACGTGGTCAACCTCGACGGCGGGATGCTCGACTGGGAGGCTGCCGGCCGCGAGATGGTCAGCGAGACCGGCCAGCCCCCGCTGGTGGTCTAAGCCTGGCTCCCGCATCCTTGCCGGCGCCGACGTCTATGACGGTGGCTTACGTGACACGTCGCCCTGAAGTCTTTCGCGAGCGGCGCGAGCGCGCCTCGTGATCGGCCCCATGGCCATGGCGACCGCGAAGCCCGCGAAGCGGAGCGAGCGTCGCCATGGGCTCGGGGCCGAGACTCACGAGGGTCACTTGCCAGCCACGTCTGGGCACGCCTGGTCGACGTACGCCTCCAGAGCGTCGAGCTTGCGTTGGTCCTCTTCGCCGACGTCGCCGAGGTCGGTGAAGTCACTCCGGGTGGCGTCGTCGGCGAGCCCCTGGATCCGCTCGACGGTCAACTCGAAGCCCTGCTTGGCCGGTGCGGGCATGTCGTCAGGGACACCCACGTCGTGCAGCTTCTCGGCGGCGGCCTTGAGGGTGCGGATGTACGCCGCGAGGTCCGTCGAGTCGGCGGCCTCGACCTCGGTGTGGAACGTCTCGACGGCCGAGCAGAAGTCGTCGACCGAGGACTCGGCCCGCGCTTCCCCGTCGGAGCCGGCGGCGGTGCAGCCGGCGAGCCCCATCGTCAGCACCGCGAGGCACACGGTGGCGGCCCGCCGTGCGGAGCGTCGTCGCCGGTTCACGCGCCGGTTCACGCGCCGGAGGGGGGACAGGTCGCGGCGAGGTAGGTCGTGAGGGCCGCGAGGTCGGCCTTGTCCTCGTCGGAGTAGCCGCCCTGGATGGCGGCGAGATCGTCAGTGGTCGCATCGTCGGGCAGGCCGTCTATGGCGCGGAGCGTGAGGCGCAACCCGGCCCGGGCGTCGTTTGGCATCCCCTCCGGCACGCCCACGCTCTCGATCTGATCGGCGGCCTTCTTGAGGATCTCGCCGAGTTTGTCCTCGTCGCCGGTGACGTGCTGGTCGTCGAAGTCCTTGATCGCCGCGCAGAAGTCGTCCTTCGACGCGGTCTTCTCCTCGGCGCTCTGGCCGTCACCGCCGCCGTCGCTGCCGCCGCCACATCCGACCGCGAACCCGGCGACAAGGATGAGGCCGGCCGCGGCCAGTCCCAGCTTCATCTCTCCTCCTGACGCGGCAGGTTCGTCGGCGTCCCACCCTCGCACGCCGATCCAAGCGCACGGGACCCGGGCGGTCACCGCGAGACCGGCCGACGAAGATCAAGCAGACTCGGCAGCCCACACCGGTGGCGGCGGTAGCCGCAAAGCCTCCACCAGCAGCCCGAGGTACGTCGGGCGCGGCACCGCGATCGCGCCGAGTGTGGCTAGGTGCGGTGTCACCCATTGCACATCGAGCAGCCGCCCGGCACCGCCGTCGGCCCGCAGCAGCTCGACCAGGCCGACCAGCGCGACCTTGGAGGCGTCGCGGACCCGATGGAACATCGACTCCCCCGCGAACAGGCCGCCGATCGCAAGGCCGTAGAGGCCGCCCGCCAACTCGCCGTCGCGCCATGCCTCCACCGAGTGCGCCCAGCCGAGGCGGTGCAGTTCGCCGTACGCCGCCGCGACGTCGCCGGTGATCCAGCCCGCGTCGCGGGTCGGGTCACCACAGCCGGCGACGACCTCGTCGAAGGCCGTGTCCACCCGGATCTCGAAGTCGCGGCACGACCGGCGCAGCGAGCGCGACACCACGAGCCCGTCGAGCGGGACGATGCCCCGCTCGACCGGGGAGAACCAGTGCATCGGCGGCCGTCGGCCGTGCTCGGGCATGGGGAAGATCCCGCGGCGGTACGCCGCCAACAGCGTCCCGGGGGCCAGGTCGGCGCCGACTCCCACCAGGTCGTCGGAGGCGTCGCGCGGGTCGGGGAAGACCCACGGCGAAGGCGGAGGTTCAACCGGCACCTTCGTACAATCGCATCGTGGGAGCAACCAGCAAGGCAGCAGGTGCCGTGGGCAAGCAGCTCGCGCCCAAGATGGCCCACATCGCTCCCGAGCTCACCTCGTCCTTCGTGCGCCAAGCGCTGCACCGCGCGATCGCCGGTGTCGGTCCGCTGCCGCCCGCGGCCCGGGCCGCCGATGCCCAGCTGAAGGAGCAGAAGGGCGACGTGGATCGTGGGATCCACGAGGTGATCGAGAACCACGTCCGCTACGCCGGCGCGCAGGGGTTCGTCACCAACCTCGGTGGCGTGGTCACGATGGCGGTGACCATCCCGGCCAACATCACCGGGCTGGCCCTCATCCAGTGCCGGATGGTCGCCGGCATCGCCCACCTGCGCGGCTACGACCTCGACGATCCGCGGGTCCGCAACGCGATCCTCACCTGCATGCTCGGCGAGGACACCGTCACCGCTCTCATCCGGGAGCGCAAGCTGCCCGCCCCGCCGATGGCCCTGGCGACCGCGCCGCTGCACGACCCCGACCTCGACGTGGTGATCTCCGCCGAGGTGGCCGCGGAGCTGGTCGCGCGGGTGACGGGCAAGAAGGTCGCGACGACGTTCGCGCGGAAGGTGCCGATCGCCGGTGGGTTCATCGGCCTGGGCGTCGACGCGTTCGCCACCTGGCAGGTCGGCCGCTACGCCACCCGCGAGCTCCTGCCCCGCGCGCGGCGATAGACGCCGAGCAGGCCCCGGCCCACGGCGCTGCGTTCGAGCCGGACGACGAGTCCGTGACGAAGCCGGTACGACGGCCTCAGCTGAGCCCGGTCGAGCGCGCCGCGCACGTCGGTCAGCTCCGCGTGCAGCCGCTCCTCCTCATGACGTAAGCGCGCGTTGTCGAGCAGGAGCGCGGTGATCGCGTCCACCCCGGCGGCGGCGACCTGGCGCTCGCGCGGCCGGTCCGGGTCGGCGTACTCGCTCACGGGCGGCGCCCCGACCAGGTCCGCGAGGTCGCCGATGATGTCGTACTCGCGGCGCTCGAGCTCGGCGATCCAGTCGGCGGAGAGCTGTTGCACCCAGGGGTGCAGCTCGGGCGGCAGCGCGAGCCGGGGTGAGCGGGTGCGTCGGGAGAGCGTCTGGTGGGCCAGCAGCTCGCGGACCAGCGGACGGTAGTCGGCCGGCGGCAGCTCGGCGTTGGCGCGCCGGTTGATCCGGCGCAGCAGGGTCGTCTCGGGTACGCCGAGCGAGGGGTTCTGCCGCTCGCCGTCGAGGTCGAGGTCGACGCCGTCCAGACCGAAGGCCTGGCTGAACCGCTTCCACAGCAGCTCGGGCGCACCACCCGGCGGCGGGACGGTGACCACGTGGACCTGGTCGGGAGGCAGCTCCTGGCCCCATCGGTCGAGGATGTCCGGGATCTCCTGCACGCCCCAGAACCACGCCCCGATCCGAGTGCTGCGCTCCGGGTCGGTGATCTGGTCGAGGAAGGCGCCGTAGCGCAACTGCGCGCGGTGCTTGACGTTCTCCTGCCACTCCGCGGGGATCTGCCGGACCAGGTCGCGGACGCTCAGCACGAGGTGCACCTCGGTGCCCGCATCGCGGCCGAGCGATTCCATGGCGCGACCGATCTGGGCTCGGCTCGCGGTGGCCAGGATCTCGTGGCTGACGATCGCGATGCCGTCGTGCTCGCGGACCTGGCGGGCCAGCTCGTCCCACGCGCCGATCGCCTCGGTCTGCAAGCCGCCCCACGGAAGCTGCATGAGGTCGAGGGCGGCGAGGAAGTGGCTGTCGTGGCGGCTGGCGGGGTAGCAGATCCCGGCCGCCAGGAGCCGCTCGCGGTTGCGGAACAGCACGTCCTGGAGGTAGGACGTGCCGGTCTTCGGCGTCCCGACGTGGAGGAGGACCTTGGTGCTCATGGTGCCTCCTCCTCCAGGAGCAGCTCGATCGCGAGGTCGAGGACCGACGCGGTCTCGCGCTCGGCGAACCTCGGCAACACCACGTCCGGGTCTCCCACCACAGGGTAGCCACCGTGCAGCAGCCGCTGCCGGAGCCCGAACGCGGTGTCCTCGACCCAGTCGCGGTGCTCGGGGGGTACGGCGGGCAGAACGCCGGCCACCCGTGTGAGGCGCGGCCACAGCGCGCCGGTCAGGAGCGCGGACTGCTCTTCGGGCAGCACGTGCAGGCTGAGCGCGACACCGACCTGGCGCGCCAGTTCGACGGCATGCGCAGCCGGGTCGGGCACCGGGACCAGGCGGCGTACACCGACCAGCTTCGGCAGCGCGGCCAGGTCGAGGACGACGCCCACCCGCCCGGTGTGCGGCCTAGCCAGGAACCGTTCGACGACCCCGGGCAGGTCGACCCGGCGCGGCAGCCGCCGGCGCGCGCGCACCCGCGCCAGGAAGTCGGGCCAGCTCGGCCCGCCCGCGCCGAAGGCTCCCGCGGCCCAGGTGTGCGCGAGCAGGGTGGCCACGTCGGCTCCGAGCACATGCACCGCCCGGCCGGCACCGCCGGGCGGTCGGCCGTCCGCCACCAGTTCGCGGGTGTACGCCGCCGTCAGCCACGGATCGCCGGCCAGTTGGTAGCGGGTCCGAAACCGTCGAGTGACGCGAACGTGCTGTGAACCGGCCGATTCGACAGCACGTTCGCGACGTTCGACGAGAACGGCGGCCAGGAGACCAGACACCACCCGCAGCAACTCCTCGTCGGGGAGGGTCGCGGGGTCGACGGCCGGGGGGCCGAAGCGGCGTTCGGCATCGACGCCCACGAGCTCGAGGTCAGGCCGGCCGCGCCCGGGGGCCGAGGCGGCGATCACCCGCTCGACGAGCGCGGACGACGGGTGGCCGGCGAGGTTGAGACGGCGTAGCAGTTCGAGCTGCTGGGCGCCCGGCAGGTACCGGCCGTGCCCAACAGCATCGACAGCGCCGACGGACTCCCACGAGGCCCACGCCGTCGTACCGCCCGACCGCAGATGCGCGATCCACGCCCAGGCTCGGGCCCGGCCGGTGGCGAGCGAGGTGGTCATCGGCGCAGCTGCCGGGCCAGCCGCGCCGCCCGGGCGGCGAGCCGATCGTCTGGGTCAGGACGGCGGGCCGCCTCGAGGGTGAGCGCCACGATCGCGTCGATGGCGGCCGAGGTGACCTCGCGCTGCCTCGGTCGGTCGGGGTCGAGCCACTCCTCGTCGGCCGCGGGCCGGACCGGACGCAGCTCGTCGAGGTCGCCCACGACGTCGACCCCGGAGCCCTTGACCCAGTCGATCCAGGTCTGGGCGATCTCCTCGGCCCAGTCGTAGGCGTCGGGTGGCAGGGTGACGGGGACCATGTCGGGGCGCGCGGCGAGGGTCTCGTGTACGACGAGCTGTCGGACCAGCGTGCGGTACTGGTCCGACGGGAGCCCGGCAGCCTTGAGCCGCCGGTTGACCCGGCGCAGCAGGGTGCTCTCCGCGGTGCCGATCGAGGGATTGCGCCGGCCACCCTCGCGCGGTGCCCACGTGGGGTCGATGCCGAGCGCGGTGCAGAACCGCTCCCAGAGCTCCGCGGGCGGCCCGCCGGGCCGGGGGACGGTGACGACGTGCACCTGCTCGGGTCGCAGCCCCCCGCCCCACCGCTCCAGCACGCCCGGCAGCCCCTGGACCCGCCAGAACCAGCGCGTCGCCCGGCGCTGATCGCTGTCGCGAAGCTGAGCCAGGAAGGTCCGAAACGACACCCGGCGTTGGTGCTTGAGCTGTTCCTGCCACTCCGCGGCGACCTGTCGGGCGACGTCGCGGGCGCTGTAGACGACGTGCACTTCGGCGAAGGAGAGGTCGCTGAGCGCACGGCGCGCCTCGGCCGGCTTGGCCCCCGCCAGGATCTCGTGGCTGACCACGGCCGTGCCGCTGGTCCGGCGTACGCGCCGCACGAGCTTCTCCCACTCCCCCGCCGCCTGGGGCCGCATACCGCCCCAGGGCCGGTCCACGAGGTCGAGCGCGGGCAGGAACATGTCCTGGTGCGGCCCGACGGGGTAGCGGTAGCCGTGCCGGCGCAGCGACGCGGCGTTGAGCGCCAGTCGGTCCTGGACGTACGTCGTGCCGGTCTTCGGCGCGCCCACGTGGAGGTAGACGCGCCGGCTGCTCATGCAGGTGATTGTGACAGTGCGCGGACCACGGCCGACGGAGACGGCCGCCCGAGCTGGTCGGCCATCCACGCGCTGGTCGCGACCAGGGCGTCGAGGTCGACACCGTGCTCGATGCCCAGCCCGTTGAGCAGCCACACGAGATCTTCGGTCGCGAGATTGCCGGTGGCGCTCTTGGCGTAGGGGCAGCCGCCGAGACCGCCCGCGCTGGCGTCGTACGTCGTGATGCCCGACTGCAGCGCGGAATAGGTGTTGGCCAGCGCCTGCCCGTAGGTGTCGTGGAAGTGCATGGCCAGGTCGGCCTTGGCCAGGCCCGCGGCCACGAACGCCTCGATCAGGGCGGTGACCTGTCCTGCGGTGCCCACGCCGATGGTGTCGCCCAGGCTGAGCTGGCTCGCACCCAGGTCGAAGAGCCGCTTGCCGACGGAGACGACCTGCTCGACCGGGACGGCGCCCTCCCACGGGTCGCCGAAGCACATCGAGACGTACGCGCGGACGTCGAGCCCGGCGGCACGCGCGCGCTCGACGGTCGGTGCGAACATCGCGAACTGCGCGTCGAGGCTGCGGTTGAGGTTGCGCTGCGCGAACGTCTCGGTGGCGGAGCCGAAGATCGCCACGTGCCGCAGGCCGAGCTCGAGGGCGCGGTCGAGGCCACGCTCGTTGGGCACCAGGACCGGCAGGCCGCGACCGTCGGCGCCGAGCCGGGTCATCAGCTCCTCGGCGTCGGCGAGCTGGGGGACCCACTTCGGGTGCACGAACGACGTCGCCTCGACGATCGGCAACCCGGCCGCGAGGAGTCGGCGTACGAACTCCTCCTTGACCTCGACCGGCACCAGCGACTTCTCGTTCTGGAGTCCGTCGCGAGGGCCGACCTCGTAGATCGTGACGCGCTCAGGCAGGTGCATCGGGAGCCTCCACTACGAACAGCACGTCGCCGAGCTTGACCTGGTCCCCCGTCGCCGCCCCGACGTCGGTGACCGTGCCGGCGAACGGCGCCTTGAGGCTCAACTCCATCTTCATCGCCTCGAGCACCCCGAGCACCTGGCCCTCCTCGACCGCGGCGCCCGCGGCCACGCGTACGTCGAGAACTGTGCCCGGCATCGGCGCGGTGAGCGCGCCGTCGGCGACCGCGGCCGCCTGGTCGCCCATCACGTCGGGACGCTCGAACACGAACCGTTGCCCTTGGTGCACCACCTCGACGCGATCGTGGCGGACGCTCGCCACCGGTGGCTCGGCAGGAGGGTCGCCGAGTGCGAGGCGTTCGTCGAGCTCGACCACCACCGGCGCCGGGTCGGAGCCGAGCCGGAAGCCGTCGCTGCAGAACGGGCCGGTCGCGGTCTCCTCGCGCCGGAACACCGCCCAGGCCGCGAGTTCGCGCGCCGGGGCGGGGTCGGGTGCCCCCACCTCGTGGCGGTCCAACCACGCGGTGTCGATCGTGGCGGCGCGGAACTCCTCGCTCGCGACCAGGATCCGCAGGAATCCGGCGTTGGTGGTGAGCCCGAGGATCGCGGTCTCGTCGAGTGCCGCGACCAGGGCCAGCCGCGCCTCCTCGCGCGTCGCGCCGTGCGCGATCACCTTCCCCAGCATCGGGTCGTACGCCGTGGACACGGTCTGGCCGGACGCCAGCGCGTGGTCCACACGGACGCTGGTCGGCCACTGGACGAACGTCGCGGTGCCGGCTTGTGGCAGGAAGCCGCCGAACGAGTCCTCGGCGTACACCCGGGCCTCGATGGCGTGCCCGATCGGAGTGAGATGCGGCAGGTCGAGCGGCTCACCGGACGCCACGCGCAGCTGGAGCTCGACGAGGTCAAGCCCGGTGATCGCTTCGGTGACCGGGTGTTCGACCTGGAGCCGGGTGTTCATCTCCAGGAAGTAGACCTCGCCGGTGTCGTCATCGAGCAGGAACTCGACGGTGCCCGCGTTGACGTAGCCGACGTGCGCGGCCAGAGCCACGGCCGCGTCGAGGACGCGCGTGCGCTGGGCGTCGGTGAGGGTCGGGGCAGGTGCCTCCTCGAGCACCTTCTGATGCCGCCGCTGGGTCGAGCAGTCCCGCTCGAACAGGTGCCGCACCGATCCGTGCGTATCGCCGATGACCTGGACCTCGATGTGGCGGCCGCGCTCGACGTACTTCTCAATCAGCATGGTGTCGTCGCCGAACGCTGACCTCGCTTCGCGCTTCGCGGCAGCGGTCGCGTCCTCGAGTTCGGCCTGCGAGCGGACCACGCGCATGCCCTTGCCGCCACCCCCCGCCGCGGCCTTGACCAGCACCGGGAAGGTCAGTTCTTGACCAGCGTCCTCGCCCCGCGGCACGACCGGAACGCCCGCCGCGACCGCGATCTCGCGCGCGGCGTCCTTGCGGCCCATCTGCTCCATGACCTCGGGGCTCGGCCCGATGAACACCAGCCCGGCCTCGGCCACCGCCCGCGCGAAGCCGGCGTTCTCGGACAGGAAGCCGTAGCCCGGGTGCACCGAGTCGGCCCCGGCCGCGAGCGCCTGGGCGACCTGCGCGGCCGGGTCGAGGTAGTCGCCGGTCGAGACCGTCGCGCGCACACCGAGTCGCGCGCACGTGCGAGCGACCCGCTCGGCGACCTCGCCACGGTTGGCGATGAAGACATGAGTCAGCATGGGTTGCCTTGAGTGCCTTCCTTGCGGTGGTTTCGACGCGCCCGTTGCGACCTCGTGCCTCGGTCGCAGGACTTGCTCAACCTGAGCTCGCCCACGTGCCGTACTCGTTCCTCGCACGTCACTGCTCGCTCACATCCTGAAGATGCCGTAGGAGGGATCGGGAATGGGCGCGTGAGCGGCGACGGCCAGCCCCATGCCGAGGACCCGGCGGGTGTCGACCGGGTCGATGATGCCGTCGTCCCAGAGCCGGGCGGTGGAGTAGTACGGCGAGCCCTGGGTCTCGTACTGGTCGCGGATCGGGGCCTTGAACCCCTCGTCGTCCGGGCGACCGGCCACGGTCGCGAGCACCGACGCGGCCTGCTCACCGCCCATCACCGAGATCCGGGCATTGGGCCACATCCACAGGAACCGGGGGTCGTACGCGCGGCCGCACATGCCGTAGTTGCCGGCCCCGAACGAACCACCGATGACCACCGTGAACTTCGGGACGACCGAGCAGGCGACCGCCGTGACCAGCTTGGCGCCGTCGCGGGCGATGCCCTTGTTCTCGTACTCGCGGCCGACCATGAACCCGCTGATGTTCTGCAGGAACACCAGCGGGATCTTGCGCTGGTTGCAGAGCTCGATGAAGTGCGCGCCCTTGAGCGCCGACTCGCTGAACAGGATGCCGTTGTTGGCGACGATGCCGACCTCGTGGCCCCAGATCCGCGCGAACCCGCAGACCAGCGTCTCGGCGTACAGCCGCTTGAACTCGTGGAACCGGCTGCCGTCGACCACCCGCCGGATCACCTCGCGGACGTCGTACGGCGTGCGCGTGTCGGTCGGCACCACGTCGTAGAGGCCGAGCGGGTCCTCGTGCGGCTCCTCGACCTCGGATTTTGGTCGACTGTCTCGGCTCAGCGGAAGGGTGTCGACGATGCTGCGCACGATCGCCAGCGCGTGGGCATCGTCGTCGGCGAGGTGGTCGACCACTCCGGAGGTCCGGGCGTGGACGTCTCCGCCGCCCAACTCCTCGGCGGTCACGACCTCGCCGGTCGCGGCCTTCACCAGGGGCGGGCCGCCGAGGAAGATCGTGCCCTGGTTGCGCACGATCACCGTCTCGTCGGACATCGCCGGGACGTAGGCACCACCGGCCGTGCACGAGCCCATCACGCTGGCGATCTGCGGGATCCCCTGCGCGGAGAGGTTGGCCTGGTTGAAGAAGATCCGGCCGAAGTGCTCGCGGTCGGGGAACACCTCGTCCTGCATCGGCAGGAACGCACCGCCGGAGTCGACGAGGTAGACACACGGCAGCCGGTTCTCGGCGGCGATGGTCTGCGCCCGGACATGCTTCTTGACGGTCATCGGGTAGTAGGTGCCGCCCTTGACCGTGGCGTCGTTGGCGACGATCACGACCTCCCGGCGGCTGACTCGGCCGATCCCGGTCACGATTCCCGCGCTGGGCACGCTGTCGCGATCCTTCGCGCCGGCTCCGGCCGGGTCGTACATCCCGGTCGCGGCCAGCGCGCTCAGCTCGAGGAACGGGCTACCCGGGTCGAGCAGCCGGTCGACCCGGTCCCTGACCAGCAGCTTGCCGCGCGCGGTGTGCTTCTCGCGGGCCGACTCCGAGCCGCCCCGGCGTACGGCCGCGAGCCGTTCGCGGAGGTCGGCGACGAGATCCCGCATCTCTTCTGCCACGCGCTCTAGGTTAGCGATCATTAACCTGTGGGGCCAGTGCCGGTCGAGATGACAGGCTCGGTCGGGTGATCACCCCACCGAGTCTGCGCTGGCAGTGCGTCGTCATCGACTGCACCGACCCCGAGCCGGTCGCGACGTTCTGGGCGGCCGCGCTGGGCTGGCGGCGTACCCACGTCTCCGGCGACGGCGGCGAGATCGTCCTCGAGCCGCCCGTCGGCAGCCCGGAGGACGGCGTCTGCCCCGACCTGCTGTTCATCCGGGTCCCCGACCGCACCCCGGGCAAGAACCGGCTCCACCTCGACCTGCGTCCACTCGACCAGGCCGTCGAGATCGCCCGACTGGAGGGACTCGGCGCCACCCGGGCCGACGTCGGCCAGGGCCCGGACAGCACCTGGGTGGTGCTGGCCGACGTCGAAGGCAACGAGTTCTGCGTCCTCAAGGCTGCTAGTCGACCCTCGTGAGTCTCGAGGCGCGCTCACTCCGCTCGCGAAAGACCTCAGAGCGACGTGTCACGCAACGCATCGTCGTAGACGCCCGCGACGCCAACGACGTGCGCGACCGCCCTGAGGAACAAGGGCCCCGGCTGGGACGTTGGCCTCGGTATGAGTGCAGTGCCGTTGACCGCGGAGACCTTCGAGGAGACCGTCACCACCAACGGGGTGGTGCTGGTGGATTTCTGGGCCGCGTGGTGCGGCCCGTGCCGGGCGTTCGCGCCGGTCTACGAGGCCGCGTCGCAGCGCCACGACGACATCGTCTTCGCGAGCATCGACACCGAGGCGGAGCAGTCGATCGCCCAGGCGGCCCAGATCACCTCCATCCCGACGCTGATGGCGTTCCGCGACGGGATCATGGTCTTCCGCCAGGCCGGCGCCCTGCCCGCTCCGGCGCTCGAGGAGCTGATCACCGCGGTCAAGGGGCTCGACATGGACGACGTACGCGCGCAGATCGCGGCCGCCGAGGAGTCCTGAACCCCGCCCTCTCGCGCCGCGCAGGGGTTAGTGTTCGCTAACCTCGGCCTCGTGGCCCGCCGCGACGAGATCCTCACGACCGCAGCGAGGCTGTTCGCGGCCCGCGGCTTCCACGGGGTGAGTGTCGCCGACATCGGCGCGGCCTGCGGGATCTCCGGCCCGGCGCTGTACAAGCACTTCGCATCGAAGGATGCGGTGCTCGCCGAGATGCTGATCGAGATCAGCGAGCGACTGCTGCGCGTCGGCCGCGAACGCAGCGAGGCCGCCCCCGACGCCATCGCCGCGCTCGAAGCTCTGGTCGCGTGGCACGTCGACTTCGCGCTGCGGGACCGACCGCTGATCGTCGTCCAGGATCGCGACTGGGAGTCGCTGCCCGACGAGGCCCGCGAACGGGTGCGGACGCTCCAGCGCGAGTACGTCGATCTCTGGGCCGATCGGCTGCAAGAGGCCCACGAGGGGCTCCGGGCCGACACCGCGCGCGCGATGGCGCACGCGGCGTTCGGGCTGATCAACTCCACCCCACACAGCGGTCTGCTGCCGGACGCCCGGATGCGGGAGCTGCTCTCGCAGATGGCTGGCGCAGCCCTTCGGATCTCCTAGCACGCAATAGAATCCCCCGGTGCGCGCGCGGGTCCTCGCCCCCTTGGTCGCCGCTGTCCTCGGCCTGGCGGGGGGCGTGGCGGCCGCGCTCGCCGTACCCGCCGACGACGGTGACGGTGCCGCGTCGGGCATCGACGACCCGCTGCACCTCGGCGTACCCCTGGTCAACCAGGACTGCACCGGCGACGCCCTGCTGGTCGTCGGGTACGGCGACAGCGTCGCGCCGCTGGGCACCGCCGTGGCCGACAACGCCGGGGAGGGCGCGCGCTACCTCAGGTCGGACCAGTCGTGTCCGACCGCGCTGGGGCCGGAGAGCAAGCCGGCGCCGACGTACGTGGTCTACCTCGGTCCCTTCGACACGCTGCAGGAGCCGTGCCGAGCCGCGCTTACCCCGCAACACCGGGCCGACTTCGTCACCGTGCTCCGCTCGGGGAACCAGACGCTGGTCAAGTGCCCGTGCGCGCTGCCCACCAGCGAGGCACCCGAGCTCCGGCCCGACATGGACGCCGATGCCCACGACGTGGTCTGGATCCGCTCGCTCCAGTCGATGCTCAACGACTACGACCCCAAGCGGTTCCCGAAGGCGCGGATCACCGGCGTGTACGACGGGCCGACCGCGGCCCGGGTCACCGAGATCCAGGCCGAGGCGCCCGGTCGGCTGACCACGCCGGGCGTCGTGGACGACACCACCTGGCAGATCATCACCGACCGGATCTGCCGGATCTACGACTTCTGACCGACTCTCGCGCGGCCTCCAGCACCGGCGCCCGCAGCGGCAGAGTGCGCTGATGTCCTACACCCGTTCTCGCAGGGTCGATTCGTGGGCTGTCCTGCCCGCCAGGCTTGGTCGGTGCCCACTCGTCGCGGTGGCCAGACTTGGCGCTGGCCGAGCTCGGTTGCCGCTCTGACGATCGCCGCGCTCGTGCCGGTGGTCGCCGGCGTCGCGCCGATGCCCGTCGCCGCCCAGGCGACCGTCGCGCACGCGACACCCCTGGTGTCACAGCTTGCCGCCCGCGCCGAGCTGGGCGACGCGATCCGATGCGACCGGATGTACTCCGCGCACCGCCGTACGGGCTCCCCACTCGACCAGGTCCGCGTGCTCGAGATCGAGCCCGACGGCAGCACGAGCATCAACACCCTGGCTCCGCAACCGGTCCACCAACCACCGAACCGGCTCATCGAGAGTGACGCGATCGCTGTCGACGAGGCCCGCAACCAGTTCTTCCTGATCCAGAGCCGCTACGCCACCGGGCTCAACTTCGACGACCCCAGCCTGCTCCGGGTCGATGCCTCGACCGGGCTGGTGGTCGAGACTCTCCTGGATATCCCGGTGCCTGCGGCGGGCGAGTTCGGCATGGGCCCGGCTGCCTTCGACCGGCGTACGGGCATCCTCTACTTCACGACCATCCTGGTGACCGGTGAGATCGGCAGTCGAACCACCGAAACGACCATCTACGCCTTCGATCCGACCACCGACACCATGCTCCCCGGCGTCATCGGCCGCCTCGACGACCTCATGTTCGTGGGCAGCATGTGGTTCGACGAGGCTGGCCGGCTGTGGGTCGCGACCTTCGGCGACGGCCTCCACCGGGTGGACGTGCCGCTCCCGAGGACCGGTACGACGCCAGGCCAGCAGCTCCCGACCACCCGCTTCCCGCTCAACGGCGCGATGATCGGGCAGGCCACCGGCCCCGACGGGCTCCTCTACAGCCTGGACCTGCCCGAGGGCCACGTGCCTGAATTCATCCGCGGCGTGGAACCTGCCAGCCTCGACACGGCCAGCTACGGGCCGGTCGACAGCCCGCTGTTCGACTTCTACAACAGCGCCTCCGGGCTGTCATCGTGCGCGACACCCTCGACGATGCGGCTGGTCGCCGACCTGCCGCAGGGCCGGATCGGGGCCGCGGACCAGTTCCGCGTGCGAATCACGGGCAACGATCTCGACTCGACCCACAACACCGGCCGGACCCAGGGCGCCGAGTCCGGGGCGCAGACCCAGTCGCTCGACGAGTACGTCACCCCGCTGCTGGCCCTGCACGGGCAGACCTACACGATCACCGAGACCGCACTCGGCACCACCGACCTGGCCGACTACACGGTGACCTGGGAGTGCCGGGAGCCACTCCGGCCCGGCAACCCGGTCGTCGCGTCCGGTGCCGGCACCACGGGGAGCTTCACGATGCCCAACTACGGCGTGGTGGGTGCCGACGTCCTGTGCACCTTCACCAACGTGCCGCGGCCGCTGGTCGCCGTGGAGATGGCGAAGTCCGCCACCCCGGCGTCCGGCACCACGGTCCGCGCGGACGACGTGGTGACCTACACGGTCACCGTGCGCAACCCCAACCGGCGGCCCGTTCCAGTCGATCTGATCGACTCCCTGGGCGACGTCCTCGACGACGCCGCCCTCGAGGGCACACCCGTGGCTACCAATCCGGACCCGGCGACCGCACCCCTCACGCTCACCCCACTCCAGGGCACCGGCGACAGCGCGCGGATCGAGCTGTCGGGCATCCTGTCGCGCGACGAGACCGTGACCCTCACCTACCGGGTGCGGGTCAAGTCCGACGCCCAGCGCGGGACCGACGGCGGCAACAACCACGTGCTCAACCGCATCTTCGACCCCGGTGGGCCACTCCCGACCGGCCCGTGCCTCGCCACGGACCGGACCTGCACCAGCCACCCGGTGGCGGCGCGGGCGGCGGCCGCGACCGAGGCAGCCGAACTGCGCATCTCAAAGGACGTCGACCCGCGCGACGGAGCGACGGTCCGGCCTGGTCAGACCGTGACCTACACGCTGCACTTCCGCAATGCCGGCGGTGCCCCTACGACGATCCACCACCTCGACGACCTCACCGACGTCGTCGACGACGCGGAGTTGCTGCGCGGCTCGATCACCTCCGGCTCCCTCACGGTGCGCGTGCAGTCCGGCAACCGGCTGCTCATCTCGGGTGAGCTCGCACCCGGCCGCGCCCAGACCGTGAGCTACGACGTGCAGGTCAACGCCGCCCGGAAGCTGGGCAACAGCAGGCTCGAGAACTTCCTCGTCGACGCCGACCGCCCGCACCACGCGGCCGCGTGCCCCGCCGGCGACGCGACCTGCACGCTCAACCCGGTGGCCGGCCCGCAACCGCAGTCGGTCTTCCTGCCCGCGACCGGCGGCCCGGCCCGGTGGGCGGTCCTGCTCGGTCTGCTGATGGTCCTCGCCGGCGGCCGCGTCCTGAGCAAGCGGCCGCTGACGAGGGGTTGAGCAGGTGCCTCCGCTGCGGAGGTTTCGACACCGAACGCGCTAACGCGCCTTCGGGCTCAACCACCGTGCCGCTGGCTATCGGTCCCCGTCCTGAGGGTCGTCCAGTTCGGCCAGCAACGCCGCGGCGCGCAGGGCCGCATCGACCGCTACGTCGAGGTCTGGGTCGTCGTCCGCGGGGGCGCGGGCGGTCGACGTACGTCGGTGCAGCTGGGCCAGGAGGTCCTCGCGGGGCAGGCCGCGTAGGTGCAGCAGGACGAACGGGTCGTCGTCGAGGAGCCAGGCCAGCTGGTAGAGGACGGCGAGCGCGTGCGGACACGGATCGGCCCAAGCCTCGCAGGTGCACGTGGAGCCGAGCTCGCCGCCGTACGGGAGGAGCTCGACGCCCGCCTCCTCGGCATGCTCGACCAGCGTGTGTGGCAGCTCGCCGGCCAACAGGGCGGCCACCCGGCCGGCTTCGGCGGCCACGGTCTCGACCAGTGCCTCCCTCGCCGTCGGGTCGAGGACCGGCACCGTGCCCTGGACCGCCCACAGGCCGCGCTGGTCCTCGACGGCGGCCACGAACTCCCCCGGCCGGACGCTGATCTGACCGATCCGCCCCGAGCGCGAGATGGCGCGGGCCGCGCTCAGGTCGGCCGCGGAGTACGACGCCTCCTCGACCGCCCGGACCCACGCCTTGGCCCACCAGCGGGTGGCGCGAGCCGCGCCGCGGCGGGCCGGGGTGCGGGGGTGGACGACCGTGGTCACGTGCTGGCGCGCCCCTCGCGCCGGGCGTCTTCGCGCCGCAGGGTGACCAGGTCGCGCAACTCGTCGTTGCCCAGCTCGGTGAGGGCCGCCTCGCCGCGGCCCAACACCGCGTCGGCCAAGGCCCGCTTGCGCACCAGCAGCTGGGCGACCCGTTCCTCGATGGTCCCCTGCGTGACCAGCCGGTGCACCTGGACCGGCCGGGTCTGGCCGATGCGGTAGGCGCGGTCGGTCGCCTGCTCCTCGACGGCGGGATTCCACCAGCGGTCGAAGTGGATGACGTGATCGGCGCGGGTGAGGTTGAGGCCGGTGCCGCCAGCCTTGAGCGAGAGCAGGAACACCGGAGCGCTCTGCTCGGCCGAGGCGTCCTGGAACCGCGCCACCATCGCCTCACGCTCACGGATCGGCGTGCCGCCGTGGAGGAACTGGTGGGGCACCCCTGCCTTGGTCAGGTGCGCCACGAGGAGTCGCCCCATGGCGACGTACTGGGTGAAGACCAGCGCGGCACCGTCCTCGGCCAGGACCGTGCCGATCAGTTCGTCGACCAGATCGAGCTTCTGCGACCGACCGCTGAGCCGGACCGCCCCGGACTCCTTGAGGAAGTGCGCCGGGTGGTTGCAGATCTGCTTGAGCCCGGTGAGCAGCGCCAGCACCAGGCCGCGCCGGACGACCTGGTCGTCGCCGGCCCGCTCGATGCGCGCCATCGTGTCGCGCACGAACGACTCGTAGAGCACCACCTGCTCTCGGCTGAGGTGGAGCGGGTGGTCGGTCTCGGTCTTCGCGGGCAGCTCGGGGGCGATGCCGGGATCGGACTTGCGGCGGCGCAACAGGAACGGCCCGATGAGGTCGGCGAACTGGCGGGTCTTGGCCTCGTGCACGCCGGCTTCGATGGGTGAGGCCCAGACCCGGCGGAAGGCCTGGCGGCTCCCGAGCAGGCCTGGGATCACCCAGTCGAGGATCGACCAGAGCTCGGTGAGGTTGTTCTCGATCGGGGTGCCGGTGAGCGCCACCCGGACCGTGCTCGGCACCTTGCGCAACGCGCGGGCCGTCGAGGAACGCGCGTTCTTCACGTGTTGGGCCTCGTCAGCGACGACGAGATCCCAGCCGACGTCGGCGAGCCGTTCGTGGCTGACCCGCATGGTGCCGTACGTCGTCAGCACGAACCCCTCGGTGAGCCCGTCGAGGGTGCGGCCCTCGCCATGGAACCGCCGCACCGGGGTGTCGGGTGCGAACCGCGCGAGCTCCTGCTCCCAGTTGCCCAGGAGGCTGGCCGGACAGACCACGAGCGTCGGGCCCTCATAGCCGCGCTCGACGCGGTGGAGGTGCAGGGCGATGAGGGTGATCGTCTTGCCCAGCCCCATGTCGTCGGCCAGGCAGGCACCGAGACCGTGCGAGGTCAGCTCGGCCAGCCAGGTCAGCCCCTGGTGTTGGTAGTGGCGCAGGCTCCCCCGTAGCGCGGCCGGCACCTCGACGGGAGGCTGGTCGGCGGCGCCGAGGAGCCGCTCCCGCACCTGCAGCAGCGACGCACCGAGCTGGACCTGCTCCTCGACCGGCTCGTCGGCCGAGCCGAGCTGGACGGTGCCGGTGAGCGCCGCGGCGATCGCCTCGGTGGGGCTGGCGGTGCGGACCACGCGCTTGCGCGCCTTGCGCGCGATGGCCGGGTCGACGACCGTCCAGTTGCCGCGCAGCCGCATGAGGGGTGCGGCGCTGCCGGCGAGTTGGTCCATCTCCTCCTCGGTGAGCGGATCGCCGTGGACGGCGAGCTGCCAGCGGAACGCGAACAGCTCGCCCTCCCCGAAGATGCCGGTGCGCAGCTGCGCCTCCCGCGCGGACATCGGCCGTGCCCGGTCGAGCACGGTGCTGGCCGTGAGGTCGCGCCCGAGGCTGCGCGGCCAGAGCACGTCGACGCCGCGGGTGGCCAGCGCCGCGACGCCGTCCTCCAGCAGGCTCGCGAGCTCGTCACCGTCGAGGGTGAGCTGGTCGGGGACCTGCAGCCCGAGCAGCCGGTCGAGCACCGGCCAGGCTTCGGCGGCTCCTCGCAAGGCGATCGCCGCGTGGGTCCGCGCCCGGTCACCGAAGCCGTGCTCGTGCTCCTCGCCGGTCCACAACAGCGCCGCGTCGCACAGGTGGAGTGGGTTGTGCTCGTCGTGCACCTGGAGCACCACCCGGACGGCTCCGGCGATCAGCTCCTCCTCGTCGGCCTCCACCCGCAGCGAGATCCGCACCAGTTGGGGCAGCTCGGGGCGAGGATCGGTGTAGCGGCGCAACCGCTCGCGCAGCCGGCCCTCGAAGTCGGGCCTGGTCACGGCCCCCGTCGCCGGCCCCATCGCCCGCCCCGACGCCGGCCTCGGCACGGGCGTGGGGGGCGCGC
>ERZ761607.1179-NODE-1179-length-34520-cov-5.980705_pt1 | contig 34520 bp, 23 predicted proteins | sample MGYA00511164_ERZ761607 | MGnify/ENA primary metagenome ERZ761607 (study PRJEB28899, sample SAMN02445080) | bioreactor sludge metagenome | biome: EBPR sludge | place: Australia: Brisbane, Thorneside Wastewater Treatment Plant | collected 2011-06-22 ... | reverse complement strand
CTGATCGTCTATAGCCTCTACGCACCGGTCAATCCGCCGGCCTTGCGCCGCTTGCATGAAGCGGGGCTGCCAGTCTACAGCTCGATCGAGCACGCCGTGCGCGTCCTCTCGGCGCTGGGCGAACGCGGCATCTATCTGGCGGCGAGCAGCGGCCAGAAGAGCCTGCCGACGGTGCTCCCCAACCGCGAAGCGCAGCGTGCTTTTGCCACGGCTCAGGCCGAGGGTCGCGACCTTTTCGAGTTCGAAGCCAAGAACCTGCTGCGCGCCCACGGCGTCGCCGTCCCGGACGAACTGTTGGCCAGTTCTCCCGACGATCTGGCCAGTATCGCTGCACGCTTTGGCGATCAGCCGCTGGCCATGAAGGTGGTCTCCAAGGACATCCTGCACAAATCGGATGCCGGCGGCGTCAAGCTCAATGTGCGCGGCGAAGCCGGCATGCGCGCCGCTTTTGACGAGATCATGGCTGCCGGCCGCGCCTACGATCCGCAGGCGGTGATCAAAGGCGTGCTCCTTACGCCGATGGCGCGCAAGGGTGTCGAGGTGATTATCGGTGTCATTCGCGATCCCATTTTCGGGCCGGTATTGATGTTCGGGCTGGGGGGCATATTTGTAGAGATTCTCGAGGACGTTGCTTTCCGGGCCATTCCCCTGTCGTCGCACGATGCGTCGTCGATGCTTGAGCAGATCAAGTCGCGCAAGATCCTTGGCGGCGTGCGTGGTGAAGCGGCCGTCGACAAGGCGGCGCTGGTCGATTTGCTGTTGAAGGTGTCGAGTATCGTCGAGGCTTATCCGGAACTGCTCGAACTGGATCTCAATCCGCTCATTGCCCGGGCCGACGGCTATGCGGTCGTCGATGCGCGGATCATCGTCGCCCGTCAAGCGGGGGCAGGAAAGGAGGCCTTGTGATGAGCATGCCGCCAGTTGCCGATGCACTGCTCGAAGTCGACGCTCGGGTGGCAGTCCTGACCCTCAATCGTGACGACGTCCGCAACGCCCTGACCGGCACCCAGCTGATTGAAGACATCGTCCGCGTCGCTGACTGGGTGAATCGTTGTGACGAGGTGTCAGTGCTGGTGATTACCGGCGCCGGAGCTGCTTTCTCTGCCGGTGGCAACGTCAAGGACATGGCCAGACGCAGTGGTGATTTCGCGGGCGACGTGGCCGAGGTGGCACAGCGCTATCGGCGTGGCATCCAGCGCATCCCGCTGGCGCTGAGCGAAGTCGAGATCCCGGTAATCGCGGCGGTGAACGGCGCCGCCATCGGCGCCGGCTTCGATCTGGCCAACATGGCCGACATTCGCCTGGCATCGCGGCGGGCCAGGTTCGGAGAAACTTTTTTGAATCTGGGGATAATTCCCGGGGACGGTGGCGCCTGGTTCATGCAGCGGCTGATCGGTTACCAGCAAGCCTTCGAGCTGACCCTGACCGGCCGCATCGTCGGCGCCGACGAGGCCAAGGCGCTGGGGATCGTGCTTGACGTCGTCGAGCCAGAGCACTTGCTGCCAACGGCGCTCGATCTTGCCGCGCGCATTGCCGCCCAGCCGCCAAAGGCGCTACGCCTTACCAAGCGACTGATGAAAATGGCACAACGCATGGAGTTAAAAGACTTTCTCGACCTGTGTGCTTCCTTTCAGGGAATGTGCCATAACGAAGCGGAGCATCTGGAAGCGGTGAGCAGAATGCTCAAAGAATGACTGCCGCGGTGGTCGGCGCAGGAATTCGCAGCACGCTGATGCTCACCGATTTTCCGCGCCCTTGCTTCCCGCGCAAAGCCGCAAACGGCCGCCGGAAGGAGCGTGTGGCGCCACATTGGTATCAGCTATTCGCCTGGAATTGGTCCGAGTGTGCGTTGGTTTTATGTGTAGAGTCGCTCAGCGTTGGCTTTTGTCCATTGCACGAGACGGAATGTTTCGGGTAAATTGGCTTTAGCCAACGCGCCAACAGGCACGGAGCTTGACTTGTCAATGACTGCTACGAATATAGAGCGGCGTTGTTTGGGGGCGGTATAGAACTCGTGTTCGCCTCCCGTGCATGATCAGGTCGCCAACCGGCTGGGTCGCGGCATGGCTCGTCGCCGTTGCTTAAATATTATGAAGGAGACCAGAACCTTGAACAAACTTACTACCCTGGCAGCAGCCCTTGCCGTTTCTGCCACCATCTCCAGCCCGACGGCATTTGCAGAACAGAAGTTCGTGACCATTGGCACCGGGGGTGTGACCGGTGTTTATTACGCAGCGGGCGGCGCGATTTGCCGCCTGATGAACAAGGAAAAGAAAACGCACGGCATTCGTTGCTCGGTCGAAAGTACCGGTGGATCGGTTTACAACGTCAATACCATCAAGGCGGGCGAGCTTGACTTCGGCGTTGCTCAGTCCGATGTCGCGTACAACGCGCTGAAGGGAGAGAACCAGTTCAAGGGTGCGGCCTTTGGCGACCTGCGTTCGGTCTTCTCGATTCATCCCGAGCCGCTCGTCGTTCTCGCTCGCGAGGACGCCAAGGTCACTTCGCTGCTCGACTTCAAGGGTAAGCGCTTCAATATCGGCAATCCGGGCTCCGGACAGCGCGCGACGATGGACATCCTGCTGCCAGCGTTGGGCATGAAGACCAGTGATTTCTCGCTGGTTTCGGAGATGAAGGCCGATGAACACGGCGCGGCGCTTTGCGACAACAAGATCGACGGCTTCGCCTACGTCGTCGGCAACCCGTCGGCAAACATCCAGGACCCGACCACCACCTGTCACGCGCAACTGGTCAATATCCTCGGCCCGGCGGTCGACAAACTGGTCAAAACCTACCCCTACTACGCGGCAGTCACGATTCCCGGCGGCATGTACGCGCACAACCCGAACCCGACGAACACCTTCGGCGTCGTTGCTGCCTTTGTCTCGTCGTCGAAAGTTTCCAACGACGTGGTCTATGCGATGGTAAAAGCCGTCTTCGACAATCTGGATGACTTCAAGAAGCTGCATCCCGCTTTCGCTCATCTTGACCCGAAAGAGATGATCAAGAACGGCCTGTCGGCACCGCTCCACGACGGCGCCGTGAAGTACTACAAGGAGAAAGGCTGGATGTAAGTCGGTCGGAAGCATGCGGGAGCGGCGACGAGTCAGTCGCTCCCGGTAGCCCTGCCGACGGCCCCGCGCGGGGCCGTCTTACGTTGAAGTCTGCGGAGATTGTGCACATGGCTGAAAAAGAAACGGAAGCCGTCCTGACCGACGAGCAACTCAAACAACTGGTCGCTGAAGCAGACACTGGCGGTCGCAAGCCGACCGGAGCGGTGGCCAAACTAATCATGTTTACGGCGCTGATCTGGTCGCTGTTCCAACTCTGGATCGCTTCGCCGCTGCCGTATTCACTGGGCATTCTGGTGCTCAATGACACCGAATCGCGTTCGATCCATCTGGCTTTTGCCATCTTTCTCGCTTTTCTTGCCTACCCGGCATTCAAGCGCTCACCGCGTGCATACGTGCCACCGCTGGACTGGGTGTTGGCGCTGGCGGGCGTGTTCTGCGCCTCGTACCTGTTCGTCTTCTACTCCGAGTTGTCGACGCGACCTGGTCAGCCGACGACCCTCGACCTGGTGGCCTCGGTCGGCGGCATAATCCTGCTGCTCGAGGCGGCGCGGCGCGCGCTTGGGCTGCCGATGGTCATTCTGGCGACGATCTTCATCGGCTACATCTTCCTTGGTCCCTACATGCCGGACCTGATCGCTCACAGGGGGGCGTCGCTCGGCAAGGGGATGTCGCAGCTGTGGTTGAGTACCGAGGGCGTTTTCGGCGTCGCGCTCGGTGTTTCGTCGGGTTTCATCTTTCTCTTCGTGCTCTTCGGTGCACTGCTGGAAACCGCCGGGGCCGGCAACTATTTCATCAAATCGGCAATCTCCCTGCTCGGCCACCTGCGTGGTGGACCAGCGAAGGCCGCGGTCGTTGCCTCGGCATGCACAGGGCTGATTTCCGGGTCGTCGATCGCAAACGTGGTGACCACCGGAACCTTCACCATTCCGCTGATGAAGCGGGTCGGCTATCGTCCTGACAAGGCCGCCGCCGTCGAGGTCGCGGCTTCGGTCGACGGACAGATCATGCCGCCGGTGATGGGCGCCGCCGCCTTCCTGATGGTCGAGTACGTGGGCATTCCCTATACGCAGGTGCTCAAGCACGCCATCCTGCCGGCGCTGATTTCCTACATCGCGCTGTTCTACATCGTGCACCTGGAAGCGATGAAGGCCGACATCCGCGGCATTCCGCATGTGCACGAGGCGACCTTGGGCCAGCGCATGATTTCCTTCCTGATGACCGTTTCCGGAATGGTCATCCTCGCCGGCATCGTCTACTACGGCTTTGGCTGGCTCAAGGATGTCTTCGGCGATGCTTCGATCTATATCGTCGGTGTGCTGATGATGGCCGCCTACATCGGCTTGTTGAAGTTCGGTACCCGTTATCCGGAACTGCACATGGACGACCCGGACACGCCGATCGAAACACTACCCGATGCGGGTCCGACGCTGAAATCGGGATTGCACTTCCTGCTGCCGGTGGTGGTACTGATCTGGAACCTGATGGTCGAGGAACTCTCGCCGGCCTTGTCCGCTTTCTGGGCGACGGTGTTCCTGATGTTCATCCTGGTGACGCAGCGGCCGATCATCGCGCACTTCCGCAAGCAGGGCGATCCCGCCGCGGCTGTTCGCCAGGGCTTCCAGGATTTGCTCGAAGGTCTGGTTACCGGCGCGCGCAACATGATCGGTATCGGTATCGCCACCGCGGCCGCCGGCATCATCGTCGGTACCGTGACCCTGACCGGCATCGGTCTGGTAATGAGCGAGCTGGTCGAGCTGATCTCGGGTGGTAACCTGATGATCATGCTTGGGCTGGTGGCGGTGATTTGCCTGATACTCGGCATGGGCTTGCCGACGACCGCCAACTACATCGTCGTGTCCACTTTGATGGCGCCGGTGGTGGTCGAGCTCGGTGCGCAGAGCGGTCTGCTGGTGCCTTTGATTGCCGTGCATCTGTTCGTCTTCTATTTCGGGCTGATGGCCGATGTGACGCCGCCGGTAGGCCTGGCTTCCTACGCCGCCGCCGGGATAGCGCGCTGTGATCCGATCAAGGTCGGGGTGACCGCTTTTGGCTACAGCATTCGAACGGCGATTCTGCCTTTCATGTTCATCTTCAACACGCAGTTGCTGCTGATCGGTATTGAAAGTGGCTGGCATCTGTTCATGACCGTGTCTACCGCGATTATTGCCAATCTGCTCTTCGCCGCCGCGACGCAGGGGTGGTTCATGGCTCGCAACCGTTGGTACGAGGCGCTGCTCTTGCTACTGGTCACCTTCACCTTGTTTCGTCCGGGTTTCTGGATGGATATCGTCCATCCGCCTTTCGACAAGTTGCCACCGACCAAGATCATGGAGGTCGTCGAGCAGGCCCCCGCCAACGACGGCCTGCGCGTCTGGATCGAGGGCGAGGATATCAATGGCCGGAAGGTCTCCAAGGGCGTGCTGTTGCCGCTCGGTGCTCAGGCACCGGCGCTGCAGCGTCTGAATGCCGTGGGTCTGAGCGTGATGGCGTCGGGTGATCAGGTCGATATCCTGGGGGTCAAGTTCGGCAGCCGCGCGGCGAAGCTCGGTATCGAGCAGGGCTTCACCATCACCGCGCTGGAAGTGGCGACGGTGCGGCCGGCCAAGGAATGGTTCTACATTCCCGCCCTGCTGCTTATGGGTCTGGTCATCGTCGTCCAGCGTCGGCGTGCCGGGGTGATCGCCGATAAGGAGTTGAAGCTGGCAAGCTGAGCACGCTGCCGGTTGCCGGCACGCCGTGGCGCGCGCTGAGGCCGCCGTTCGACCAAGTCTGGTCGGACGGTGGCCTCTTCCGTTTACGGTGGCAGTCGCGCCGCAGGCGACTTCGTCGGCCATCACTCCTTGATTGACAGTGGCGGGTCGGAAAGACAGAATCCCCGGGCTGAGCGTCCTGCGCATTGCCCGCGGCGCGGAAAGGCAGGTCGATCGGAAGCGGAGGGGGAAGGGATGGGTAGGGGAAGCGGCTGTCAGGCTTGCGCGCCGAGTGTCTGCTCGAGTGGCACGCGGTGAGTTGCTTGCACGGCTCGGTCGCGGCGCTCGCCGGCGTGCTCGGGCTGTTCATCGCCCAGCATCATCCCTTGTGGCCGTACCTGCTCAGCGTCGCCTTCGTCGCCTGGGCATTGGCAGTCGCCCGGCAACCGTCGATCTTCCTGTTGGTGCTCCCGGCACTGTTGCCGGTGGCCAGTTTCTCCGCATGGACCGGCTGGATTGGCATCGAGGAATTCGATCTGCTGGTGCTGGCGGCGGTGAGCGGTGGTCACGCCTATCTGGCTGTCGAGAGCCGGCGAGGCGGTGATCGATCGCCAGCGCACGCTTGCTTTCGCCTGGCCCGGATCGCGCTGGGCGCGCTGGCCGTATCCTACGCTGTGGCCCTGTTGCGCGGGCTGAGCGACGCCGACGGCCACCTTCTGGGCTGGTTTCAGGGCTACGAAGAACCCTTGAACAGCCTGCGCGCCGGCAAGAGCTTTGTCTTTGCCTTACTCCTTCTGCCGTTACTGCGCCGACTGCAGGAGTGTGCGGCAGACTTGGCTGCGTCTCGTCTTGCCGCCGGCGTGGCGACCGGCTTGGGCCTGGTGGCGGTGGCAATTCTCTGCGAACGTAGCGCTTACCCCGGGCTTTTCGACTTCTCGCTTCCCTATCGCAGCAGCGCCTTGTTCTGGGAGATGCATGTCGGTGGTGCGGCGCTCGACGGCTATCTTGCTCTGACCGTACCGTTTGCCGTGTATGCGGTGTTGCGCGCGTCCGACGCATGGCGCTGGAGCGTCGCCGCGGCGCTGGCGGTCGTCGTCGGCTATGCCTGCCTAACCAGCTTCTCGCGCAGCGTCTATCTGGGCGTCGGGCTGTCTTTGGCACTGCTGGCCTGGCGGCTGTCGGTGCCCGGACCATGGTCGCCAAGGGTATTGCCGCCTGCCGAGCCCTGGCGCGTTTGGGGAGGGCGTTTGCTGCTGGCGGTGCTGGTCTGCGAGGTGATTGCGGTGTTCGGCTTCGGTGATTTCATGAGCCGGCGGATGGCGGCCAGCGATCGCGATCTGGGTAGCCGCCTGCAGCACTGGTCTGCGGGGCTGGGCCTGCTGCGCACGCCGTCAGAGCTTCTGCTTGGCAGGGGTTTGGGACGTTTCCCGGTCAACTATTCACAGGCCGTTCCGGAGCGCGCGATTCCGGGGCGTCTGCGGGTCGTCGATGATCGCCAGACCGGAGACGCCTACTTACAACTCTCCGGCCCGCCGCAGAACGCGCTGCGGCAGGGTGCTTTCGAAGTGCTGCAACGCGTGTCGCCGCCGCTCGACGGGGCCTATACCCTGGCCCTGGACCTGCGTGCGCCACAGGCAGCCAGCTTGCGTGTGGCTGTTTGCCAGCGGCATTTGCTCTACGATGCGTCGTGCAGCGGGACTGTGGTCAGCGTGCCGGGCGGGGATCGCCAATGGCGCCATTTCTCGCTACAATTCGCGGCTCGCAGTACGAGCGCCAGCGGGGTATCGTCGCCGGCTTTCGGCTTCCTCAGTTTGCGCCTCCTGCCCGGATCGGGCGACAGCGTCGACCTCGACCAGCTGCAGCTCTTTGACGCTGCCGGCCGGCAGCTGCTGCACAATGGCGATTTTTCCGGCGGGCTGGCGCACTGGTTCTTTGCCGGCCACCACTACTTTGTGCCTTGGCACATCGACAACCTGTTTCTCGAAATGCTGATTGACCAGGGCGTCGGCGGCCTGCTGCCGCTACTGGCCCTGCTGGCGCTGGCCTGGGTCAACCTCCTGCGCGGCCCGGGACGAAACCATGTCCTGGCCCCCTACTTGCTGGCCGCATTGACTGCGTTCATGGTGGTCGGCGTTTTTTCCAGTTTGCTGGACATGCCGCGGGCTGCCTTCCTCTTCTTCTTGCTGCTATGCTTTGCCCTGTTCCTGACCGGGCACGCCGTTGCCGACCGCCGCGGAGAGCGCTGTTTGCCCCCGTTCAGTGGCCAAGACAGACGCGACAGCTTGTAGAACATCTGGCTGTGCGTGCGCGAAAAAAATTAAGAAAAGATAAACATATCAAACATTTATTGCGCTTTGTCAAGCTGCCTTTTTGGTGTTCGCAGGGAGTTTCAGGGTATGTCCTACGCGCTTTTTCCTGCCGCTTGTGTATTCGGTCACGCTCTCGATGCCGACCCGCTGATAACCTTTGTTGCGTGAGATTCGCCGAGTTTATCGCCTATCTGGGCGCCCTTCGGCAAGTCGGTTATTAACGAGAAGTTGTGGGATTTGTGCTTGCAAGGGGTCTATCGTGATCAAGGTGTTCAATCATTGGTTTTATCGGGCGACCATTGCCCGGGTGGCGATCGATCTGATGTTCCCGGTGGTCTGCGTGATCCTGGTTGCCGTTTGGGTCGGTCGTGGCGGCGAGCTCGCCCTTGAGAAGGTTGCGTTCTATGCGCTGATCTTTGCGTTGATGAGCATTGCTTTCAACGCCTGGCTAGGCATCTATCAGCGGGTCCATAACCGTACTCGGGCAGAGACGCGGGCGCGGGCCGTGCTGTCGCTGTACCTGGCCATCCCATTGGCCTACGTGGTGTTTTCCCTGCTGTCGGTGGCGGAGGTGGATCGCGGCTTCATGCTCCTGTCTGGCCTGGCGGCCCTTTTTGCGACCTTGCTTCACCGCGTTCATGCGGCGCACAGCCGTACCGGCATGCTGCTCAGCCATCGAGTGCTGGTTTTTGGTGCGGGCGACGAGGCGGAGAACGTCGGCCGCGTGTTGCGCAAGTCCGATCCGGCTATCGAAATCGTGGGTTTCTATCCCAGTCCGACGGACAGCGAGATCGTTGTTCCGGAGCAGGTTCTGCTTTCGCGCGACCTGTCGCTGTCCGATACCGCTCATTCACTCAAGGTGGACGAGATCATCGTTGGCGTGCGCGAGCGGCGCGGGGGCGCGCTTCCCCTGCGCGAACTTCTTGACTGCAAGCTCTCCGGCGTCAAGGTTCTCGACCTGGCGAGCTATTTCGAACGCGCGCTCGGACAGATCCGGATCGATTCGCTGCGTGTCAGCTGGCTGATCTTCGGTGACGGTTTTCGGCAGAGCTGGCGGCGGACTGCCGTCAAGCGCCTGTTCGATATCCTTGCCGCTGCTGTCCTCTTGCTGCTCGCCGCACCGGTGATGCTGATCACCATGTTGCTGATTGTCCTCGAAGACGGATTTTCAGTGTTCTACCGCCAGGAGCGGGTGGGTCTTGACGGCCGCCTGTTCAACGTCATCAAGTTTCGCAGCATGCGCAAGGATGCCGAGGCTGATGGCCAGCCACGCTGGGCGACGGCCAACGATGATCGTGTGACGCGGGTCGGCAGGATCATCCGCAAGCTGCGCATCGACGAGTTGCCGCAACTGTACAGCGTGTTGACTGGTGACATGAGCATGGTCGGCCCACGCCCGGAACGCCCTTATTTCGTTGATCAACTGACTCGCGACGTTCCGTTCTATGCAGTGCGCCACAGTGTCAAGCCCGGGGTGACCGGCTGGGCACAGGTCAGCTACCACTACGGTTCGACGGTCGACGATTCGATCCAGAAACTGCAATACGATTTGTTCTACGTCAAGAATCACGGTCTGTTCCTCGATGTCATGATTCTCTTTCAGACGGTCGGCGTGGTGTTGACCGGCAAGGGCGCTCAGTGAGCCTTTTGGCGATCGTGGTAGGCTGCGGATGGGCGCCAATTCTGGAGGCTTGTCGATCATGATGGACAGCAAGATGGCGATGATTTCTACCTGGAGTTATGGGCTGAGCGGCCTGCTGGCCGCTTTTCTGGCTCTCTATTTGGCCTCAAGTTGGAAGGTCGGAGGTCGCAGTCGCGCGATGTTCCTGGCGGTCAGCCTATGTGCCGTGTGGGGACTGCTGGGGATGGCGTTCGCGATGACCCATAACGTGCTGTTCCTCGCTGGCAGCATGCTCGCCGACTCCTTGCGCTTCGGTGGCTGGTACCTGTTCCTGATCCTGCTGGTGAAACCGGAGGCGGCTGCCGGTGCGCAGTTCAGCGTTCGTACCGGCTGGTTGGGCGGCATCGCTCTGCTGCTCGTTGTCTTGGGCTTTGGTGCACAGCTCTTGGTGCTCACGGGCGTGGACCTGCTGGTGTCCGCGCAGCGCCTTTCCCTGTTTTTATCCCTGGCGATGAGCGTCTTCGGTTTGGTGCTGCTCGAGCAACTGTTCCGCAACGTCTCGCCAGACTTTCGCTGGAGTATCAAACCGCTGTGTCTCGGGCTCGGCGGCACCTTCCTGTTCGATCTTTACCTCTTCTCCGATGCGCTGCTGTTCAACCAGTTCGACGTCGACGCCTTCAGCATCCGCGGTTTCGTACATGCGGTGAGCTTGCCGCTGGTCGCCTTGTCGGCGATCCGCAGTCACGCGTGGAAGCGCCGTCTGGTGATGTCGCAGCGTGCCGCTCTGCAGTCGGCAACCCTGGTCATCGTCGGCCTCTATTTGTTATTCATGGCTTCCGCCGGCTACTACGTTCGTCTGTTTGGTGGCGAATGGGGGCGGGCTCTGCAGCTGGCGATGCTTTTTGCGGCCCTGCTGGTTCTCGTCGCGCTGACCTTTTCGGGTTCCATGCGGGCCCGCCTGCGGGTCCAGGTCGGCAAGCACTTCTTCAGTTACCGCTATGACTACCGTGAGGAATGGTTGCGCTTCACGCAGACGCTTTCCTCGCAGGATGGCTTCTCGGGGATGGGGCGGCATGCCGTGCGTGGTCTGGCAGACATGGTCGAGAGTCCCGGTGGGGCGCTGTGGTTGAAGGATCCATCGGGCCGCTTTTTTGCTCAGGCCGCGTGCTGGAACTCGCCGGCGGCCACCGAGGATGATGGGAGTCCCCTGTGCCGCTTTCTGGTCGACAGCGGCTGGGTGATCAATCTCGAGGAGTACCGTTCTCTGCCGCGGCGTTATGATGGTCTCGCCCTGCCCGCGTGGCTGGTCGAAGTGCCGAACGCATGGCTGGTGGTGCCGCTGACCACCGGCAACGAGCTGATTGCCTTCGTCGTGCTGTCCACTGCGCGCACGCGAATCGACGTCAACTGGGAAGTCAACGATCTGCTGAAGACCGCTGGTCGGCAGGCGGGGGCCTTTCTGGGCCAGATGCAGGCCAGCGAAGCGCTGCTCGAAGTGCGCAAGTTCGACTCCTTCAACCGCATGTCGGCTTTTGTGGTCCATGACCTGAAGAACATCATTGCGCAGTTGTCGTTGATGCTCAAGAACGCGGAGCGCCACCGCGACAACCCCGAGTTCCAGAAAGACATGCTGATGACCGTCGAAAACTCGGTCGAGCGCATGCGCCAGTTGATGCTGCAACTGCGCGAGGGCGCCACCCCGCTTGATGGCCCACGCGGCATCGATCTGGCGGATGTGGTGCGCCGCATCCAGACCGCCAAGTCGGGCCAGGGACGTGAGGTGGAATTGACCATCGAGGAGAAACCAGTGGCTCGCGGCCACGAGGACCGCATCGAGCGTGTCATTGGTCATCTCGTGCAGAACGCGCTGGAGGCCACAGAACAGGGCGGACGGGTGTGGATCCGGCTCGCTCGGCAAGGGAACAATGCCTTGGTCGAGGTCGGCGATAGCGGCCACGGAATGAGTTCAGAGTTCGTTCGTGAGCGCTTGTTCAAGCCTTTTCAGACCACCAAGCCAACGGGAATGGGGATAGGTGCTTACGAGAGTTTCCAGTACGTGCATGAGTTGGGCGGCAAGCTGTCGGTCGATAGCGCTGTCGATGTCGGTACACAGGTCGCCCTGTTGTTGCCATTGTTCGACGGCAGCTCGACAAAGAACTCCGCCGATTTACCCGAGGAGTCGGAATGAGTTCCGAAAAGCTACCTAATCTGCTCATCGTCGAAGACGATCGAGCTCTGCAGAAACAGATTCGCTGGGCTTTCGACCAGTACGAGACCCTGACCGCTGACGACCGCGAGAGTGCGTTGGCGCAGATCCGCCGTTACCAGCCACCGGTGGTGACCATGGACCTCGGCTTGCCGCCCGACGCCGACTCTGTTTCCGAGGGCTTCAAGCTGTTGGAAGAAGTCTTGACCGTGGCGCCGGACACCAAGGTCATCGTCCTCACCGGTCAGAACGATCGCGCCAATGCGCTGCGGGCGATCGCTCTCGGAGCGTACGATTTCTTCGCCAAGCCTTTCGAGATCGAAATGCTCGGCTTGACCATCGACCGCGCTTACCGCTTGCATGAACTGCAGAAGGAAAACAAGCGACTGCAATCGATGCAGCAGCCCGATGTGTTGTCCGGCTTGCTTACTCGCGATCCCGCGCTGCTGCGTGTCTGTCGCACCATCGAGCGGGTGTCGCTCAGCGATGCGACGGTCCTGCTGCTCGGCGAGAGCGGCACCGGCAAGGAGATCCTGGCGCGTGCCGTACATGAGTCGTCGGCGCGGCGCGGTGAGCGTTTCGTGGCCATCAACTGCGCGGCGATTCCCGAGAACTTGCTGGAAAGTGAGCTCTTTGGTTATGAGAAAGGGGCTTTTACCGGCGCGGCGCGAATGACGCTCGGCAAGATCGAGACTGCCAACAACGGTACCCTGATGCTCGACGAGATCGGCGACCTGCCGCATTCCTTGCAGGCCAAGCTGCTGCGTTTTCTGCAGGAGCGCGTGGTCGAGAGAATTGGCGGGCGTCAGGAGATTCCGGTCAACGTGCGTATCGTCTGCGCGACGCACCAGAATCTCAAGTCGTTGATGATGGAAGGGGGATTTCGCGAGGATTTGTATTATCGCCTTGCTGAGATTGTGGTAAATATCCCTCCATTGCGTGAACGTTCAGGCGATCCCGCGTTATTGGCGCACGCCTTTGTAAGACGCTTTGCCGAGGAGCAGAATCGCGGCGCGATGACCCTTCGCGAAGATGCAGTGCGGGCGATCGAAGCACATCCCTGGCCGGGCAATGTGCGCGAGCTCGAAAACTGCATCAAGCGGGCGGTGATCATGGCCGAAGGCAATCAGATCACCGCCGACGATATCGGCTTGTCGACTGCAGAGGCGCCGGACGCGTTGCCCTTGGACCTGCGTCAGGCGCGCGACGACGCCGAAAGGCGGGTCATCATTACCGCCATGGCACGCGCCGACGGCAACGTGGTCAAGGCCGCGGAACTGCTTGGGGTGAGCCGCCCGACACTGTACGACTTAATGCACCGATTTGGACTCAAGTAGGCTTCTAGTCAATTTTTACCACACCGTGGGGATATCTATGAATACGCGTGACTCATCAATGCAAGGCCTGCGTAAGGCAGCCGTCTCGGGTTTGCTGGCTGCTCTGCTCTTGGTCGGCTGTGGCGGCGAGAACCCGGAAGCCATGCTCGCATCAGCCAAGGAGTACCTGGCCAAGAAGGACGCCAAGGCGGCCACTATCCAGCTGAAGAACGCCTTGCAGCAAAAACCGGATCTAGCCGAGGCGCGTTTTCTGTTGGGCAAGGCGCTGCTTGAGGCCGGTGACGCGACCGGCGCCGAAATTGAGCTGCGCAAGGCGCAGGACTACAAGTACCCTGCCGATCAGGTGACACCGCTGCTCGCGCGCAGCATGCTGGCGCTCGGGCAGGCGGACAAAGTGATTGGCGAAATGGCCAGCGTCGAACTGTCCACACCGCAGGCCAAGGCCGACCTGCAGACTTCGCTGGCGATGGCTTACCTGATGCAGAACAAGCCGGAGCAGGCCGACGCCGCCTATGCGGCGGCCGTGGCGGCGCAACCGGGTTACCCACCGGCACTGCTTGGCCAAGCCAGGATGAAGGCAAGCCAGAACGATATGCCTGCGGCGATGGGGCTGGTTGGCACGGCCATTGAGGCGTCGCCGGAACTCTACGAGGCCTGGCAGTTGAAGGGCGACATCTTGCTGAGCCAGAGTGATGCGGCTGGTGCAATGGCGGCGTACCGGAAGACGATGGAATTGCGTCCCGCCTACCTGCCGGCGCATGTGGCGGTGATCAGGCAGTTGCTGGCGGAGGGCAAGCTCGATGAGGCTGCCGAACAGCTGACGGTGATGAAGGGTATCGCTCCGGGTCAGCCGCAGACGATCTATCTGCAAGCCTTGCTGGCCTACCAGAAAAAAGACTTTCCGGCAGCCCAGGAAGCCATGCTGCAGATGTTGAAGCTGACGCCGAACAGCCCCCTTGGCCTGCAATTGGCCGGGATCATCGAGTACGAGCTGAAGGCCTATCCGCAGGCCGAAAACTATCTGCTCAAGGCGCTCCCGAACACGCCGGAGCTCGGTATTGCACGGCGGGTCCTGATTGCCACCTACCTGCGTAGCTCTCAGCCTGGCAAGGCCCTGAGTGTGCTCACGCCGGTACTCGACAAGATAGAAAAGGATTCGAACATGCTGGCGTTGGCCGGTCAGGTCTTCGTTCAGAACGGGGAAATGGAAAAAGCGGCTGAGTACTTCGCGCAAGCCGCAGCCCTCGACCCTGAAAACGCTGGCAAGCGAACCTCTCTGGCGATGGTCAGTCTGGCGAAAGGTGACAGCGAAGTGGCCTTCCGCGACCTCGAGAAAGTCGCCGCCGCCGACCCCGGCAACCGCGCCGACCTGGCACTGATTGCCGCCTACCTGCAGCGTCGTGAATTCGACGCGGCGCTGCAGGCCGTCGCCAGCCTGGAGAAGAAGCAGGCCGATGACCCGCTGGTACATAACCTGCGTGGTACGGCGCTACTCGGCAAGCGTGATCTCACTGCTGCGCGGGCGAGTTTCGAGAAAGCTCTGGCTCTGAGCCCCAGCTATTATCCGGCGGCGGCCAATCTGGCCAATCTGGATCTCGTCGAGAAAAAGCCTGCCGATGCCAAGAAGCGTTTCGAGACTCTGCTGGTCAGCGATCCCAAGAACATGCAGGCTCTCCTGGCGCTTGCGCAGCTGCGTGGCAAGGAAGGCGGTACGACCGAGGAGATAGCTGTTCTGGTTAACCGGGCGGTGACCGCAAACCCGACCGAACCCGGTCCGCGGCTGGCGCTGATCGGTCTCTATCTTGGCAAGAAGGACACCAAGAGCGCGCTTTCTGCGGCCCAGGAGGCGGTCGCCGTCTTGCCGAACGAGGCCACAATTCTCGACGCTGCAGGACGTGCCCAGCAGGCAGCCGGGGAGTATAACCAGTCGCTGGCCACCTATGCCAGGCTGGCTACGCTCAAGCCCGATCTGCCCTTGCCCTATCTACGCATGGCTGAAGTCGAAGTCGCGGCAAAGAATAAGGAAGCGGCCTTGCAGAGTCTGCACAAGGCGCTGAAGGTCGCGCCCGATTCGCTCGAGGCGCAGCGCGGAATCATCATGCTCGAACTCGATGCCGATCGCGTGCCGGAGGCGCTTGCTGTCGCAGCGACCGTCCAGAAGCAGCGTCCGAAGGAGCAGGTTGGCTATATTTTCGAGGGCGATATCCACGCCGCAAAACGCTCTTGGGCCAATGCCGCAACGGCCTACCGTACCGGGCTCAAGCAGGTCCCCGCGGCGACCGAGCTGGCCACCAAACTGCACGCGGCCTTGTCCGTTGCGGGCAGCGCGGCTGAAGCGGAGAGCTTTGCTCAGACCTGGCTCAAGGATCACCCCAAGGATGCCCGCTTCCGCCTCTATCTGGCCGAGGGGGCGACCGCTCGCAAGGACTTTGCCGCCGCGGCCAAGCTCTATCGGGGCTTGCTTGAGGCGCAGCCGGATAGTGTCGCGCTACTCAACAACCTCGCCTGGGTGGCAGGTCACTTGAAGGATCCGAAAGCCATCGAGTATGCGGAGAAAGCCAACAAGTTGGCACCGAAGCAACCGGCAGTGATGGATACTCTAGGTGTCCTGCTGGTGGACAAGGGGGATCAGGCACGCGGGCTGGCCTTGCTCAAGGAGGCGGTTGAACTGGCTCCGGAGGTTGCACCGATTCGTCTCAACTATGCCAAGGCGCTGATCAAGGCCGGCCAGAAGAACGAAGCCAGGAGCGAACTTGAGCAGCTTGCCAAGTTGGGCGAAAAGTTCGCCGCGCAGGCCGAAGTCGCAGCTCTGCTCAAGGAGCTCTGAGCACAAATGTTGGGCAACGAATGATAGCGAGAGGATAGAAAGCAAAATGATTACTGTTGCTGTGGTTGGTCTGGGTTATGTGGGTTTGCCGCTGGCCGTCGAGTTCGGGAAAAAGCGGCGAACCATCGGTTTCGATCTCTCAGCCAGCAAGGTCGCACATTATCGGCAGCACCGTGATCCGACCGGCGAGGTCAGCAGCGCCGACCTCAAGGCCGCCACCTACCTGGAGGTGGGAACCGACCCGGCGGCACTGGCGGAAGCCGATTTCGTGATTGTCGCCGTGCCGACGCCGGTGGACCAGGCGCATCGGCCGGATTTCGGACCCTTGATCGGCTCCTCCGAAGCGGTCGGCAGGAACCTCAAGCGCGGCGCGACGGTCGTTTTCGAGTCCACCGTCTACCCCGGCGCGACCGAGGAAGTCTGCATCCCGATCATCGAGAAGTTCTCCGGTATGAAGTGGAAGGAAGACTTCTTCGTCGGCTATTCGCCTGAGCGGATCAATCCCGGCGACAAGGAGCGGACGCTGACGAAAATCGTCAAGGTGGTTTCCGGCGACACCCCGGAAACCCTCGAACGGGTCGCTGCAGTCTATGGCGAAGTAATCACTGCCGGTGTTTTTCCAGCCTCCAGCATCAAAGTGGCCGAGGCCGCCAAGGTCATCGAGAATACCCAGCGCGATCTCAATATTGCGCTGATGAACGAGCTGGCGATCATTTTCGATCGCGTCGGCATCGATACCCTCGAAGTGCTTGAAGCTGCCGGCAGCAAGTGGAACTTCCTGCCTTTCCGTCCTGGTCTGGTCGGCGGCCACTGTATCGGTGTCGATCCCTATTACCTGACGCACAAGGCCGAGATGCTCGGCTACCATCCACAGGTGATCAACGCCGGGCGGCGGATCAACGACGGCATGGGGAAATTCATCGCCGAGCAGACGATCAAGCACATGATTCGCAACGGCCTGCCGGTCAAGGGCGCGCCGATCATTGTCCTGGGCCTGACCTTCAAGGAGGATTGCCCGGACCTGCGCAACTCGCACGTCATTGACGTGATCCGCGAACTCGAGTCGTACGGGGCGCAGGTGCTGGTGCACGAACCGGTCGCCGATGCCGATGAAGCTCGCCATGAGTACGGAGTCGAGTTGACGCCCTGGGAGCAACTGCCCGCTGCGGCGGCGATTGTCGCCGCCGTCGCGCATCGCGAGTTCAAGCAGCGGCCATTGGCCGAGATCGCCGGCAAGCTGCAGAAGGGCGGTGTCCTGGCCGACGTCAAGAGCATGTTCAGTGCCGCGGAACTGACTGCCCAAGGGGTGACCGTGTGGCGCTTGTAATGTCTTCGGCGCCGACTGCCTCTCCGACCGCCCTGGCGGTCCTTGAGCAGCGCTTGCTGGCCCAGCCGGCGCGCTGGCTGGTGACCGGCAGCGCCGGCTTTATCGGTTCGCATCTAGTCGAGAATCTGCTTCGCCTCGGGCAGACGGTGATCGGTCTCGACAACTTCGCGACCGGATATCGTCGCAATATCGACGAAGTGCAGTCGCTGCTCACAGCAGAGCAGTGGCAAGCTCATCGTTTCATCGAAGCCGACATCTGCGATCCCGACGCCTGCCGCGAGGCATGCAGCGGGGTTGACTATGTTCTTCATCAGGCGGCGCTGGGTTCGGTACCGCGCTCGCTGGCCAATCCGCAGGCCACCAACGCCGCCAACATCGACGGCTTTCTCAACATGCTGGTGGCGGCCCGCGAGGCGGGCGTCAAGCGCTTCGTCTATGCCGCCTCGAGTTCGACCTATGGGGATCATCAGGCGCTGCCCAAAGTGGAAGACACGATTGGGCGACCGCTGTCGCCGTATGCGGTCACCAAGTTGGTCAACGAACTCTACGCCGAGGTTTTCGGGCGCTGCTATGGTTTTCCGTCGGTCGGCCTGCGCTATTTCAACGTCTTCGGTGCGCGCCAGGATCCGGAGGGTGCCTACGCTGCGGTCATTCCCCGCTGGACGCGCGCACTGCTGCTCGGCGAACCGGTGACGATCAACGGCGACGGCGAGACCAGCCGTGATTTCTGTTTTGTGAACAACGCCGTGCAGGCCAATCTGCTGGCGGCAACCAGCGACGATCCGGCAGCGGTCAATCAGGTCTATAACGTCGCCGTCGATGACCGCACGACGCTGAATCGGCTCTTCGAAATTCTCCGCGATGCGCTGGTCGACATTCGCCCCGAGGTACGTCAGGTGCAAGCCGAATACGGGGAATTTCGAGCCGGCGACGTGCGCCACTCACAGGCCGATGTCGGCAAGGCCAGGCGCTTGCTCGGCTATCGGCCGAGCCACTCGCTACAGGCGGGGGTACAAGTTGCGATGCCGTGGTATGTGTCCCGTTTCGCAGTCTCGGGAGGCTGCGCGTAATGCAAGCGGTCGCTATTTGCTCGCCGCTGCGTCGGGGCGCCATGCTCCTTTGCGGGCTGTTGGCCTTGGCTGCGGCGGCGACCGCGACGGCGGCGGCGGCGGAAAAGCCTGGCGCGACGGCTCCGGCCGATGCCGTACGCCTGGCGATGCGCATCGAGGCGCTGAGTTACGAGCACGGTGAGGGCGTGCCGAAAGACCCGGCGCGCGCGGCGCGACTGTATTGTGAAGCGGCCGTGCTCGGCGATGCCGAGGCGCAATTCAATCTCGGCTGGATGTACGCCAACGGTCGCGGCATCGAGCGTGACGACAAGCGCGCAGCCTACTTTTTCAGCCTGGCGGCAAAGCAGGGGCATGAACAGTCGCAGAAGATGTTGCGCTTCGTCGGCGAGCCCGATTCCAAACCGCCCGAATGCATGTTGCCGACAGTTCTGGCCGACGATGGTCGTGATGTCCTGGTCGCCCGCAGCGAAGCTCAGAAAGTCGTTTTCGGTCTGGTCAGGCAGCTGGCCCCGGAGTATGGCGTCAGCCCGCGCCTGGCACTGGCCGTAATCCGCACCGAATCCAACTTCAATCCGCAGGCGCTCTCGGAGAAGAACGCGCAGGGCCTGATGCAGCTGATTCCGGATACCTCGGCGCGCTTCAACGTCAAGCAACCCTTCGACCCGGAGCAGAACCTGCGTGGCGGTCTTGCCTATTTGCGCTGGTTGCTGGCCTATTTTGAAGGCGACGTCAGTCTGGTCGCGGCGGCCTACAATGCCGGTGAAGGTGCGGTCAATCGTTACCGCGGAGTACCGCCGTACGCCGAGACGCGCGGCTACGTGAAGCGCATCATGAACCTCTTCCAGCGCGAGGCGCATCCCTACGATGCCAGCGTGACGACGCCTTCACCAGCGCTGGCGCGCATCCGCCTGACCCAGGGAAGCTAGCAGCGCTGGCGTCCTGCGCAGCGCTGCCGCGCCCCAGGAAGCTTCTGCAGAATCATTTTCCCGCCATCCAGCGATTGATCGTCGGCAAAGGAGCAAGATGAGGTTTTGGTCCAGGGTTCTCTCCCTCGTGTGCAAGCACCCGCACCGCTTGCCGGGCGGCCGGCAGCGTGCAGTCAACATCGAGGCGCTGTTGTCCCGCGGCGGCGGCGTCGCTTCGCTGGCCGGCTTGCTGCTCTTTGCCGCGCCGGTGGCGGCGGACCTGCCCGAGGTGATCGATCGCGTAAAACCTTCGATCGTCGTCGTCGGCACCTACCAGCTGACGCGCAGCCCCCCGTTCGTGATGCGTGGAACCGGTTTTGTCGTTGGCGACGGCCATCACGTGGCGACCAATTCGCACGTCCTTCCGGACAAGATCAACGATGCCGCCGGCGAGCGCCTGGTGATCATGGCGCGTCCGGCGGGGTCGTCACTGCAGCGGCGCGAAGCCAGCTCGGTGGCGGTCGACAAGGCTCACGATCTTGCCCTGCTGCGGGTCGGCGGCCCGCGCATGCCGGCGCTGACGCTGCACGACTCGCAGCGGGTGCGTGAGGGGCAGTCGGTGGCGTTTACCGGTTTTCCGATTGGTGCCGTGCTCGGGCTGTCGCCGGTGACCCACCGCGGCATCATCGCCTCGATCACACCGATCGTTCTGCCCAGCCCGAATGCCCGCAATCTCAATGCCAAGGTGATTGCTCGCCTGCGCAGCGGCAGCTTCGACATCTTCCAGCTTGACGCCACTGCCTATCCCGGCAACAGCGGTGGCCCACTCTACGAGGTGAGCGGTGGCGAAGTGGTCGGGATCATCAACATGGTGTTCGTCAAGGAGAGCAAGGAATCGACACTGAGCAAGCCGTCGGGGATCAGCTTTGCCATTCCATCCGAGTATCTGAGCGACCTGATGCGCGACGCAAACCTGTAGTCGAGATCTCGTCGGGAAGCAGTATTCGCAGTATTCGCGCTCGGGGTGCGCGCTTCTGGTAGCATGCAGCGCTGCTTCCGACGATCCGCGCATGACCGCCTTGCTTTCCCAAGTCTTCTCTGCCGACGGCCCCCTGGCCAGCGGTGTTCCCGGCTATCGGCTGCGTACTCAGCAGCTCGAACTGGCCGAGCGCATTGCTGCCGCGATGGCCGACAACAGCGTGCTGGTCGCCGAAGCGGGCACCGGCACCGGCAAGACCTATGCCTATCTGGTGCCGGCCCTGCTCTCGGGTGGCAAGGTGATCGTTTCGACCGGCACCAAGAACCTGCAGGACCAGCTCTTCTCGCGCGACATCCCGACCATCCGCAAAGTGCTCAAGGCGCCGGTCCGGGTGGCACTGCTCAAGGGCCGCGCCAACTACCTCTGCCACTATCATCTCGAGCGCGCGCTGGCCGAAGGCCGTTTCCTTTCCCGCGAAGATGCCGCCTACGCGCGACAGATCGCGCGTTTCGCCAAAGAAACGCGCACTGGCGACAAGGCCGACTGCGCCGACGTGCCGGAGAACGCCTCGGTGTGGGGCATGGTCACCTCGACGCGCGACAACTGCCTCGGCCAGGACTGCCCGCAGCACAAGGAGTGCTTTGTCCTGGCGGCGCGCCGCGAAGCACTGGCCGCCGATCTGGTGGTGGTCAATCATCACCTGTTCTTTGCCGACGTGATGCTGCGCGATGAAGGCACCGCCGAACTGCTGCCGGCGTGCAACGCGGTGATTTTCGACGAAGCACATCAGTTGCCGGAAATTGCCAGCCTTTTTTTCGGTGAGAGCGTATCGACGGCGCAGCTCAGCGAACTGGTTCGCGATTCCCAGATCGAGGCGCTGGCGTCGGCGCGGGACTGCCTCGACCTGCCGAAACTCTGTGCCACCCTCGAAAAGGCGGTGCGCGACCTGCGTCTGACGCTGCCTGTCGAGCCGGCGCGCTTCGCCCTCTTGCAGCTCGAGGGCAGGGGCGGATTCGAGAGCGCTGTCAGCAGCGTGCTTGCTGAGCTCGAAGCGCTGACCGCTTTGCTGGAAACGCAGGCGCAACGCTCGGAGGGGCTCGACAGCTGCTGGCGACGGGCCACTGACTTGTTGCTGCGCGTCCGCAATTGGCAGAATGGCGCCAATGCCGATTTCGTGCGCTGGGGGGAAACCCATACGCACAGTCTGCAGCTCAACGCGACGCCGCTGGTGATCGCCGAGATCATGCAGAAGCAGATGAGCGGTCATCCGCGGGCCTGGATTTTCACCTCGGCAACGCTCGCCGTGCAGGAAGACTTCGGCCACTACTGCGCCGAGATGGGGCTCGCCGATGCCAGCTCGGCACGTTGGGAGAGCCCCTTCGATTATCCCAATCAGGCCTTGCTGTACGTGCCGAAGGGGCTTCCGGAGCCGAACAGTCAGGCGTACACCGAAGCGGTGGTCAAGGCCGCTTTTCCCTTGCTCAAGGCCAGCCACGGGCGGGCGTTCTTTCTGTGCACCTCGCTGCGCGCGATGCGTCGAACGCACGAACTGCTCGGCGACGAGCTGCAGCGGGCCGGGCTGGATTTCCCCCTGCTGCTGCAGGGAGAGCGCAGCAAGAACGAGCTGCTGGAACGTTTTCGCCGCCTCGGCAATGCCATTCTGATCGGCAGCCAGAGTTTCTGGGAAGGGGTCGACGTGCGTGGCGAGGCCTTGTCCTTGGTGGTCATCGACAAGCTGCCTTTCGCGCCGCCCGACGATCCGGTGCTCTCGGCGCGTATCGAGCGCATGAAGAGTGCTGGTCGCAATGCTTTCATGGAGTACCAACTGCCGCGCACGGTGATCAATGTCAAGCAGGGTGCCGGGCGCCTGATTCGTGACGAGAGCGACCGTGGCGTGTTGATGATCTGCGACCCGCGCCTGATCAGCAAACACTACGGCAAGCGCATCTGGCGCAGCCTGCCGCCGATGAAGCGCAGTCGCGACCTCGAGGAGGCGCTGGCTTTCTTCACAGCGCCAGACGCCAGCGTGCCGCGATGAGCACGCTGATCGACTCGGCCGCCAGGGGCGGAGTGGCCAAGCCCCTGCCGGCCGCACTTGCCGACCTGATGCCGGCCGATTGCGCTGCCGCAGCCGAGTGGCTCAATCGCGGCTGTGCCTGCGTTTCCGTCGATCATCAGTCGCTCAAGCTGGCACTCGAAGAAGGCCAGGGCTGCGTCTCGCACGCCGAACTCCTGGCGACACGGCCACACCTGTTTTCCGACAGCGTCGTCTTTGTCAGCGAAGCGCATCTGCTGCGCATGGCCGAGACCATCGCCGCCCTCGAGCGGGTGCTGCCGCTGTCGGCGTACCGCGAGCGGGTGCTTGCCTACGCACCGGCGATTGCCCGCCATTCGCCCGCCGCCGCCGGCGTTTTCCTGGGCTACGATTTCCACCTTGGACCGCAGGGCCCGCAGCTGATCGAGATCAATTCGAATGCCGGCGGGGCGCTGCTCAACGCCCGTCTGTTGCGCGCCCAGCGCGCTTGTTGCGCACCGGTGGCGAAAATGATGCCCGCGCCGCGTGCACTCGAGGCGGCTTTCGTGCGCATGTTTCGCGAGGAGTGGCGTCTGGCGCAGCTGGCGCGAGTGGCGCAGGGACAGTCAGAGGCGGGTGAGCGGCCGCTGATGCGCATCGCGATTGTTGACACACGGCCCAGCGAGCAGTATCTGGCGCCCGAATTCGAACTCTTCCGCGAGTTGTTCGAAGCGCATGGTCTGGCGACGATGGTCGCCGACCCGGATGAGCTGGCCTTTGATGGCCAGCGCCTGACTTGTCGCGGCGCCAGGATCGATCTGGTCTACAACCGGCTCACCGACTTCGCTCTCGCCGAGCCGCAGCATGCGGCCCTGCGTGCCGCCTATCTGGCCGACGCGGTGGTTCTCACCCCGCATCCGCAGATGCATGCGCTGTACGCCGACAAGCGCAATCTGGTGGCCCTCGGGGACGAGCAGTGGCTGGCGCAGATTGGTGTCGGCGAGCATGACCGGCAGCTGCTGGCGAGCAATATCCCGCGTACCGAGGAAGTGCTGCCGGCCGACGCCGACGCCTTCTGGAGCAGTCGCAAGCAATGGTTCTTCAAGCCGGCGGCCGGTTTTGGCAGCAAGGCCGCCTACCGGGGGGACAAGATCACCCGTCGTGTCTTCGCCGAGATCGCGCGTGGCGGCTACGTCGCGCAGGCGCTGGTCGCCCCCTCCGAGCGCCATCTGCTGGTCGATGGCGTCGGCCAGGACTTCAAGCTGGACCTGCGCAACTACGTCTATCGCGGCGAGGTGCAGCTGCTCTCGGCGCGCCTCTACCGTGGCCAGACGACCAATTTCCGTACGCCGGGTGGCGGCTTTGCGGCGGTGCTGCCGGTCTCCTGTCAGGAGTTGTCCGGAGGCTGCCGATGAAAGTCTTCGCGGTCGCCGGCTATTCCGGTTCGGGCAAGACGACGCTGCTCGAGAAACTCCTGCCGCAGATCATCGCGCACGGCCTGCGGGTCTCGGTGATCAAGCATACGCACCACAATTTCGATATCGATCGTCCCGGCAAGGACTCCTTCCGTCACCGCCAGGCGGGGGCCGGCGAAGTGCTGCTGGCCAGCGCTTCGCGCTGGGTGCTGATGAGCGAGCTACGCGGCGCGCCCGAACCGTCATTGGCCGACCATCTGGCCCGATTTTCGCCATGTGATCTGGTGCTCGTCGAGGGCTTCAAGGAGGAGACCGTGCCGACGCTGGAAGTCTACCGACCGGCCAACGGCAAGCCGCCGCTGTGGCCGGAGCATCGCCAGATCGTCGCCGTGGCCTCCGACCAGCCGCTGCCGGCGGATTTTCCCGCCAGCCTGATGGCGCTGGATTTGAACGATACGGCGGCGATCGTCCGCTATATTCTCGGGACCGTTCAACTGAGAGGAAGCAGTCATGTTGTCCTTTGATCAGGCACTTTCACAGCTGCTGGCGGCTGCCGCCGCCGTTTCCGAAACGAGCGCCGTGCCCACGTTGGCCGCCGCCGGGCGCGTACTGGCGCAGGCGCAGCGGGCGCCGATCGATGCGCCGCCGCTCGACAATTCGGCGATGGATGGTTACGCGCTCGCCGTTGCCGATGTCGCCAGCGTGCCGACGCGTCTGTCGGTGGCGCAGCGTATCCAGGCCGGCAGCGTCGGTACGCCGCTGCAGCCGGGAACGGCCGCCCGGATTTTCACCGGCGCGCCAATTCCGGTCGGCGCCGACGCGGTGGTCATGCAGGAGCTCTGCGAGCATGCGACCGGCGAAGTGACCATCAATCATCGGCCGGCTGCGGGTGAGCACATCCGCCGTGCAGGCAGCGACATCGCCGCCGGCAGCGAGATACTCGCCGCCGGGCAGCGCCTGCGGCCGCAGGACACCGCCCTGGCGGCGTCGGTGGGGATCGCCTCGCTGCCCGTCTTTCGGCGTTTGCGGGTGGCGGTGTTCTTTACCGGCGACGAGCTGCGCATGCCTGGCGAGGCGCTGCAGGCGGGGGCGATCTACAACGCCAACCGCTTCTTGTTGACCGCTCTGCTGGAGAGACTGGGCTGCGAGCTGCGCGACCACGGACAGGTGCCCGACGATTTCGCCGCGACACGCCAGGCTTTGCGCGCGGCGGCGCAGGACAGCGATCTGATTCTCACCTCGGGCGGTGTTTCGGTCGGCGAGGAGGATCACGTCAAGGCCGCCGTCGAAGCCGAAGGGCGGCTCGAGATGTGGAAGATCGCCATCAAACCGGGCAAGCCACTGGCCTTCGGTCAGATCACTTCAGCGGGGCGTGAGGTGGCTTTCATCGGTCTGCCGGGGAATCCGGTGTCGAGCTTCGTCACCTTCCTGACGCTGGTGCGGCCCTTCCTGCTCAGGATGCAGGGTGTGTGCCGCACTGCGCCCCTGAGCTACTGGTTGCGTGTCGATGGCGAGTGGCCACGGCCCGACGCGCGCCGCGAGTTCCTGCGCGCCAGGATCAATGCCGATGGCGGCGTGGAACTCTTTGCCAACCAGGGCTCGGGCGTGCTGACTTCGGCGGTGTGGGGCGACGGACTGGTGGATAATCCGCCGCAGCAGGCGATACGCCACGGTGACCTGGTGCGTTTCCTGCCGTTTTCGGAACTGCTCAGCTGAGCCAATCAGCGATTTTTGGAAGAGGGCGAGGATGCTGAAGATTCTCTACTTTGCCGGGCTGCGCGAACGACTGGGACAGGGCAGCGAGGAACTCGAACTGCCGGCCGGGGTGCGCGATGTCGCGGCGCTGCGCGATCTGCTGGCTGCCCGCGGCGGCGTCTGGGACTGCCTGCTGACGCTGAGGAATCTGCGCTATGCGGTCAATCAGCAGATGGCACGGCTCGATTCCCCTCTGTGCGCGGGCGACGAAGTCGCTTTCTTCCCGCCGGTGACCGGTGGCTGAGATGCGAATCAGCGTTCAGGAAGGCGATTTCGATGTCGGCGCCGAGCTGGCTGCCCTGCGCCAGGGAAATCCGCAGATCGGCGCCGTGGCCTCCTTCGTCGGACTGGTGCGTGACAGCAATGACGGGGCCGGCGTTGCCGAAATGAGCCTCGAACACTATCCGGGGATGACCGAGAAAGCGCTCGCCGAGATCGTCGAAGAGGCCTGCCGGCGCTGGGCGATCATCGACGCCCTGGTGATTCACCGCGTCGGTCGCCTCTTGCCGAGCGAGCAGATCGTCCTGGTGGCGGTGGCCGGCGCGCATCGCGGCGAAGCCTTCGCCGCCTGTGAGTTCATCATGGACTATCTCAAGACGCGCGCGCCGTTCTGGAAGCGCGAAGTGACACCGAGTGGTGCGCGTTGGGTCGACGCCCGCGCTGCCGACGACCAGGCCGCCGAACGCTGGCAGGAGCCCGGCGCAGACTGACTGGGCAGCATTCCGCATTCGCGACGTGACTTTCAGCAAGCCTGACAGCCGCCAGATACCCGCAAGAAATAGGCCGTCGAGTCAGCCTTGGCGTTGACTTAGCCCGGCATGCCCCCACTTGTGACGCATGAACATAAACCTCCGAAGGAGTGCCACATGCGTTTCGACAAACTGACGACCAAGTTCCAGCAGGCGCTGGCCGATGCCCAGAGTCTGGCGGTCGGCCACGACAACCAGCTGATCGAGCCACAGCACCTCCTGCTGGCCCTGTTGCAGCAGGACGATGGCGCAACCTCGCCCCTGCTGGCGCGCGCCGGTGTCAATGTGGCGTCGCTGAAGGCGGCACTGGCGCAAGCGATCACTCGTTTGCCGAAGGTCGAGGGACACGGCGGCGAGGTACAGATCGGCCGTGATCTTGGCAACCTGCTCAACGTTGCCGACAAGGAGGCGCAGAAACGCGGCGACCAGTTCATTGCCTCGGAGATGTTCCTGCTCGCACTGTGCGATGACAAGGGCGAGTGCGCTCGCCTGGCCAAGCAGCACGGGCTGGTCAAGAAGTCGCTCGAACAGGCGGTGACCTCGGTGCGTGGCGGCCAGGGTGTCGATAGTCAGGATGTCGAAGGGCAGCGTCAGTCTCTGGCCAAGTACTGCATCGACCTCACCGACCGCGCCCGTCAGGGCAAGCTCGACCCGGTGATCGGCCGCGACGACGAGATTCGGCGGGCGATCCAGATCCTGCAGCGGCGCACCAAGAACAACCCGGTGCTGATCGGCGAGCCGGGCGTCGGCAAGACGGCGATCGTCGAAGGCCTGGCGCAGCGGATCGTCAATGAAGAGGTCCCGGAGACGCTCAAGGGCAAGAAAGTGCTGAGCCTGGACATGGCTGCGCTGCTGGCCGGGGCCAAGTATCGCGGCGAGTTCGAGGAGCGCCTGAAGGCCGTGCTCAAGGAAATCGCCCAGGAAGAAGGCCAGATCATCGTCTTCATCGACGAACTGCACACCATGGTTGGCGCCGGCAAGGCCGAGGGCGCCATCGACGCCGGCAACATGCTCAAGCCGGCTCTTGCCCGCGGTGAACTGCACTGCGTCGGCGCAACGACCCTCGACGAATACCGCAAGTACGTCGAGAAGGACGCGGCGCTCGAACGGCGCTTCCAGAAAGTGCTGGTCGACGAGCCGAGCGTCGAGTCGACGATCGCCATCCTGCGCGGTCTGCGCGAGAAATACGAGTTGCACCATGGCGTCGATATCACCGACCCGGCGATCGTCGCTGCCGCCGAGCTCTCGCACCGCTACATCACCGACCGCTTCCTGCCGGACAAGGCGATCGACCTGATCGACGAGGCGGCGGCGCGGATCAAGATGGAAATCGACTCCAAGCCGGAGGTGATGGACAAGCTCGACCGGCGCATGATCCAGCTCAAGATCGAGCGCGAGGCGGTGCGCAAGGAACGCGACGAGGCGTCGAAGAAGCGTATGCAGCTGATCGAGGAGGAACTGCTCAAGCTCGAACGCGAATACAACGACCTCGAGGAAGTCTGGAAAGCGGAAAAGGCGCAGGTGCAGGGCAGCGCACAGATCAAGGAGGAAATCGACAAGCTGAAGCTCGAACTGGCTGGCCTGAAGCGCGAGAGCAAGTGGGAGAAGGTTGCCGAAATCGAGTACGGCCGCCTGCGCGAGCTCGAGGCGCAACTGGCGGCCGCCGAAAAGTCGGGAGATGGCGGTACGCAGCACAACAAGCTGCTGCGTACCGAAGTCGGCACCGAGGAGATCGCCGAAGTCGTCTCGCGCGCCACCGGCATTCCGGTGTCGAAAATGATGCAGGGCGAACGCGAGAAGCTGCTGCTCATGGAAGAGCGCCTGCACAAGCGGGTCGTCGGGCAGGACGAGGCGGTGCGTCTGGTGGCCAACGCCATCCGCCGTTCGCGTGCCGGCCTGGCCGATCCCAACCGGCCCTACGGCTCCTTCCTCTTCCTCGGCCCGACCGGCGTCGGCAAGACCGAGCTGTGCAAGGCGCTGGCCGGTTTCCTCTTCGATTCCGACGAGCACCTGATCCGCGTCGATATGAGCGAATTCATGGAGAAGCACTCGGTGTCGCGCTTGATCGGCGCGCCGCCGGGCTACGTCGGCTACGAGGAAGGCGGCTACCTGACCGAAGCGGTACGCCGCAAGCCCTATTCGGTGATTTTGCTTGACGAAGTCGAGAAAGCGCATCCGGATGTCTTCAATGTCCTGCTGCAGGTTCTCGACGACGGCCGGATGACCGACGGGCACGGCCGTACGGTGGACTTCAAGAACACCGTGGTGGTCATGACTTCGAACCTCGGTAGCCAGATGATCCAGCAGATGGCCGGTGACGACTACCAGGTGATCAAGCTGGCGGTGATGGGCGAAGTGAAGTCCTACTTCCGGCCAGAGTTCATCAATCGCATCGACGAAGTGGTCGTCTTCCACGCGCTCGACGAGCAACATATCAAGTCGATCGCCGGCATCCAGCTCGCCTACCTCGAAAAGCGCCTGGCGCTGCTCGAACTGCAACTGCAGGTGGACGACAGTGCGCTGTCCGAGATTGCCGCCGCTGGCTTCGATCCGGTCTTTGGCGCCCGGCCGCTGAAGCGCGCGATCCAGTCGCAACTCGAGGACTCGCTGGCCAAGTCGATCCTCGAAGGGCGTTTCATTGCCGGCGATACGATTCGTGCGCATTGCGAAAACGGCATCATGCGCTTTGATAAGGTATAGGCTATAGGCATGGCCCGCCGCCACCACGAAACGGAGCGACTGATATGAACCTCGTCTATGACAGTGCGCACTACGCGATCGTCGCTTATCCGGTGCAGGAGGGTTTCGAGCTGGTCGACAAGGCGACCAGCCGCAGCCTCTTCGTCCAGGGCTCGGTAGCCAGGGCCCTGCGCCGCACCCTCGACGACATTCCCGACAACGAGCGCGACGAAGAGTCGATCGACGCCGTGCTCGACACCTACTGCGCCGGCGCCGCCCGCGCCATCGTGCTGCACTGACCGGGTGAGGGGCGGCCGAAAGCTCGCCCCGGTTCGGGCTCGCCTGGCGAACGACTGGCCGTTATACTCGCCGACGTGCGCTACTGGCTGCGGTGAGCAGGCGGGGCGCGGAGAAGCCAGCGGGGCGTGAAAGGAACGCCCCACCCCGAGTGATCCCCGCCGCCAGGCAGCCGACGCCATGAACTACACCAGCAATTCCAAGCCCGCCCAGCCCGATCAGCCCACTCGCTCGGCAAGCGGTGGCCCTTGCCCCAGCTGCCACGCGCCGATGGCCGTGCAGCAGTTCCAGCGCCAGCTCAACGGCGTCGTCTCGCTCGATATCTGCTTTCCCTGCCAGGGCATCTGGTTCGACGAGTTCGAGAGCGCGCAACTCGCCCCGGCCGGCGTGCTCGAACTCTTCCGCCTGCTGCACGAACACCACGCCGACCTGCGCCAGCCCTGGCGCGACGTGCTGCAATGCCCGCGCTGCCGCGAACGCCTGATGCACCGTCTTGACAGCACGCGCAACGGCCGCTTTGCCTACAGCCGTTGCCCGCAACGGCACGGGCGCTACAGCGCCTTTGCGGCGTTCATGATCGAAAAAGGCTTCGTCCGCCAGCTCAACGGCGCCGAAGTCGCCGAGCTGGCGCGCCAGGTACAGACCATCCGCTGCTCGGGCTGTGGCGCGCCGGTCGATATTCGCCGCGATCACGTGTGCACGCATTGCCGTTCGCCGATCGTCATTCTCGATCCCGACGCCGTGCAGGACGCGCTCGACAACTTCGGCGAAAAGGCGAGCCGGCAGCAGCACATCAACCCGCACGCCATGGCCGACGCCTTGCTCGCCAACGAGCGCGCCAAATCGCTATCGGCGCGCGAGACGCGCAAGAGTGTGCTCGAGAGCGACGTCTCCGACCTGGTCATGGGCGGCATCGAACTCGTCTGGAATCTGCTGCGGCGCTAGCCGGAGAGCGCCGGTGACCCGCCTGCAGCAGACCCTCCGCCAGCGGCTGGATGCGCTCTACCGGCAGCCGGCGCTGTGGTCGACCTTCGCGCAGGCCTGGGCCGACGAATGCGGCGGCGAGCCGGCCGCCGACGCTGGCGCGCTGCTCGACGACTGCCTGCAGCAGGAGCCGCTCGATATTCTCGAGGGCCTCCTCGCCGTCGCGGCGCAGCTCGGCGGACGCGGGGCAGCACCCGGCGCGCTGCCCGAGGTCGTTCGCCGGGTGGCGATCGACATCTGCCTGGTCGCCTGCGAGCGGCGGATTCACCAGCGCCTGGCCGCGCAACAAATCGCCGCCGCCGCCGCCGCGGCAGCGAGCGAGGAAATCCTGATCGACGCCAGCGAGCAGCTGGCCGCCGCGCTGATCGCCGCCGCCTGCTGTCGGAATGGCGTCCGCATTCACTTCGACGGCCAAACGCGCAGGGCAGAGGCGGTCAACGTCGTCCGCGACCTGCCGCCGCAAGAACTCGATTTTCTCGGGCCCAGGGAATGCGTCAAGGCCGAACTGCAGGCGCTGGTCAAGACGCCGCTCGACGATCTGGCAACTGGCAAGGCGCGCGCGCTGCACGACATCCGGCAGTACGGCGTCGCTTCCGACGACGTGCTGCTCGCCCAGCTCAGGCGCTACGCGCGCACGAACGACTGCCGCCCGATGTTCGGACTCGACTCGGCCGGCGCTCACCCACTCGATGACGCGGCCTTGCGTCAGGAACTTGCCGGCTACTTTGAGGTCGCGACCTTCCACTACGGCGACGCCGCCGCACGCCGGCTCGCCGACGCCGACCGCGCCGCCTGGCAAAGGGCCAACCTGCAGGCCGACCTGATGAGCTATCTTCCGGCGCTCCTGGCGCAGCTCTCGGCGCCGCAGGCGGCAGCGGGAGCTCGTTTGCAGAACACAGCGTCCAAGTGCGATTTCTTCATCAGCTATAACAAAGCCGACAAGGAATGGGCCGAATGGATCGCCTGGCAGGTCGAGGATGCCGGTTACAGCACCTTGATCCAAGCGTGGGATTTCCATGCCGGCGGCAATTTCGTGCTCGATATGGACCGCGCGATGAAGCAGACCGAGCGAACGATTGCCGTCCTTTCACCCGACTACCTCGCGGCAGGCTACACCCAACCCGAATGGGCTGCGGCCCTGTTGCGGGATCCGGCCGGCGCACAGCGCCGTCTGATCCCGGTAAGGGTTGCTCACTGCGAGCTTGATGGCCTGTTGGCTGCAGTCACGCACGTCGACCTCGTCGGACTCGACCAGGCGCCCGCCAGGAAGACGCTGCTCGAGCGGATCAGCGGGGAGCGGCTAAAGCCGTCTCGCGAGCCCCGTTTCCCGGGTGCCGCCTCGCCGTCTGCTCGTCCCGAGCCGAGCTTCCCCGGCTCGTAGAAAGCCCTCGACGACTGCGCCCCGCCCAAAGACACAAAGACATCAACGAACTCAAAGGCAGAATACATGCAAGCTGACGTCAGACAACTGCTGCAAGACCTCGAAGCCGACGCCGTCGCGCGTTTCGACGGCCTCGTCCATCAATGGTCGCAGAACGAGATCGATGCGCTGCATCTGGCGCTGGCGTCGGAGCGGCCGCTGCTCGTGCGCGGCGAGCCGGGCACCGGCAAGACGCAACTGGCGCGCGCCGCCGCCGCCGCGCTGGGCTGGAAGCTGCACGGCGTGACCATCAGCCCGCGCTTCGAGGCACAGGATCTCTTCTGCACCTTCGACGCCGTGCAGCGGCTCGCCGACGCGCAGGCGGCGGCGGTCGGCGGCGGCGTCAAGGCTGACGAACGCTACTGGCTGCCCGGTCCCTTCTGGCGCGCCTTCGCCTGGAGCGACGCGCGCCGCTACGGGCCGGCATCGGCCGCCGCGCCGGCCGGCGATACGGAAGAACCGCGCGGCCACGTGATCCTCATCGACGAGATCGACAAGGCCGACAGCGACCTGCCGAACAGCCTGCTCGAAGTGCTCGGCAGCCGCGAGTTCCCCAATCCGGTGACGCGCCAGCCGATCAGGCCGGGCGCCGGCCTGCCGCTGGTGGTGATCACCACCAACGAGGAGCGCGAGCTGCCGGCCGCTTTCCTGCGCCGCTGCGTCGTGCTGACGCTCGAACCCGACGATCCCTACGTCGATTTCCTCGTCAAGCGCGGCGAGGCGCATTTCGGCCGCGGATCGCCGGCGGCAGAGCGGCTTGATGTCGAGATTCTGCGTATCGCCGCCGCGCAGCTCGACGCCGACCGCGAACAGGCCACGAAGGCCGGCGTTTCGCCGCCGGGCCTGGCCGAGTACATCGATCTGCTCACCGCCCTGCACCGCCTCGCGCCGGGCAAACCTGCCGAGCAGAAGCAATGGCTGCAGCGCCTCGCGCCCTACGCCTTCCTCAAGAACGGCATCGTCGACGGCAGCCCCGAGCTGTCGCAGCGACGGGCGGCTGCCAGCGCCGCTCTCGGCGACCCGGCGGCGGAATGAAGCGATGAAGCGTTCGCCGCTGCTGGCACGCGCCGACCTGCTGCGCGCCCTTGATTGCGCAGGCGACGACGCGGCGGCTGCTCGCCGCTACGCCGGCCTGCTGGGGTTTGTCGAGCAGCCGGACGTCGCGACTGATGCGCTCGTCCTTCCTCTCATCAATGCATTCGCCGAGCAGCGTCCTCCACCTTCGGCGACAGCCGGTACTACCCAGGCCGAGCCGCTGCGCGCGCCGCTGTTCGCCATCACCGCCTGCCGCCGCCTCGAAGACGTTCCAGGCGAGGACAGCGCAGGCGACGGCGTGCCGCCGCTGACTCCGGCGGACTGCGCGCCGCGGCGCAGCGATGGCGACGCGGCGCCTTTCGTTGCACTGGTTCGCCAGCCGCGCCTGTGGCCGGCGCTCAGGCGCTCGGCGCTGGAGACACACCACGCCGGTCTCGACCTGCCGCGCTTGCAGCGCGAGCTGGCCGGCGCGCGGCCGCTGCGCCGGCTGCCGCGCCGCTGGCGGTCGGGCTGGGGCGGCGAGCTGGTCGTCGTCTGGGACTGCGCCGAGCGCCTGCAGCCCTACCAGGACGACTTCCGGGCGATCGTCGCCGACCTGCTGCGCCAGCGTGGCGCCGGCGGTTTCAGCGTCTGGCTGGTCGACGGCAGCCCGCGCGAACTGCGTCAGCGCTGGCCCGAAAAACCCGGCCGGCCCGCTCCGACAGGGCCGGGGCCGGCCGCGCTGCCCGACGCCATGCCGCTGCCGGCGCCGGCGACGCGCGTCCTGATCCTCTCCGACGCCGGCGCGCTGGCCGCGCTGGCGTCGCCGGGCGGGCGCGCGCCGGCGAACGCCTGGACCGGCTTCGCCCGTCGTCTCGCGCAGCACGGCGCGCAGGCGGTCGTCTGGGCGCCGCTGGCGCCGCGCCAGGTCGACGGCGAGCTGACCCGCTGGGCCGACGTCTTCTGCCTGCACCCGGCCGGCGGTCTGCGCCGCCGCCGTGGCGGCGTCGCCAGCGACCAGCAGCGGCGGGCCGAAAGCGCTCGCCTGCAGGCGCTACGCGAGCGGATGCTGGCGCGCATGGCCTTCTGCGTTCGCGTCGAGCCGGCCTTGCTACGCGCCCTGCGCGGCGTCGGCGCCGCCAGCGCAGCCGAGCCGGCGCTCGAAGCCTTGCTGTGGACGCACCAGCCGGTGGTCGGCGACAGCCACGTCTCGCGCTCGCTCGCGCCGGACTACCTGGAGACCTACCGCCAGGCCTTCCAGGCCCTGCCGGCCGCCGAGCAGGTGCAGGCGCTCGCAGCCGCGCGGCAGGTCCACGCCTGGCGTGGTCGGGCGACCGAGGTGGCGGAAGCGTCGATCTGGCAGGCGCACGCCTGCGCCGAGGCGCAGGACGAGTGCGCCGACCGGGTCGACGAGGCACGGCAGTGGTTCGCCGCGCTGACCGCGCGCGCCGCCCGCGGCAGCACGGCCGATGCCGGGCTTCGCGACTACGCGCGCGACCTGCTGGCGCGCAATGGCGCCGACCGCCGCTGGGTGGCCGCCAACTCGGCCTGGCTGTCGCCGGTCTGGCTGGCGAGCGGCGCGCCCGCTGCGCCGTCGGGCCTGCGCGACGAAGACCTGGCACAGGCGGTCGCCGCGCGCAGCGAACTGCCCGAGGTCGACTGCCGGCTCGGCGCCGGCGCGCAGGGGTTGCTGCTCTGGCGTGGCGAGCCTCCACCCGGAGCCGGCCATTCGCGCATCGGCCCGCCGCTGCGCGTCAAGCGGCTGCAGGTCAGCGACGCCGCCGGTCCGCGCCTGCTCGACCCGGCCGCCGCGCCGCAGCCGCAGTGCATCGCGTCGCTGGCCAGCCT
>ERZ761607.1178-NODE-1178-length-34536-cov-29.256605_pt1 | contig 34536 bp, 35 predicted proteins | sample MGYA00511164_ERZ761607 | MGnify/ENA primary metagenome ERZ761607 (study PRJEB28899, sample SAMN02445080) | bioreactor sludge metagenome | biome: EBPR sludge | place: Australia: Brisbane, Thorneside Wastewater Treatment Plant | collected 2011-06-22 ... | reverse complement strand
TGCTTTGCAAGCAGGATGTCAGGGGTTCGAATCCCCTAGCCTCCACCAAAGTTCGTTACCCTCGCCTGAGGCAGGGTCACCCTCCTTGGGCAGTTCATCGATCTGAGTAGCTTTCAGCATCAAATCGTAGGGTTTTCGAAGCTCGACGAGAAGCTCTCCGCCTCTCCAAACGCAGTTCGAGCAGAGCCTTTTGAGCAGCTCATTTCGGTCATTTGGATGCCCTTGATCGAACCGCGCAAGGGCAGTTTGAACCAGATCGACCAGTTCGATGCCCGCGTCGTACGAAGCTCGCTCAGCGCGCTCCACGGCGGCGATTCCGCGCCTAGCTTGACCAAGCTGCTCGTCGGCCTGAGACTTGAGTGTCATGTAGATTTCGCGATCGAGCAGTTGGTCGCAGAAGTCCTTGTATAGGCGGTCGAGCCGCTGGCGAGCCTCCTGGACTTCGGCCTCGAGGCGCTCCTCTTGCCGCTTCTGATAGAGCATCCGCTCTTCATGGTCTTCGCCGAGCGCCTTCTTGATCCACGTCTCCAAGGAGGGCGGGAACGTCAGCGTTTGGAGGAGCTTGCGGAACTCTGACGTGATCGCCTCCTCTCGGACAAAGGGTCGGTCGCACTCGCCCTTGCGGCCGGTGCAATGGTAGTAGGTGTAGCGGCCCTTCTTCTTCTCAGCGGTCATGATGAGGCCGCATTTGCAGCGGACTAGATTCCGATAGGCGAACTGAATCGCGCCGAAGCCGCGCTTGTTTCTTCCGCGGCCGTCCAGCACGTCCTGGACCTGTTGCCACGTCACCTCGTCGACCAGCGGCTCGTGGAGACCATCGTAGAGAACGTCGTTCCAATAGAATCTTCCAACGTAAACGGGATTTCGCAGTATCTGGTGCAGAGTCTTGACCTGAACCCGATTCCCCTTCTTTGTAGTCAGGCCAATCTTACGGGCGACCTCCGATAGGGTCGCGATCGAATGGTTGCCTGTGGCGAACTCATTGAAGAGCCGTCGCACAAGGTGGGCTCGGCGGGGATCGGTGACAAGATAGGACTTACCTCCCTGCTCCCGCCGCTCGTTCCGATAGCCAAGTGGAGCGTGCGTTGGATAGTGTCCCTGGCGGGCCTTCTCGTTGAGACCCTTTCGGATTTCCTCCGACAGGTTCTCGATATAGTTCTTCGCCAAGACCATCCGGAGGTCGATGAAGAGCCGGCTGTGGCTCGGGCAGTTCTCATCGGCCACGATGCCTTCGTTTACGAAATGAATCACGGGCTTCACTTCGTCGAGCCTCACCCAGTCCACATAATTTCTTTGCAGGCGATCGACCTTTTCGACCACGACTTCTGCGCCCGGATGCTGCGCGAGGTAGCCGATCATGGCTTCGAAGGCGCGCCTGTCCGAACCCTTCTTCGCGCTGGCGGCCTCCTCGAATTCCTGTAGAATCGGGAGGTTGCGCTTCGCACAATACTCGCGCATCTTACGGAGCTGAGCGTCCGTCGACCAGCCCTCTTCTTCTTGCTCGACGGAGGACACGCGCGCGTAGAGCACGGCGCCTCTAGTTACTGGCGCCATTGGTTCGGCATCAACCTTCTTGGTTTTCCTGGGCATCTAAGTGGTGTCCTCCAAATCCTCCAGCGCAGCGACTTTGCATCCGTAGAACGCGATGACGACGAGATCGCTTGGTGAACGAGTGAGGCGATCGAGGCTCGTCACGAGAACGGTCAATCCGGGATGCTCCCAGAGGCAATCGAGCAGGTCATTCAAGCCGTCGCGCTTCCCGAACTCGGCAGGCCCTATGTCTACAAACTCATAGAGAATGGGCAGGGAGTTCGAGTCGCAGAACTCCCGAAGCTCTTGGATCTGGCAGTCTGCGTTGAACTCAGCTACAAATCGATCAGGGGAGCCCGAGCGAGCATAGAGCACGAACTCGCCTCCGGCAAGGCCCGACGTATCCATAATTCCTCTTGCTCGCGTCATTCCGAGCCCTCGCAAGCGAGCCATTGCAGGGCGGTCTCCGGCGAAGGCACGAGGGTCAGGCATCCAGCGAAGTCGTCGACGACGTATAGCCGTACACCCAACTCCTCCAGAAGCCTGGTAGCCACGATCCATTCGTGGTCGGGCCCCGGAACCTGGTCAAGGGTAAGCATCACGATGGCATCGATCTGCCGACTCTCAGCAAGCTGCCATAGGTAGGACCAACCGGGCCGCTCCTTTTGGCCGCGACCGTAGGTGTCGTGCAAGTGGTGAGGCGCATCGACAGAGAGGGCGCCGCAGACTCGCCTTAGCCCTCTCTGGTGTTCAGCGAGCAACTCCCGGTCGTGCGCCGGCGCGCTGCAGTAGGTTGCTACGCGCTCGCCGGCGAGGCCATCCCCCGATGGAAACAGCCGCAGGATCGAACGCACTTCACTCGAAGTGGGCAGGTCTCGGGAGAACTCGTTCCACAGAGTCTGCGGATCACTCCTAGGCGCCTCCACGTGCCACCTTTTGAGTAACGCAAGGAACTGCTGGAGCTCTACGGTCAAGTCGAGGCATTCTTCGTCGGGAATGCCAGCATAGGCTTCTTCCCAAAGCGCCGAGGGGTCGTCGAATTCGATGTCTTTCACTGCGTATTATGTCGAGCGGGGTCGAATTCGCAGAAGCACACAGTTCTTTCACCAATCCTGGGCCTCCACCTCCACGTGCCACCTACGCAGCCAGTCGGAAAGGTCGGAGAGATCAGAAGGATCGAGGGAAAGGTCAGCGATGAGGCAAGGACTCGATTTACCGTTCAGGACAACGCGTTGCACGCCAGGCAGGAGGGCGACCGAGAGCAAGACTTCCTGCCGGCCAATGGTCGAAATGCCGGGAGGAAACGCAGTCAGGACGGTGAGATGCTTGTCACCGACGCGCCATTTTAGCCACCACCCGAGGGGCTCGATTTCGCCTTCGCAAGGCACCGGGCAGTCTGCTTGGTGCGCCGTGACCACGTACCGCAGGAACGGAACCATTCTGGCGATGACGTCGCGGGCTAACGTCATCGCACCAACTCCCGTTTATGACGCTCTAGGAGTTGAGCCGAGTATTCCCCGAGCCACTCGGCGGGGGCGGTAGTGGAAAGCATCCCTGGCCCAATGAGGTCGCCAAGAAACTCCAGTTCACGGACAAGGTGCAATACGCCATCGCGGCAATCGACCACGAAGAACGGCTCGCATGAGGGTCCTTCGTACATCTCAGCAAGCTTGAAGATGTATTGCTCCAGCGCATCAGCCCCCACGACGAAGGGATCGCAAAGCATGCGAAGTGCGAGGAAAGGATGCTCGTCTTTGTTGGGCAGGACACCCTGCTCAAGACATCTCAATGCTGCGGCACCTCTCACCCGTTCCTGAGCTTCAAGCGCCCGGTCTCCTTCGAACATTGCCTGCTCTTGGTTGATTTCGTGCAGGGTAGGGAGGAGCTGAAGCCACCGGTCAACGTCTAGGGCCAGCAATGGCCAGGGAACGCTGAGCGATGCAATGCACCCATTACCAACGGCCAGACCGTTGACGCGCTGTATTTCCCCACGGCAATTCATGCTCGTCGCACCGTAGCCTTGGGTTCCGGAAGCTGAATGTGGGCTCGGAGATTCACGCAGAGCACAGACTCCCCGGAAATGCCGAAACTCGAATCTTGAGAGATGTCCCCAGGGTCCAGCATGCAGTCGATAAGGCCCGTCTTCTCCCAATCCTGATTTGGCACGAAGGTGACGAAGGAGAGCAGCCCGAGCGCCAAGGCGCACTTCTTGAGTTCCGGAGCCAGGCAGTCGCCACGCCGGCGAGTGACCGTCATCATCACGTAGAGGTGGCCGCAGTCAAGTTCTGACCAGCAGAGCGCGCCACTATCCGTTAGGATTTCGCCGCTGGTGGGAAAGGCAATTCGTGCCTCCTGCAGAGTGAGGAAGAGACGGCAGAAGCCGTCAAGCCGACGCATCAGATTGTCTGTCATCTTATCTCCAAGGCCATATAAGGGCCGTGTTGTGATGGTGACGGACCGATGCTAGGTCCGTCAAGGCCCAAGGAGATAATTAGTGATGGTGCCGGGCGCCTGAATCGATTCCCTGCGGGAAAATCACCTCCGCTGGCAAGCCGAGAACTTCTGCCAGGGTCCGGGCGGTCGTCAGCCTCGGGCGCACGAATCCTGCCTCCAGGTTTCTGAGGGTCTCGTAGGTCACGAGGCGGTAGAGGACGGGGTCTACGTCAGCAATCCTCGCCGTGAGGCTGGATAGCTGCTCACGGGTCAACATTTTCCCCTCTCGAACCTCGCGCAAGCGGCATGGGTATTTGTCGCGGTGGCGCTCGGTCGGCATCCTCCCATTATCCCTGGCCCTCCGGGGGCGCTTCGAGTCCCGCGAGATTTATGATGTCCCGCTTGCGCAGGCGAGGGGTGTCGCTGGTAAGTCGAACCTCCTGCAGGGCCCCCGTCAGCACAAGACGACGGATCGTTCGGCGGGAGCACGAGAGAAGGCGGGCGGCCTCATCCAACGTTATGAGGAGCGAAGTTTCAGGGTCCATGCAGGTGCCTTTCGCTCCCGATCCTAATGCCACCTACATGGATGGCCGGAAAGATTGGAAAGGTCCTCTGGGAACCCCAAATCGGGTTCAAGCTGGTGAACAACGAGACCTGCAGAACTGGATAAACGCACGGCGACCCGTGGGTTTACCCACTCAGTCATGCACGGTCCAGCAGTGTCCAACTGAGTCCAGTAACGCAGGAGGCGCGGCGATGAGCTCGGACTGGCAAGTTGGGCAGGACTTGGAAAGTCTTCGAGAGCTCATGGGACAACTAAAGGCTGACCTAGAAGGTCAGGCCAATTCTCGGAGATCCATCAAGGAGAATCGGCGAAAGGAGCGAGCCAAGGAACTGATGCCGCCGGACCCAGCGGATTGGAAGCGCCGGCTAGACGAACTGGTCTCAAGCGGAAAGACCGACCTCGTCATCGGCTATTGGCGAGTCAGCCTTGAGAAGCAGACGGAGGGCGAGGGCCCGGAGACCCAACAGAGACACATCGTCGCGTGGGCCACGGCCAACACTGCGAGAGGTGTCGACCTCTGGGTGTGGGACGTCGACTCCGGAAAGGAGGAGTCGCGGGTGGGAATAGATTTCATCCGGGAGACAATGGAAAGAGGCTGCGTGCGAGCGGTCGTGCCATTTCGCTACGACCGCTTGGCGCGAAACCAATTCTTGAGCGAGCTTCTCCACCGAGAGGCGCGTGAGCACGGCGTCATGATTCGGTCGGCGACTGAGGATTTGCCGGACGGACCCGTCGGCGTTCTGATGCGCCAAGTCATCCAAGCTATAGCGCAGTACGAAGCTGCCGTCATCGTGATGCGGATGACCGAGGGCAAACGGACCAGGCAACTTCGCGAGGGAACCTACAACGGGGGTGAAGTGCCATATGGATACCTGGCTGCCGGAAGAGGCCACTTGCTTACTTGTGAGCCTGAAGCTAGAATCGTCCGCCTCATCTTTAGATTGTACGAAATGGGCTACAGCCAGTCGGCCATCGCCGAATGCCTCAACCGCTGGGGGATTCCGACTCGTCTCCGCGGCCAGATGGGCTGGCGTCAGGGCCAAGTCCGTCGAATCCTGTCCCACGAAGCCGCCTACCGCGCCGAGAAGCTTTTCAGCCAGAAGTGCCCCTCACCCGAAAAGATCGCGCACAGCGCGATTCTCCCTCCGAGGCCAGAGGGCGCCTCTGACCTACTGGGAAACACCGTCCCGCTTCCGCATGGAACCCAAGTCCCCGATGACCTATGGGGCGAGGCGGTGCCGCAAGCGCCGCGTCAAGGAACGGTCAATGCACTCACTTCGGCGCAGGCGGTCTCGCTGAAGACACTATTCGACCTGCGAGACGTGGGCATGACGCTCTCGTCCATCGCCAAGGAGCTCAATCGTCAAGGCCACCGCGCCCTGACCGGTCGACAATGGACATCGAGTAACGTTCAACAGTATGTGAGCCGGCGCCGCTTGTACGATGCCGCGCTAGCTGCAACCGAAGTCACGGATGTGGGTGCCATGGCCCTCGTATCAACAGAGTCCGCAGCAGTCCAACGAATCTTGGAACTTCGGCGGGCCGGCCACAGCTTCTGGCAGATACATCGTGCCCTCACTGCGGAGGGGCATAAAACGGCCGCCGGCAGCCCGTGGTCGATTAGCTCCATCCAGCGCGTCACGAAGGGCAAGGTCCGACGAGCCCTTGCCAGTTGACGGCTTGCAATGTGGTTCGGTTTGGGATCGGGATGATTCTGAGTCCTCGACTGGTCGAGGCCAGCCGTGCCGTAACCGATGTCGGTGATCGGGGAATCATCACATCGAGTGCAGTTCTGACTCGAACTCGTCCCTTGATCGTCGAAGCTCATCAGCAGCGACGTCGATTCGATTGCCGAGGGATTCGATATCGTCTGCGTAAGATCCCAAGCTAGCCGATTCTGTCGAAAGGCCGTCTACATCACACGGCAAACGTGAACGGTCAAGCACTAGCCGTCCAGTTGTGTAGCGCCGTCTCTCATCGAGTGGTCTAGGTCCTATCGGAACCTCTCCCGACCTCAGCCAGCTCACAGCTAGCAACCATCGCTGCATATCTTTGGCCTCTTCCGGTGTCAGGTTCCTCAGGGTGCCTTGGTCGTCGATCTGCAGTATCTGCACCAAGCCTGCGAGTCTGTCGGACTGCATTTTCATCAGCGCGTGCAGCTCGTCCTCCTTTTCGTGGAGCCGGACTTGCATCCATTCCATGTCGGCAGGGAGTGTTTTTGCCCGACCGGCCTCGAATTTGCGTCTTAGACCCGAGCAGAAGTCTTCAATTGGACTTAGCCAGTCACGAGCCAACCTACTTCTGCCTCCATGAGTGTTGGCGATTTGAATTCTTTGGGCAGGGGCCGCCATCCCATGGCGACGGAGAGTCCCAAGATGCCCGACGAACAAGCTGCATCTTGCAGTGCCAGCATTCGAAGATAACCCCGCCGCCGGAGCCGCGCGTGTTAGGAGCAAGAAGGAAACCAGATCGTATCGGCCGCCTCATAAGCGACCCAAAGTATAGGCCGTATCTTGCGTAGTTTGCAAGTTGCATTACTGGCAACCAATCTGACTTGCGGTCAGCCAGATGCGCAAGAAGTCGATTTATACGCCTCGTTACAAATTGCTGGTCAAGATGCTGCGCGAAGCACGCCTAGCCGCGAACGTCACCCAGGCTCAGGTAGCTGAACGACTTGGGCGCACGGAGTCGCAGATTTCAAGGTGGGAGAGTTGTGAATTGCGCGTGGATCTGCGAGATCTGGATGAATACCTGTCGGCCATTGGTGTCGATTTCATCGACTTCACCAGAACTTGGAAAGCGCATGCAGACGCCCTGAACGATGGTGAGGTTGCGGTCAAGGACGGACCCCAAAAGCGCGCACGACCGAATCGGCAAGACTAGTTGCTCTTTTTTGTGGCCCGATCCAACTTTCCGCCTCGCGGCGGGCAAGTTAGTTTCAATCGTCTTCGGCCAGCTTGGCTTCGAGCCGCGCCAGCCTCTCAGCGTAGTCGGAGTCTGGCGGCGGCCCGAACTCCTGATAGGCCTCTTCGGTCTTGGCCAGGATTTGCAAAGCTCTCCTTGGCGTCTTGCTTCCTCTCTTAAAAGACTGAACAGCAGCCTCGAAGGCTTCCTCGAAGCCCGCGACGGTCAGTTCGATGAGCGCCCCGGACCCGTCCTCGTCGGTGATTCCTCGGATAGGCTCCCAGTCGTCCGTGAAGACGGGAGGCTCAGCGCGAAAGTGCTGATGCTGGTCAAAGCCCGCGACCATCAGGTAACGGTTTTCGAGATAGCAGCTGCTGCAGGACGCCATAAACAAACCCGGGACTGCCTTGCTGATGCTGTAGAAGCAGGACCCCAAGGGGTCCCACCTCATCTGTGCTCCAATGACCAAGCTCCGCTCGGTCTCCGTCCAATCTGCGTCCCACCCTCTGCGGAGCATCTCGCCGCCGATGTGGACCTCCACGAAGTTTTTGTCGAGTGCGGGCTCAATGGTCAGGACTTTCCTGAGCGCCTTCATCTGTGCCGGCGGCCCGGCGAACCACGCTGTCTCGCAATACATGTTTGCCATTCGTTTCTCCTTGCCCTTTGTGGGCAGGAGTTCTTGTACAGAAAAGCGCCAAGAGCTATGCCAGCAATCGCTCAAGGCGAGATTTGCGCTCTCGCCAGTCGGGCATGTGGCCATCGAGAAGGCGAAAGAAAGCGCGCGAATGATCCGGAACCAGGAGATGACAGAGCTCGTGTAGGACCACATATTCGATGCATGACCGCGGCGCGCGCATCAGATCGACGTTCAAGCTGATCCGTCCGTCTGGATGACAGGTGCCCCAACGGCGAGAGAACCGCCTGCTGTCGACCGTCACCTCGATCGGCAAGGTGCGATGAAACTCTTTCTGCACTTTGGCCAACACGAGCACGAAATGTCGCTCGGCCTGAGTTCGATACCACTTCGAAAGCGTCTTCCGAATGGAATCAGGAGAAGTGTCCTCTCGCGTCACCTCGATATAGCCAGCCCAGAGGCGAACCGGCCTCTTCCGACCTTCGATCACCTTGAGTCGATATTGCCGGCCCAGGTAAAGGTGGGTCTCGCCGCAGACATATTGCCGCTCAGGGGTTCGTGGCCTGAACTGTTCGAAGAAGTCCTTCTGCTTTCGAATCCAGCGACGCCGACGGCGGACCCGCGCGGCAACCTCTTCATCTGACGCAGCTATCGGTGCGCGGACTTCAACCTCGCCCCCCGGATATACCGTAATAGCAAGGGTCTTCCGCTCCGACCTATGAAGCGTGACCTGGAGTAGGTCGCCACCGCCGATCTCAACCATCATGGCAACCGGCTCTTCGCAATCCTCATCAACTCGCCGGCGAGCTCGTCGATTACGCTCCAGTCCAGATTGATTCGTCCTGCCTCCGATTCCTCGAAGAAGACGTCGTCTATGTCTGCCCGGATGCCCTTTTGAACGTCCTGTTTAAGGCGCCAGTCCACGACTCCGGCTCGCGCTCGAATCACGGAATCGAGTTTCAGTGAAAGGTCGACTGTCGCCTCCGTGCTCGTCTGCCCATTGGACAATTCCGACCAGCGATCCGAAAGCACCCGGTAGTAAGCCTGCGCGACTTCGTTGGTCGCCAGCTGCTGAGGAACCCCCGCCGTGGTCCCGTGGACAACCTCGTTGCGCAGTTCTCGCATCTTGTTGAGATATTCCAGTTCGCTAATCATGTGGTCCCGGAAGGAGCGAATGGTCTCCTCGATCAGCTCTGAAAACTTCCGGAACAGGGCCGGGTCTTCGTCCATCCGCTCCGTGATCGTGCGCTTCGTTGCATTGGCGATGGCGTCGGCCCGGGCGGCGGGCGTGCCTAGCGAATTCAATGCCTCTTCCATCGCCGCCGTGTCCATGATGTCAACGGGCTCAGAAGTGAGAATCTCGACGGAATCCGAGGTCACGTAGGTGTCCAGAAGCTTCTCGATTTGGGGTTCAAGCTTCTTCATGTCGACAATGTCGCCGTACCTCATCTCGACAGCGCGGCGGAGCTTCATGAACCGCTTCAGGTCAGCCTTGTAGCGGTCTATGGTTACCTGGGATTCCAACTCGTAGAAGTATTCGGTCGATAGCCCAACATGGAGAGCGCGAGAGAACGCGTTCAGCTTCTCCTTGAAGTCCTTCCGACGGTCGTCGTCCTCCAGAAGCCGCTCGAACTCCTCCTGGTCGTGGGAGTTCTGTACTTCGCGGAACAGGTCGATCAAAGCGGCATACTTCTCGGGGATCGAATGGACTTGCTCGCGGATATTGGCCATCGTACCCTCGAGGTCGACCTGGTCAAATCCGGCGAGAGCGGCGTATTCAGACAACGCGCGATCCAGCTCTCCGAGAATGCCCACGTAGTCGAGGATAAACCCGAAATCCTTGCCTTCATAGAGTCGGTTGACGCGGGCGATCGCTTGGAGGAGTGTGTGATTTTCGAGCCGTCGCGCCAGGTACAAAACGGTGTTCCGTGGGACATCGAAGCCCGTAATCAGCTTGCTGACCACCACCAGGATTTCGGGTGCATCGGCGGAGTTGAAGCGGCTGATGGTCTCGTCGACGTAGCGATCCTCGGAACCGCCGTATTGGGACATCTTCGTGCGCCAGAACTGCTCCACCGTCGCATCCGGGGCTTCGCCATCGACCTCCTCATAGCCCTCGCGTTCATCTGGGGGCGAGATAACGACCTCGGAGGCGACCCTGCCGTCTTCATCATGGGATCGGCCGATCTCGTCCAGGCACTGCTTGAGGAAGACAGCCGACTTCTTGTCGGGCGCCACGAGTTGCGCTTTGTAGCCGGTTCCTAACCAGTTTGCTCGGTAGTGCTCGTAGACGTCGTAAGCGATCGCTTTCAGTCGCTGTTGGGCTCGGGTCAGCGGTTCGGCCCTGCTGAACTTCTTCTTCAGGTCCTTCTTCTGGTCGGTCGTGAGTCCCTGGCAAATTCGCTCGAACCAGGTGTCGATCGCGCCTTGTTGCACGATTTGCTCCACGTGCCTGCGCTCGTAGAGAAGGGGGACTACCGCCTTGTCGTCCACTGCCTCCCGAAGGGTGTAGGTGTCGATAAGGCCGCCGAACTTCGCCAACGTGCTCTTCTCATTGCGCATGAGCGGTGTGCCGGTAAAGCCGAGGTAGCAAGCGTTCGGAAAGATCCGGCGCATCTGGACGGCCAAGTCGCCGTACTGAGTTCGATGGCTCTCATCAACCAGCACAAAGATGTCGCGCGAGTCATTCTCGAACTCGCCAGCCGCGGCAGCCGCGCGAAACTTATGAACGAGGGTGGTCACCACATTTGATCGGGTTCCTTCGATCTGCCGACGGAGGTCAGCACCGGAAGTGGCGCGATGAGTGTCAAGGCCGCAACGCTTAAAGGTCGCAGAAAGCTGTTTGTCCAGGTCCACCCGGTCGGTGACCAGCAAAATGCGCGGATTCTCGATGTCTGAGGACATCGCGATCGCGCTTGCCAGCATCACCATCGTCAGTGACTTGCCAGAGCCTTGGGTATGCCAGATGACGCCGCCCGCGCGCGGCCCAGGGCCCGAGCCGTCTTCGATCCGCGCCATCGCATTCTTTACGGCGTAATACTGCTGGTACCGAGCGACCTTCTTGACCCCGCCGTCGAAGACGACAAACTTCTGAGCCAGCTCTAGGAGGCGCGACGGTCGGCACAGTTCGTACAGGGCGCGGTCTTGCTCGCTGACGGTGCGGCCCGAGGACTCGACGTCGTAGAACGCTCGCTGCTCGCGCACGAAGTCGCGACCGACCCGTTCCTTCTGTATCGTCTCCAAGGATTCTGAGATCAGCGACTGGAGGATGGCATCAATGTCCTCGCGGCTCTTCCACACCGCCCAGAACTTCGCTTCTGTGCCGACAGTGGCGTACTTCGCCTCGTTTTTGTTCACCGCGAGGACGAGTTGGATGTATTTGTAAAACTCGGGAACGTAGCTCTGACCCTGGTAGGCGAGAACGTCGGAGATGGCATGCTCCAGACCGATCCCCGGAGCCTTGCATTCGATGTTGACGAATGGGATGCCGTTCACGAACAGGACGAGGTCGAGGTAGCAATGCTTATCGCTGGCAGCCCGCACTAAGTCGTACTCGGTCGTGACGTGGAAAACGTTGTTAGCCGGATTGTCCCAGTCGACATAGCGAAGCGTGAACGACTTGGCGTTTCCGTCGATAGTCTGGTCGAAGCTCTTGCCGAGGCGGAGCAAGTCGTAGGTCAGCTCGTTCGCCCGCATCAGCCCCTCGACGAGTGGAACGTCCTCCAGCGCGGCGATTCCGCGCTTAATGTTGGCCGCCGAGAACTTGTGCTCACCGCCTTTGAACTGAATCGTGTTGATGCGGCTGAGTTGGGCCTGGAGAATGTCGGTCAGAAGCACCTGGCTCGCCTTGCCGCCACGCAGGGCGAGCGCCTCTGCCTGGGTTAGGTAGTGGAATTTGGCACCTGCATCGTCTAGCTTCGACAGCAGGGAAACCGCGGGAAGCTGCGATTGGATGGCCTCGTTGGGATCGAAATCTGGACCGGTGGGCGTCATCAGACCCCGTCCTTCCATTCCCACAGACCGACCGCGAGACCGGCGACAGCGGCGGCATTACCCGGGACAGTCAACGCCGTCTTGTTAGGGACGCCCAGAATTCCCCCTGAAATCCAATTGCCATGCCCCATCCAGAGTCTGGAGCACTCGCCTTCAAGGTCGGCTATCAGGGCTTTGCCCTGGGGTCCGTCAATTTGCTCACAGGTTAATCCATCTTGCTCTTCGAGGTCCTTGAACCTTCCCAGAGCGTCAGTGACATGCAACGCGACGTTGCTCAAGACGTCGGGATCGGTTGGTCCGATAATGGTTGCGGCAAATGAACCAAAGTCAGACCTGAGGACATTGGGGTTCGTTCGGTTTCCTGCCTTCGTCCACTTGGCAATCAATTGCTCGAGGCGGTCGCGAGCACCGCTGCTAAGTTGAGGTAGGTACGGTTCGATCTCGACTGCCAACCGCTCTGGTACCGAAAACTGCCCAAACGTTGGAGATAATTCGGCGGCAATGAACCCGTAAATGGTGGCACTAGGAAACATCTCCTTCGCCTGCTTCATTTGGGCGCCCAATGCCCCCGGCTTCATCGAAACATTTGTGGAATACACAGACCGGACGACCTTCGCCTCGACGATGAAGACGAGTTCGGTCGATGGTTCAAATTGCACCAACGTTAAGTCGGGAATCTTCTTCGCGGCAATATGAGCGAGGGGTGGCCCACCGACGATCGCTGCTAGCGTGTTGAACGACTCCTCACTTCCAAACCGGTAACGTGGATAAGGATAGGCTCCTTGCCGCAGCAACGCGGTGGCCATCTCGCTCGTGTACCAGCGCTCGTCCACTTCGGCTTGTGCGTAGAACGGGTCCCATTGACTTCGTGAAAAGTGATCGAGGCAAAGATCGAATAGCTCGTCGCTGGTCATTGTCGGAACTCCTTGAGGCGGACCTCGCCGGTCAGCAACTTCTGCATAAGGCCCGTCTTCTGCTCGTTCAGCGCATTCCGCTGTTTGCGGAGAAGGAGAATCTCCTCGTCGAGGGCACTGAGGAGATCGGCGATCCGGCGTTGCTCCTCGGCCTCAGGCATCTTCAAGCTGACTTTGAGGAAGTCGGTCACGGGGGCTTTCCGACGCCGGGCATTCGTGCCCTGGCTTATCGTCGTGTAGACGCACCTCATTGTGTCCGACTTGAACAGCGCCTTGAAGAAACGACGGTCGCCATGCTCATCGCCAATCCAGCTCAGCGTCTCATAGGCGGGCGAAACGATGCCCTCGTACTCGCTGAACGCGATGGACGCGTCCCAGAGGAGCATCGGATCGTAAACCAGGTCGCCCGGCACGATGTGCTTGTAATGGGCGTTGCTTACCGACGCCAACTGCTTCGAGAACCGTTCGCTCTGGGGCAGGATGCCGTACACCTTAGAGCACGACAAGATGAGCGGGGTTTTGGTCGGAGCCCGATCGTCCTTGGGAGCGAAGAACCTGCTCAGCTTGGTCTCGCGCCAGGGCGAGGGAAAACCCGGGAAGCGGCGGCGGCCGGTGAGGAGGTCTTCGGCGAGGGCTTTCTTGTAGGCGATTTTCCGCTCGATCAGCGCGTCCGCCGCCCGCACCGCCGCCTCCGCAGCGTCCAAAACCTCCACGATCGCCCGCTGCTCCGCCAACGACGGAAGGGGCACGCTAAGCGTAGACAGGGCCTGTTGATTAATGTTTGTGTTCGCGCTGATCGTGCTTCGCGCCAAGAGTGACTTCCTGAATCCCGGTTCTGCGAAGCAATACTTCGCGAATGCGGGATGCAAGTTGCCATTTGGCCTGAAACGAATTAGGAAGCCGCTGTAGACGGTCAGCGGCAAGTCCTTCAGTAGGACGGCAGCCAGCCCTACCCCTTCCGGCTTGACGCTCGAGCGAACGAACAGAACGTCACCCTTTGCTAAGGCGTATTCGGCTGCGGCTTTGGCAGGTATGTCGACTAGCGCGTAGTCCAGATCATGTACTTCGCTCTTTCCGAAGACATCCATGAGATTCACGAAGGGGATTCCGCGTCCGAAATCTTCTGCCCCGGCGTTTACTCCGTTTTTGAACTCACCGAGGTCACGAAGCTCGACAACCGCCCATGAGGTCGCCTGTCTTACCCTGAAATCCTTACTTTCCGTCGACAATGCTTTTTGCCTCCTTTAAGTTTTGTAGGAGGTTGGCAATGATCTTCGTGTCGGTAGGTCCGCCGGTTCTCCGGGTGCCGAATACCCGCTCCGTTGGCGAATCGAAAATCACGCCGATGCTCTTGACCAGGAAGTCCACAAACTTGACCTTGTCTTCTGGCGCTAGTGTCGCTACCGCTTGCTCAACCAACTCTCGGTAAGCCACGAGTGACAGCGAGATCGATGACTTGAAGGCATATTCCTCCTTCAGTCGCCTCTCTTTGCCGTATTGCTGGAGGGCAAATCCTGCAAAAACAACCGCTGGCAGGCCAAGGGTCAACTTGATGTAGAAAGCTGCATTCGGGTTTGTGTTACCGTTTACGAAGGCCGAGGTCAGCCATATGACCAATCCGAGCACTCCAGCGGCGATCGCCAGCCATATCCAATGCCCCTTGATCTGCTCCTGGCGCTTCTCGAAAGCGTGGAACAGGGTGATGCCGGTGGCCTTGCTGAGCTTCTCGACAATGTCCTTTTCAATGTCCACCAGGCGCTTCTGGAAGGCATCGAGCTCGCCGGTCTTGGTCGTTTTGAAGGCGTCAATGTCCTCACGCGACTGGGTCATGAAGTCTGAGAGATCCGTCTTCTGCGCGGCCAATCCCTCGTTGGCAGTAGTAAGCGCATCCGCGAGCTTCTTCTCGTTGGCGTCGACCCTTCCGATGAAATCCTGAAGTCTCTTCTCGTTCGTAGATGCGGACTGAGCCTTTGCCTCGGCTTCCGAGGCGCTCTCGGTCGCCTCCGTTACCTTGGCGTCGATGGCATCGATCTGGGTTTGAAGGTTGGTGTCGGCCGTTTGCGCACGGGAATGAACCTGTGCCACTTCTTGGACCTGCAGTTCGGCTTCCGTTTTTGCCGTGGTCAGCTCCGTTTGCGCCGTTTGCATGCGGTCGCGCATGGCTGTCATCTCAGAAACCAGCTGCTGGGCTGTCGACTCGCGCTCCTTGACGCGCTCGATTTCTTTAGCCAGTTCTGTCGCCAAGCGGTACTTTGCTTCGTAGCCCGGGATCTTCTTGCCGCGGTATCGGAACCCGCCCTGCCAAACCGCGAGGTGAAACACATCAACCTCGTCAGTAAAGCTCTGGACCTGGTTATTACCTTGCTGGATATAAGAGAAGTTACTGTTGATGTTGGTTAGGTGCCGCTGAATCGTTTGCTGAAGCGCAACCGGCATGGAGTCCAGAAGACCTTCTTGATCCGATGATCGGAGTTCTTCCAACAAGTTTCGGAACACTCCAAGAGCGTCTGCGAATGGCATAACGCCTCCAGAGGTTTGCCAACCTTGCCCGTAGACGTACTGCGACACTGCGTCAAGGGCCTCTTCCGGAAACTGGGCCAGAGTAGCGGTAAGACTAGACATCTCCTTCCTCCAAGAGTTGTTCGCGCGCCTTCTGTTCGTCGGCGCTAAGGCTCGTGTCTGTGCAGGCGGCGATGATCAAATCCCAGCGATTTCGATAAGGTTCGAGAGATGCGGTTGTGTAGCCCATTACGGCGGGAGGGATCGCTACAGCTCGGACCTTGTTGTCGGGATTGTGCGGCTGCCCCTTCTTACCGGGAGTCGACACCCAAAGCTCGAAGTCTTCGCGTACGAGCTTGGAGAAGTCATGCGACGGGACGACGAAGTACTCCCAACCGGCGTCCGACTCGTTTTCGGGAATGCCGGAAAGCACCCAGAAGAACATTGGCCCGTAGTCCTTCTCCGCCTTTGTGCCGACCGAGACGGTTTTGTCCCGACCGGGCCGATAGGTCTTGACCTGAACATGAGCGAACCGCGTCCCCGCCTTGTTGCTGACGAGCACGTCCGTGTTCGGGCAATTGCCCAGCGTCAAGACGGCCACCAGTCCCCGCAGGCAGAGCTCGCCTGCGACGAAGAACTGGCTCGAAGCTCCACGATGAGACTTGTCCTCAGCCATCAGTTCCTCTTCCTCGAAGCAGCGTTTTCAAGGTGGTCGCCGCAATGATTCACCACAATCCGGCGACATTCTTGGTCCACCGCCAGATGCACTCGCAGGAACCTACTTCTGTCCGTCCGGTCAATCTTGGCGTGAGGCTCCATTGAGAGCTCTTTGCCGCCGAACACGAACTGGCGCTTGGCCATCAGTTTATTGTCGCGTCGGGTCGTATCTGACTCTGTGAACGAGAAGTCGAACCCGGTTCGCGACTTGAATTCGGCCTCCAACGTGCGTCGTTCCAGGTCCTTTTGGAAGACCAGCTCATGCAGGTCGGTAGCCAAACCCCAAAGCAACCTCCAGACGTCTGGGAGGTCATCGCGCACATCGTTGAACGACGCGTCTTTGGCCGATGCCATCGCCGCATCCGTAAACACGATCCTTTGGCCATGCAGGGCTTGGATGCGCTCGGCACATTCGAGGATATTGCTGGGAAGCTCTTTGAACTGCTCGATCGTTTCTAAGGATCGGTTAGCTATCGCCAAACCCTTCTCAGCTTCGAGTCTATAGGTGAGTTCATGGTCGCCTCTTCGTTTCGCTTCCTCCGCATCTTCCTCAAACTGGAGCGCCTTGAGTTCGAGCGCATCGATTTCCGCCTGCAACTCTTCCACTTGCTGGCCAAGACGTTCGTTGTCTTCTTCCAGCAGTTGGATCAGCTCGTCATCCCTTTCTCCGGAACGGTCACTGCGGAGTTGGGAAAGTCGATTACGTCGGTGTCGGTCGGCAACATCCTCCAACGAGAACACGGCGTCGTGTCGACCGAGGTCCATCCGGCGAGTTAAGGCGCGAATGATCTCGACGGCGACCTGGGATGGTCCAAGCTCATCAATCTGATATTTGCTGTAATACCGGTGCCGGCCGGCATCCATTTCGTTGTCCAGCCGCACCCCCGGCTGGTAAATCCTTACCATCCCGTCCATTGCGCGGAAACGGCGAGGTAGTGCTTCAATCAACGCCGACTCGGCTCCGCCGTCGCGCGACACGAGAATCGCGGCGGCTCCGGCAATCTTCGCAGTCAGGCCATGGGGAGCGACGAGGGGATCGAGGTACGTTCGCTCTCGAGTGACCCAGACAATCGGACATCGCCTCTGAGTCGAAGCGAGCAAGCTGAGAATCTCTGGGACTTCCGATGCTTGGAACTCCAGAGGACCGTTTGTTAGCGGCAAGTCGCCGGAGTGCGGCATCCAATAGTCTGCAAGCAAGCGCTCAACGATTTGAGGCGCTGAGAAAGAGGGTGGGATCGGCTCCGGCCCGAGATATCCGGGTCGAAGGAAGTTCTCGACCGTCACTCCAACCGTGAATTCGCCTCCGCCTTTCGCCATCAAGCCGATGTCGGTACGCCAATAGCGGTCGGGAATAGTGCGATCCTGGATCTGCATCCGAGCCGCCCAAAACTCGGGCTCGTCTGAAGTCCCGCTCCCTATCTCGCGATTCGTCTCAACGAACTGGCCGCGGATATGCGGGTGCTCAGTCTTGCCGTAGGTGTAGAACCATGAGCCGCCGATGGAATCGCCAATTCCGGACTTTTCCCGCATCCATGATCGAACAGTCTTCACGAGGAGTTTCCAACTCTCGTCGCTCCCCTCCCGGCTACGAACACTGAAGGATGCCTGGTAGTGAAGGTTCGTATGGAGCCGCATCAGATGACCTCCAGCTCGCGGAGGTGATCGCGCAGCTTCGCCCGAACCTCGACCAACTCGCCTTCCAGTCGATCGATTTCCACCTGCAAGGCTTTCAGGTCCACGGGCACCGCTTCCTCGAACGTGTCGATGTAGCGCGGGATATTCAGGTTGAAGTCGTTCTCGGCGATTTCGGACACTGGGACACAGCGGCTGTACTTCGGCCGCTCCTCCCGATCGTGGTAGACAGCGGCGATCGTCTCGATGTCCGACTCGCGAAGATAGTTCTGGTTCTTGCCGGCTTGGAAGTCGCGGCTGGCATCGATGAACACCACGTCGGTGCGCCCAGTGTTCTCGCCGCCTGGCTCACGCGACCGGTCGAAGATGAGAATCGCGGCGGGAATGCCCGTGCCGAAGAACAGGTTCTCAGGCAGGCCGATCACAGCGTCCAGCACGTTCTCCTCGATGAGCTTCTGGCGGATTCTGCCCTCGGCACCCCCACGGAAGAGCACGCCGTGCGGGACGATGACACCGACACGACCCTCACGCGGCTTCGCCGTTTCGACCATGTGCGTGATGAACGCGAAGTCCGCTTTGCTCTTAGGCGGCAACCCGCGCCAGTAGCGCTTGAAACGGTCTTGGTCGGCGAGCTCGTGGCCCCACTTGTCGAGGGAGAAGGGCGGATTGGCCACGACGACGTCGAAGCGGATGAGCTGGTCGCCCTCGATGAGGAGCGGATTGTTCAGCGTGTCGCCCCAGACGATTTTGGCGTCGTCCTCCTTATGCAGGAACATGTTCATCTTGCACAGCGCCCACGTGCTGCCGTTCACTTCCTGGCCATAGAGCGAGTAATCGTGGTTCCCTTTGATTTCGTGAGCAACCTCGTTGAGCAGTGAGCCTGACCCGCATGCCGGGTCGCAGATTCGAGAACCCGGCTTTGGCTTGAGCAATTTGCCCAAGAGCTTCGAGACCATCTCAGGCGTGTAGAACTCGCCGCCCTTCTTGCCGGCGCCGCTGGCGAAGTTCTTGATGAGATACATATAGGCGTTGCCGAGCAACTCCAAGTCGACCCTGCTCGGCCTTACATCAAGGCCGCTGAAGTCCTCGAGCAGGTTCTTGAGGCGACGATTCCTGTCCTTAGTCTCGCCGAGGTTGTCACTATTGAAGCTGATCTTCCGGAACACGCCCTCCAGCTTTTGCCGGTTGGCGTCTTCAATGTGCTCCAAGGCGATGTCGATCAACTCGCCGACGTTATCGCGATCGCGGTTCTTGTAGAGGTAGTCGAAGTCGCTTCGCTCGGGCAAGACGAATCGCTCACGCGCAAGTTGCCGCTCGATCATCTCGGCGTTGCCACCATAGCGAGCTTCGAGCTCGGCCCGCCGCTCCTTGGCGACGTCCGAGAGGTACTTCAAGAAGAGCATCACGAGGATGTAGTTCTTGTAGTCGCTCGGATCGATGACCCCTCGGAAGGTGTCGCACGCCTTCCAGAGAGTCGAGTTCAGTTCTTCCTGGGTGATCGGTTTCATTGCTTTGTGGTTTGCCTCAGGGCTGCGGCCTCGAGGGCGGCTTCAATCTGCTGATCGCGTAGGGATTCTAAATGACCCACGAGGTTCCGTTCTTGCCGGCGCAGGCTCTGCACCTCGGCAACACGCTTCTGGGTCTCCAGGCTGGGGAGGGGTAGTTCTAAGCGCGCGAACGTCTCCTTGGAGACGGTGGGGATGTACGAGCCGCGGGCCTCGTTGGCTAGCTTCTCTTGAACCTCGTCGCGGTTAATCCACCAGGCCAGATAGTCAGCGAGGGCCTCATCAACTTGGAGCCTGAATACGTAGAGGGGTGCGGTGGCGACGACGGGGCCGTCGAGGTCCTGAATCACCGCCGCTTTATAATTTGCACCTCGCGGGCGAAGAAGGATATCGCCTGGATTCAGTACATAGCGCCACAGTCGGTCGCCGAGATCCATTCGCGCGAGCTTGTCATACGGGATGCCCTCATCGGTGACGTCGCCAAGCGTGATTAGACGATGGGGCGCCTCAGGCACATCCGTGATGGCAGACCTGACCTGAAAGCCAGTCCACAGTTCACCGAGGGACCCAAGCGTAACAATGCGCGCCACAAGGCCATTATACGCACTGTCCGCCATAGTCATGTCAACTGCGCATGAGAATTTTGAAGAAAATCATTTTCACGCTTGACAACCATTAACCCCCGGCGGTACAGTTCTAATCGTTGGAGTCGGCTGAGAAGCCACGAAGACTGCGGTAGCAGCCGCACAAATGAAAGCGGGGGCTCGAAAGAGCCCCCACGACAAATCGACATCCGCTGGTAGCAGCCAGCGACACGACCAGTTCCGCCCGGAGGCGCAACGTACATATAGGTTGGCATATTGGTGTCTCCACCGTCAACCTCTGCGGTGTGTCCCCGGGCCTTGACCACGCTTTGCGCGAATCGAGCCCATGCCGGAGCACTACGTGTTCCGGCCAGCCGAAGCGGCGAATGCCACTCCGAAACTCGATCAAGCGAGGCCGCCCCCGGAGGGGCACACATCGCACATGATCAATAAGGCTATTTACGACGAACTGCAGAACAGCGTTCGACTCGTTGACGACACGCTCTACATCGAGCATTACGAAACCTCCGACCCGGACGTGATTCGGGTCATGAAGAACCAGCCGGCACCTGAGTTGCCGGGATACGTAGACACGCTCCTGCGCATCGGAGCAGCGGCAATCGCCCGGGCTCAGGTGGTCCAGGATTACGACTTTGTGCGTGCCTGGGCCGAAAAGTCGATCGTGACGGCCGGTGCCCACGCCAAGGACATCATCCAGCAGACGGCAGCTGAGCTCGACAAGCAACTCAACGGCGAAAACGGGGCAATGCTCGACCCGGTTCGCAAGCAGCTCGAACTGGTTAACAAGGTCGTGGAAGAGCGCACCGCGGAACTCCGCAAGCAACTCGACCCGCACAACCCGAACTCTGACCTGCATGGGGCGATCACCGGACTTCGCCGCTTGATGGACGCGAGCTACGCGGACTCCGTGCCGGTTCGGCTCGGCCAGGCTATCGAAGCCATTGCGGCAAAGGATGGCACGCTCGCTCGGTCGGTGCAGGCGGTGGTCAAGGAGGCTCTGGACCTCCAGATCGAACCGTTGCGCAAGCAGGTCGAGACCCTGGAAAAAGGTCTGCTACAGGAGAAGGCGGCTACCGAAGCGGCCGCAGACATTATCCAGTCGACCACGCACAAGGGTGCGCCGTTCGAAGAAGATGTCCTACGCCGCGTCAAGTCGTGGGCATCCATCTGTGGCGGGGAAACCCACCACGTTGGACCTGACAACAAGCCGGGAGACGTCCTCTCGGTCTTCGGAGCGAGCGGTGCCTTGGGGATGGATCTTCGCCTTGTGCTCGAGGCGAAGGACGACGCGGTCGCGCGCGGTCGGAAACGTCTGCAGGATGACCTGTCCAAGGCGTTGGACTACCGCGAAGGTGACGCGGCGATCTTCGTCGGCAAGACGCATACGGCCTTCGGAGCCGAAATCGGCGAATGGGATGAGGGCGTCTCGGACAACCGTCCGTGGATTGCCTGCACGGTTGACCACCTGCACGTCGCTCTCCGTTACGTGGTGGTGCTGAAGCGCCTCCGTGACCGAGCGTGTAAGGCGTCGGCCATCGACGCCGGCGCGATCGAGGAACAGGTACAGGTCATGCGTACTGCGCTGCGTCGCATCACGACCATCAAGACGGCCGCGTCTTCGATCACGAAGAGCGTCGGTCAGGTGACGTCAGAAGGCGACCAACTCGGTCGCGAGGTCGAGGCGTCGCTTCGCATCATCGAGGGAATGCTCGAGGAGTAATCCCTGAGACTGTGAGACTAGCCGCCGGTCTGGTGCCGGCGGCAACTTCCTGGAGAACAAGAATGGCATCAAGACACGAAATCAAATGCATCAACAAATGCGACCGCTTTAACCCTCACGAACGCATTCTCAGCGTAGGTGGCCCAAACGCGGATGGAACCCGCTGGAAGCTATCTCAGCAGAATGCGATCGACGGCATAGAAGGCGGCAAGTGGTCCTTCTATGTAACTGCTCGCGGACACGTTGTAGACGTGATCGTATCTACGAGCCGTTACGGCCACAAGTATCTGAAGACGACCGCCGACGGCGATTCACCGGACAATCTGCTTAGCCTGCCAGAGTGCCCGTAAGGTCAAAACCGGAAAGGACCGCACCCCAGCGGTCCCTTTCCGGCCCTCTTTCCCGTCTCCTCATCAGGTCACATCAAATAGAAACCAGTCCAAGATAGCCACTTCATCGTTTCTCCTTGAAAGCTCATTCCAGACCAATTGAATATGCCCTGCCCAATGGACGGTCCGACGAGATCTTATCGTCACGGGCACCGTCACTGAATGACTTTGAGATCTCGATGTTGATGTTCTCCTCGCCCGCCCTCTTGCCAAATCTGGACAAATAGAGCACAGCGCAGTTTCATCGACACGTTCCGAAGCATCCGCCTAAGTTGGCGTCTCAGATAGGGCCTCAAGCGCCCGAAGCGTAGCCTCGACGATGGTCGCTAATGGCTCAGTAACCTGCTGCTCAAAATCCACACGTTGGACTCCGGCCCATGCACCTCGGGTGTCCTCAAGCGCGGCTCTGAGGGTGACCCACTCAGCTTGAAGCTCTTCCAAGCATATGGCAACGTTATTCACCTGACAATATCCTTCTTACCAACGAGTAGCTCAGAGTGAGTCGTGTAGTCTTCCATGAGGAGCATGATGGCCACGAGTGCCCCTCCAGGGGAGTATCCCAACTCTTCAACCAGCTTGGAGCAGGAAAATTCCTTGAAAGTAAGGCGTGAACGGTAATCGGGAGAAGCCATGGTTCTCAAGATTTCCCGCTTCACCGAAGGGTAATTCTCCAGCTGATCGGCGTAAGCTGCCGAACTCTTCTTGGACATACCTTCTTGCAGAAGGAAAGCTTCAATCTCGGGCGATCTGCTCATTTCTCGGTCTCCCTCCACAGCCGAATCACATTCGCAGCGAAGGCCCAGGCGTCGGCTTCGACTGGCTGCCTCCGGTAAAGCGGGTCGTTTGGGCCAGAGTAGTCTTGGAAGTTTTCCGACCATGTCTCTGCCATCGTATCGTTCATGTCGCCCTTGGCACATCGCCATTGATACGCGTGCCGGCATTCATGAACAATCGTGTCCGTCATTTCACATACGTCCTCCCAAAGGGCCTCGTCACTTTGGCGTGCAGCCACATTCACCTCGATAATGTTCAGCCCCCTATCGAAGCCCCCGCACAAGCTCGGGTGCTGTATTGTGAAGGTCACGTTCGGCGGTGGGATTCCAAGTTCTTCGCATGTAACCATGGCAACTTCGGTGAGCGCTGTTTGCCGCTCTGCGGCGCTGAGCGTTGCCCATGAATTGGCATTCAAAGCTGCAATGCCTCGCAACCGCTGTGCTATTCGGGATCCCACCTCGGTATTCTCTGGGGCTCCGGCTGGGGCCTTGACCTGCATAATTTGTGATGATCCGGGATGATCGAGGCCCACGTTGAATGCCGAATAGCTCTCGACTGCTGAGACCATCTCTCGAAGCTTCCCACGCGCTCGAGGAGTTTCAAGGCGAAGTGTCGACCTCAGAGTTCCTGCGCGATCCTGAAAATGCTCCAAAGCAGATTCCAATCCAGCTTGCAGATCCAGTCGATGCTGTAGCTCTGATTCTGCCTGCGCCAGCTCATCTAAATAGTAGTCAGGGTCGTCGTCCTCATCGGCTCCATCGTATGCTGCTTGCCAGTATTCCACTCGGTCACGGGCGGACGATGTCCGTTCAGCGCAGACTTGCAGTTCGCGTTGAGCAGATGCCAAGGCGCTTGCAAGGAGTTCTTCCGCGCGGCTCTCGAACCTGCCCAGCGCCTGCTCCACATGTGCCAATGCGTCTGTCGAGACGTGTAAGGCACTTTCCATAGCTAAAAGCGATGCTCAGAAATCTGGCGTGCCAGCGCCGCCTTTTGCCGTAATTGCTCGACAAATGTATTGGCGTCGATAATGAATTTCTTCATATGCTTAACGGCTTCTTCGTCGCGCTTCGTGTATTGCTGGAAGTTCTCGTCCTTCCAGAGTTCGCCGACATACCCAAAATCGGCGATGTGATTGGACAAGAGGCGACTCAGCTCTTCGGCCTGAGTCTTAAGATGATCTGCATAGCGGAGCATCAGATCGGGGTTGACAACCGCTTCGGACATTATCCCGGCACCTGCTTATTGGCGTATTGATCGACCAGATCTGCGTGCTGATTGAGTTTCGGGAGCACGCTCTTCACTTCCTCGTTAAACTCATGGAGCGCTCGCCGAGAGCTGCTAAAGCTGTCCCGGAAATAGACAAATCCGGGGTCTTGCCAGGACTCTCCGAGCTTGGACGCATCACGACCAATTTGATCAAACAGCTCCTCTACCCTCTGCGAATAGGTGCCCAGCTTCTGCGCGTAATCGCGGACAGCTTTTCCGTTAACGTGAATACCTGAACTCATACTTTTAACTCCTCCGCCCGGGCGAGCGTCCGTTCGACAAGTTCTGGGGTTGGCAGCCGAAACGGCCTGAACTTACGAATCGAATCGCCCTTAGACATATCCTTGAACACCATCCTATGTTTTCGGCCCTTGCTCTGACCGATGCGCTCGTCGAAGAAGGAACGAAGGTCGTCCTCACCCGCCGAGCCCGCCACCCGCAAACCGAAGTCAACGATCTCTTGTCGAAAGACGCGCTTCATGCTGGTGAGAGAATCCACGGTCGCAATAACGTGATAGCCAGCATCCGGTCCACGGCGCAATAGCTTGGCGATAGATTCTGCGGCAGCCGGCGTAGACCCGCTGAACCCAAAACCGCCAGAATTGTCGGTTAAGGCAGAACTCCTTTGGGGTGACAGGAGAACCAGGTAATGATCACCGTGGTGTCCTTCCAATTCTAACTCAGAGGCCATGCCCGCTAGTCGGGAATCCAAAGTGGATCGATCTAGCCGGACGGCGTTCGGCAAGCGGCCCAATGTATGCTCCACCAAGCCTGACCAGGGCTCGTCCTCAGACGAAAAGTCAATTATGGTGAACGAGACGTCATCGGGGTCTCGCTGTGCAGCAATCGAGAGCAGGACTGCCAAGGTTACGCCAAGTCCTTGCTCCTCGTCGTGCGCCATCACAGCTAGGTGACTCGCTGATTGGCGGCGGAATGTCGCTGATACCGTTTCGGCCATTTCGATTGGTTCTCCCAACCAAGCGGAAACAAACTTCGCACGTGTGACCTGGGCAGCAGAAAAAGCTGCGCACTGTCCCAGTTCCGCCGGCTCGTCTCCTTCGAAAACGAGTGGCGTCTTCGTCTTTCGACCAGAGGATCTGTCGGCCTCTGCTCTCATCCAATCCAGTGCTTGGTCGCGATAGTCATTTTGGACTTCCGCCACCTGAAAGCGCGTGTCGTCGCCGACTTTACCAGCTACCTTGAACACTGCCTCTCCGACTTTCTTGGGCAGCGCCGATGCAGGAAATCCGACGCCCAAAGCGGGCTCGGCATGCTGTATGCTCTCCACTTGCAGCACGATGCGACCACCGATCTGTGACAAGATTTCAGTGGGCAGCGAAGAAGAGCCAGCAAGCGACTGGGAACCTAGGATCACATGAATTCCATATGACCTGCCCTGCCTGACAAGTGTCTCAAGCAACATCCGAGCTTCGCCTGCTAAGGAGTCCTCAACCTTGAAAAGCTCCTGATACTCATCCACGATGAGAACAATTCGGGGGAGCGGTTTTTCAACGACGTCAGCCTGCCGAGCCTTCGCCATCATCAACTTCCGGTACAGCGAAAGTTTCTGCTGTTCAGCTGCTCTAAAGAGATCCGCTCGATTGTGCATCTGGCCGACGAGGGCCCTGAGAACACTTAGGCCAAACTCCCTTTCACTTTCTATTGCTACTACTCGTGCATGCGGCAGCCGCCTACTCGCGTAGGTCTTGAACTCGACACCGGACTTGAAGTCAACCAGGTATAGCTCCAATTCTTCCGGTCGGTATTTGATCGCCAAGCCAAGGATCATTACGTGAAGCAGGTTCGTTTTGCCAGAGCCGGTCTTGCCAAGGACCAGGTAATGGTTCTCCGAGTCGTCGCGGCCAAGAATGAGTTGCTGATTCATCCCTGACCCTCTTGGCCCCAATGGAACCTCGATGCCTTCATCTGTTCTAGCATCCCACCAGTGCTGCCTATCAGCCAACCCGTCCGTTTCGAGCACCTTCGGCAATGGCACTGAGACGTTGCGTGATGACTTGGACTTTGTCCCAATGTGCTCGCTCAAACGGTGAGTCAACTCAGGGCTCGGTGGGCTATCGAATGTAAACCCTTGCTTCGACACCGTCGCGTCGGACCAGACGTCTCCATCAGCATCAATGACTAGTGCCTTGCGCTGCAACTCGGCCCATTCGAACCCGTACGGGCACTTCTTCGATCCATCGCCCACAATGATCGCGAATACGCCGCACCTGGCCCCATTTTCGACGATAGTGGTCAGACGTTTTGCGGCGCCCTCTGTGAAGCCCACCGGGAAATCGAACACTACGACGAACCGGTAAGCCTGCGGCACGGCCGCCTGCGCATTGTAGGCATCGATGTCGGGAAAAGTGTTCCGCAGGGACCCCTGAATTATGTCTGCGATATGACTGGTGAGAGTTTCCAGCTCGCGTTCGATGTCACGAGGTTCAGACCACGCACGGTGGCCTACGATCTTGTCGTCGAACTCCGTCAGTTTCATGAAGCACGCCGCGCCTTCACCCAAGCCGACCGGATCAATGAATGTGAACTGGACGTTGCCTGGCTTTATAGAGGTGAGTAGACGAAAGACCATACTCTGAACTCCAGAGATTCCCCTAGGAAGTCTGGAGTTGCTCTTGATGAGAAGACTCTTTCCACCGCATGCTATCTGCACGAAAGCGGGGACATTGACACGCTCCTGATCCTTCATCCACTTCAACGTGTTAGTGAGTGGCGGCGTATATGTGCCGAGTCGCACAGCTGGGGTTGACGCAGGACGGTCTTTGTCCGGCCAAGTTTGCCAGGCCGCAGACGACCATGCCAGCGCCAACGGGTGCTTGCAGAGATCGTCATTCCGGGCTCGTACTAGATCCAGTTTCGACTTGATCTTGGAGGACAGCTCTTTGTGGGACCTTTCTCTCTCCGCTTCGGCCTGCTTCAGCTCTTCCGCAGACTTAGTATCCAGGCGCTCCATCTCTTGTTGATGCACTCGCTTCGCAGTTTTGATGCGGCTATCCCGTTCTGCTAGCTTCTTCTGATCCAGCACGTTATTACGTGCAGCAAGCTCTTTTTCTGTCTGAGAGGCTCGAGTCTGAAAGGAAGTCGCAAAATCAGCGGAAAGTTGCTTAAGATAGCCTTCAATACCGTGTAGTCGAGTCGCGATCATTCCGACGCGGCTCTCGGTAGCGATTATTGCTGCTACAGCGCCGGTTACAAGTGCTGAGCCGAGTAGCGCTGCCTGCCACAAGCGCGACCCCCACCCGAGAAGTATTAGCAGGCCAATTGATCCGCCCCACAAGGCAACTTTTCGCACTTGATCACGGGTCCGCCTTGTAGGCTCCATGCTGGTGCCGATTTCTGCGATAAGCTCGTTGAGTTTCCCTACAATCTGAAGAACAGCATCGGGGTTGCTCGCATCGCACCGCGGGAGGCTGTGACGATACGTAGCGACCGCAGATGCCGAATGTCCAAAGCCAATCTTTCCGAGCGAAGCCGCTCGAGTAAGATCGGCGGACACTCTGGCCACAGACTCTTGGGCTGCGGACTGAACACGTCTAGACTCTTCTGCAAGGGCCGATTTTAGCCTAGCCGCCTCGGTCACGCACTCTTGGCGAAGCTTATCGAGTTCCGCTTCGGCCTCAGTCGTGCAATTCTGCAGCAACTTGTCCGCTTGGTGCTTTCCTTCCGTGAATGCCTTTTGTGCCGCCTGTGCTCGTAGCTGGCATTTGGCGAGCGCATCATCGAAAGCGTTTGAGTCACGTTCAATGTCCGAAAGTTGTGACAAAATTGCGAGACACTCGGGCCTTGGATCGCTACTTCTTTGCGATGAAGTAGCACGAGCGTCTACTGGTTTGGGACGAGTGACCGCCAGAGCTGCGGGGGGGGCAGGTCTTGGAGCCGCGGTCCTGGTCTGGAGCGGCGTCTCCACTCGGGCTTGAGGCTCTATGTCTCCAAGAAGCTTCGAGACTATGTCCGCCTTCAATACAGTCTGTGGGCCAGCGGCCACTCGGAATTCCCGGAGCAACTTCATTTGTAGCTCGCGCACCGAGAGGCCCAGCTTTGACGCTATTTCGGAGATGGGCGTGTCAGCTGCGTAAGACATTAGTCAGCGATCCTCAGTATTCGCCTTGCGCACACCATTCCAGTCGATGGGTCGAGTATGCCAAGCAGCGAGCGGTATTGCCTCACTTCGTTCTCTACCTCGTTAGCCCGCCTGTCGACCTTCCGCTCGACCTGATAGACCTCACACGTGGAGGATTCATCATCCAGTTTTACAACTCTCGCGATTGTTTGCTTCCAATAGAGCGGATTTTCTTCGCTGTCGAATGCTTCCAGCTTGCCATTGTAGATTGCGAATTCGGTTCCAGGAGTGATTCCCGCCTTGCGACCTGCGTTGATCCTGACTCGTCCTTCTTTTGGCATGACTCCGATAACTCGAACCCTCAATTCGTCAGTGTCTGATACCTTCGCCAATATCTGCTGCACCGCATCCCGCAACGCAAGCACTCTGGTTCGCTCAGCAGCTCTCGACATGGTGCGCTTCATGTTCTCTTCGGCGGCCACTGCGGTAACCCCGAGGCCGAGCAGAATCAGGTTGCGTAGCGTTGCATCCTTAATGAAAAAGCTTGTGCCAGCGGCGAGCCCCAAGAGGACTGCACCGTCCCGAGCCTGTCGATTGTAATTCGCGTTAGCGGAGCCCTCAACCATGATGCCCTCAATCGGGCGGTTTTCGAAGTCAAGAGCCACCTTGTCAGTGGCAACATCGATCAGACGGTAGCGTAGAGTGATCTTGGTAGTGACTTCAGTCGGTACCAAGCCGGCAAGTTCTCCCCTCTTCTCGTTGAATTGGTCAAGATCGACATGCAGCACGTAGTCAGATTGCGACCTGTCATCGACAACTTGGAGTCCCGGCATGTTGCTAAGCCAGCGCTGAGCCAGATTTGGAGCGTCAGGGAACTCCTCGAACTCCCCATGCACCGCGATTGGGTCCACGAAGATGCGGGTCGGCGTGGGTGCCATGGTCATGTCGACTCCGTTCTTGATCAGGGCGCCGGGCCTTCTGATTTCGATCGAAACGATCTTCGTGCCATCGTCCCGCATGGCCAGCCCCCCGTCCAGATACTCTGTTGTAAAGCCGTTCTTTAGTGACGCCTCGTGCTTGCCGGGTCCCAACTTTGCTGTGGCCTCATCAACCGTCATGCCTACCGAGACCCCTCCGACCGATCCGGCGGCAGGCGACGTCAGTTGAACAGCCTCCACAACATCCTTCAACCCATTCTTGCCTGGCCCGGTCAGAACTTGGCGGACTCTGAAGTTCAACCCTTTATTTGCGTAACGCCACCAAGAACTACCGTCTCCCTCGATATACAATGGATCGTTCGCCTTCTTCTTGTCCTTGGGCGGGCTGGGCAGAGGGTCCTTTACGGCTTTTCCGTAGTTACGCTCAAGTATCGTCGCGATCGGTAGGCCTTCAGCAGGATAAGCGAAGCCCTCGATGTTCATTGTGGACACTGAGCTAAGGACGAGGGCGGGTGCCTTCACGATATTTACGGAATACGGATCTGGAGGCGCGATCGGCATCGCCGCATCGAAGCTGGCGCCTTCGTGCTCGCGATGCAGCAGAAGCGTGGCACCATCCTTCACACCATAGAGGGGAGTTTTCCATGTCAGGTGCCCGTTGGTATCAGCTACCCCTAGCGTATTGTCTCCCATCGAGATCGTAGTGCCCGGCTCGCTTACGATGTCGTAGTCGGCGACCACCCTTTCTAATTGAATGTCCGGCAGAGAGTACGCGTACCGCTTGACGCGACTTTGCTGTTTCGCCGGTGAAGTGGGTTTTTTGTTCTTCTGCTGCTTCTGGTACAGGTCCAATCCGCCAACATAGGCGGGCTCGATCGATGCGTATAGCACTGGCTCAGCCAAGCTGGCGACCAGCCGACCCTCGGTTCCCTGCAGCGCCACCAGCGCTTTTTCTGGATTCACAAGCGCCCACTCGTCGCTCTTGATAGTTGGTTTCAGGACCACCGGAAAGGAGCTGAGGGTCAACGTAGCTTTTCCTCCGCTGTCCGTGCGGATATCTTTGTGTTGAGCTACAACATTACTCTTGTTAAGCACATCAATTCCCACTTCCACGTTAGCGACGGGCCGACCCTGGGGCGTCCTAAAAGTAAGCGCGAGCTGCTGCTCTACCTTTGGCAAGACGGCCATCGTACTAATGGTGCGGACGGCTTGAACTTGCGCACCCTTAACTGCATCAGCGGTCCGCGCCACCTGAACGTCATGGTGCTTAACCGCAAACGCGAACTGCCGTCTAGAGGACCGTCGGGCGTGCGCGAGCGGCTTCGGCTCGGGCGGGTCGGGCAGGTAAAACTCCTGAAAACTGCTAGGCAGTGACGGAGCTGCGGCCAAGTGGCCGCCCGCCATAAATAAGCATGCTAGTGCAATCTGAACCATATAATCTCGTGTTTGGATTGAGCGTCCGTAAGCCGCTGAATGTTCTTCTGAAGGTCACTTCGCCGGGTGGGATCGCTTACGGAGGGTAAGTGCGTCTGCGCGAGCCCTAATTCATCTCGGTAATCTTGTTCTAAGAGGGCTTTAGCAAACGCAGCGTAAACAGCAAACTGAGCAGCATCTGGACCGCTCAGCTTGTCGGGCGCATGAGCGCGGGCACGATCAATCAAAGCCAACGCTTTACGGGCCTGTGCTTGAGCCTCCGCTTTCACCGAGGCGACCACCTTGTGTTCATTCCGAATCTTCCCATTGTAAACGGTCTGATAGGAGTTCGCGCTTACCAGAGCCTCTCCGGCCGCAACCCGCAATTCAGCGACTTCGGATTGCACCCGCCGGGGCTGCTCTGATCGATTATCAGCAGCTGACATGTGAGTCGCGCCCTTTATCAGAGCCCCTGGTGCGGACCAAGCTATGACGGCACACCCCAGCAGCGCAACCAACGCAGGACGCCATAGTGGTGTCGAGGACGAACGCAACATCATAATGGCCAGAAGTGATGCCAAGACGCATGCAAGGCCAGCCCACAGGCGCCCACCAGACCAAAACAGAGCGAACAAAACGCACATCCATGCCACATAGGCAAATAAGACTCCGATGGGGGAAGGGGGAAGAGTCGATTCAGTGCCCTTTGGAGGGACAGGCTGATCATGTGGAGTATTTACCGGTGGCTGCTGAGGCGTCGGAGTTCGGTTCGCCCACCAATCCCGATAAGCCTTTGTCTGACTCGCATCAAGAAGAATATCCTTTGAGATTGCTAAAACCGAACGGGCGTCCCTGGCGCAAACAGGATCGTCCTTCTGCGCGACTCGTGCGGTCGAGTCTGCGGTCCCATACCGAGCCTCGACTTGATTAGATTCAAACTCCCCCGGAGGAAAGCCCAGTACGTCGAAAGCAGAGGGGGAAGTGATATGTTCGTCAAGGATGCCGTTCATATGCATGAACGCCACGACGGGTGGCCTTAGCTTCTGGTGAAGCTGTTCAAATCGACTTATGGACATCTCAACTCACAGTCGTAAGGGCCAACCTCTGTTTGCTCTCTTCAATTGCGCCTGCTGAAATTGCGTTCTCTCGCTCGACGACAAAATCAAGCGTCGTACCCTTGACCATCTCACGAGCTGAAACTGTGATGAAACTTTCATCATCGAGCCCCATTACAATCTCGATCGGAGTTCCTTTAGGAAGCCCAGCGGGAATGGTCATGACACCCTCGCCGAGCCGCTTGCATCTTGCCGGATCAGAATGTTCGCCTTCGAGCACAGGCATCACAACTTGGCGCTGATCGTCGTAGTGCGTACCGAACACTTGGCTCGTGATGCACGGCAACTCCGAATTAAAGGGCACGATAACGGTGTTTTGAAGTTTCTCGCCTTCTCCGAAAGCTTCGATCCCCAACGCAAACGAACACACCCGCTTGATCTCCGCTCCCCGCAACGTGCGCTCGAAACCTGAAGGGAGCCTGAGCTTTTCAACTTCCGTGCGATCGCCGGTTTGCTCGGCAATGCTCACTACGCGGATGAGCGAGTAGAGCGCCGCCCCCTGGGCCACCACTAGGTCGACGTCCAGCAGTTCGGGCTCCTTGTTAGCAACTCGGCGAAGCATTGCGGCAACCTGCGGCATGCGCGATGAACCTCCAGCTAGAAGCACATGGTCGATCGATCGCCATCCGTCAGCAAGGTCACCGTTCTCCGTCAGCTTTTGGATCACTTTCCGAGTCGTTTCTTCAGTTTGGTCGAGCAGTGGCTTGGAAATGCGCTCGAATTCATCGCGTGATATCGTCCCCCGCGTTTCTAGACCGTTGTGTTGGACCTTGTAGTTGACCGTTTCTTTTCTGGTAAGTCCTTTCTTGGCCTCTTCGGCAGCGTGCATCATTTCTTGTCGTGTTATGGGATTCTTTCGCGGATCTTCTTCATGCTCCCGCTGAAAAGCTGTACCCATCAGGTCAACGACTTCCTTGTCCCAATCTTTCCCTCCCAATCGCCGATCACCGTCGGTCGCGAGCATGCGGAACGACCCGCCCTCGATTCGCATCACTGTGACGTCAAACGTGCCGCCGCCCAGATCGAATACCAGCACAGTGCTGTTCTTTTCCAAGCGCGCCTCGTTTCCAAACCCGTAAGCAATTGCAGCCGCGACAGGTTCCTCGATGATTGCAAGGACCTCGAGGCCAGCAATTTCGGCTGCCGCCCTTGTGGCAGCGCGTTCTCCATCCCCGAAGATGGCGGGCACTGTAATGACAACCTTGTCTACAGCTTCCCCAGCCTCAAGTGCTGCATCCTGGACGAGTCGCTTTAGAATCAGCGCTGACACCATCTCGGGGCGATACGTCTTGCCGTGGAACTCGTACTCTGTGTCGACTCCCATATGATGCTTCACAGTCTCGACGACGAGTTCCGGGTGGAACCCGATTTCCTTAACAGCTTCCTCGCCTACTACCTTGCTATCAGCGGATTCGAAGTAAACGACGGACGGCGTTATAAGCTCCCCATCAGCGTTTTTCAGCACAACCGGCTTTCCAAACTCGTCCACGCGTGCTACAACGCTCATCGTCGTCCCCAAATCAATTCCTACAATCGCCACCTATTCCTCCACCACTGACCCATCGTGCTTGTAGACAAGCACCTCCTGCTCGCGAATAACCCTGTCTCTCCTGACAAATCCCTCTTTTCGGACAGCCGCCACGACGCCATCTAATTCCGCGCTCGGCGTCGCTTCAGCTCCAACTGCTCGCTGTGTGGAACGATCAAATCGTTCAGGTTGTAACCCCATGGGCTCAATCTCTTCTTGATCCAGCAATTCGAGAAAGTCTCCTGTCAGCGACTTGAGGATTTCTTCCGGCGGACGACCGTTCGCAACCGCGTTCTGAGCGAACAATAGGGCGTCGTAGAATCCAGCCAAGCGTCGGTACAGATTCCGCTTGAGTGCGAATTCAATATCGCCTTCCTGCTTCTTGACATGTTCGTGGAGCGCCGAGAAAAGCGTTTCTCGTACGCGACCAAACTCGGTCTGCTCGCGGAGGGCAGCTTCAAAAGAATCCATCCGCCGCAGTATTTCAGCGTTGAATCCGTCGTTGCAGTTCGGTTCAGGCATCGAATCGCTGCATTCTGCTTTTGGCTCTACGGCGTCCATACGGAAGACACAATTCCTCTCATTGCAATGTTACCAAAATTAGCTCCGAACAAGTCGACTGCGAGATGGCATGAAGCCTGACGGCCCGGCGCTGACCCGGAGATCTAGCAAACGGGGTGCCACTATAACAGAATTCACCATTTGAGTCAAGCGACGACTCTGCTTTCGGGTCCCCTAGCTCTGAAGCATCTTGGTCACAAGGGTCCACTCGTTCTTGAACTCGGCCAGGTTCTCGATCTAGATGAGGAGTCGAACCATCTTTACCGTCTCGACACATGGCCGACAGCACTCGCTCACGAATGTCGCGGAATGACCTACACGTCTGGCAGGGACGCGCCTTGTAGCCCGTTCAGGTCCACGAATGCGAACATTAGGTTAGGATTGTTAATCTTGGCGGATCTATTGCCGACGGGGAATTGCAGCTCGAACAGTGCTTCATTCTGGCCCCGACCGCGTGTCCTCATCGCCCAGTCGCTGGTCTTTACCTGAATCGCCAGGGTTCGACTTCCGTCCGGGTTGCTGACAAAGATGTCGATGCCCGTCGCCCCTCCACGCGGCAGCGCGGCGATAAAGCTCATGCATGACAGCTTGTAAGCGACGTAATGCTCACCTGCAGCGGCTGTAAGGTTCGAAGCACCCCTAGTCTGGGGGCTTCGGCATCGAAGGAAGTACACCTCATAAGCAATGACTACCGACCGACATGCCTTCGCGGGGCCGCTCCGTTTGGGTATAGACTTTAAGCTACAGGGTTCTAATAGCCTGAACTACCCTCCACCAATCTACAGATTTCTCGTTTCCCGGGTCTGCCCCGGCCCCCTCGTTC
>ERZ761607.1173-NODE-1173-length-34747-cov-5.713709_pt1 | contig 34747 bp, 33 predicted proteins | sample MGYA00511164_ERZ761607 | MGnify/ENA primary metagenome ERZ761607 (study PRJEB28899, sample SAMN02445080) | bioreactor sludge metagenome | biome: EBPR sludge | place: Australia: Brisbane, Thorneside Wastewater Treatment Plant | collected 2011-06-22 ... | reverse complement strand
GGCGTACTCATCGCAGCCATCGTCAGCTACTGGGCCAAATGAGTCCGGACCCTAGTGCGCCATCCCGCTGCAAAGGCTCTTGTCGGCGATGACCCTCTGTTCCGGGGTCAGGACGCGATAGAGACCCGTGACGGCCGCCCGAACCTTGTGGAGCGTCTTCAGGTGCTCCTTCATCATCATCTCATGGTGCGCGAGACGCTCGGGGAGCGGCTTGGCCATCATCATCGCCATCATGCCGTCGCCGCCCATCATGCCCGGCATGCCGCCAGGCTTCATGGGCATCGGCATGGTCATGCCGCCGGGCATGGGATGCATCTGGACGTTCGCGGCCGCCGCGAAGGTGTTCCAGGCCCTGAGCTGCCTGTCGGTGATGTTGAGCTGCGCCTTCAGGTGGGACAGGTGCTGCTCGGACAGGCCCATGCAGTGCTTCGGCCCCATATCCATCATCCCACCCATGGCCATCATTCCGCCCTTTGCGGCCGGAGCGGCGGGAGCGGCTGCCGGATCGGCGGCCGGGCCGTGATCATGGGGCGGCGCGGGCCGTTCTGCAGCATAGGCCGAAGTGGCCAACCCGAGGGCGGCGACAAGCAACAGGGGCTTGAATGTCATGGACATGGCGTTCGGCTTTCTGGACCAGGCTGATCCGATCAGCGCAGTATCCACCGACCTGTCCCTGCATCCTTGATCTGTCGCAAACAGCACGGCGGGCGTTCCGTTCCGGCTTGAGCGAGAGACAGGCGGTCGGCCGCCGCTTGACCTCTCAGATCGGCGGTCCGTTGCCGGCCTTCTTACGATTGGATCATGCGGCCGCGTCCCCTTCCGCGCCGGTCGCTCGATCATGCGTTCCAGGGAGAAGTCTTGGGAACTGAGGTCGGGCTTCCCAGGTTGAGCATGCGGGGGAACACGGGCGGAGAATGACGGTGGAATCCTGGGCCGGAGCCGAGCTGCTGAACAGAGGGTGCTTCTGCATCACGCTTGATCGCCAGGCTTTGGAAAAGTCGCTGGATCGGGAAGCTGGGGCCGCGGGTTTCGCGGCGAGCCTGGCTCGGTCTCATCCGCTGCTGTTTTCAAATGTGCCGGTGTTCGTGCCGGCCGAGACCATGGCCGAGATGGCGCGGGTTGTGACGGCGGTCGAGGCCGCCGGACGGTTGCCTGGATACCAGGACGCCGCCCTGGCGTGGTCGCCGGCGATCGCCCAGGCGGAGTTCGGCCCCCTCGGCGCCCTCATGGGCTACGACTTTCACGTCACGCCGGACGGTCCACGGCTGATCGAGGTGAACACCAACGCCGGCGGCGCCTTTCTCAACGCAGTCCTGGCGCGGGCCCAGAGCGCCTGCTGCGCCGAGGTCCTCGCGCCGTTCGATATTCGTCCCTCGGAGGGGTTCGGAGACCGGATCGCCGACATGTTCGTTGCCGAGTGGCGGCTTCAGGGACGATCCGGCCGGCCGGCGACGATCGCCATCATCGACGACCAGCCAGAGGAACAGCATCTCTATCCGGAGTTCCGGCTGGCCGAGGCTTTACTGGAGTCGCGAGGGTTCAGGGTCGTCATCGCAGATCCTGGCGATCTGACCATGACCGGGGGTCGAGTTGCGATCGGCGGCGAGCCTGTCGATCTCGTCTACAACCGGCTCGTCGACTTCGCCCTCGACGAGCCGCGACACGCGGTGCTGCGGGCCGCGTATCTGGCGGGCGCGGTGGTCGTGACTCCAAATCCGAGGATCCATGCCCTCCTGGCCGACAAGCGCAATCTGACGCTCCTGTCTGACGCGGACCGTCTCCGGCGCTGGGGGCTGCCGCAAGGCGACGTGGAGCTTCTGGGCGCCGCCGTGCCGAAGACCACGATTGTCTCGGCCGCCAACGCCGATGACCTCTGGCGGGACCGGCGGCGCCTGTTCTTCAAGCCGGCCGGCGGCCACGGCAGCAAGGCCGCCTATCGCGGAGACAAGATCACCCGCGGGGTCTGGGACAGCATTCTGGCGGGCGCCTATGTGGCGCAGACCTTCGCCGCGCCCGGGCCACGGATGATCGAGCACGGAGAGACGCGCTCGGAGCTAAAGGTCGACGTGCGGCTCTACACCTATGCCGGAGAGGTCTTGTTGGCCGCCGCGCGCCTCTACCAGGGCCAGACCACGAACATGCGAACGCCGGGCGGCGGGTTTGCCTCGGTTCTCGAAGTTCGCGCATCGACCACCGCCGCCTGCGTCTGACGACGCCCCAACGCCGGTTTGCGGCCGGATGGATGCGGGACCGATCGGCGGCGCCATCCATGACGCGGCCGGTCCGGGATCGTTACGGTCGGGGAGCGGCTGCAGGCGGCCAGCTCAAACAGCCCTTTGTTGGACGGGCGGTCGCGTTCCGAACCGTCAGATCACCGGCTCATGAGGCGGTTCCGACGCCGGCTTTCTCGCGAACGGGTCATGCGCTCGCATCCAGTTCCGGGCCGGGCGTTCGACCAGGTGATAGGTCGCCATGGCGGCGAGCAAGGTCGCCACGAAAACGCCGATCCAGGCGGTCCATGCCGCGACGCCGGTGATGCCGGGCGCTACCCGATCCAGCAAATGGAAATAGGCGATGTCGACCGGCAGGTGGGTCATGTAGACCGAGTAGGAGACCTCGCCGAGGTAGACCAGCCAGGCGGCGCTCATGATCCCGCGCGCGCTGGTCTTCGACGCTTCAGCCAGCGAGAAGATCAGAAGCCCGAACGCAGGCCATATGACGGCGTCGCTGAGGCTCATCGAGGCAGCGAAGCAGATCCAGATCACCGCCGCCGCCGCACCGCCGAGGGCGAGCCCACGAGGCAGCGTGACCGTCCTACCGAGCTGGTAGAGCGCCGCGCCCAGCAGGAAGGCCGGGATGATACGGATGAACCCCAGCCGGGTGACCTCCGATAGGGGGAGGCCACGGCTTTCTACGGCCCAGAACATCAAGGCGAACACGCCCAGCGCGATAACAACACCCGCCCACGCCGCCCGCTTGAACGCCAGCACCAGAACCGCCGCTGCCGGGAAGGCGAGATAGGCAAACCACTCCGCCGAGATCGACCAGGAAGGGAAGTTCCACTGCACCGAGGGCGTCGTCCCCCAGGCATGGATCAGGAGCAGGTGCTGCGGCAGGACCGCCGGGTCGAAGGCGATGGGGTCGAAGGTCGCGCCCATCTTCATCGCCACCAGCCAGATGGCGATGGTCGCCGCCAGCGTTACCAGATGGACCGGATAGATGCGTGACAGCCGCGCCCACAGGAAGGAGCCGTAGTTGAACGTCCTGGCCTCCCACCGGGAGAGGTAGACGTGGCTGAGGATGAACCCCGACAGGATGAAGAACAGGTCCACCCCGAGGTAGCCCTTGGCCACCAGCCCGAGGCGATCAACGTCCAGTCCGAGGTGGTCGCGGAAGTGGTAGGCCAGCACCCACATCGCCGCCACGATCCGCAGCGATGTCAGCGGCCGGATGTCGTTCGGATACATGGTTCGCCCCCGCGCGGCGGCCTGTCCGGAGCGCCGGTCAGGCGCATGGGGCAGGTAGCCCTTGAAGGGCTATACGGCTGGCGCTGGCGCACCCCTCACGATCGGCATCCCATCGTTCGCGGACTTTAGAGCATCACGGCGCGAAGCCTGAGCGCATTGCCGATGACGCTGACCGAGGAGAGCGCCATGGCCGCCGCCGCGATGGCCGGTGAGAGCAGCAGACCAAAGACCGGGTAGAGAACACCCGCCGCGATGGGCACGCCGCCGACGTTGTAGATGAAGGCGAAGACCAGGTTCTGGCGGATGTTGCGCATCACCGCTCGCGAGAGCGTCCGTGCTTTCAGGATGCCGGTCAGGTCGCCTCCCAACAGAGTCACACCGGCGCTCTCGATAGCCACGTCGGCCCCCGCACCCATGGCGATACCGACATCTGCCGCCGCCAGCGCCGGGGCGTCGTTGACGCCGTCGCCGGCCATCGCCACGACCCGGCCTTCGCCACGCAGGCGCTGGACGACCGAGGCCTTGTCCTGGGGCAGCACTTCGGCGGCAACCTCGGTGATGCCGAGGCGGTCGGCGACGGCCCGCGCGGTGGTCTCGTTGTCGCCGGTCATCATGACGATGCGCAGGCCGGCGGCCTTCAGATCGTCGATGGTCGCTCGGGCGTTGGTCTTGATCGGATCGGCGATGCCGATGAGGCCGCCGAGGGCGCCGTCCAGCGCGACGAAGACCACCGTCGCACCTTGTCGCCGCAAAGCGTCGGCATCCGCTTCCAGCGGGGCGATGTCGGCGCCCTGTTCCTGCACGAATGAGCGGCTGCCAATGGCGACCTTTCGGCCATCAACCACGCCGACCACGCCACGACCGACTGGCGAGTCGAAGTCCTTGGCCTCAGCCAAGGAAACGCCTTCGTCCTTCGCGGCGCGTAGGATCGCGTCGGCCAGAGGATGTTCGCTGCCGCGTTCGAGACTGGCGGTCAGGCGAAGCAGCTCAAGCCGCTCAAGGCCGGCCACGGGCTGCAGGGCGGTCACTGCCGGGCGGCCTTCGGTCAGCGTGCCGGTCTTGTCGATCAAGAGGGTGTCGACCTTCTCGAAGCGTTCGAGGGCTTCGGCGTTCTTGATCAGCACCCCGGCCTGGGCGCCCCGTCCGACGCCGACCATGATCGAGATCGGCGTGGCCAGACCCAGCGCGCAGGGACAGGCGATGATCAGCACAGACACGGCGGCGACGAGGCCATAGCTGAAGCGCGGGTCGGGGCCGACCATCGCCCAGACCGCGAAGGCGATCACGGCGACGGCAATGACCGCCGGCACGAACCAGCCCGAGACCTGATCCGCCAGACGCTGGATCGGCGCGCGGCTGCGCTGGGCCTGGGCGACCATCTGAACGATCTGCGACAGCAGGGTGTCGGCCCCGACCTTGTCGGCGCGCATGACGAATGAGCCGGTCTTGTTGATCGCGCCGCCGATGACGGCTTCGCCGACCGTGCGGGTGACCGGCATGGACTCGCCGGTGACCATGGATTCGTCGAGTGCCGCGCGGCCTTCGACGATCTCGCCATCGACCGGGACCTTCTCGCCCGGACGGACCCGTAGGCGGTCACCGACCACGATCAAGTCCAGGGTGGCTTCCTCGTCGGTTCCGTCTGGGCGGATGCGCCGCGCCGTCTTGGGCGCGAGGTCGAGCAGGGCCTTCAACGCCCCGGAGGTCCGTTCACGGGCGCCCAGCTCCAGCACCTGGCCGAGCAGCACCAGCGCGGTAATCACCGCAGCCGCCTCAAAGTAGACCGGCACGCTGCCGTCCATGTTGCGGAAGGCGGCGGGGAAAACACCGGGCGCGGCCACCGCGACCACGCTGTAGACCCAGGCGACCCCGACCCCCATCGCGATCAGGGTGAACATGTTGAGGTTGCGGGTCCGGAGTGAGGCCCAGCCGCGCTCGAAGAACGGCCAGCCGGCCCACAGGACCACCGGCGTCGCCAGGGCGAACTGGACCCAGTTGGACAGCTGGCCTGGCATCAGGGCGTGCAGGTTGAAGAGATGGCTGCCCATCTCCAGCGCGAAGACCGGCAGGCTCAGCGCCACGGCGACCCAGAAGCGCCGCGTCATATCCGCGAGTTCGGGGTTGGGGCCGGAGTCGGCGGTGACCGTTTCCGGCTCCAGCGCCATGCCGCAGATCGGACAGGAGCCGGGACCGACCTGGCGGATCTGCGGATGCATGGGACAGGTGTAGATCGTGCCAGCGGGTGCGGGTGGCTCTTCCGCGCGATCCTTGGAGAGGTATTTCTCGGGATCAGCCTGGAACTTTGTCCGGCAACCAGCTGAGCAGAAGTGGTGGGTCAGCCCCGCGTGTTCGAGGTGATGTTTAGACGTGGCCGGATCGACCGACATGCCGCAGACCGGATCACGAACCTTGCCGTCCGCGACCGGACCATGATCGTGACTGTGGTGATGATCGGATGCATGCGTCTCGTTCATAGCGTCTCCTTGGGCAGATCGACCGCGACCACGAGACCTAGCTATATACCCCATGCGGGTATTTCAAGGATGCCTTGGCGGACTGGCAGAATTGGCGCGAACGCCGCGTTGGGCCGGTTAGGTCTTGCCCTTGCCGCCACAGCAGCCAGACGCCTTCTCAGCCATGGCGACGGGCTGGGCGATCTGAGCCGGCGGTTCGGGATTGCAGCAGCAGCCGGCCACATCCCGCGCATCGCCCGCAGGTTCGGTCAGAGCCGGCGGGTCACTGGCAGGAAAGCTCTGCTCAAGAGCCTGGTCGAGCTGTTGGCTCGTCTTGTTGTGGCGGGAGGTCATGATGGTGATGTCCGTTTCCATGGCCGCGATGCATGAACAGATGCATCAGCGGGCAGGCGAGAAAGAGAAGGTAGGGCAAGGCCCCAAGGGTGTGTCCCCAATGGTCTCGCAGCAGCCAGAACAGAGCGGCTGAGCCAACCGCGACGGCCGTCATCGTCAGAAAGGTTTTGAACCTAGGGGTCATGTCTGGCTCCCGAGGCGCCGTCTCAGCGCCGCTCAAGGCCCTTGAACAGGTTGTAGGCCATCGCCGTCAGGGCGCCGGTCAATGCGCCGAACGCCAGAGCCGCGCAAAGGCCGATGCCAAGCGCCAACCCCGAAGCCTCCGGAGCTGTCGTGAACAGGGCGACGAACATGTGCGAGGCGGGGAACGCGTTCAGGGCCGTGGCCGCCCAACACAGGGCGAAGTTTACGGCGAGCACCACGGCGCCAGTCGCCGCGCAGCGGACGACACCTAGCGGTGGCGTTGCGGGCGCGTGTGCATTGATCTCAGTCATCGCACTATCTCCGAGGGTTTCTGCGCGATGACTAGCTGACCAGCAAGGGTCACGCGTTGATAGGGATCAAACCCGGCCCGGCGATGCTTGTTCCGCCTGGGAGAGAGCATACTCGCCCTCCAAGCAGGGCGTCGGCCGACAATGCGACCGAGCATCCTGACCAACACCCCTGTGGGGTATGTGGAAAATACCCCCGGGCGGCTTATATCCGGGGTCCAAAGAGAGGTGCATCGTGAACCGCGAGAACAAGCCAAAACTGCTCAATCGCCTGAACCGGATCGAAGGTCAGGTGCGCGGCATCGCCCGGATGGTCGATGAAGATCGCTACTGCATCGACATCATGACCCAGCTTCAGGCGGTGAAGGCCGCCCTGTCGAAGGTCGAGACCGAACTCATGCGTGAGCATATCGACCACTGCGTCGCCTCCGCCATCAGCAGCGGGGACCCGCAAGAGCAGCGGCAGAAGGCCGACGAGCTGATCACGCTTTTGCAGCGGTCGATGCGATGAACGCCACCAACATCAACGACGCGGACAGCCCGCCATCGTCTCGTGCAAACGAGGGGTTCGGCATGGTCGCGCGTAAGTCTGGAGGCGGGCGGCATGATCGACGACCTGCCTCGATGGAGATGCACGGATGAAGCCCGGATTGCGCAATTTGCTGATCACGGTGGTCCTCGCCGTCCTGGCGGCCGGGGGCGGCGCCTCGCTCTGCGCCTACTATGTGATCAGCCACCAGACGGCCGGACCTTCGCTGCATGACACGGTCCACAGGGACCTGGACCTGACACCCGAACAGTCCCGCAAGCTCGACGCCATCGAGGGCAGATACGCGGTCGAACGCAAGGCGCTGGAAGCGGACGTTCGGGCGGCCAACCGTGAACTGGCCGCCGCGATCCGCGAAGGTCACAAGGACTCGCCGCAGGTCGAGGCCGCTATCGACCATCTGCACATGGCCATGGGCGCCCTGCAGAAGGCGACCATCGCCCATGTGTTCGACATGCGGGCGGTGCTGACGCCGCAACAGGCCAAGGCGTTCGACGCGGAAGTGATCGCGGCGCTCACACAAGAGGATCGGTGAGCCCGGACTTCGAAGCGCCGGACGACCAGCTTGCCGCCAGTGCAGTCGCGGGCGACGAGCGCGCTTTCGCTCGACTGATCGCCCGCCACAAGGACGGTCTCTATCGGTTCATTCGCCGCTACACGGGCAATCCTGACGAGGCCTACGACCTCCTGCAGGAGACCTTCGCGTCGGCCTGGACAGCCCTAAGACGCTATGATGCCGCCCGATCCTTTCCGACCTGGCTGCGGAGCATCGCGCTCAACAAATGCCGGGACTGGTCCCGGCGGCGCGCGGTGCGGCGTTGGCTCACATGGAGCGATCCCATCGACAGTCAGGCGGGACTGAACCTGACAGACGACACGCCATCGCCCGAGGCGGCGGTGGTGGAAAAGCAACGCCTCTCCCGGCTTGACCGGGCCGTGGCGAACCTGCCGCAAAGGCTCAAGGAGCCGCTGATCCTGACGGCGCTGGAAGAGCTCAGCCACGAAGACGCCGGCCGCATCCTTGGACTGACGGCGAAGGCCGTCGAGCTGCGGGTCTACCGCGCGCGCAAGGCGCTGGCGGAAGCTCTGGCCCTCGACGCGGTCTAGGCCTTCTTCGCGTGCGACGACCAGTGGATGTGGGTGATGAGCCAGGCCCCCTTCACCCGCTTCAGCACCATGGTTTCCGTGCCTTCCCGGTCCACCGGCTTGCCTTCATAGGTTCCCGTCGTGCGGCTCTGGGTCATGACCACGGCGAATGAGCCGCTGGTCGAGACGCGCCGGCTGATCACTTGGTCGGTCATGCCTGCGCTATAGGCGATGTCGCCCGGCAGATGTCCGGTGACGTATTCTTCCTTCGAGACCTCGACCCAGCCCTGTTCGTAGATGACCGCGTCGTCGGCCATTAACGCGGCAACCGCTGCGGCGTCGCCACGCTTCATCGCCGCATGGAACTGTTCGACAACGGCGGCTGGCGTCGCTGTCGCGGCAATGGCCGGGGCGACGGCGCTGGTCGCCACGACGAGGGTTGGGCCGCCAAGCAGGCAGAGAACCAGGGAAATGGCGCGCAATCTCATGTCGGGTCTCCGGTGTTGGATGTTTTGGTCGCTTGTCTGGAGGAACTGAGGTCGGCTTCGCATCCTTGATTGATGGCGCACACAGCCAGAGGAACCTCTCGATGGAACAGCATGACCACGCGATGATGAAGGCGCACTACCGACGTCTGCTTCTGATGACAGCCATGTCCTTCGTGGCGATGTACGTTCTGATGTACGCGATGGTTGATCGGTTCGCGAACATCCATCCCAGCTTCAACCAGGCCTACATGGCCGGACTGATGACCTCGCCCATGGTCGTCCTCGAACTGTTGCTGATGGGCATGATGTATCAGAACAAGCGCTGGAACGCGGGCATCCTCGTGACGGCCCTGGTTCTGGGCGTCGGTTGCTTCACCGCCATCCGCCAGCAGGCCTTCATCGGCGACCGCGACTTCGCCCGTTCGATGATCTCGCACCACGGCGCCGCGATCCTGATGTGCGGCGAGGCGCCGCTTTCGGACCAGAGGCTGCAAGAGCTTTGCCGCTCGATCATCACCGGGCAGCAGGCCGAAATCGACCAGATGACGGCGGTCCTGAACCAGGCGTCTCGCCGCTAACCCGCGCTGGGCGCGCTTTGGCCGCAGGGTCAGCCGGCCTAGAACCATGCGCGTAGGCCAATGACGAAGCTTGTGGCTTCGACATCCTTACCGGCGGCGCGGGCATAGTCGGCCGTGCCGCCGAACTTGCGGTCAAACGAGACGCCGACGTAGGGGGCGAACTCTCGCTTGATCTCGTAGCGGAGCCGCAGACCCAGCTCGATGTTGGCGACGCCGGAACCCAGCGCCAGTTCGGGAATATCCCGGCCGGACAGGTTGGCCTCGACGCGGGGCTGCAGGATCCAACGCTGGGTCAGGCGCAGGTCGTAGGTTCCCTCCAGTCGGCCGAGCAGCTCGCCCTTGCTGGACAGGAACAGGGCGCCCGATGTCTCGAACCAGTAGGGCGCGACACCTTCGAAACCGACCGTGGCGTAGGTGCGCTTCGGCCCCGACTGGAAATCCTGTCGAAGGCCCGCCTGAAGATCGAAATAGGGGCTGACGGCGCGCGAATAGAGGGCCTGCACCTCGGCGGCTTCCAGCTCGTCAGCGCCTTCGCCCTCGGTCTTCGCGACGAACCGATTGAGATCACCGCCGACCCAGGCTTCGCCCTCCCAGCGATAGCCGTTCTCGCCGTCACGAACCTGGAGTTCGCCGAGGCTGAGCATCACCTTGGAAATCAGGCTGCCGCCGTGCTCCATCCGCAGCTGAGCGCGGGCGCGGGCCATCGCGGCGGGATCGAATACGCCATCGGCGGCATAGTCTGTCGGAACCGGCGGGGCGGGCTCATCCCCCACCTCAGCGTCAGCGCCGCCGTGATCCATGCCTTCCATGCCCGGCATGCCGGCCATGCTGTCGGCAGCTTGCTCGCTTCCGGGCATGGAAGGCATCGTGTCGGCCGCTGCCGACGCATCGTTCGGCCCCGGCTCGGCGGCAGGCGGGGACACGGCCGGGCTTGCCGGCATGGTCGGGGGCATCGGGTGGCCAGAGTGCTGGGCAAGGGCGGGGCCGGCGGCAGCCGCCAGCAGCACCGTCAGGATCGCGGCGGCCTTCATGCGCCGTCTCCCGACATCGGGCGGATGCTGACCACCCGGAACATGCCCGCGTGCATGTGGTAGAGCATGTGGCAGTGGAAGGCCCAGTCGCCGGGGGCGTCGGCGGTTAGGTCGAAGGTCACTTTGCCGCCCGGCGCAACCGTCACGGTGTGCTTGCGTGGACGCCTGCCCTTCGGCCCGACCAGCAGCTCGAAGAAGTGGCCGTGGATGTGCATCGGGTGGGCCATCATCGAGTCATTGACCAGCGTCACCCGCACCCGCTCGTTCAGCCGGAAGGGGATGGGTTTGGTCACCTCGCTGTAGGTCTCCCCGTCGAACGACCACATGAACCGCTCCATGTTGCCGGTCAGGTGCAGCTCCAGCGCGCGTGACGGGGTCCGCGTGTCCGGGTTGGGATCGAGCGCCTCCAGGTCGGTGTAGAGCAGCACCTTGTGACCGACATATTCCAGGCCTTGGCCAGGCTCGCCAGTGCGGTCCACGGGCATGGGCGAGATGGTCTGGACACCCGGCCCCATGGCCACCTGCGGGGCATTTTCGCCGTTGCGCATGGACATATCCATGTCCATCGCCATGCCGCCCTCACCGCCCATATCCATGCCGGACATATCCATTCCCATGTCCTTCATGGTGGCCAGCGGACGCCCTCGCAGGGGCGGGACGGCCGCGACCATTCCCGAACGGGGCGCGAGGGTAGCGCGGCCCATGCCCGAACGATCAACCGCCTCAGCGACAAGGGTGAAGGCCCTGTCCTGCGTCGGCTGGACGATGACGTCGAAGGTCTCGGCGATCGATATCTGGAACTCCTCGACATCGACCGGTTTGACGTTCTGCCCGTCCGACTGGACGACCGTCATCAAAAGGCCGGGGATGCGGACGTTGAAGATGGTCATGGCGGCGGCATTGATGAACCGCAGCCGCACCCGCTCGCCCGGATTGAACAACGCCGTCCAGTTGTCGTCGGGGCCGTGGCCGTTGATCAGGAAGGTGTAGACCGACCCGGTGACATCGGAGACGTCGGTCGGGTCCATCCGCATCTTCGCCCACTCGACCCGATCCTTGAGGTTCTGGTCCTGGCCGGCGAGCAGGTCGGCGACGGTCTCTTTCTGGAAATTGAAGACCCCGGCCTGTTGCTTCAGCTTCCGGAAAATCTCGTGTGGATGCATGAAGGCGAAGTCGGAAAGCACCACCACATACTCGCGGTCATAGGCGACCGGATCGGCATCTTTGGGTTCGATCACGATGGGACCATAGTGCCCCTCCTGCTCCTGAAGGCCGGAGTGGCTGTGATACCAGTAGGTCCCCGCCTGCTGGACCGGGAACTCATAGACGAAGGTCTCGCCGGGCTTGATGCCCGGGAAGCTGACGCCGGGAACGCCGTCCATCTGGAAGGGCAGGATGAGGCCGTGCCAGTGGATCGAAGTGTCCTCGTCCAGGTCATTGGTCACCGCGATGCGGGCGATCTGGCCTTCCTTCAGCCGGATCAGCGGCCCCGGCACGGTGCCGTTGATGGTCACCGCATGACCCTTGCGGCCATCGACCGGCCAGGCCGTATGGCCGATGCGCAACTTGATATCTCCGCCGGAAACGGTGGGAAGGTCTCTGACCAGGCCGGGGGAATTACTTCGCGCCCAGGCGGGGAAGAGGCTGGTCATCGCCAGCCCGGCTCCCAATAGGCCGGCGTTCTTCAAGAGCATGCGACGGGCGATTGTGGGCATCAAAACCTCGGTTGGACGGAGCCGGCGAAGCGACGGCTTCCTGTCAGTTTTTCGGATCGCCCCACGCCCCCGAGGACAATCCAGCGCAATAGGGGAACGTCAGAACTTCATATGCGCGGCGCCGTGAGTGACCACCGCCCCGAAATAGGCCTGCACCAGGATCAGCACCACGGCGACGGCGAGCAGCGCCTCATAGCCGCGCGAACTCAGACGCATAGCCGCCTGGTCAGCTGGCCTTTTGAGGAACCACAGCGCCAACATCAGAAATGGCATCGCGGTGCCTAGCCAACGGTGGATCGTCAGGACGAGACCGTCTTCAGGTGTCGGCAATCCCGCGTTCAGCCATCCCAATGGCGCGGCGACAAATGCGCCCGCGACGGCCACGGCGAGCAGGGTCTTGTTGCTCGCGGTGTGGATCGGACGACGCCGGACCACAGCCAAACACTCAAGGAAGGCCACCGTTACGAGCAGCGCTATCGGAAAGTGAACGATCGCGGGGTGCCACATGCCAAGCCAGGCCATCAACCGACCCTCAAAGGTCTTGGGCCTCGTCATATCCATGCCGGACATCATGCCGCCGTCACCGTCACCTGACGGCCAGGCCATGTCGGTGACAGGCATATCCTCGGGCGATACTGGCCCTGCGGCTGGCCCCGTCGTTGCGGCCGCTACCGGCGCGGGATGTTCCTCGCCCTCGTGGGCGCTGAGGGTCGAGACGGCGATGCCCGCCGCTAGCACCAGTCCCAGCAGGCCGGCCAGCCAAGGCCTCACAGTCGTGTTCGTCATGGCATTCGCCCCGTTGTCTCTTCGGTGGTGGTGGCGGAGGGAGCCGTCAGGACCACCCACGCGCCTTGCCTCACATCACATGGATTTCGGAGACGACCGGCTTGCCGTGTTCGTTTTTCAGAACGAAGTGGACCTTCTTGCCGACCGTGACGCCCTTCAGAACAGCGGCGGACTCGACCTTGAACTTCATCGTCATGGCGGGCCATTTCAGCGCGGCGATAGGTCCGTGCGCGATCACCACCGTGCCGGCCTTGACGTCCACCGCCTTGATCACGCCTTCGCCGGACGCGGCCTGGGGCGCGGCGCCATGGTCTTCGCCGTTGTGGGCCAGAGCGGGAACGGTCATCCCGGCGGTCGAAAGGGCTGCGGTCAGCGCCGCGATCATCAGACTGGACTTCATCACAAACTCCTCAGGTCTCTCGGTTCGGTGCGCCTTGGCGCTTCAGGTGGGTATACGCGCCCGGCCCGGGCAGCCCTCATCGCCTGGGTGATGAGGGAGGAAGAAAAACCCCTGAATCATCTGGGGGATTTGAAAAGCTGGCGCGTATAATTGAGGGAGCGCAGTGCTCTGGACGCCGGACATGAACGACCGATTGGACAGCTTGCTGACGCAGCTCCGCGACCAGGATCTGGATCGCGAGCTGAGCGCTGTCGAATATAATGTGCGGCAGCGCATTGCGCATGACCGGGCGGCCAGGACAGGTCTCGCACCAACCCGCATGGCGGCGGTCGGCGTAGCGCTCCTCTTGGGAACCAGCGTCGGCGGCCTGACCGCCGCGTCGGCCATCGCCGCGCCCAAGCCGTCGATCTTCGCGAGCGCCGACGCCCTCGCTCCCTCGACCCTGCTTGAAGGGCGGCGATGATCTAACCTCTGCTCGACCCGCCAAGTGCGGTCAGTGAGCGACGTGGCCGTGTCTGTGATGCAGATCGGGAAAGTGCGGATGGCTGTGGATCAGGCGGGAATGTGCGTGCCTGTGCGTATGCGGTTCTCCGACCGGATCATCTGGATGATGCTGGTGTTGATGGTGATCGTCATGGACATGGGCGTGCTCATGCTCCAGCGGCTCGTGGACATGATCGTGGTCGTGACGCTCGACGAGGTGCAGATACAGGCCCACCGCCATCAACGCCGCCGCCAGCGCCAGAGGAACGGTCAGGGCCTCGCCGAACATGGCGATAGCCAGCAACGCGCCGATGAACGGCGCTGTCGAGAAATATGCCCCCGTCCGGGCCGTGCCGAGGAAGCGAAGCCCCAGGACGAACAGCACCAGACTGACCCCGTAACCGAGGAAGCCGACCACGCCTGCCGCCGCCGTAAGCCCTATGGATGGCAGCTTCGCCCCCAACGACAGTGCGAGGGTCAGGTTCACGGCTCCAGCGACCAAACCCTTGATCATGGCGATCTGCACAGGATCCGAGCCGCTGACCTTGCGGGTCAGATTGTTGTCGATGCCCCAGGCCAGACAGGCTCCGGCAATGGCGAGCGAGCCGGTGCCGCCGCCGCCGAACCTCTGACCCGGCTGCCACGACAGCAGCACAGCACCGCCGAGGATCGCCAACGCGCCGAGCAGCAGCCGTCGATCCACGTTCTCGCGGAAGGCCAGCCAGGCGATGGCCATGGTCGCCAGCCCTTCGAGATTGAGCAGCAGAGCGGCGGTCGAGGCTGCCGTGGTGGTCAGGCCGATCATCAGCAGAAGGGGACCGGCGACGCCGCCTGACAGCACCACCAGCGCCATCCAGCCCACATCCTTGCGGCCAAGCTGAGCCTCGCCGGTCGATCGACCGATGAGTCCACGGCCGAAGTGAATGATCGCCAGTCCAAGGCCAGAGCCCAGATACAGCAGGCCCGCCAGCAGCCACGGGCTAACGCCGTCGCCTAGCAGCGCCTTGGCCAGCGGCGTGCTGGCCCCGAACAACGCCGCTGATGCGAGGGCGAGTGGGGCGCCCGGCCACGCCATGTAGGACTTCAGGTTCATTCGGTCCTCGGCAAGGGGTTGAGTTTAGATTGACCACGCGAGGGCCCCCGGCATGCCTAGCTGGGGCTACTGCGCCTGGATAGCCGTCACCTCACCCGTTCCGCCGGCCATCTTCAGTTCGAACGAGACCTTGTCGCCGACCTTCACGGCGTCGAGCAGGCTGGCCGGGGTCGCCTTGAACTCCATCTCCATGGCGGGCCATTTGATTTCGGCGATCGGGCCGTGGTCGAGGGTGATCGTGCCGGCGGTCTTGTCGATGGCCGTGACCGTGCCGGTTCCCTTGGCCATCATCGCGCCGGCCATGTCCATGCCGGGGGCCATGCCGTCAGCGCCTGGGGCCGCCGTCGGGGCCGCCTGTTCGGCATTGACCGCTGGCGCGGGCGTCTTCTCGCCACAGCCCGCGAGGACTGTTCCCATAGCGGCGACGGTCAGGATCAGGGTGAGGCGCTTCATGGTGTGTCTCCTTGTTGAAGCGGTTGAACGGAACGGGCGCGACGCCGCCGCAGCAGCAGCCAGGCGGCGGGAACGATGAGCATCGACAGCAGCGGCGCGGTCAGCATGCCGCCGATCATCGGGGCGGCGATGCGGCTCATCACCTCCGACCCGGCCCCATGGCCGAGCAGGATGGGTAGCAAGCCCGCGAGGATCACCGCGACGGTCATGGCCTTTGGTCTTACGCGCAGCAGCGCGCCTTCCCTCACGGCGGCCTCGACCTGAGCGATGTCCGGGTGGTCGCCACGTTCGGCCAGGGCGTGCTTGAGGTAGATCAGCATCACCACCCCGAACTCGGCGGCGACACCTGACAACGCGATGAACCCGACGCCGGTTGCGACCGACTGGTTGTAGCCGAGCAGATAGAGGGTCCAGATGCCCCCGGTGAGGGCGAACGGCAGCGTGCCCATGATCAACGCCGCCTCGTCGAACCGCCGGAAGATCACATAAAGCAGGACGAAGATGATCAGCAGCGTGGCCGGCACGACCAGCTTCAATCGCGCCATGGCCCGCTCCAGGAACTCGAACTGACCGGAGTAGGCGATGGAAACGCCGGGCGAGAGCCGGACATCCTTGGCCACGGCCGTGCGCAGGTCCTTGACTACGGACGCCAGATCGCGCCCCCGCACGTCTACATAGACCCAGGTCGAGGGCCGCCCGTTCTCGGTCTTCAGCATCGGCGGGCCGTCGGCGACCGTGACCGCCGCCACGGTTCCCAGCGTGATCTGCTGGCCGGACGGCGTCAGGATCGGCAGGGCGCGCAGGCCCTCCAGGCTGTCCCTGATCTCTCGCGGATAGCGGACGCTGATCGGGTAACGCGCCAGGCCCTCGACCGTCTGGCCGATGGTCTCGCCGCCGATCGCGCCGGCGACGATTTCCTGCACATCGGCGATGTTGAGACCAAACCTCGCGGCGGCGGCGCGGTCGATGTCGATGTCCACGTAACGCCCACCCGCAAGGCGCTCGGCGAGCGCCGAGCTGACGCCGGGCGTACGCCTGGCCACCGCTTCCACGTCGTGGGCGATGCGGTCCAGTTCGGTCAGATCGGCGCCGGACACCTTCACGCCGATCGGACTCTTGATGCCGGTGGCCAGCATGTCGATGCGGTTGCGGATCGGCGGCACCCAGACGTTTGCCAGGCCGGGAACCTGGACGGCGCGGTCCAGCGCCTCGACCAGCCGCTCGGGGGTCATGCCGGGCCGCCACTGGTCGCGGGGCTTGAACTGGATGGTGGTCTCGAACATCTCCAAGGGCGCGGGATCGGTGGCGCTTTCGGCGCGCCCGGCCTTGCCGAACACGCTCTTCACCTCCGGCACCGTGCGGATCATCCGGTCGGTCTGTTGCAGCAACTGCGAAGCCTTGGCGGCCGACAGGCCGGGTAGGGCGGATGGCATGTAGAGCAGGTCGCCCTCATCCATCAGCGGTATGAACTCGCCGCCGAGTTGGGACAGCGGCCAGGCGGTCGTGGCGAAAACCAGGGCGGCGATGACCAGGGCGGTCCGGGGCCGGTCCAGCACCCAGCCGAGCGCGGGCCGGTAGACCGCGGTGAGCCAGCGGTTGATGAAATTGTCCTGTTCGGCAGGGATGCGCCCGCGGATCAGCCAGCCCATCAGCACCGGCACCAGGGTCACCGACAGCAGAGCCGCCCCGGCCATGGCGTAGGTCTTGGTGAAGGCGAGGGGCGAGAACAGCCGCCCCTCCTGGGCCTGCAGGGTGAACACCGGCACGAAGGAGAGGGTGATGATCACCAGGCTGAAAAACAGCGCCGGCCCGACCTCGACGGCGGCGTCGGTGATCACCCGCCAGCGTTCGTCGCCTTCGAGCCTTTTGCCGGGATGATCGTGCTCCCAGCGTTCGATCTTTTTGTGGGCGTTCTCGATCATCACCACTGCCGCATCGACCATGGCCCCGATGGCGATGGCGATGCCGCCCAGCGACATGATGTCGGCGTTCACCCCCTGCAGCCGCATGATGATGAAGGCGATCAGCACGCCCAGCGGCAGGGTCAGGATGGCCACCAGCGCCGAGCGGACGTGCCAGAGGAACAGTCCGCAGACGAGGGCGACGATGATGAACTCCTCGCCGAGCTTGCCGGTCAGGTTCTCGATGGCGCGGTCGATGAGTTGCGAGCGGTCGTAGGTGGTGACCACCTCCACGCCCGGCGGCAGGCTGCGTTTCAGCTCGTCGAGCCTGGCCTGCACCGCCTTGATGGTGGCGCGGGCGTTTTCGCCGGAACGCAGGATGATGACCCCGCCGGCGGCCTCGCCCTGGCCGTCCAGTTCGGCGATGCCGCGCCGCATCTCCGGCCCGACCTGGATCGTCGCGACGTCGCCGAGCAGAACCGGTGTCCCGCCGGCGGAGCGCAGCGGCACGGCCCGGAAGTCGTCGAGCGTCGTCAGATAGCCGCTGGCCCGGACCATGTATTCGGCCTCGGCCAGCTCCAGCACCGAGCCGCCGGTCTCGCCGTTGGCGCGGTTTATGGCCTCGATGACCTGTTGGTGGGTGACGCCATAGGCCGCCAGTTTCACCGGATCGAGGACGACCTGGTACTGCTTGACCATGCCGCCGATGCTGGCCACCTCGGCTACGCCCGGCAGGCTCTTCAACTCGTAGCGCAGGAACCAGTCCTGCAGACTGCGCAGCTGCGAGAGGTCATGACGACCGGTGCGGTCGACCAGGGCGTACTCGTAGACCCAGCCCACGCCGGTGGCGTCCGGGCCAAGGGCGGGGCGGGCCGTGTCCGGCAGTCGGCCCTGAACCTGGTTGAGGTATTCCAGAACCCGGGACCGCGCCCAGTAGAGGTCCGTCCCGTCCTTGAACAGCACATAGACGAAGCTGTCGCCGAAGAAGGAATAGCCGCGCACGACCCTCGCGCCCGGCACCGACAGCATGGTGGTGGCCAGCGGATAGGTGACCTGGTTCTCGACGATCTGTGGGGCCTGGCCGGGATAGCTGGTGCGAATGACCACCTGCACATCGGAGAGATCGGGCAGGGCGTCGACGGCGGTGGTGCGAACCGCCCAGACGCCGGTTCCGATCACCGCCAGAGCCGCCAGAACGACGAAGAAGCGATTGGCGACCGACCAGCGGATGAGGGCGGCGATCACGGCCGATCTCCGATCGGACGGGCCGCGACGCCGGCGAGGCTGGCCTCGGAGTCGATCAGGAACTGACCGGAAGCGACAACCTTCTCGCCGTCCGCCAAGCCGGCGAGGACTTCGGTCTTGCCGCCCACTTCACGGCCCGTCCGGATCTCCGCGGGTTGGTAGCGGCCGCCGTCGAGGGCCAGCATGACCAGGGTGCGCTTGCCGGTGCGGATGACGGCTTCCGACGGGACCAGCAGGGCGGGACTTGCGGTCGCGCCGAGCTGAACCGCGGCGAACATGCCGGGTGTCAGTCGACCGCTCCGGTTGGAAAGCTCGATCCGCGCGGTCAGGGTCCGGGTCTCACCCTGCGCCTCGGGAAGCAAAGTCGAGACGCGGCCGGCGAAGGTCTCTCCAGGGAAGGCGGCGAGAGTCACGCTGACCGGCGAGCCCGATCGAACCTGTCCCGCCAGGGCTTCCGGGATGGCGGCGTTGACCCAGACCGTACCGAGGCCGTTGATCTCGGCCAGGGTCTGGCCGGCCATGACGGTCATGCCGGCCCTGACGTTCAGCGTGCGGATCACCCCGCCGGTCGGGGTCGAGATGGTCACCACCGTTTGGGGACGGCCGGTGCGCTCGATCTGGTCGATCAGTCGATCAGACATGCCGAGCAGCGCCAGTCGCTGCCGCGCCGCGCGCGTCAGCCCCGCATCCCCCGTGCGACGGACCGCGAGATACTCGGCCTGGGCGCCGCCCCACTCGGGAACCAGCACATCGGCCAGCGGCGCGCCGGCGCGGACAACATCGCCCGGCGCGTGGTTGTAGACCCGCTGGACGAAGCCGGCGGCCCGCGCCTGCACGATGGCCATGTCACGCTGATTGAAGTCCACCACGCCCGTCGCCGTGAGACCGGATGGCAAGGTTCCGCGCGTGACCGCGACAACCCGGCCGCCGAGGTTCTGCAGGCTGGCCGGATCGATACGAACCCCGGCCTCGCCGGTCTCCCCGGCGTATTTCGGGATCAGATCCATGCCCATGGAGGACTTGCCAGGCCCGGGATAACGCTCCGCCGGCAGCATCGGGTCGTACCAGTAGAGGATTTTGCGCTCGGCGCCCTTGCTCTGGGGCGTGGAAGTAACCGACGGCTGCCCCAGACGCGCCAGGCCATAACCGCCCGCGCCGGCGACCAGCACCAGCGCCAGGGCCGCAACGACCACTTGCGTCGTCGAAACTCGATTGAACGCGCTCATGATGCGTCGCTCCCGTAGGTGATGTTGATCCGCACGGCCTCGCGCAGGGCTTCGGCTTCCTTGTCGAGGAGATCGAGCTTTGCGTCCGCCAGGGTGGTGAAGGCGGCGAGCACGTCCGCCAGGCCGGCTGTTCCGGCGGCATAGCTTGCGGTTTCGAGGTCCGCCCGGCGAAGCGCCAGCGGCAGTCGGCTGTCTCGCGCCCGCGCCCAAAGTTCCCGACGCATCTGCCAGGTGGCGAGGTCGCCATCCAGTTCGGCGGCCAGCTGTCTGCGAGCCGTCTCCCGGTCGACTCTCGCCCGGCTGGCGTCGGCGGAACGGGCGTCGATCATCGGACCCTGCCGCTCTCCCTTGCGAAGCGGAAGGGACACCGTGACCCGTGCCGAGACCATGTCACCAAACATCGGGTCGCGGCGCTGATAGGCCAGCTCCCAGGTCCAGTCCGGCGTCAGCGAGGCCCGGGCTCCGGCCAGATCCGCATCGGCCAGCCGGGCGGCGGCGTCATAGGCCAGCAGGGTCGGATGGCGGTCCAGACCTGCCCGCACCATGACGGGATCGACTTCCCAGCGCGGCGGCTCGCCGCTCACCGAGGCCTCTGGATCGCCAGTCCACCGCACCAGCGCCGCCTTGGCCTTCGCAAGATCGGCCATCAGCGCGCTGCGACGATCAGCGATGGCCAGCAGCCATTCGGCCGGCTCGATGGTCTCGGCGGGTCTGGCCCCCCGCGTCACAGCCGAGGGCGCGGTGTCGAGGATCGGCGTGAGAGCTTTCTCCACCTCGTCCAGCGCCGCCAGCCGCTTCTGGGCGTAGTAGAGGTCGACCCAGGCCTGGGCGACGGCCAGTCGGACCGCCCTCCTTTCAAGGTCTGTCTGGGCGTCCGCCATCCCAATCTCGGCGCCGGCGCGTTCGACGGCCGCCCGACGAGCGAGACGGCTGGGCATGTCCTGCATCACCCCGACGCTGGCCATGGTCATTTCGTCCGCCCCAAAGCGACCCGCCATGGGGCCGCTGATTGGCAGGTTCTCGACCCCCAGGGCCAGTTTGGGGTCGGGCAAGGACCCGGCGCTGCGGCTGGCCGAGCGCGCCGCGTCAACGCGCAGGGCGGCGGCCTTGAGGCTCGGCGCGGTCTCGCCGGCGCGGGCCAGCGCTTGATCAAAAGTCAGCGGCTCGGCGTGGGCCGATACGGCGGTGGCGCTCAGGGCAAGCAGCCACGCCAGTTTCAAGGGAGACATGCTCCAAACTCCTCATGACGGCGCGCGAGCGCCAGCGGCCGGCGCACAGAGGGGCCGGCGGTCAGTCGAGGGTCAGAGCGCGATGGGAGGTCGTATGTCCCGGTCGGGCGGCAGGGACGCAAGCGTCCGCGTCGGGGCCTGGAAGAGATCGGCCTGGTCGAAGGCGATAGTCGCGACATCGACGCTCGCGGCGGGCAGCGCGGCGGCCGTGGCGAAGCAGGCCATGCCCGGCTTGCAGGGCGCCGTCTGGTCGGGGGCCCCCTTGCCATGATCGCAGCAATCCATCTCGGCGTTGTCCGCCATAGACATGCCGGTCGCTTCCATCTGGCACGGTGTCGCCGACATGGCGCGCGCCGAGGGCGCAGCGACCAGCGGCAAGGCCAGCGCGGCGGTCCAGACCAGCAGAAGGGCGAGCAATCGGATCAGACGAAATCTCCTGAGCATCAACGATGCCCCCAAGTGGCAGGAGACTCAATGACTCAAGTCAATAACTGTCGTCCTGCTGCCCCAATCGCCGAGCATCCGGGTCCTGGATTGTCAAAAAGGCAAACGAACTATGATCAATAATCGGCTGAGTGAGGACCTCGCCAAAGTTCCGGCGGTCACGCTGGGATTCTGGATCATAAAAGTCCTGGCGACCACGCTGGGCGAAACAGGCGGCGACACGCTGTCGATGACCTACAATCTCGGCTACCTGATCAGCAGCGCCATTTTCGTCGTTCCGCTGATTGTCCTTGTGTTCGCTCAGGTGGCCGCTGGCCGCTTTCATCCTTTCCTGTACTGGGCGACGATCATCGCCTCGACCACGGCGGGGACGACGATGGCGGACTTCGCCACGCGGTCACTCAGCATCGGCTATGCTGGCGGATCAGCGCTGCTGCTAGGCTGCGTTCTAGTCTCGCTCCTTGCCTGGCGGCTTGCGACCGGCAGCGTCGCTGTCGAGACCGTAAGCGGCGCACGGTCTGAAATCTTCTACTGGATCACGATCACCTTCTCCCAGACTCTGGGCACGGCGCTGGGCGACTGGGCAGCGGATGACGGTGGGCTGGGTTACCTTGGCGGCGCGGCTGTCTTCGGAGGAACGCTGCTTGTACTGGTCGGAATCTGGCGGTTCACCAGCGTGAGCCGGGTGCTGCTGTTCTGGGTTGCGTTTATCCTGACCCGGCCGTTGGGGGCCACGGTTGGCGACTTCCTGGATAAGCCGCTCGCCAAGGGAGGTCTGGACCTAAGCAGGCCGTTGGCGTCGGCCGTTCTGCTGGCTGCGATTATTGCGTTTGTCATGCTGATCCCGCAACGCCCCGGCGCGCACCCCCGAAGCAGCTAGCGGAGCTGGTCCAACCGCTCGATCCTGTCGGCGAGGTGGGCGAGCTCAACCTCCACCCATGGCAAACAAAGATCAGAATCGTTCGCAAAAAGACTTGCGCCTCTAGTGGCTTGAGGGTTTAGGCCGGGTCCAGCCTTCGAAGGATCTTCCATGTCTCTTTCGCCAGATCGCCGAGAACCCGGACTGCATCGTTTCCTCGGCCTTCTTCCGGTCGCTCTCGCCGTCGTTTTCGCGCTTCTGTTGGGCACGAACGCCCAAGCCGCCGTGACACCGGCGGAGACCGTGTGGCGGCTTCTCGATTATGTGGCGGTTGATTATCCCGGCGCCGTTCGAGACGGGCGCATCATTAGCGCCGCCGAATACGCGGAGATGTCGGAGTTCTCCGAGACGGTCGTCACGCAGATGGCCACCTTGCCGCCAACCAAGGGCAAGCCGGGTCTTCTGAAGCAGGCCGAAGCCCTGAAGCTGGCCATCGCAGCGAAGCGGTCGCCCGCCGAGGTCGCCGGTCTGGCCCGTGGGTTGGCGACCGACCTGTTGGCGGCCTACCCCGTGCCACTCGCCCCCTCAACGGCGCCTGATCTGGTGCGGGGTGCCACCCTCTACAGCGAAAATTGCGCTTCCTGCCACGGGGCGACCGGAGATGGAAATGGCCCGATGGCGAAAGGGCTCGACCCCGCTCCCATCGCGTTCACAGATCAGGACCGAGCCCGAAACAGAAGCGTGTTCGGTCTCTATCAAGTCATCGAGCAAGGGCTGGACGGGACGGCTATGCCGAGCTTCGCTCACCTTTCGTCGGGCGACCGCTGGGCGCTGGCGTTCTATGTCGGCGGCCTGTCCCAGGACGAGAGGGCCAGGAGCCGGGGAGAGGCACTATGGAAGGGCGACGCGAACCTGCGCGGCCAGTTCCCCAACCTGGAAACCCTGACCAAGACCACGCCTGCGGAACTGGCCCGGACGGTTGGCGTCGGCAGAGCTGACGACCTCATGGCCTATCTGCGGCGCTCCCCCGGCGTGCTGGCTGAGCAGCGGGACGGCTCATTGGCATTCGCCAGGAGCAGGCTGAAGGCGACGGTTAACGCCTACGCCGCCGGAAACACCCGCGACGCGGGGGCCATGGCCTTGTCCACCTACCTGGACGGCATCGAGCCGTTCGAGCCCGCCATCGCCGCCCGTGATCCCAAACTCCTGGCCCGGATCGAAGCCGCGATGGTCGAGTTCCGGTCCCGGATCGGGGGAGGCGGATCAATCGAGAGTGTTCGACAGCAGGCGACCGTGATCGAGGGCCTACTGGCTGAGGGCGACGCTGTCCTCGCCCCCACGCAAGCCGATACGACGGCGGCGTTCGTCGGCGCCTTCACCATCCTGCTGCGCGAGGGGCTCGAAGCCCTGTTGATCGTCGTTGCCATGATCGCCTTCCTCAAGAAGGCCGAGCGACAGGATGTGCTCCCCTATGTCCACGGTGGATGGGTGGCCGCACTTGCTGCCGGTGTCCTCACCTGGGCAGCGGCGACCTTCTTCATCTCCATCAGCGGTGCGCAGCGTGAGTTGACCGAGGGCTTCGGCGGCCTGTTCGCTGCAGCCGTTCTCCTGAGCGTCGGGATATGGATGCACGGGAAGAGTCAGGCGGACGCTTGGCAGCGATACATCAGAGAACGCCTGTCCAAAGCCCTGTCGCGGGGCTCGGCGTGGTTCCTGTTCTTGCTGGCCTTCGTGGTGGTCTATCGCGAAGTCTTCGAGACGATCCTGTTCTTCGCCGCTCTGTGGAGCAAGGAGACGGCGGGCTCGGTGCTGGGGGGTTCGGGGCTGGCTCTGGCGGCCTTGGCGGCAATTGCCTGGGCCATGCTGCGCTACAGCAGCCGCCTCCCCATCGCCAAGTTCTTCGCCTTCAGCGCGGCGCTGGTCGCCATCCTGGCCTTCGTTCTGGCAGGAAAGGGTCTCGCGGCCCTTCAGGAAGCCGGGATAGTTGCGGCTACCCGGATCGCGGGACTGCCGAAGCTCGATCTGGTCGGCTTTTATCCGACGTGGCAGACCGTCCTATTGCAGCTTGCCGTCGTCGCCATCCTGATCGCTGGCTATGTCTACAATCGCCGCAAGCGTCAGTCGGAAGAGGCGTAGGGGGCCGAGCCGATGGACCGGCGGTCAGTGCCGGTCTTCCTGGCAAAGCCGATGGTCACTGAGCACCTCGATCACCTTGCAGTCGGCGGCGATACCCAAGCCACAGTTGGTGGTCATCCGCACCAGTTCAGCGCGTAGCCGGGTAAGCTGGTCGATCTTCTGATCGACAGCTTCGAGATGGTCTTGGGCGATACGGTCCGCCTCGGCGCACGGGAGATTGGGACGGTCGGCCAAGCCCAGCAGGGCCTCGATATCCTTGATTTCGAAACCAAGCTGACGGGCATGCCGAATGAACCGCAGGCGTTGGATTGCCTCCGGACCGTAAACCCGCTGATCGCTCTGGGTCCGGGCGGGCGTCGGCATCAGGCCGATCTGCTCGTAAAATCGGATCGTGGGAACCTTGACCTCGGCTTCCTTGGCAAGGCGTCCGATGGACAGGTCGGGCATGGTCAAACTCCTAAACGCGTCCTCTCAACATAGGGCTTGATCCTCTAGTGGCTAGAGCTTGTAGGAGCAGTTCATGGCCCATGATACTCCTCTCGCCAAACCCGCCGTTTCCGGCTGCTGCAGTCAAACCGCGCCTTTCGATGGGGCGACGCCGGAATACCGCCGGGTTCTCGGTTGGGTGATCGGGATCAACTTCGTCGGGTTCGTCGTCGTGGCCTCGGGCGGCTTGCTGGCCGGATCGGCGTCCCTCGCCGCGAACGCCCTCGACTTCCTGGCCGACGCCGCGACCTACGCCCTTAGTCTCTGGGTCATCGGCAAGAGCGTCTCGATCCGTAGCGGCGCGGCCCTGGTGAAGGGCGCGAGCCTCAGCCTGTTGGCCGTGTCGGTCCTCGGCTTCGCGATCTGGCGTGCGGTCAACGGCGTGCCGCCGGAAGGCTTCGCAATCTCAAGCCTCGGCCTCTTCGGCGCGGCGGCCAATCTGGTGGCGGCGATCCTGCTGTCGAAGTATCGCGATGGCGACGCCAACGTCCGCTCGGTCTGGCTCTGCACCCGCAACGACCTGATCCAGTGCCTCGCCGTGGTCGGCGTCGGCGCCGTGGTCTGGCTGACCCACTCGCGCTGGCCCGATCTGATCGCGGGCGGCGTCCTGGCTGCGGTCTTCCTGCAATCGGCATGGTCGATCACCGTCCAGGCTTTGGACGAGCGTCGCGATGCTCTCGCGGCAGCGCATTGATCCCGAAGGCCGACGCAGCTAGTTCAGCACAGACATGATCATCACCGCGCATCTCTCGCGATTCCTGGAACGGCTGGCCAAGCCGTTGCTGGTGATCTGCGTGCTGATGTTGGCGGTCGGGCCGATTGCTGATGGTCTGGTATGTGGTTCCGAGCCTGCCTCAGCCGAAGTCGAGATGCTGAAATCCGATCTCGGCGGCGACGACGACATCGCCACCGGCATTGATCATGCGGTTTGCGCCCACGGCCACTGCCATGATGCTCCGCCGCTGGCCAACGGCGGCGAGGCCCGCGTCACCAGTATTCGATACGTTGAAGCCGAAGCCATCTTCTCGGTCTCCGTCCAGCCACCCTCCGCAACCCAGCCAACCCTGAAACGTCCGCCCCGAGTCTGACCGCGACCCGCGCATCCGTGCGCGTCCGCCCTTGTCAGAACCGAAGCAGGACCTTCCATGTCTTCTCCATACCTGTCGCGCTGCGCCGCTTTCGGCGCCGCGATGCTGTTGGCGAGTTTCGCCAGCAGCGCATTCGCCGAACCCGTCACCCTTGCCCAGGCGCTTGACCGCGCCCAGGTGGGGTCTCCTCTCATCACCGCCGCAGAAGTCGATGTTCGGGCCGCCGAAGGACGCGCTCGTCAGGCCGGCCTGTTGCCCAACCCCGAAATCGACCTCGCCACCGAGAATGTCGGCGGCACCGGCAGCCTGACAGGCGTTCAGTCCGCCGAAACCACCCTCTCCATCGGACAGCGTTTCGAGTTGGGCGGCAAACGCTCCGCTCGCCTGAACGCTGCCCGCGCCGAAGTCGAGACGGCGGGGCTCCGGCTACGGATCGCCCGCGCGGATCTGGCGAAAGAGGTTCGAGAAGCCTTCGCCCAAGCCGTCGCCGCCAAGCGTCGTGTTGACCTGGCGAGAAACCAGTTCGTCCGCGCCGAGAGCCTCCAGAAGATCGCCGTCACGCTCGTGGAGGCCGGTCGAGAGCCGCCGTTGCGCGCCTTGCGGGCGCGCACCGTCACACTGGAGGCGGTGGGGCGGGTCCGGGCGGCTGACGCCGACTATGCGGCAGCCCAGCGGGCACTGGCCGCGTTGTGGGGCGGGTCTGAAAACCTGCCCGATCCTGTCGTTACCGAAGAGGCGGCCCCAGCATCGGTCGTCGATCCAACCGCCGTGCTGGATGTTCGGCTCGCCGAGGCTGAATTGGAGACCGCCATTGCCGCCGAGCGCCGGGAACGGACGCTCTCCCGTCCCGACGTGACGGTCAGCGTCGGCGGCCGTCGTCTCGCCGCATCGGACGAGACGGCGATGGTTGTCGGCCTGTCGATGCCTCTGGGCCTGTTTGATCGCAACCAGGGGAACATCGCTGCCGCCAACGCGGACCGCACCGGCGCCGACGCCCGTAGAAACGCGGCGATGGCCGCCGCCCTACGCCGCACGCGGGACGCGTCCGCCGCGCTTCAGACCGCCGAAGCCCGCCTGGAGTTTCTGGAGAAGCGGGCGGAGCCGGAGGCCCTGGAGGCCGTCCGGATCGCCCGTGAAGGCTTCGCTGCCGGCCGCTTCACCTTGCTCGACGTTCTGGACGCCGAAGCCGCCCTCAATAGCCTCCAGTCCGATCTGATCACCGCCGAGCTCGACCGCGCGCTCGCCCTGGCCGCGCTCGTGCGCGCTAACGAAACCCAAGGAGCCGCCCAATGAAGACCCTGACCAACAAGCGCCTGCTGCTGGGCGCGGCCGCCGCCGTGGTGTTGCTCGGCGCTGGCCTCACCGGCTGGAGCATGACCCGGCCCAAGACCGGGCCCGCGCCAGAGGCCGCAGAGGCGGCACATGGCGCCGGAGAAGGTATCGAGATCAGCGGCGCCCGCATCCTGGCGGCGAACATTGTGCTGGCCCCCGTCGAAGCCGGTTCTTTGAGCGCCGAGGTTCTCGCCCAGGGCACTGTCGTCGGCACACCTCACGGCGAGGCCGTTCTGGCGGCCCGCGCCGACGGCGTCGTCAGCCGCATTTCGCTGCGCCTGGGCGACAGCGTCCGGGCTGGGCAGATCGTCGCCCTGATCGAAAGCCGTGAGGCCTCGACCATCGTGGCCGAGCGTTCAGCGGCCCAGGCGAGACTGACCGCCGCACGTCAGGTCCTGGCGCGAGAGCAAAGGCTCTTCGACGCCCAGATCACCGCCCGTCAGGACCTCGAAGCGGCCCAAACCGCTCTGGCGGAGGCGGAAGCTGAGGCTCGACGCACCGCTGCTGCCGCCGCCGCCGCCCGAGTATCCGGTGACGGCCGCAGCACAGGCGTCGTCAGCCCAATCAGCGGGCGCATCACCTCGGCGCCGGCCGTGTTGGGGGCATTCGTCCCCGCAGGGACGGAGTTGTTCCGCGTCGCCAACAGCAGCCAGATCGACATCGAAGCGTCGGTGTCGGGGCCGGATGCGGCCCGGATCAAACCCGGCGACCGGGCACGCATCCATCTGCCCGATGGTGAGATCGACGCTGTAGTCCGCTCGATTACGCCAGGGGTCGATCTGGAGAGCCGCTCAGCAACGGTGCTGCTTAGTCCGGCCGGCACCACCGGCCTTCGACCGGGCCAGGCCGTGTCTGTCCGCATCTACACCGGGGACGCCCAGGCGTCGGGCGGCGTCACCGTGCCCGAGGAAGCTATCCAGACCGTGGAAGGCCGCGAGGTGGTGTTCGTCAGGACCGCCGCCGGCTTCAAGGCCGTCGCCGTGATCGTCGGCCAGCGCGGCGGTGGTCGTGCGCAAATCACCTCCGGCCTCACCGCCGGCCAATCCATCGCCACCCGCAACGCCTTCCTGTTGAAGGCTGAGATGGGCAAGGGCGAAGGCGAGGAGCACTAGGTCATGATCGCCAACCTCATGGCCCTGTCGGTGCGGTCGCGATGGATGATCATCGCGCTCACACTGATCGTTTCCGCCTACGGCGTATTCCAGCTTACCCGGCTGCCCATCGACGCCGTCCCCGACATCACCAACAAACAGGTGCAGATCAACACGCTCGATGCGTCACTTTCGCCCGTCGAGATCGAGAAGCGGGTCACCTTCCCGGTCGAGACCGCACTTGCCGGCATTCCGGGTCTTCAAACGACCCGCTCTCTTTCCCGCAATGGCTTTTCGCAAGTCACCGCGATCTTCGACGAGAACGTCGACCTCTACTTCGCCCGCCAGCAGGTCAGCGAACGTATCGCCCAGGCGCGGGACAGCCTTCCCGAGGGCGTCCAGCCCCAGATCGGACCCGTCACCACCGGGCTCGGCGAAGTGTTCATGTATGCCATCGACTACGCCAACCCGGGCGGAAAGGGCGCGACCGTGCGAAACGGCCAGCCCGGCTGGCAGAGCGACGGGTCGTTCCTGACGCCAGAAGGGGATCGGCTGACCGATGAGGTTTCAAGGGCCGCTTATCTGCGCACTGTGCAGGACTGGATCATCGCGCCCCAGCTGCGGTCGGTCGCCGGCGTCGCGGGGGTGGACACCATCGGCGGATTCGAGAAACAGTATGTCGTCGAGCCCGACCCGGTTCGTCTGGCGCAATATGGCGTTTCGTTCAGCGAACTCGCCAAGGCGCTGGAGGCCGCTAACCTGTCGGTCGGCGCAAACTTCATGGAACGGGCGGGCGAGGCCTATCTCGTCCGCGCTGACGCCCGTATCCGCAGCCTGTCGCAGATCGAGGAAGCCATCGTCGCCACGCGCGGCGGCGTCCCTGTGTCTATCAGGGATGTAGCCGTCGTTCGACTGGGCGGGGAACTGCGCACCGGCGCCGCGACCATGAACGGGCACGAGGTGGTCATCGGCACCACCCTGATGCTCATCGGCGAAAACAGCCGCACAGTCGCCCGCGCCGTCGGCGACAAGCTGAAGACGCTGGAGCGGTCGCTGCCGCCGGGGATCAAGGTCTCGCCCACGCTGGATCGATCCAAGCTGGTCAATGCGACCATCGCCACCGTTCAGCGCAACCTGATGGAGGGGGCGATCCTCGTGGCGATTGCGCTGTTCCTGCTGCTGGGCAATGTCCGCGCCGCGCTGATCGCGGTGCTGATCATCCCGATCTCGTTCTTCATGACGGCCATCGGCATGAACTACATGGGCGTGTCCGGCAATCTGATGAGCCTTGGCGCCCTCGACTTCGGCCTGATCGTCGATGGCGCGGTGATCATCATCGAGAACTGTCTCAGACGGCTCGCCGAACGACAGCACCATGAAGGCAGGCTGTTGAACCTCCGCGAACGACTGGAGGAAACGACGCTGGCCACCCAGGAGATGATCAAGCCGACCGTCTTCGGCCAGGCCATCATCCTGCTGGTGTTCGCGCCTCTGCTGACCTTCCAGGGGGTCGAGGGCAAGACTTTCTCGCCCATGGCCATCACCCTCATGCTGGCCCTGGTCGCCGCCTTCGTCCTCTCGATCACTTTCGTCCCGGCGATGGTGGCGCTCCTGATCCGCAACAAGGTCGCGGAAAAGGAAGTGTTCGCGATCCGCTGGATCAAGGCGCGCTATGAGCCGATCCTTCGGCGAGCGGTCGCGCGCCCTCTGCCCTTCATTGGCGCTGGGGTCGGGATCTTCGTCCTGGCCGGCTTCATCTTCACGCTGCTCGGCCAGGAGTTCATTCCGACGCTTGATGAGCGGAACCTGGCGATGGCTTCGCAACGCATTCCATCCACGGCGCTCGAACAGTCCGTGCGGATGCAGCGGGGGGTCGAACAGGCAATCACCAGCCTTCCCGAAGTGCTGATGATGTTCTCCAAAACCGGCACGGCCGAAGTCGCCACCGACCCGATGCCGCCCAACATCTCCGACGGTTTTATCATCCTCAGGCCGCAGGAAGATTGGCCTGCGGGGGTCAAGACCAAGGAGGATGTGCTCGAACGCGTCGAGGCTGCCGCCAACGCCCAGGTCGGCCAAGGCTATGAGCTGAGCCAGCCCATCGAACTGCGCTTCAATGAGTTGATCGCCGGGGTCCGGGGCGATGTTGCGATCAAGCTCTACGGCGACGACCTGGACAAACTCACGGCGACGGCAAACCGGATCGGCGCAGCCCTGCAGTCAACACCGGGTGCGGCGGACGTGAAGGTCGAACAGACCAGCGGCGCACCTTCGCTGGACGTCATCTTCGACCGGGCAGCCATCGCCCGTCTGGGCCTGACCGTGGAAGAAGTGGCGGACACCGTGGCCGCCGCCATGGGCGGGCGCGAAGCCGGGCAGTTGTTCGAAGGTGATCGTCGCTTCAGCGTGGTCGTGAGGGTGCCGCAGGGCAGCCGTAACGATCTCGACGCACTGGGCGCCTTGCCCATCATGATGCCGGAGGAGCCCGGGCAGACCCGGCATTCAGTGCCGCTACGCCAGGTCGCACAGTTCCGGTTCACCGAAGGTCTGAACCAGATCAGCCGCGAGAATGGAAAGCGGCGGGTGGTCATTCAGGCCAACGTGCGCGGTCGAGACGTGGGCTCGTTCGTCAGGGAGGCCATGCCAAAGGTGGAAGCGGTGGCCCTGCCGACCGGCTCGTGGCTCGAATGGGGCGGGCAGTTCCAGAACCTCAAGGCAGCCTCGGACCGGCTCGCCATCGTGGTGCCGATCTGCTTCCTGGCCATCTTCGCGGTTCTCTTCCTGGCAGTGGGGACGTTCGGTCGAGCCGTTTCGGTGTTCGCGGCGGTGCCGCTCGGACTGGCCGGCGGAGTGTTCGCCCTGGCATTGACCGGCATCGCCTTCTCGGTTTCGGCGGCGGTGGGCTTTATCTGCCTCTCTGGCGTCGCCGTGCTCAACGGCCTGGTGGTCATGTCCAGCATCCGCCAGCGGCTTGAGGACGGGATCGAACTGTCGACGGCGATCATCGACGGCTGCATGGAGCGGGTTCGTCCCGTGATCATGACCGGCCTGGTGCCGGCCATTGGCTTCCTGCCCATGGCGCTGGCGCACGGAACGGGGGCGGAAGTCCAGAAGCCGTTGGCCATGGTGGTCATCGGCGGCCTGATCACGGCCACGGCCCTGACCCTCCTGGTGCTGCCGGCGATCAGCCGGGTGGTGCTGGGTTGGACAGAACGGCCCAATCCGGCCTGGAGTGAAGACCCCGCGCCGGCCCTGGCTCCTGCGGAATAGGCGATAGGCCCGCGCCGTCGATCCTGGCGGCGCGGGCATTTCTCATTCGGAGACACGCGATGAACAGCTCTTTCAAGCTCTTGAGGATCTACACCGACGAGGCCGCCTATTTCGGCGACCGCAAGGTTTTCGAGGTGGTGGCCGGCCGAGCACGCGCGGCAAAGGTCGCCGGGGCGACAGTGCTTCAGGCCCTGCTCGGCTTTGGCCACACCCCCAACATGCACCGCCGCAATGTGCTGGATGACGACCAGTCCGTAGTGATCGAGATCATCGACGAGGACGCCAAGCTCCGCGCTTTCGTCGAGACCCTCGCCGACCTCGAACATCTGGGGCCGATCACGCTCGAAGCCGTCGAGGTGCTGCGCTGGCCCCCGGCAAAGGGCGGCTGAGACGCGGCATGCAAAGAGAAGGCTTGCTCCTCTAGTCACTAGAGCTTGCATGGATGGGCTCATAACGGCTCGGCCTGTCTTCCAGGGCGGTCCCAATCGTCTTTCCCGACCAACGAGACCCTAAAATGGCTGATCACAAACCGCAGGCCGCTACTCCCTCAACGACCGGAAAGCCGCACGATGATCACGAGGGGCACGACCACGCTGATGGCGGCGCCCATGACCACGATCACGGCGGCATCTTCGGCGAACGAACAGAACTGATCTTCGCGGGCCTGTCCGGCGCGATGCTCCTCGGCGGCTGGCTTGTCGGCCAGCGCGTGGAGGGCGTCGTCCCACTGGTCCTCTACATCGCGGCCTACGGGTTCGGCGGCTACTTCACGCTCAAGGAAGCGGTCGGCAACATCATCAAGCGTCGCTTCGAGATCGACACCCTGATGCTGGTCGCCGCCGCTGGCGCCGCCGCGTTGGGCCAGTGGGCCGAAGGCGCTCTCCTGCTGTTCCTGTTCAGCACCGGCCATGCGCTGGAACACTACGCCATGGGTCGGGCCCGGCGAGCCATCGAGGCTCTGGCCAAGCTCGCCCCTGAAACGGCGACGGTCCGGCGGGGCGAGACGACAGCGGAAATTCCGGTCCAGGAGCTTGTGGTCGGCGACATCGTGGTGGTCCGGCCCAACGAACGCATGCCGTCAGATGGCGTCGTCGTGCTGGGAGAGAGCAGCGTCGATCAGGCGCCGATCACCGGCGAAAGCGTGCCCGTCGATAAGCGGGCGGCGCCCGACCCCTCTCTGGATTTCGACAAGGCGAGCCCCGAGCATCGCGTCTTCGCCGGGACGATCAACGGCCCCGGCGCCCTGGACGTGCGCGTCGCCAGGAAGGCGTCGGAGACCACGCTCGCCCGCGTCGTGAAGATGGTCGCCGAGGCCGAGGCCCAGCAGTCGCCGACCCAGCAGTTCACCAACCGTTTTGAACGCATTTTCGTGCCGTCCGTGCTGGCGGGCGTCGGCCTCCTGATGCTGACCTGGGTGGTCATCGACGAACCCTTCAGCGTCAGCTTCTATCGCGCCATGGCGGTCCTGGTGGCCGCCAGTCCCTGCGCCCTGGCGATCTCGGTGCCCAGCGCGGTCCTCAGCGCCGTGGCGAGGGCGGCCAGGGGCGGCGTCCTGGTGAAGGGAGGCGGGCCGCTGGAAAATCTCGGCACGCTGACCGCCATCGCCTTCGACAAGACCGGGACCCTCACTGAGGGCAAGCCGAGGATCACCGACGTGGCGACCGCCGAAGGTGTCGATGAGCGCGAACTCCTCTCCGTCGCCGTCGCGGTGGAACGATTGAGCGATCACCCGTTGGCGGCGGCTGTCGTCAGGGACGGCGGCGAGCGACTGAATGACCACCCCGTTCCGGTAGCCGACGACGTTCAGAGCCTGACCGGCCAAGGCGTGCAGGCCAAGGTGGCGGGCCAGACGGTGGTGATCGGAAAGCCCAAACTGTTCGAAGGCGGCTCCGGCGCCAGACCCTCCGACGCGCTGTGGAGCGAAATCCAGCGGCTCGAAACAAACGGTCGGACGGTGATGGTCGTCAAATCCGGCGACCGATACCTCGGCGCCATCGGCGTGATGGACACCGCGCGGCCCGCCGCCGAGGGCGTCATCGCTCGCCTCCGCGCCATGGGCATCACCCGCATCGTCATGCTGTCGGGCGACAACCAGTCCGTCGCTGACGCCATCGCCACCAAGCTGGGCCTCGACGAGGCCATGGGCGGGCTGATGCCCGAGGACAAGGTGCGGATCATCAAGGAGATGAAGGCCAGCGAGGGAAGGGTCGCCATGATCGGCGATGGCGTGAACGATGCGCCCGCCCTGGCCAATGCCACGGTCGGAATCGCCATGGGCGCGGCGGGCTCCGACGTGGCCCTTGAAACCGCCGATGTCGCCCTGATGGCCGACGACCTCAATCACCTGCCGTTCGCGGTCGGCCTGAGCAGGAAGACCAGCAACATCATCAAGCAGAACCTGTGGGTCAGCCTCGGGATGGTCGCGGTTCTGATCCCGGCGACCCTGTTCGGTCTGAAGATCGGCGCGGCGGTGGTCTTCCACGAGGGATCGACCCTGCTGGTCGTCGCGAATGCGCTGAGGTTGCTGGCCTATAGGGACAGCGCGATCCGGAAAATAGGCCGTGCAACAGCCCAAACGGCTACGTGGCAAAAGGAGACCCCTGATGGGTCGAGCAATGTTGGTCTGTCTAATCCTGGTATCCGGACTCACGGTCTTGGCTGGGGGCTGCGCCAGCCAGAGAGGACTTCCACGGAGCGATGTCAGGATCGAAGTCGTGGGCTCCGCGCAGGTCGATCTGCGCCGCCCAGAGGTCTTGATCACCCCCAACGGCCTGCGCGTTCACGGCTGGGCCTGTCGGCGCTCGCGCGCCATGGTAGGCGGCCTGGGGCTTAGCATTGAACGCCTCGATGCCGATGGCCGCGTCGTCGCCTCGGTGGACGTGCCGCTCAGCACCACTCGCCTGTCCGATCATCCGGTCGGTTGCGTGGCCTACGATGGGCAGACCAAGTGGCGCTTGAATGAAGGTGAGACCCTGCGGGTCCTGGTCAGGCATCGATAGAACCGGGAACCTGGGA
>ERZ761607.1169-NODE-1169-length-34843-cov-8.987036_pt1 | contig 34843 bp, 26 predicted proteins | sample MGYA00511164_ERZ761607 | MGnify/ENA primary metagenome ERZ761607 (study PRJEB28899, sample SAMN02445080) | bioreactor sludge metagenome | biome: EBPR sludge | place: Australia: Brisbane, Thorneside Wastewater Treatment Plant | collected 2011-06-22 ... | reverse complement strand
TTGAGCATGCCGCGGATCTTGTTGAGGATGAGGGTGGCGAGCGCTTCACCATCGACATCTTCAGCGATGATGACCAGTTCGCGCTTGCCGAGCTGGACAAGCTTCTCGAGCAAAGGAACGATGTCCTGAGCGGCGGAGATCTTCTTGTCGTAGATCAAGACATAGGCGTCGCTGATCTGGGCTTCCATCGCTTCAGCGCTGGTGATGAAGTAGGGGGAGAGGTAACCGCGGTCGAACTGCATACCTTCGACGAATTCGGTTTCGAACTGCATGGTCTTGGATTCTTCAACGGTGATCACGCCGTCTTTGCCGACTTTGTCCATCACATCAGCAATGAGCTGACCAACTTCCGCATCTGCGGCAGAGTTGGTGGCGACGGAAGCGATTTCTTCCTTGGTGTCGATCTTGACGGAGTTCTTCTTGAGTTCAGCCACGATGGTCTCGGTGGCGAGTTCGATGCCGCGCTTGAGGAGCATCGGGTTGTAACCGGCTTCAAGAGCCTTCAAGCCTTCGTTCACGATGGCGTGAGCCAAAACGGTGGAGGTGGTGGTGCCGTCACCGGCGATGTCATTGGTCTTCTGAGCGGCTTCCTTGAGGAGCTGAGCACCCATGTTCTCGAACGGATCTTCAAGTTCAATTTCCTTCGCAACCGACACGCCGTCGTGGGTGATGGTGGGGGAGCCGAACTTGCGATCGACAGCCACGTTGCGTCCCTTGGGACCGAGGGTGGCGGATACCGCATTTGCGACAACATTCATGCCGTTCTTAAGCTTGCGGCGGGCTTCTTCGGAAAATACCAGTTGTTTAGCTGCCATAATACACTTCCTTTATCTGAAAATTGTTGGGATTAGCCGACGATGCCGAGAATATCGCTCTCGCGCAGGATGAGCAGTTTCTTGCCATCCATCTTGACTTCGGTGCCGGAATACTTGGCGAACAGAACCACATCGCCAGCCTTCACATCCATGGCAACGCGCTCGCCTTTGTCATTGCGGTCACCAGGACCTGCCGCCAACACCTTGCCCTGCTGGGGTTTTTCCTTTGCGGTTTCGGGGAGGATGATCCCGCTTGCGGTGATTTCCTCTTGTTCAATGGTCTCGATCAGCACGCGGCTGCCGAGGGGTTTGAACGTGATATTGCTCTTTGCCATTTGATGCCTCCTGTAAGGGTTTTTTGATTTTTGAATAATCGCAGAATTAGCACTCAACCGTTCTGAGTGCTAATTCCTATCTTACACATTAAAAATAGCGACGTCAAGGGGGATTATAAAAATTCTTACGTTTCTCTGACGCTTCGCCCGCCTCCTGCTGGACCCTTTCCTGTTTCGCCCATTCAAGCCTTGTGCCCACTTTTTCCTTGATCTGGCAGGGGCTTAGCTCCTGCCAGATCCTGTAGCTATGGCGTAGGAGTAGGTTGAGTCATGGCAGGTTCAACTGTCGGCGTAGATTCTGAGCCGGGTTCTGTCGTCTCAGGCGAGAAGGAGCAGATCGTCCGCACCACAGTCATATCGGCGGCAATGTTCGGGTCCTGGATGTATTCAGACGCTTCGATGATGGCAGCCACTTCCAACGCTTGCGGACATTTATTATTCTTTTGCGTGCTCAATGCTGCCAATTCTGAGGCATAAACGTCAAAATAGTAGACGGTACTTGCGTCCAAAGGCAGACCCTCCACCTCGGCTTCTGTATCGTTTGGTCCGCATCCACCGCGCCCGTCGCAGGATTCCGGTCCGGTGCAGCCGTTGATGGCGCACCCCAACGCCAGAATGCCGGTCTCATAGTTGCGGTTCTTGTGATACAAAACGCCCAACTCGCCATATAACACTGGGTTGAACGGCTCGAACTCGATTGCTTTTTGAATGTTGCGAATTGCGATGAAGAATTCACCCATCTGTGAGTAAGTTCGAGCAATCGAAATGTACGGCGCCGGGTCGTTCACTCCCAACTGTTGGTTGATGCGGGCGGTCTGCGCGAAATACTCGAGCGATTTTTCGAAAAGCTGTTTCTGCACATCCTCATTCGGGCTTTCGAAGGCAAGGCGGCGATACCCTGCCCCGGCGCGGAGATATAGAAAGGTCATGTTCGGAGCAATTGCAATCGCCTTGTCATAGGACTCGATGGCAAGCGCATATTCACCCAACGACTCGAGTACATACGCGTTAACACGATGCACATCCATGAGCGAAGGGTCTGCGATGACAGCCTGCTCGATGACCTGTTGTGCCTGAGTCCACTTTTGCTGGTCGACAAGTACTTCGGCATAAAAGGCTTGCGCGAGGACATTGGTGTTGTCCAACTGAATGGCGCGCACAGCTTCCTGTTCTGATTTTTGCAGAAGCGATTGGCGCGCGCGGTCTTCCGACGTATAGGATGCCTTCCAATTCAGCGCAAAGGCGTGGACGGCATGAGCGTAACTGCTATCGGGGTTGAGTTCGACCGCTTTTTCGGCGGAGAGGATCGCCTCGTCCAGCCGGGCAAGGATGTCTTCCCGCTGGACGATCAGGGCGGTGGAATAAGTCTGCACACGGGAGAGTTGCGCCCAGATCTCGGCGTTGTTTGGGTCCACGGCGGCGGCGTCGTTGTAGGCATTAATGGCGGCCTCCAACTTCCCGGCGGTGAAATGAGCATCACCTTCAAGGGTGAAGGATGCGGCAAAGCGCGTGGGTGTGGCAGTGGGCAGGAAGAGCGGCTTCACATCTCCTTGTTGCACAGAGCGGATCAACCAGATGCCCGCCAGAATCAACACGACAAAGAAGAACATGCGATATACGCTCGATTCGTCGCGGCGACGGAAGATACTGCGGCGGTAGTTGATGTTCATGGGGATGGCGTAGCTGTCGCTTCGGGTGTGGATTCGACCGCTTCTGTCGCGTCCGTTCCCGGCGTGGAAGGAGGCGCTTCCAGGTTTTGCTGACAGCGGTTGGTGATCTCATTCGCGTTTTCCACAGCCAATTCATCTGCCGGAATACGGGAGATGATCAACTGGGCGATCTGCAGGGCTTCTCCGCATTGTTCGAGACGCGCCAGCACAAGCCCGTATGTGAAATAGTATTCCGCGACCCGCGGCGAACCGGGCGCAAGATTGATGAATTCCATTTCATAGCCGTCTTCCGAGAGCCCGCCCTTGACCACGTAAGAGAGCTCCTTCACGGATTCGGGCCAGTAGGCGTTGCGGTAATACATCACACCAAGGTTGCCACGCAGGTTGGTATCTGCCGGGTCGTTGGCGACGGCTGATTCAGCAAATTGCATGGCTTTGCCATATTCACCGATGGTGGCGTATGTGCGCGAAAGCAACAGGTCTGGGTTGGGGTCTTGAGGGTTGAGGGCGTCGGCGCGCGTGAAGGCATCCACTGCCTGGTCATAGATGCCCAGAATGCGGTAGTTGCGCCCCATTGCAAGATACAGGTCGGCGATGTTCGGGTTGATGGCAATCGCCGCCTCATACTCGCGGATGGCGTCTTCGTAGTTGCCGGTCGCTTCGAGGACATAACCGCGCGCGCGATGCGTTTCGAGCAGGTCAGGCGCGAGAGCCTGGGCTACGCGGGATTCTTCGATGGCTTTTTCAACGCCATCGAAGGAGCCGAGCCCACTATAATAGGAATCGATCAGGATCTCGACATAATAAGCATGAGCCAGAGCGTTATTCGGGTCGAGTTCCAGCGCACGTTTGATATCGGTTTCAGCTTCCAGATATTCGCCCTGAAAACTCAGCGCCCAGGCACGGACGGCGAATGCCATCGAATTATCCGGGTTGAGCAGCAGGGCGTCTTCCGCGGAGGTCTGGGCTTCCTCATACTGTCCGGCAAAGACCAGTACACGCGCCAGCATGATATGTGTGGCAGGATCGTCCGGTTCGGAAACGATTGCCTTTTTGTAACTGTCGATGGCTGGCAGGAGTTTCCCTTGTTCATAAAGACCCTGCGCTTCGGCGATCAAGGTATCTGCAGAGATGGTGGGCGTGGGCGAAGGCACGCCCGGCGGTTCGATCTCCGCCACGACAAAGCGGTTGATATATGCCGCCGCCAGCACAAGCAGGCTCAACAAAATGATACGGAACCAGTTCGGGCGGCTCCGCCTTTTGTTCATACTCCATTTACTTCCTCTTAAATACATAAATTCATATTACCATCCGCGGGAGTTCATATCAAGCAGATGGAGAAAAGTTCTAATTTGCTTCTTATGCGATGGGAGGCAGTCGAAAGTCTCCCAGCTTTCGACTGCCGCTAAAGCTATCCAAAGCCTGAGGCTTTTGAGTCCGTATCATCCTATGCTACAATCGCGCCATGCAATTCGAGGTGTTCACCCTCCTGCCGGAAGTCTTTCCCTCCTATCTCGAAACCAGCATACTAAAACGCGCACGCGAACGGGGGCTGATCAGTGTCAATGTTCACAACATCCGCGATTACACACACGACAAGCATCACACCACCGACGATACACCCTACGGCGGCGGTGGCGGGATGGTGATGAAACCCGAGCCGGTCTTCGAGGCGGTTGAATCTGTTTTGGGAATCGCTTCGCCTCACTCCACGCCGGGAACTGAATCAAACATCCCGATCATTTTGCTCACGCCGCAAGGACGTGTCTTCAACCAATCCATTGCCAAAGAATTATCACAACATAAAAAGATCGCCCTCCTGTGCGGACGGTACGAGGGCATCGACGAACGCATCCGTGAGCATCTCGTCACTGATGAAATTTCCATCGGCGATTATGTCCTGACCGGCGGGGAACTGCCCGCGCTGATCCTGATCGATGCCGTTGCCCGTCTCCTGCCAGACGTGTTGGGTGACCCCACTGGCGCGGAGGACGACTCACATGCCATGGGCTTGCTGGAATACCCGCATTACACTCGGCCTCCGGAATTTCGCGACAGCAAAGTACCCGATGTTCTGCTCTCCGGTGACCACGCTAAAATAGACAAATGGCGCAGGGAACAGGCACTGGAACGGACTTATCGCAAACGTCCGGATATGTTGGAAACGGCGGAGTTAACGAAAGAGGACTTAAAGTTTATTGAGTCGCTTCGTAATCCGTAATTTACGCATTGCTCATCATGTATCAATCAATTTTCGATCAAAAATTGTAAATCTGAAATCGTAAATCGGAGGCTATCATGTCATCGCGTTTGAACTACGGCAAGACCTTCCTGCTCGGCTTCGGCTTTTTCGGCGTGAGTGTGATCTGGGGCGTATACAATGCCTTCGTTCCCATCTTCCTCGCCGATAAATTCGACCTTTCGCCCGTCCTGATCGGTTTCTTCATGACCCTCGATAACATCGCGGCATTGTTCATCCAGCCGCCCGTCGGCGCCTGGTCGGATAAATTGCGTACACCGCTCGGGCGGCGCATTCCCTTCCTTTTGATTGGTGCGCCGATCACGGCAGTGGCGTTTGGGCTGATCCCCATTGCGGCGATCCTTCCGCTCTTTGTTGCCTGCACAAGCACACTTCTGTTGAGCGCGGCTTTATGGCGCACCCCCGTCGTGGCGCTCATGCCCGACATCACCCCCTCTGCGTTCCGCTCGCAAGCGAACGGCATCATCAACTTCATGGGCGGCATCGGCACCATCGTCGCCTTGCAGACAGGCGGCATGCTCTATAAAATGAGCCCCAACTTTCCGTTCTGGCTCGGGTCAGGGCTGGTTTTGGTCGCCGTTTTGATCGTTTATCTTTTCATTGAAGAACCGAAGGAATATGAAGCCTCGGAGCAGCAGCCCGGTATGTTCGAAAGCCTGAAGGAAGTCCTCAGCGACCCGGACAAAAGCGGCTTGCGCATCCTGCTTGCGATATTCTTCTGGTTCCTTGGTTTTTCGGCAGTGGAAACTTTCTTCACGCTATATGCCAAGAACCATCTCGGTCTGAACGAAGGCGACGGCGCAACATTGCTCTCTGTCCTGCCGTTATTCTTTGTACTGTCCGCGATCCCCTCCGGATTTGTGGCTGGCAAACTGGGGCGCAAGACCACTATCTCGATTGGCTTGGTCACCCTCACTATCATGCTCGTCCTTCTTTATGTTACTCCCGCCGAAGCTTTGCTAACCGGCATCGCACCACTTCCTCTTGTTGGCATCCCACTCGTGGAGGGTGGCGCGCGCATGTTGACCCTGGCGGGCGTTCTGCTCATCCTCGGCGGGATTGGCTGGGCATTCATCAACATCAACTCCCTGCCCATGATCGTGGACCTGACCAGCGCAGCGCGCATCGGCACATTCACCGGTTTGTACTATCTCTTTTCGACCCTTTCCGCCATCGTTGGTCCGAACCTGAATGGCTGGGCGGTGCAGTTGACGGGTGGCAATTACAACACCATTATGCTGATCGCTCCGTTCTTTATGCTGGCGGCGCTGGGCTTGATGATGGGCGTGAAGCGGGGGGAGGCGGTGGTCAGTGAACAGTAAACAGTGAGAAGTGATCACTTACGTGATACGCATCACGCATTACGTATTTCTGGCGATGGCTGTTTTGGCATTAACTGCCTGCCGGTCATCGTCAGATTGTTTTCGAGAGGAAGTCTTCTGTGCGGCGCTGGTGACGGATACGCTTGGTGTGGAAGATCATGGGATCAATCAGGATGCCTGGGCAGGCTTGCAGGACGCCGAAGCAAAAGGGCTGGCGGATCGTGTTGAATACATCGAGTCGGTGGATGCGCGCGATTATGGGAAGAATATCGCATACTTTGCGAATCGCGGCTTTGACCTGATCGTCACCTCGGGCATTGCTCTGGCGGGTGAAACGCTTCAAAACGCGGACCTGTATCCTGATTCGACCTTCGTGGGCTTGAATCAAACCTTTGAGGAGTCGCACCCGAATCTCGTTTCCCTGACCTTTCCCGAAGACCAGATGGGATTCGCCGCCGGGGTCGTTGCTACACAATTGACAAGGACCAAGATCGTGGCGGCGGTCTGCGAGACCTCGGGCATCGACTCGATGTGGCGTTACTGTGAGGGATTCCGCGCTGGGGTGAAATTTGCGGATGAAACCGTCACGGCGCTGGTGGTGTACCGCGAGAATGGCGACCGCGAAAAATTATTCATCGACGAAGAGTGGGGATACGAAACCGGTGCAAGCCTGATAGCACGCGGCGCAGATGTGCTCTTCGGGGCGGGCGGTGTGACCGGGCAGGGTGCATTGCGCGCGGCTTCGGAATATGGCATCCGTGCGATTGGGGCGGAACGGGACCAGACGGCAGTGTTGGGAGAATCAGGCTCGGGGGTGGTCACATCGTTTTATGGGGATGCCCGGTTCGAGGTCCAGGAAATGATGCGGCGGATGAGAGAGGGGCAAAAAGCCGAGGCGAAGACCGGTTCCATTAAGTTTTCCAGTCCACCGCCCGAATTCCCACCATCCGCCATCACCGAGTTGGAGCTTTTTTTATCGATACTTGAATCCAGTCAAATTCAAACAAATATCCCTTTTGAGAAACCTTGATTCGTTCAGGCTTGCACAAAGCATGGACTAGATTTATACTTGTTTTGTCGTAAGGCTTTGTTAACAAAAGCCTTTCCAAAATATCTTCTAAAGAGGAGAAGAAATACCATGAAGAAGTTGCATTTTGTTATGGCAGTATTGGTTGTCGCTTCGATGGTCCTGACCGCGTGCGGTGGCGGGGCTGCCAGCGGCGGCGGCCTCAAGGTCGGTATGGTGACCGATCTCGGCGGTATCGATGACAAGTCCTTCAATGCCACCGCGTACGCCGGCATCGACAAGGCCATCACCGAACTCGGTGTGGAAGGCAAATATCTCGAATCCACCCAGCAGTCCGACTACGCCAAGAATATCCAGCAGTTCCTCGATGAGGACACCGCCATGATCGTGACCGTCGGCTTCCTGCTCGGCGTGGATACTGCGGTTGCCGCGAAAGCCAACCCCGAGACCAAGTTCGCCATCGTGGACTATTCCTACCCCGACTGCTTCGGTGACGCGGTGGAAGGACAGACCTGCGGTTCCGCATCTGAACTCCCCAACGTGCTCGGTCTGACCTTCCAGATCGACCAGGCAGGCTTCCTGGCTGGTTATGCTGCGGCTGGCTCGACCAAGACCGGCAAAGTCGCCACCTGGGGTGGCATCAACATCCCGCCTGTGGCCGCCTTCATGATCGGCTATGAGAAGGGCGTTGATTACTACAACGAAGAAAACGGCACCGAAGTGGAAGTTCTCGGCTGGAGCAACGAAGCCAACGAAGGTTCCTTCATCGGCAACTTTGAATCTCTCGATGACGGCCGTTCGACGACTGAATCTCTCGTTCAGGAAGGCGCCGACATCGTCATGCCGGTTGCTGGTCCTGCGGGCTTGGGCGGCGCGGCGTACTGTGCTGAGACCAAATCCTGCATGGTCATCGGCGTCGATACCGACTGGACCGTCTCGGCTTCGGAATACTCCGATGTCATCCTGACCTCCGTGCTGAAGAACATGAACGTGGCTGTGTTCGACGCAATCAAGTCCGCTCAGGACGGCACCTTCAAGGGTGGCGTGTACGTCGGTACCATTGCCAACAACGGCGTGGGTCTTGCCGATGTGAAGGGCGCTTCGGACGAACTCAAAGCTGGTTTGGACGCTGTCAAACAAGGCATCATCGACGGCTCCATCACCACCAAGTAGTTTTTACCCGCTGAAAAAAAGCCGGGGGAGGACACTCCTCCGGCTTTTTCCATCGATTTCGCTGGATCCCAAAGGTGTTTTCTTTCACACAGCATGTTTCCATGCACCCGTCTTTACACGGGCTGGTGCAAAAAAGACCTTTTGGATCTAACGATTTCATGAATATGGAGGGCCTGGCATGACGAACGTTCTCGAATTGCAGGGTATTACCAAACGCTTCCCCGGGGTTCTGGCAAACGACAGGATCAGCATTGCGCTTCGGGAAGGCAAGATCCTTGCCCTGTTGGGGGAAAACGGCGCGGGCAAAAGCACTTTAATGAACATTCTTTATGGGTTGTATAAACCTGACGAAGGCAAGATCTTTGTGCGGGGAAAAGAAGTGGAGATCGAAGGACCAAACGATGCCATTGCGCAGGGCATCGGCATGGTACATCAGCATTTCATGCTCGTGCCGGTGATGACCGTGACCGAAAATGTGATGCTGGGCGTAGAACCGGTAAAGAACGGCGTCTTTCTGGACCGGGAAAAGGTCGCAAAACGAATCAAGGAAATTTCAGACCAGTACGGTCTCGAAGTGGACCCGCACGCTTACGTCAAAGACCTTCCAGTAGGCATTCAACAACGCGTCGAGATCATCAAGGTTCTTTACCGCTCAGCGGATATCCTGATCCTTGATGAGCCGACAGCGGTGTTGACGCCGCAGGAAGTTGAGGGGCTATTCAAGATCATCGACACGCTCATCAAATCGGGCAAATCCATTATTTTCATCACCCATAAATTGAAGGAAGTGTTGGCGGTCGCGGATGACATCACGGTTCTCCGTTTGGGGACTGTGGTCGGTTCGATCAAGCCGCAGGATGCCACCTCCGAAATTCTCGCGACCATGATGGTGGGGCGTGATGTGAACCTTGTCGTTGATAAAACGCCCGCCAAACCGGCAGGCGCAGTTCTCGAAGTGAACAACCTGTATGTGCGTGACGAACGCCAGCATCTGACGGTTCAGGGCGTTTCTTTCGATGTGCGAAAAGGGGAAGTGTTGGGTGTGGCAGGTGTGCAGGGCAACGGTCAGACGGAGCTTGTCTATGCCCTGACCGGGTTGCTCCCGCTCGAATCCGGCACGATCCGCCTGCTTGACGAAGCAATCCATCACACCACCCCGCGTAACATCCTCGAACGGGGCGTGGCGCATATTCCCGAGGACCGGCAGCGTCACGGCTTGATCCTGTCCTTCCCGATCCACGATAACTTGATGCTCTGCACCTATTACAAGCAGCCGTTTGCCAAAGGCATTTCGCTGCAACCCCAGCCGATTTTCAGCAACGCCGAAGAATTGGTGAAGCAGTACGATGTGCGCACGCCGAACATCTACGTCAATGCGGGGACTCTCTCGGGAGGCAACCAGCAAAAGGTGATCGTAGCGCGCGAGTTCTCACGTCCCATCGAGTTGTTGATCGCTTCGCAGCCGACCCGCGGTTTGGATGTCGGTTCCATCGAGTACATCCACAAACAGATCATCAAAAAACGCGACGAAGGCACAGGGGTGCTGCTGGTCTCCTCCGAATTGGATGAGATCCTGGCCCTTTCTGACCGCATCGCTGTGATGTACAAAGGTCAGATCATGGCGATCGTCGATGCGAAAACTGCCAGCAAGGAACAGCTCGGTCTCTTGATGGCAGGCATGCATCCTGCCGAATCGTCGAAGAATTAAGGAGTTGAATTTGTGAGCAAAACAACCGCTCCCGAAACAAAAGAAAAGAAAAGCAATGCCATCTGGTCGGAACTGCTTATCCCCGCCCTGGCTGTGCTATCGGGGTTGATCCTCGGTGCGATCGTCATCCTCGTCAGCGGCGAGAATCCGTTGTTAGCATATGGTGCGCTCTTCGAAGGCTCCTTTGGAAACCCGCTCGACCTATTCCAGGGGCTTCAAATCTATTTTGCCACTGGTGAAACGAAGGAATTGCTGCGGTCGATCTATCCCTTTACCGAAAGCCTTGTGACTGCCACACCGTATATTTTTGCCGGGTTGTCTGTTGCGCTGGGCTTCCGCTGTGGCTTGTTCAACATCGGCGCCGAGGGTCAGTTCTTCATCGGCGCATTATGTTCAGCGTTTGTCGGTTACAGCATTAAAGGATTGCCGATGATCGTCCACCTGCCGCTCGCCATCCTTGGCGGCGCGCTGGGTGGCGCGGTTTGGGGCATGATTCCCGGATATCTCAAGGCGCGTTTTGGGGCGCACGAAGTGGTCAACACCATCATGATGAACTGGATCGCTTTCCGTTTGAGCGACTGGCTGTTGAACGGACCGATGAAGTCTTCCGGTTTCCGTCCTGTAACCCCGAATGTGATGGAAACAGCCGAACTGCCGCGCTTCTTCCCGGACCCGTTGCGATTCAACTTCGGTTTTGTGCTTGCACTCCTTGCTGCCTGGTTCGTATATTGGTTCCTGTTCAAAACCACGCTTGGTTTCGAGATCCGTTCGGTGGGCTCAAACCCCGATGCCGCTAAATATGCAGGCATGAACATCGTCCGCAACTTTGTGCTTGTGATGGTGCTGGCGGGCGGGCTGGCTGGGCTGGCAGGCACGGCCCAGGTTCTCGGCGTGGACCACTGGGTGGGTCAGGGCTTCTCAGCTGGGTACGGGTTCGATGCGATTGCTATCTCCCTGTTGGGTAAGAACCATCCTGTTGGCGTCGTTCTGTCTGCTTTGCTATTTGGCATCCTGCGCTCCGGCGCGACCGATATGCAGTCCATGGCGAGGATTCCCATCGACATCATTTCCATCGTTCAAGGCATGGTGATCGTGTTCATCGCCGCTCCCGACATCATCCGCTGGCTGTACCGCATCCGTACCATCAAAAAAGAAGAGACCGTGTTGACGCGCGGTTGGGGCAGTTAACGAGGCTTCCATGACCAATTCAAATACTGACATCAACTTGGCAGCCGAAAGACGCCGCCGCATTTCCTTCGGAATTGCATTGATCGTTGTAGGGCTGGCGATCTACCTGTTGTTTGCTGTTAACACCCAGCCTGGAGCGATGACGACCTTCGGCTTGAACTTGCTCGGTTCGCAGGCAACTGTCGTGCCCGACCTCATCGTCCCGGCGCTGCCCGCCATTTATTTACTGGCGGCGCTTGCCGTCTTTACCGGCGCATTTCAGCTGGCTCGCGGTATCCGCTCGACCGGCTGGCTGGTCGGCATTCTTGCATTCACCTTCGTGACCGCCTTCCTGATGTGGGGTGCACAGGATAAATCCTTCAACCTGACAGGCATGTTGAGCAGTTCACTCGTGCGCGCCACGCCTATTGCATTGGCAGCATTGTGCGGTGTGATCAGCGAACGCTCGGCGGTCATTAACATCGGTATCGAGGGCATCATGCTGATGTCGGCGCAGATTGCAGTAGTGGCGGCGACAGTTTCAGGCAACCTGTATGTCGGTTTGATTGCAGCCATCCTGCTCGGCGGATTGGTGGCAGCCTTCCATGCCTTCCTTGTCATCCGCTTTAAAGTGGACCAGACGGTGAGCAGTGTCGCCATCAACATCTTTGGGGCAGGCGCAACCTCTTTTATCAGTTCGCGCTTCATGCAAGCCGCCGGGGATAAGATGAATAACTCCGGCACGTTTCCCATCATTGCCATCCCCGGGCTTTCGAAAATCCCCATCTTGGGACCAGTGTTATTCGAGAACAACCTGATTGTTTATCTTACGCTCCTGCTGGTGGTTGTCATGCATATCCTGCTGTACTACACCCCCTGGGGATTGCGCACCCGCGCAGTGGGTGAACACCCCAAAGCGGCAGATACGTTGGGCATAAACGTATATTTCATGCGTTACGTCAATGTCATCCTTGGCGGCATGATCGCGGGGATTGGCGGCGCATATTTCACCATTGGCTCGGTCGGGCGCTTCGACGAGATCATGACAGCGGGCAAGGGTTTCATCGGTCTCGCTGCGATGATCTTCGGCAACTGGAATCCCATCGGCGCATACACCTCATCCCTGATCTTCGGCTTCGCGGATTCATTGCAGGTTAAATTGCAGATCCTGCGCGTGCCGATCCCCTCCGAGTTCCTGCTCATGGCTCCTTACATTGTGACCATGATCATCCTGACCGGTGTGGTCGGGCGCGCCGTCCCCCCCGCTGCAGATGGTCAGCCATACGAAAAGTAAACGCGTCGTTCTGGTATTTTGGCTTGGTCCGCAAAAACAGGAGTTTTCCCAACTCCTGTTTTTTTATGTAGAACAAGTCTATAAACTTGTTCTATATGTTCTACTGGGAAACATGGTGGATTCTCCAAAAGCCATCCTGCGGTAAAATATTTTTCGTCAAGAGGAGATGAGATGAAAATGTTCACCCGCCTGTTTTATCTGTTTGCCGTGTGCGCGCTGGCGATCAGCGCATGCAACCTGCCGTCCGGGAATCCCGATGAAGGCGCCGAGGTCAGCGGGACGTTTGCCGCACAGACCGTGCAGGCGCTGCTAACAACGACGGTCACCTCCACATTTACATCCGCGCCCGGTGTCACACCTGTCACCAACACCCCCGCCCCAACGAACACCAACACGCCCGCCCCAACTGCCACACCAGTCTGCCCACAGGGACAATTCGTCACAGACGTGACCATCCCTGATGGAACGCTGATGAATCCCGGGCAGGGGTTCACCAAGAAATGGCGCATCCGCAACACCGGCACCTGCCAATGGAGCGGATACACCCTTGTGTTCGACTCCGGCGACTCGATGAATGGCCCTGCCTCCCAGCCGATCGGCGTCGTCAACCCAGGGCAGGAGATCGACCTCGAAGTCAACCTGACCGCCCCCGCTTCAGCCGGGACTTACCGCGGTTACTGGCGCATTGTCTCGAACAATAATGTGCTCGTCCCCATGTTGAACGGATATCAGGGCAGGGCATTTTATGTCGATATAAAAGTGCAGGCGCCGTCCCCGACCGCCACAGCGACCAACACTCTTCCGCCCCTGCCACCCGCCATCGCACAAGCCATCCTTGTGACCTTGAGCGGAGAGGACGGTCACGTCACTTCCGCCGGGACAACTAACCAGAACCCGAATGTTGGCGATAACACTGCGAATGAAGGTTTGCAGGCTTTCGTAAGTTTCGATATGTCTGTCATTCCCGCCGGTGCGACCATTACAAAGGTGGTTGTGGATTTCAGCAGTTATGACATGCTCGGCAATCCGTTCAGCCTTGCAGACGGGTGCTTGCGCGCGTATGCCCAGAATTTTGGAACACTGGATGCGGGCGACTATGTCGCGGCGGGCGACCCGACCGGAGCCTACATCCGCTGGTGCGGCGCGGGTGAATTGAGCACCCAGTTCGAAAGTGCGGACATGAAAACTCTCGTCCAGACCGCTGTTGGTTCTTCCAGGCTCCAACTGCGCCTGCAATTCAAGGCGCCTAACCCGAATGGGAACGGCATTGCCGATGCGGTGAGGTTCGGGAACGTACGCCTGATCGTCACCTATCAATAAAGCGCGGCTGCCCATCGCCGATAAAATATAATAATCCATTAATCCAACGATGCCCGCGAAAGCGGGCGTCGTCATTTAACAGTATAATTTTCCCGTAACATGAAAGGAAAAAAATGCTCAAAACCAAAATAATAAACCTGATCACCCTGGCATTCATCACCTCCCTGCTCATCACCGCCTGTGGAAGCGATGCCGAGACCCAGGCGATCATCCAAACCTCTGTGGCGCAGACCGTTGCCGCACAAGCTCCCACTGAAATCCTTGCCACTGAGACCCCGGCTGTAACAGAGATCCCCACAAAGACCCCCTTCGCACAAACACCGCTGCCATCCCCGATCCCATCTCCCACAACCTTTGTGCCTGCCGGTTCGAAAGCCGAATGTGCCAGCGCCAGCCTCGAAGATGAAACCGTGGTGGACGGCAAAATCTACAAACCAGGCGTGGAATTCGTCAAGACCTGGTACATCAAAAACACAAGCCCCTGCACCTGGGACACCACCTACAAGATCGTCTTCTGGTCCGGCGACATGCTCGGCGGCGGGTATGTCTATCAATTGCCGCGGGTGACCGGTCCCGGGCAGACTGTGCCGGTCGAACTTGTGCTCACTGCCCCGGAAACCCCCGGCACCTACCGTTCCGAATGGAAACTGCAAACACCCGATAATATCAACTTCGGTGTTGGCATTTACCAGGCGGCATTCTTTACAGAGATCAGTGTCTCCGCCGAGGAGAAGCCAGTATATACATTGACCTCGGTCTTGATGGAAATTGACCGCGAACCGGATTATGGATGCCAGCCCGCGAACATCGACTATTGGGCAATCGTCACCCTCACCACCAATGGACCCATCAAGATCAAATATCAAATCCGGCATTCCGATGGCGGACATGGCGCGGCACAGACCCTGGAGATAACGGAGGCATCCAAGATCGTCCTGAACGATCATCGCTGGCGGGTCGGGCGCGCCAACTCGCAGAACGACAACCGCTGGATGCAGTTTGTTCTGATCGACCCGTATTACCAGGAATATGAAAAAGTAGGTTTCGAGTTCTTCTGCCCGTAACCAAATTAAAACGAGGAGCCAGGCATGTCCCGGCTCCTTTTTATTGGGAACATTGTTCCCGCTCATTACGTCTTTACCGGTTGAAAGGACTTGGAAACCATGTCTCGCAAATTTTCACCCCCGATCGCCTTTTTTCTTTTATTGCTGACTGTCCAACTTGCCTGCAACCTTCCCTCGGATGCGTCCACTCCGGACCCATTCGCCACCCTGAACGGACTCTACACCTCCTCGGCTCAGACTCAGACCGCGGCTTCCACATCCACACCAGGCTTACCCCCGCCGACGGTGGTGACTCTGGCAGGCTCGCCCACAGCCACGAATCCGCCTGTGACGTTCTCCCCCGCTCCCGTGTCCCGGTGTGATGCGGCGGAGTTCCTCGCAGATGTCACCTATCCAGATGGCAGCATCATCCCACGCAACACCACCTTTGTCAAAATTTGGCGCATCCGCAATGTGGGTACCTGCACATGGAGCACATCCTACTCCATTGCCTTTGCCAGTGGAGACAGTATGGGCGCATCAGCATCCGTCTCCATGCCCGGTAGCGTTTCGCCCGGTCAATATATCGAAATTCCGGTAACTTTGAAATCCCCCGGTAACGACGGCAACTATCGCGGCTATTGGAAACTGCGCAATGCGTCGGGCGGTTTGTTCGGTATCGGCGGCGCGGCCGATGCCGCCTTTTGGGTGGACATCCGTGTGACGGGACCCTCCTTTGTCGCATACAACTTTGCCGATAAATACTGCGATGCCAATTGGACAAGCGGCGCGGGCAACCTGCCCTGCCCCGGCACGAACGGTGATGCGAACGGTTACATCATCCGCTTGAATGCCCCTGTGATGGAAAACGGTGTGACCGAAGATGAACCCGGTTTGTTGATGGTCCCGCAAAACGTCAACAACGGTTATATCAGCGCTCAATTCCCGTCAATCACTGTGCAGGCGGGTGACCGCTTCCGCACCATCGTCAATTGCCAACGCGACGCTTCGAATTGCAACGTTATTTTCCGTCTCGATTATTTGAACAATGGTGTCATCAAGACCTATGCCAGTTGGGCGGAGGTTTATGAAGGCAAGTATTACCCGGTGGACCTTGATTTAAGTTCTCTCAAGGGCGAGACCTTGAAATTCCTGCTTGTGGTCAGCGCGAACGGCGGCAATAACCAGGATTATGCCATCTGGCTCAACCCGCATATCGTCCGCCAGGGCAACCCACCCACGGCGACCAATACTCCCATCCCAAGCGCAACATTTACACCGTCTGCAACTTTTACGCCTACCGCAACCTTCACCCCGACATTAACATTCACGCCCTCTTTCACGCCAACGCCAACTTTTACCGAAACGCCGTCTCCCACACCAACGCCGTGAGTAGACTACTTTCATAGACAAAACCCGCCGTGGAAAGAATTCCGGGGCGGGTTTTGTTTGCCGATGGTTTGCGGTTTACTCACTGCGCGGCATATCATCCGCAAAGGGGTTCACGCCGCCTGAGAATGCAAGATAAATCTATTCCTCCCTCCAATAATCCCCGCCGCCGCCCTCGCGCTTCATCAATTTGAACCCGACGAGTTCACGCCGCAAGGTGGCAGTATCGGCGTGATAACCTCCTAGGATCTCATTGACCTGTTTCTCACTGTAACGCCTGCCAACCTTGAAGGCTTTGACCACATAACGCAAAACCGCCTCCAGTTTCTTTTGTTGAGCCGGGATGGTCTTCAGACTGCCGTCCTTGCGCGCGTATGACTCGATGACCTTGCGGTCGTATGCGTCGGTATCCACATCTGCGACGGATGCCGTCATTTTCTCCTGTGAGAACAGGCTACGCGATTTTTCTTCGAGCGCCTTCCGGTCGAGCTGGTAGACGTTGTAATAGCTCTCTGTCCGGGCGTGGACCAGACCAGCTTTCGCGAGTTTGGAAAGATGATGCGAGACGGTGGATGCTTTCAGACCTAACAGCGCAGCGAGTTCCTCCACGCTGTAGGGTTTCTGCGCAAGCAAGCCGACGATCTTGAGCCGGTTCGCATCCGAGAGCACTTTGAAGAAGGCGACAAGTTCTTCGCTCATTTTCCTTCACCACAAAGGGGCGCCAAGGTTTTGTTTTTCATACCTTCACTCGCCAATATTTCGAACCGTCGCTTTCGCGCGCAAGCATGCCCGCATCCACCAGGTCGCGGCGCAGACCGGCTGTATCTTCGTTGAAGCGCCGGATGATGGTATTGATTTCCTTCTCGGTATAGTTGCGGTCGAACTCAAAGAACTGGATGAGATAATCGAGAATCGGTTTCAGCTTAGCAGGCTGCAATGGGACTTGTTTGATGCTTCCATCGGCATTGAGATGCGCTTTCAGAATCTTCCTGGATTTTTCATCCAGCGCCTCGTCCGGGGCGAAGGCGGGGCGCAAGTCTGACAGTTTTTCCTTCGCCATCACCGCGAGTCTGTCGTCGTTCAGCGAATAGACGCCGTCTTTCTGGCTGACCGCGCCAACAAATTCCAGCATCCCCAGATGGGTCAGCGAATCCTTGGGGGAGAGATTGAAGCGCAGGGCAACATCCTCACGAGTCGCTGCGCCTTGGGAAAGCATCCCAATGATTTGCAGCCGGACCGGGTCCGACATGGCTTTGACAAAATCGAGCATTTCGTTCATGGTTCACATCCGTAAATTTATTTCGATGAATATCAATTTAGATTTTAGGAGCGAATCCGGGTTTTGTCAAGGCAAAACGGACTGCAACGACTCCTGTCGTTGCAGTCCGTTTTATACATCACGCTGCAAACGTAACCTGCGCGCTTAATTCAAAACTTCGATGTTCGGTTCGAGCGGGATACGGTTGATAAGGTCCATGAAATCTGCCGGGGTGGCTTCTGACTGGGGTTTATTCATCAGGGCAAGCAGGGTCGCTTCCATGACGTTAGTTCCGAAAGACCTCCCCTCCAGCCGCGGCGTGACGGTGACCAGGATGTGCAGGTTTCGCTCACGAAGTTCCTCTACATTCTTGGCAGTGGTGGTGTTGGTGACGACAATCTTGCCGGTCAGGTCGTCCGGCATGTATTGGCGGATGAACAAAAAATCACCAGCGAGCACCTGCGCGTGTTTGTAGTATTTTTGCCATTTGGGTTGGGGCGGTTTGTCCTGTTCGGAGCCCAGTGGGTACAGCCATGAGAAAGGCATCTGCACGATGGCAGGCAATAGGATCGTTGCTAGGATGCGTGCTTGACCCAGAGTGCGGATCGGGATTGGCAATCCCAAGGCGAACATGAAATCGCCGAAGATCACGTCCAGCCCCGCTTCCACCATGGCTTTGCCCATGCTGTAACGGTCCACCACACTGGTGTGCAGGGCGGGTAACCCCCGCAGGGTGCGACCCTCTTTTTCGTTTAGATATTTCTCGAGTGCATCGAAGGCGCGTTTTTCGAGGATTCCCTTTACGCCGTTGCCGTCGCCAAATTTGCTGATCTTGACGGCATCACGGAAGCGTTTGACATCACGGAAGTAATAACGTTTATCTTCGACCTGGAAGAAGAACTCGACTCCGCCCGCGCCAAAGGCGTCCACTTTGCCATCCAGTTCCTTGTACAGTTCGACGGCTTTATCGAAATCCCCGTCGGTGCCCCTGCGTGAGATTTCACACTCCTCCCCGAGAAATGTATGCCGCGTACTGTGGTCGCGCGCCGACGAGCCTACGCTAATGGAAATGATCTTTTTCAACATCCGCCTCCATTTTATTGAGATGGCATATTGTACGACCATCCGCTTCCGGGCGGCAGGGGCGTGAAGCGCCGAATCGGGTACAGGCGCGGAAAGAAGCGGACGCATCCCGGCGGGGTTATATCCTTTGTAGGTATAATCAATCCATCAATACAGCACAGAGGAGGTGCAAGTGGATTACACGAAGCACGCATTCTTCGAGGGGAAGAACGTTCTTTTGAGTGAGGCAAAGATCAGCATTGCCACACACGGATTTTTATATGGAACCGCCGTATTCGGCGGGATGCGCGCATATTGGAACGAAGAGAAACAACGTCTCTTCGTTTTTCGTCCCTACGATCATTTCCATCGGTTATTGAATTCCGGCAAGATGATGGCGATGACGATTCCATACGACGAGGAAAGCCTGATCCAATTAACGATTGAGCTATTGCGGCTCGACAATTGGAAGCAGGACCTGTACCTGCGCCCGACCATTTACAAAGCCGATGCCGGGATCGGCGTGCGCCTGCACGATCTGAAGGATGAATTCTGCATGTTCGTAATGGCGTACGAGCCGTACGTAAAAAACGATACGAACGCGCATGTGACCGTCTCTTCATGGAGACGAATCGACGACAATGTCATTCCTGCGCGCGGAAAGATCGCGGGCGCGTACGCAAATTCAGCTTTGGCAAAAACGGATGCAAACCTTGCCGGTTTCGATGAGGCGATCGTCCTCGATTCGCATGGGCATGTTTCCGAAGGTTCGGCGATGAATATCTTTATCGTGCGTGACGGTGTCTTGATCACGCCGCCCATCACGGATAATATCCTCGAAGGCATAACGCGCCGCTCCATCATGGAGCTTGCCAAAAATGAACTGGGATTGGAAGTGGTCGAACGTTCCATCGACCGTACCGAGGTGTTCATCGCGGATGAGATGTTCATGACCGGCACCGCCGCGCAGGTGGTGGCTGTGACGAAAGTAGATCATCGCCCGGTGGGGATCGGCTCAATGGGTCCCGTGACAACGAAGTTGAGAATGACGTTCGATGACGTTGTGAAAGCTAAGAATCCAAAGTATTCGAGTTGGAACGTCGAGGTTTAGCTGGAATTCCAATACTCCTCTAACGCCGTGTTGACATTTCGTCGACACGGCGTTTGTTATAATGCCCGCATTGGTAGTGGCGAATTAAGTCGTCACTACAGGAGTTACTACCATGATGCGATTTGACCGTTTTACAGAGAGAGCGCAGGAAGCCGCCCAACGTGCTGCGGAGATCATCCAGCGCTATGGTCACAACCAGATCGATACCGAACACATCCTGCTGGCGTTGATCGAACAGCCCGGTGGGGTGATCCCACAAATTCTTGAAAAACTGAACGTCAATGCCCAGGCGTTGACTGAGCGTCTCGACGCGACCCTGCGTGCCAGCCCAAAGGCAAATATCTTCGGCGGTGGAGCCGGGCAGATCTTCATCACCCCGCGCGTCAAGCGGATCATCGACCTTGCTAATGAAGAAGCAAACCGCCTGAAGGACGAATACATTTCCACGGAACATATCTTTTTGGCGATCCTCACCGAACGTAATACGCCTGCAGCCCGAATATTGGAATCCGCCGGGTTGACACGCGACCGCGTCTACGATGCGATTCAGGATCTGCGCGGTGGTCAGCGCGTGACCGATCCGCAGGCGGAAACGAAATACCGCACCCTCGAAAAGTACTCGCGCGATTTAACCCAACTCGCCCGTGAAGGCAAACTCGACCCGGTCATCGGGCGCGATAATGAGATCATGCGCCTGATCCAGATCTTGTCCCGCCGCACTAAGAACAATCCGGTTCTCATCGGTGAAGCTGGCGTCGGTAAAACCGCCATTGCAGAGGGACTTGCGCAAAAGATCGCCAGCAACGATGTGCCAGAGATTCTCTCAGGCAAACGAGTTGTAGCGCTCGACTTGGGCGCAATGATCGCCGGGTCAAGGTTCAGAGGCGAGTTCGAGGAAAGACTCAAAGCCGTGATGGAAGAAGTCCAGCGCGCAAAAGGCGATGTCATCCTGATGATCGACGAGCTGCATACTGTCGTCGGTGCAGGCGCGGCACAAGGCGCGATGGATGCGAGCAACATGCTCAAGCCTGCCCTGGCGAGAGGCGAACTCCAATGTATTGGAGCGACGACGCTGGATGAATTCCACAAACATATCGAAAAAGACGCAGCACTCGAACGCCGCTTTGCTCCCATCTATGTGGAAGAGCCGAGCGTGGACGACACCATCAAGATGCTGCATGGCTTGCGTGACCGCTATGAGGCGCATCACAAAGTGCGTTTTTCAGACGAAGCCCTGTCCGCCGCTGCCCATCTGGCAGACCGCTATGTCACAGACCGTCACCTGCCGGATAAAGCCATCGACCTAATGGATGAAGCCGCCGCAAAATTGCGCGTCGCGCTTTATTCCATGCCGCCAGATTTGAAAGCTACAAAGACCGAGATCGACAAATTAAAAGCCGAAGAGGAACAGGCGCATAACGTCCGCGATTACGAACGCGCGGCGCAGAAGAAAGCCGAGCACCTGCGCCTCGAACAGGAATATCAAAGCAAACGCGATCAATGGGAGTCCGAGCATCATCTCGATGAGGTTGTAGATGTGAACGACATCGCCGCAGTCGTGCATCAGTGGACGGGCATTCCCGTCACACAAATGCTTGAGACTGAATCGGAAAAGCTCCTGCACATGGAAGCGCGTTTGCATGAACGCATCATCGGACAGGAAGAAGCCATCCATGCCATTTCGGATGCCATCCGTCGTGCGCGTTCGGGGTTGAAAGACCCCAATCGCCCGATCGGTTCGTTTATCTTCATTGGTCCCTCTGGTGTCGGTAAAACGGAACTTGCCAAAGCGCTTGCCTGGTTCATGTTCGATGATGAAGATGCGATGGTCCGCATCGACATGTCTGAGTATCGCGAACAGCACACGGTCAGCCGCCTCTTTGGCGCGCCTCCCGGCTATGTCGGCTACGAAGAAGGCGGTCAACTGACCGAAGCCGTCCGGCGCAGACCCTATCGGGTTTTGCTCTTCGATGAGATCGAAAAGGCTCACCCCGAAGTGTGGAATGCCTTGCTCCAAATTTTGGATGACGGCCGCATGACCGACGGCCAGGGCAACGTGGTCGACTTCCGCAACACGGTTCTCATCATGACCTCGAACCTGGGTACGGAGTATGTGAGAAAGGGCGGCACATTGGGCTTTTTATCTGGTAAAGCCGAACCCTCTGACCGCGAAGCGCACGACAAGATCGACAAGGCGCTTAAAGCCGCCTTCCGTCCCGAGTTCCTAAACCGTATCGATGAGATCATCATGTTCTCACCGCTCTCGCTTGAACAAATGGAACAGATCGTCATCCTGCAAATGAAGGAAGTGCAGGACCGGCTCAACGACCACAACATTGCTGTGCAGTTGACCGATGCCGCACGGGCATGGCTTGCCAAGGAAGGCTACGACCCGGCGTTTGGGGCGCGTCCGCTGCGCAGGGCGATTCAGAAGTATGTTGAGAGTCCGCTCTCGATAGAATTGCTCGGCGGCAAATTCAAAGACGGCGCCGAAGTGACCGTGGATGTGGACACGGAAGAGAACAAGATCGTCTTCAGCAGTTCGGCTCCTGCAAAGAAAAGAAAATCCCAGCAGGAAGTGGATGCATAGGCAAGATACCCCGGTGAAAGCCGGGGTATTGTTTTATTCCAACCAATGTCCTAACCTCTTTTTCAGCCAAGCACGGTATCATCGGGCATTCTTATCGATAAGGAAAAAGACATGGACTCAACTGAAAACAATTCGACTGGAACGACCGGCATCATCGTGGGGGCGGTGCTTTTGTTTGGATGTTTCTGCCTACTGCTGCTGGGAATTGGCGGGTATGCCTTTTACACGTTCAGTCAGGCTGTTCCCTCACAGGATTCGCCCACCTTTGCCAATCCGCTGGACCCGGCGCCGGTTACGCCTGATGAGGAAGCGGAGATCGTTCGCCCTCCGGTGGATTCCATCACCGGTGAGACGACCGAGACTCTAGAGAAGAGTATCGTCCCGATCAATGATCCGCGCGAGCTTGCGTGCCGCCTCGCCGGAAAATGCAACGTTCCCGAAGTCACCGCGGCAAGCGCCGCTCCACGTTCGGTGGGAGAGAAACAGAATTTCTGGGTGCATGATCTCGATACAAATGAAAATAATGAGATTAACGCAACCTTGCTTTACATCACGCCACATGTCTATTTCTGGGCACAGGACGGTCTGGATATCGACGAAGGCGAGATGAAGGCCCTGGTGGATACTTTCGAGAATCAAATGTACACAACCAACCGCGAATTCTTCGGCAGTGAATGGTCGCCGGGGATCGATGGAGATGAGCACATCTACATCCTTTACTCGCGCGGGCTTGGGTTCTCAGTTGCCGGATATTTTTCTTCATCCGATTCGACGCATCCCCTGATCCAGGAATTCTCGAACGCTCATGAGATGTTCCTATTCAACGCCGACAACACACCGCTTGGCGGCGATTATGCGTACTCGGTTCTGGCGCACGAATTCCAGCATATGATCCATTGGAACAACGACTTGAACGAGACCTCCTGGCTCAATGAAGGGTCGTCTGAATTAGCGGTTCTCCTCAATGGGTACAGTACCGGTGGTTTCGACACGCTTTACATCTCCGACCCCGACCTGCAATTGAACGACTGGCCCAATGACCAGAATGCCACCTCGCCGCATTATGGTGCGGGCTTTCTGTTCATGGCATATTTCCTTGACCGCTTTGGGGAAGAAGCAACCCAACTATTGGTGAAAGACCCCGCCAACGGATTGGATAGTGTGGATGATGTCCTTGAAGAGATCGGTGCGACTGACCCGTTGACCGGTCAGCCTGTGAATGCCGACGATTTCTTCCAGGATTGGGTATTGACCAACTTCCTGCTTGACCCTTCCATTGGCGATGGACGTTATATTTATAACAACTATTCAAGTGCACCGCGTGCTTCGGCAACGGAGACCTTCTATACCTGCCCGCAGGAACCTGCCATTCGCACTGTGCACCAATACGGTGTGGACTATATCGCCGTCGAATGCGCGGGGGATTACACAATCAGCTTCACCGGTTCCACCGTGACCGGGTTGCTGCCCGCTGATCCCTATTCCGGGGACTACGCATTTTGGTCGAACAAGGGCGACGAATCGGACATGACGTTGACACGCGAGTTCGATCTCACGAATGCCAGCGGACCCATCGAGCTTTCCTTCCGTACCTGGTACGATATCGAAACCGATTGGGATTATGTGTACGTGGAAGTATCGGAGAACGGCGAAACCTGGGAAATTCTGCCCACGCCCTCCGGCACCGGCACAGACCCGAGCGGAAATTCCTATGGCTGGGGCTATACCGGCGTGACCGGCGATTGGATCGAGGAAACAGTCGATCTTTCGGATTATGCAGGGAAAAAGATCTCCATCCGCTTCGAATATGTCACCGATGCCGCGGTCAATGGGGAAGGCTTCATGGTGGACGATGTCCGGGTCGACGCGGCAGGCTACAGTTCCGACTTTGAAGCGGACGAAGGCGGCTGGACGGCTGAGGGATTTGTACGAGTCCAAAACGTCCTGCCCCAAACATTCAAGTTGGCACTCATCCAATCCGGCGATTCGAGCGTGACGATGATCCCCGTCAACCCCGACCAAACGGCAGAGATTCCCATCTCGTTGAATTCTGGTGAAACGGCATACTTGGTTGTCTCGGGCACAACGCGCTTTACGCGCGAATTGGCATCGTATCAGATCGAGATACGGTAAGGCAAATTTAAGTTTTCCGTACAACCGCATAGTCTTTCAAAATTGCAATCCTCCGCCAATTCTTCCTGTCTTATAATCGTTCCTTATGACCACGAAGACGGGAAGCACCACAGGCAAGCGCAAGACCATTGCCGTGCTGGGCGCACACTTGAGCCGCGCATGGGGCAACGAGTTTATGGCGGGGGTGCTGGATGCCGCGCGGGCGGAAGATGTCGATGTGGCTTGTTTCGTGGGCGGGATCCTTTCCACGGTTAACGGGGGAGGTTCTCATGGCGTATACGACCTGGTCAAACACGGCCAATTCGACGGTGTTTTGTTATCGGCAGACCTTGCTCACGGTATATCCGAACGCGAGGTCGCCGATTTTTGTGAGTCTCTTGCTCCTCTTCCCATTGCATCCTTTGCCATTCCAATAAACGGCTTATCTTCTGTGATCGCAGATAACGCCGGGGGGATGCGCGCGCTCGTCCGCCACCTGGTCGAGACACATCACTATGAACGGTTCGCTTTTGTGCGCGGACCGGCTGGTCAGGTTGAGGCAGAGGCGCGGTATGAGGCGTTCCTGGCGGAGTTGAAGGAACATAAGATCCGCTTCGATAAAAGCCTGGTTGTAGATGGAGATTATTCAGCCGAAAGCGGGCGCGCGGCTGTGCGGACGTTGCTGGATGAACGGGGTCTCTCTGTGCGTGTCATCGTTGCTGCTAACGACAGGATGGCGTTTGGCGTTCTGGAGGCGTTACAGGAACGCGGCATTCGCGTACCGGACCAGATCGCCGTGACCGGTTTCGACGATGTCAGCGAGTCGCAATCGATGGGTGTGCCGTTGACGACGGTCAGGCAGTCCTTTTACGAAACGGGAACGAGGACTTTCCAATCCCTGATCGCGCGGATCGATGGCGCTGAAGCAGGCGAATCTGAAATAATCCCCGCAGACTTGGTGGTGCGCTGGTCCTGCGGTTGTCTACCCGAGAGCATTCAGCGCGCCGCCGTCCTTCCGCGCGAAGTGGCGCAAACTGGAAGGCTGGAGAACAAACGCGCAGCGGCGATCAAAGCTTTGCTGGGTGCCGCCGGTGTAAAGGAACAGGACCCTGCGCGGCAGGAATATGTTGAATCAATTGGCAGCGCCTGGGATACATTCCTTGCCGCGTTGCGCGACACACACAAGAGCGAAGAGTTCCTGAAAGCAGCGCAAGGCATGGTGGGCATCCTAGAAAAGCACGGCTACGATTTCAATACCTGGCAGAATGTTCTTTCCACCTTCCGGCGGTACGCGCTTGGCGGCATTTCCAGCAACACCACCATGTTGTATGCCGAGAATCTTTTTCAGCAGGCTCGTATGCTGACAGGCGAACTTTCCCAGCGCGCGCAGGCATATCGCAGGCTGCAACTTGTCAAGCAGGAGGAACTGCTTAATAATTTCAGTTTCTCCATGGCATCGGCTGTGACTTTCGATGTCATCGGCGAAGCGGTTGCGATGCATTTCCCCAGCCTCGGGTTCAAGCGCTGGTACGTGATGTATTACGATGAAGGCGACGCGGCGGGTATGGTTTCACAACCGCTCCCAAAACATTACCGCCTGCTGATGCAGTATGATGAAAACGGTTTTGCCATGCCGGGTGGACACTCGAAATTCGCAACGGGACAACTTACCCCGCGCATACGGACACTCCAGGATATTCGGCGCGATGCCGTGGTCATGCCGCTCTCCCTGGCAGGCAACCGCTTCGGGTTCATGTGGGCCGAGATGGGGCCCGACGACTGGGATGTGTATGTTCGTGTGCGCAACCTGCTTTCGAGCGCGCTTTTGCGGGTGAAACTTGTGACCCAGCGTGAGACAGCGCAGCGTGAAGTGGAACGCCTTTTGGGCGAGGCGCGCGAACGGGCGGAGGAACTCAGCCGTGCGCGCGATGTGGCAGAAAGAACCGCCAGCGAAAACGCTCTTTTGTATTCATCCGAACAGGACCGGCGCCGCGGAGCCGAAGCGTTGGCGCGATCCCTGCGGCAGTTATCCTCGTTGAAAACTGTCGAGCAGCTTCCAGATCAGATTCTCGAACAACTGAGCCAGGCCCTTCCGTTTGACCGCGGTGTTTTTTACATGGAGGATGTCAACGGTGTGCCGCATATCGAGGCGCATCGCGGCATGCCCGCCGGGGCGGATATGTCGGCTTTCCGCCTGGGTTTCAAGGGCAGCAGCCTATATACCGTTGTAGCCCGCAAGGGAGAAACCCTGTTCATTGATGACATTTCCAGTATGGAGAACTGGACCCAACCCGATTGGCTTCCACGCGACAAAGCGTGGATGGCTGTGCCACTCTATTCGAAGGATAACGTAGTGGGGACCCTGCTGGTATGCCGCGCTCAAGGATCCTTCACGCAGGATGATGGGCTCCTGGCTGCCACGTTTGCCCAGCAGGCAACCATCGCGCTTGAAAACGCACGGCTCTATCATGAAGTGACCGGTATCAACCAGGTGATGGAACGCATGGTATCCGAACGGGTGGAGGAATTGAATAAAGCCTACCAGAAACTGGAGCAGCACGACAAGAACAAATCCGCGTTCATCCAGGTTGCCGCGCACGAACTTCGCACTCCATTGACGGTGGTAAAAGGCTTCATCGGCATGTTGCTCAACGACCCGACGATCCAGGCGAACCCCGCTTTGCTCGAAGCGATCCAGGGTGTTCAGCGCGGAACGAACCGCTTGCATCAGATCGTCAACAGCATGTTGGACATGGTGCGTCTCGAGAGTCAGACCCTCACACCGCATTTTGAACCGGCCGGGCTGGGGTTGATCCTGAAGATCATCATAAAAGACTATGTGAACGACCTCGAGACTCGCAACCTGAACCTGACTCTGGACGATTCTATTAGAACGATTCCCCTGCTGTGGGCGGATTCTGAATTATTAAAGAAAGCACTCGACCAGTTGATCGTCAATGCGGTCAAGTTCACGCCCGATGGCGGCTCGATCCATATCTCTGCCCGGGTGGTGGATGACCCGAAGCGGGGGGGCATGGCAGAGATCGCCATCAAAGACACTGGTATCGGCATCGACCCTGAACACCACAAGGTTATTTTCGACAAGTTGTATCAAATGGGGGAAGTGAAACTGCATTCATCGGGGCGTACCAACTTCAAGGGTGGCGGCGCGGGATTGGGGCTTGCCATCGCCGCGGGCATTGTCCGCGCCTTGCAGGGAAAGATATGGGTCGAAAGCCCAGGCCGCGACGAGGAAAAATTCCCCGGCAGTACGTTCTTTGTCCTCATACCGCTGATGAAGGAATAAATGTGACCGCGCAGATTGCGCGTGAGATTGACTCTAGACGGCAAACCGCCACACATGAACCGTGGGACTTACCTACTTTACCTGTTCCCTAAAGTCATGGATGCCGTCGCGCACAGACCACTTCGCCCCGCACGAGGCGCAGGCGAGATGATCTTCCTTCAGCAATAGATTTCCGTGACCGCAGTCGGGACATTTGAAGAGGTCGATGATACTGGCAGGGGCGGCGGAATCGGCGCTGCCCGGTAGTGCCGCCTTTACAAACACGCTTGGTGTAAATTGAACAAGCGCTCCGGTCGGCTGAAAGATACCGTCTACAGCAGCAAGAAGTTTCGCAGAGATGATTCTTTTCAATAGCCCAAGGCGGAAGTGAGAAACAGTCAGCATCTTTTCGATGGAGAAACCCAATCCCCCCAGCCATTGGCGGATCGCTTTCGGATGAAAATCGAAGTTCAACTTGACGAATTCAACCGGCTCCAGCGTGAACGGACTCCACGACTGTTTTCCGAACCAATAGCGGAGAATCGCCTTGAGGTTGAGTTTATTCGCAAATTCGAGGATGAAAATCGCGCCGGGCTGCAGCGTGGACTTAATCTGTGCCAGAGCCTTGGGTGCATCCGCCATGTGGTGCAGCACGCGGATCATGGTGGCGGCATCGAATAACCCATTCTTGAAGGGCAGGCGGTATACATCCGCCGCGACATAAATGTATTTGTCAGACCGCCCGAGCCTTTCCTGGGCTTGCGCAAGTTGTGTCGTCGAATAATCCAATACAACAATACGCTCGAAACCTGCATAACGCGGCGTGTTGCGTCCTGCGCCCGCGCCGAGTTCGAGCATCAGCTTTCCGCTCTTTGGCAGCATTCGCTTCAAAGCAATGGCTTCGGCAAGGTCTTCATAGGCGCGCCCGCCCTGCTCCCAAAAGGATTGCTGGTAGTCTGAACCTTCGTAATTACAAACGGGGGGAGTGTTAGTCATTTAGTCTTGTAGTTGTTTAGCCTTTTAGTCGAATAGTCGGATAGATAGACACTGTGACTATCCGACTAACAAACTAACAGCCTATGCAACTATCTTCCAATCGCCCGATAGGTGAAGCCCATTTCCTTCATCCGCCCGGGTTCATAGATGTTACGTCCGTCGTAGATGATCGGGGATTTGAGCAGGCTTTTTACCTTGTCGAGGTCAAGCTGTTTGAACTCGTTCCATTCGGTGATCACCATCAGCGCATCGCAGGCATTTGCCATTGCATACGGCTCTTCGAACATTTCCACCGCCGGGAGGATGGGGCGTGCCACTTCCATCGCGACCGGATCGTAAGCATGGACTTTCGCCCCTGCCTCGATCAATTCCTCCGAAATATCGATGGACGGCGCGTCGCGCATATCGTCGGTGTTCGGTTTGAACGCCAGTCCGAGCATACCGATGGTTTTGCCTTTGAGGCTGCCGCCCAGCATCTGCTCCACAACTTTTACCGCTTCCTTGCGGCGGTCGTAGTTGACATCCATGACACTGTTGAGGATCTTCGGTTCAAGTCCTTTCTCCTTTGCCATGAAAGCGAGCGCCTCCACATCCTTGGGGAAGCACGAACCGCCCCAGCCGAGGCCGGCATCCAAAAAGTGACGTCCAATGCGGGCGTCGTAACCCATGCCTGCCGCCACTTCCTTCACATCCGCGCCGACACGCTCACACAAGTCCGCAAGTTCGTTGATAAAGGATATCTTTGTGGCGAGGAAGGCATTGCTCGCGTATTTGATCATTTCCGCGGTGCGCAGGTCAGTGATGACGATGGGCGCGCGCAAGGGTAGGTGCAGTTGGGCGACCTTGTTGGCGGCATCGCGATCCAAAGAACCGATCACGGTGCGGTGAGGACTCATAAAATCGCCAATGGCGGAGCCTTCGCGTAAAAATTCGGGGCACGAAACGACCGCGAAATCGATCGGCTTGGGCTGGGCACCCTTCACAATATCGGCAACCCAGTCCCCGGTCCCGATCGGAACCGTAGACTTATTTATCAGGATCAACGGCGCGGTCATATTCTTCGCAATCGAAGTCGCCGCTGCTGCCACATATTGCAAATCCGCAGAACCATCCGACCCGGAAGGAGTTCCCACCGCGATGAAGGCATATTCTGCGCCCTTCAACGCCTCGGCATAGGATGTAGTGAAGGTAATGCGTCCAGCTTTGACATTGCGTTTGACAAGTTCATCCAGCCCCGGTTCGTAGATGGGCATGATGCCCTTCTTGAGATTTGCAACGCGTTCCTCGTTCACATCCAGCGCAGTCACGCGGTTTCCCAGGTCGGCAAAACAGGCAGCGGTCACCAGACCGACGTATCCCACGCCGACGACACAAATTTGTTTCATATGTTTACCTCTTGATTGAAAATTTTGGCTTGCCCCGAAACGAACGTGAAGCATGCCATTGGTTTGAAAGATTACCCGGTAATCGCCTTTCCCTTTTGCATCCAGTCGTTTACGGTTTCGAGCAGATCCAGCAGGTCCATCGGTTTGGTAATGTATTCATCGCAGCCCGCATCGAAGGCGCGTTTGCGGTCGCCGGGCAGGGCATGGGCGGTGAGCGCGATCAACGGAATGGCGGAAGTTTGCAGGTTGCCTTTTATCAGGCGGGTGGCAGTCCAGCCGTCCATCTCCGGCATCGAAAGGTCCATAATGATCAGGTCAGGATGCTGTTTGGCAGCGGCGTTCACTCCATCCCGTCCGTTCATGGCAAGGAAGGTCTCGAAACCATTCTTCTCGAGAATGAACTTTACCAGTTCATACGTATCCATATTGTCTTCGACGATCAATATGCGTCCTGCACTCATGGCTTAAATATACTACAAAGTGGATGGCATTTTCCCGGAATTTTTAGATGGCTGAGTATAATCATCTCATGCGCCTGCTCTTTGTCACAGATGCCCGTTCGCCCATTTCCCGCAATTGGATGCGCTACTTTGCCCGGCGCGGAGATGAGGTTTTCATCGCCTCCACCTTCGAAACAGATGAGATGGATTTTCCGGTCGAGCGGATGGAACTCACCCCCGTGGCCTTTAGTGCCGTCAAAAAGCGAACCTCAGCCCCATCCAGCGCCTCCTCGCGGACCCTGAGCCTGCGCACCAAAATCCGACAATGGCTCGGACCTGCGACCATTCCCGCTTCCGCGCGCAAATTACGTCAATTTATCGAGGAAGTCAATCCTGATCTTGTCCATGCCATGCGCATCCCATATGAAGGGATGTTAACCGCCTCTGCTTTGCCAACCCTTGTTACCCGTCCCGCATTTCTAGTTTCTGTTTGGGGCAATGATTTCACGCTGCACGCCCCGTCCACACCATTGATGAAGTATTACACCCGTAACGTGATGCGATCAGTAAATGGCCTTCATGCCGATGCGGAACGCGATGTGAGATTGGCACATCAATGGGGCTTGGGCGAGGATAAGCCCACATTGGTCGCGCCCGGTAACGGCGGAGTCCGAAGCGATGTGTTCTATCCACCCAGGGAACTGACAAAGAGTCCCGTCATCATCAACCCACGCGGAGTCCGCCCGTATGTGCGCAATGATTCATTTTTTAGGGCGATTCCCCTTGTGTTAGCAAAAAGGCCCGATGCAAAATTTTTATGCACAGGCATGCAGAACGAACCGCAGGCGCTGGGTTGGGTAAAAGAATTGGGAATAGAAAATTCAGTGGATTTATTGCCTGCTTTCCCTCATACAGCAATGGGCGATCTATTTCGTGGGGCGCAGATCGTGGTTTCCCCCAGTATCCATGATGGTACGCCCAACACCCTGCTGGAGGCCATGGCTTGCGGTTGTTTCCCCGTGGCTGGCAATCTTGAGTCCATCCGCGAGTGGCTCACGCACGGGCAGAACGGTTTATTGTTCAACTCCACCGATCCGCAGTCGATCGCCGATGCGATCCTTTTAGGGCTGGAAAGAGAAGACCTGCGAACCGAAGCTGCAGGTCTCAATGCCAACATCATCTCCGCACGCGCGGAGTTTGGGGCGTGTATGAAAAAGGTGGAGGAATTTTACGAGTTGGTCACCCGGTAAATTAGCAGCGCCAATTTACCAGTTCCCAATTTACAAATTCATCAACCTAAAACTCTTCCCTCGGTGCTCTGAGCGATTCCAAACGGCCGCGCAATTCGATTCGGCGCGCGTCCGCCGAGTGGCGGATATCGTTGAGGAAGTTCTGTCCACGGTCGCGGATCTGTCCGCGCAGGGTTTCGCCGGATTCGGGGGCAAGCAGCAACGCCAGCACCGAGCCTACCAGCGCGCCGGTGAAGATGCCGATCAAAAAGCCGAACATTCTACGCATGGAGTGTCTCCTTGAAGCAATTCATTGTGATGCCCAAATTATACATCTGAAATCGCGTCCACGGCGGCGGGCGGGTGGTCACCCCGCTCGCCGTCGAAATGCAAGCGTGCAAGATGAGTTACGAAATTACCTTTAGTGATGGAACTGCTCTTCTTCGGTGGACCCTTTGATCGCACCTGTGGAAACTTCACCGCCATTGACGGTGGTTTGCACCGCGTCAAAATAACCGGCACCCACGAACGCCTGGTGTTTGACGGCGCGGAAGCCCATGGTCTTTTCCATTTCGAACTCGCGCTCCTGCACTTTGACGAAGGCGCTCATGCCATTCCGGGCATAGCCGTGAGCCAGGTCGAACATGCTGGCGTTGAGAGTATGGAAGCCCGCCAGAGTGATGAACTGGAATTTGTATCCCGCTTCGCCCAATTGTTCCTGGAACTCAGCGATCTGCTTATCATCCAGCTTGCGCTTCCAATTGAAGGACGGGGAGCAGTTGTAGGCAAGCATCTTGCCGGGGTACTTGGCATGGATGGCTTGCGCGAACTCACGCGCTTCGCCTAAATCTGGCGTAGAGGTTTCGCACCAGATGAGGTCAACATAGGGGGCAAATTCCAATGCACGGGCGGCGGCATACTCAAGACCGTTCCTGACAACATAGAAACCGTCGGCGGTGCGCTCCCCGGTGAGATGCTCATGGTCCACACGGTCAATGTCGCCGCGGATGAGCGTGGCAGACAAGGCGTCGGTGCGGCCGATAAAAAGGGTTGGGACTCCCATCACGTCGGAGGCGAGGCGGGCGGAGATCAATTTCTGGATGAAGTCATGCACGGGGACGAGGACTTTTCCACCCATGTGCCCGCACTTCTTCAACGAAGAGAGTTGGTCTTCGAGATGGATGCCTGCGGCTCCGGCTTCGATCATGGCTTTGATCAACTCAAAGGTATTGAGTGGACCGCCGAAGCCTGCCTCTGCATCTGCCACGATGGGCGCGAAGTATTGCACCTCGCCGTCGCGTTTTTCCATGTGCTGGATCTGGTCGGCGCGGATGAGGGCATTGTTGATTTTGCGCAAAACGGTCGGCACGCTGGTAACCGGGTAAAGGCTTTGGTCAGGATACATGGTGAGGGCGTCATTGGCATCGCCTGCCACCTGCCAGCCGCTGAGATAAATGGCTTTCAAACCCGCCTGCACCATTTCAACAGCCTGGTTGCCGGTCAGCGCACCCAAAGCGCGGATGAATTTTTCCTCGTGCAGTAACTGCCAAAGGCGTTCGGCTCCCATGCGCGCAATAGTGTGATCGTGCTGGAAGGTACCGCGCAGGCTATCCACTTCTTCGGCGCTGTAGGGTCGATGTACGCCCTTCCAGCGGGAATCTTCCGCCCATTCTTTTTTCAATTCATCGACGGACTTGGGTTGGTATTTATGAAACATGATTCTTTTCTCCTCGGTTTAGTCTAATTTTTCATACGCTGGCAGCGTCAGGAATTCGGAAAACGTGTCGGCGGTGACCAATCCGTCGAACAGTTTGATCGCTTCTTCCATGCGGCTGGCTGCATATGCTTGCGCCCCATACTGGGTTTTGATCTTCTCGATCTCCTCCGCCAACAATTGACGGTACAAGTCCATTGAAACATTTCGTCCATCTGAGAGGGTGGCAGCGGGATGGTGAAGCCACTGCCAGAGTTGAGCGCGGCAGATCTCGGCGGTGGCGGCGTCTTCCATCAAGTTGTGTATGGCGACTGCACCCGAACCACGCAGCCAGGCATCGATATATTGCAAGGCGACATTGATGTTCAGGCGCATGCCCGCTTCGGTGATCTGTCCGTTTGGGATGTTGAAGTTGACCAGGTCTGCGGCGGCGGTGTTGACCTCGGCTCGCAGCTTTTCTTTTTGGTGCGGATTGTCTTTCAGTACGCTGTCGAAAACTTCTTTGGCGGTGGGCACAAGGTCGGGGTGAGCGACCCAGGTGCCGTCGAAGCCGTCGTTCGATTCGCGCAGTTTATCTTCGCGGACTTTGGCAAGCGCGATGTCGTTCACTTCTTTATCTTTACGGCTGGGGATGAAGGCTGCCATGCCGCCGATGGCATGCGCCCCGCGTTTGTGGCAGGTCTTCACCAGCAATTCGGTATATGCCCGCATAAATGGCACGGTCATCGTAATTTGGGCGCGGTCAGGGAACAGAATTTCGGGGCGCTTGCTGAATTTCTTGATGGCGCTGAAGATATAATCCCAGCGACCGGCGTTCAAGGCGACGATATGTTCGCGCAGTTCATAGAGAATTTCGTCCATCTCGAAAGAGGCGAGGATGGTCTCGATGAGGACGGTCACTTTGATGGTTCCGCGCGGAATGCCGAGCTTATCTTGCGCGAAGTTGAAGACATCGTTCCACAGACGCGCTTCGAGGTGGTTCTCCAGCTTGGGCAGATAGTAGTACGGTCCTGTGCCGCGCTTTCGGAGGCGATCTGCATTCAGAAACAGATACAAGCCAAAGTCGAAGAGAGAGGCGGAAATGGGCTTTCCATCCAGCGTCACATGCTTTTCATCCAAATGCCAGCCGCGCGGACG
>ERZ761607.1165-NODE-1165-length-34875-cov-6.273320_pt1 | contig 34875 bp, 32 predicted proteins | sample MGYA00511164_ERZ761607 | MGnify/ENA primary metagenome ERZ761607 (study PRJEB28899, sample SAMN02445080) | bioreactor sludge metagenome | biome: EBPR sludge | place: Australia: Brisbane, Thorneside Wastewater Treatment Plant | collected 2011-06-22 ... | reverse complement strand
CATCAACACCGACTCGCAGCACTATGGCGGCAGCAACGTCGGCAACGGGGCCGACGGCCTGGTCGCCGAAGCGGTCCCTGCGCACGGCCGCGACTACTCGCTGAGCCTCACCCTGCCACCGCTCGGGGCGCTGTTCCTCGAATGGGTGCCATGAGCACCAAGGGCGGACTTGCCGCCGGGCGACCCTCTCCGCTCGGCGCCAGCTGGGACGGCCAGGGAGTCAACTTCGCGCTGTTTTCTGCGCATGCCGAAGCCGTCGAGCTGTGCCTCTTCGACGACCAGGGGATGCGCGTCCTCCCCTTGCCGCGGTGCAGCGACCAGGTCTGGCACGGCTACCTGGCCGGGGCCGCACCCGGCTTGCGCTACGCCTACCGTGCGCAGGGCGCAGCCGCACCCGCGCAGGGCCAGCGCTTCGACGCGCAACGCCTGTTGCTCGACCCCTACGCCCGCGAAGTCGTCGGCGATTTTTCCTGGCCAACGGCGGACCAGCCGGCACACGGGCTCGAGTGCCGCGTCGTCGATGAACGCTTCGACTGGGCCGGCGACGCGCCGCCGGCGACGCCCTGGGCCGACACCGTGCTGCACGAAGTGCATGTCAAGGGCTTCAGCCAGCAACACCCGGAGGTGCCCGAGAAACTGCGCGGCACCTACGCCGGGCTGGCCACGCCGGCGATGATCGCGCATTTCCAGCACCTTGGCGTCACTGCCATCAGCCTGCTGCCGGTGCACCACTTCCTCGACGAGCAACGCCTGGTCGGCGAAGGCCGGGTCAATTACTGGGGCTACAACACACTCGCCTTCTTCGCGCCCGAACCGCGCTACGCGGCGAGGATCGACGGGCAATCGGTCATCGACGAGTTCAAGAGCATGGTCCGCGCGCTGCACGCCGCCGGCCTGGAAGTCATCATCGACGTGGTTTTCAACCACACTGCCGAGACCGACGAGTTCGGCCCGACGCTGTCCTTTCGCGGCATCGACAACCAGAGCTACTACCTGCTGCCGCCAGGCAATCTTGCCGCCTACGAGAACTACAGTGGCTGCGGCAACACCTTCAATCTTACCCAGCCACGCGTTCTGCAGCTGGTGATGGACGCCCTGCGCTACTGGGTCGGCGTGATGCACGTCGACGGCTTCCGCTTCGACCTCGCCGCCGCACTGGCGCGCGACAGCGCCTTTCTCGCCGCCGTCCGCCAGGACCCGCTGCTGCAGAACGTCAAGCTCATCGCCGAGCCCTGGGACATGGGCCCCGATGGCTACCGGCTGGGCCGCTTCCTGCCCGGCTGGAGCGAATGGAACGACCGCTTCCGCGACGACGTGCGTGCCTTCTGGCTGACCGGAGAAGTGGCCGCCGGCGCCCTGGCACAACGGCTGTCCGGCTCGAGCGAACTGTTCAAGGACGCCGGGCGCGCACCACAGGCCAGCGTCAACTTCCTTACCGCGCACGACGGCTTCACCCTGCGCGACCTGGTCAGTTACCAGAAAAAACACAACGCGCTCAACGGCGAGGAAAACCGCGACGGGCACGGCCACAATCTCTCCTGGAACTGTGGCGAGGAAGGTGAAAGCAATGATCCGGCGGTGCTCGAAAAACGCCGCCGCCTGCAGCGCGCCTTGCTGGCAACGCTGCTCGTTGCCCAGGGCGTACCGATGCTGCAGGGGGGCGACGAACTCGGCCGCACGCAGGGTGGCAACAACAACGCCTACTGCCAGGACAACGAAATGACCTGGCTCGACTGGCAGAACGCCGACCGCGAGCTGGTCGACTACGTCGCCGGGCTGATTGCCCTGCGCCAGCGCTTCCCGCAACTGCGCGGCCTGAACTGGCTCAGCGGGGAAGCGAGCGGCGATGAACAGCCCGACGCGCTGTGGTGGCATCCGGCAGGGCGGCCGATGGGCCTCGGCGACTGGCAATCGCACAAGCTCGGCGCGTTCGGCTTGCAACTGGCTCCCGAAATGAGCGAGGGCAAGCCTGCGGCGAACGGCGCCACCCTGCTCTGCCTGATCAATCGCGACGAGATCCCGGTTCCCTTCCTGCTCCCGGCGGGGGTCTGGAAGCAGCTCTGCGACAGCAGCGCACAAGCGCCCTTTGCGCACTGCCGACGCGAGAAAACCAGCCCGGTCGCGGCACGCAGCGTGCAGCTTCTCAGCCTGGAGAAGTGAGACCGTCGGACGGCATGGCAACGGTCGGCAAGCGGGCCGCTGCGCGCCGATCGCTACGCAGCTTGCTCGCTTGCGCTCTCCTCGCGCTGAGCGCCACGGTAGCCGACGCCGAGACCATCACTAACGCCCGCTATGCGGCGCCAGTCGAACGCTATGGCCATTTCGCACTTGGCCGACCCCACGAATATGCCCGCCTGACGGTGAGCACCGCCGCCGGCCAGCGCCATGCGCTCGAACTTCCCGACGACGAGGTGTTCGAGGATCTGACACCGCGCCTGCTCACCCTGGCCGCCGGCGAGCCGCCAGAACTCTTGGTCATCGTCAGCCACCGCAACAGTGGAGCGCGCCTGGCGCTGATCGGCTTGCATGACGGCCGCCTGGACATCAGCGCGCAATCGCCGCCCATCGGCACACCCATGCGCTGGCTGAACCCGGTCGGCGTTGCCGATCTCGACGGCGACGGGCAAGCCGAAATCGCCGCAGTCACCACCCCGCATCGCGGCGGTACGCTGCGCGTCTACCGGCGCACAGGAAAACAGCTGCTCGAAATTGCCGCGCTGGCCGGCGTTTCCAATCACACTTACGGCTCGCCCGAGCTCGGCCTGTCGACGCCCGTCGCCATCGCCGGGCGAACGCAGCTGCTGCTCCCCGACCCGACACACCGCCGCCTGCGCCTCATCGCGCTGCAAGACGGGCAACTGGTCGAGACGGCCCACTGCCCGCTCGCCGCACCGCTGTCCGGCGCAGTCAGGCAGGCCTCAGCGACCGAGGTTGCGGTTGAACTGCGCTCGGGGCCGGCGCTGATCGCGCTGCAGGATTGCCCGGCAAGCGCGCCCGGCGCAGCGCCGCAGCGAATCGCCCGATAAATCGGGCGATGCGGCCTTCCTCGCCCGCAAATTCGTGGGTTGCCGGCACCTTCGGCGGCTGATCGCTCAGCGCCAGCCCCGCATCAACGCGACGCCGTGCGCCCCCGCACGGCAGGCCGTTTCGAGCATCTCAGGCTGCATCCCGCCGAGCGCGTAGACGGGCAGCGGCGAGCGTTCGACGAGGCGCGAGAATTCCGCCCAGCCAATGCCGGCAGCACCGGGATGAGTGGCGGTCGGCAGCAGCGGTCCAAGAACCACGAAGTCCAGCCCGAGCTGCGCCGCCCGCGCGAGATCGGCGGCGCTGTGGCAGGAGGCGGCGACGCGCGCGAAATCCGGCCGGCGGTCGAGCTGCCAGAGCTGTTGCGACGACAGGTGCAGGCCATGGGCGCCAACCGCACGGGCCAGTGCCTGGTCGTCGTTGATCAGCACGCATGCCTTTGGCGCGCAGCCGTTCCCATAGCTCTCAGGGCGCTCGTCGCCACCGGCGAGGGCCATGACCGCGCGCGCGAATTCCTCGCGCCGCTCGGGCGCCAGCGTCTTGTCGCGTAGCTGCAGCATGCCTAGCCCGCCGGCGAGGGCGCGCTCGATGCGCCGCAGTTCGGCCTCGACGCCATTCTCTTCGGCATTGCTCAGCGCATACAGCGGCGGCAGTTCGAGGGCCTGCAGGATCGGGCCGTTGGCCGGCAGGATCGGCGCGACGGTGGCCGGCTCGCCGACTTTCAACCAGGCGAAGGCGCTGTGCTCGATCGGCGCGATCTCGCCGTGCCAGGCGCGAATGCGGTAGAAACGCAGGCGGACGGTGGCATGCGGATAGGTGAACTCGCAGCAGACCCATGGCCAGACATCGTCGACCGTGATTCCCAGCTCTTCCTGCAATTCGCGGACCAGGGCCTGATAGACCGTCTCCCCCGGCTCGACCTTGCCACCGGGAAACTCCCAGTAGCCGGCGTAGACCTTGCCGGGCGGCCGTTGCGCGAGCAGGAACTCGGGCGCGGCCGCATCACCCCGCAAGAGGACGGCCGCGGCGACCTCGGTGATTGCAGTCATCGGCGGCGACCCGCGCCCGCCGCCCGGCGCTGCAGACCGACGCTCATGCCTTGCGCGAGCGCTTGCGCACCGCTGGCGAGGCCGCAGGCAGCGCTTTGCTGCGCGACCGCTGCGGGCGCACTGGCGCCACCAGTTGCCGCCCCGCCCAGTCGCGCGCGAACTGCCAGGCAACGCGGCCGCTGCGTGAACCGCGCTCGAGTGCCCAGTTGAGCGCGTCGCGTTCGGCAACGGCTATCTCGTCCTGGGCGCAGCCGAAAGACTTGAGCCAGTGGGCAACGATATTCAGGTAGGCCTCCTGGTCGAACGGGTAGAACGAAATCCACAGGCCAAAGCGCTCGGAGAGCGAGATCTTCTCCTCGATCGCCTCGCCGGGATGAATCTCCTCGCCGACGCGCTTGCTCTCGAGGTTTTCGGCGAAATACTCGGGCATCAGGTGACGGCGGTTGGAGGTGGCGTAGATCAGCACATTCTCGGGCGCGGCCGCGATCGAACCGTCGAGAACGACCTTGAGCGCCTTGTAGCGCGCATCGCCGGAGTCGAAGGACAGGTCGTCGCAAAAAATGATGAAGCGCTCGGGGCGCCCGTCGACCAGCTCGACGATATCCGGCAGATCGGTGAGATCGCCCTTCTCCACTTCGATGACCCGCAAGCCCTCGGCCGCGTAGGCATTGAGCAGCGCCTTGATCAGCGACGACTTGCCCGATCCACGCGCACCGGTGAGCAGCACATTGTTGGCCGGCTGGCCGGCGACGAAGTGCCGCGTATTGGCGTCGATGCGCGCTTTCTGCTGGTCGATATCGTGCAGGTCGTCGAGCCGGATCGCCGGCAGGCGACTGATCGCCTGCAGGTAGCCCACCCCACGGCTCTTGCGCCAGCGAAAGGCCTTTGCCGCCTGCCAGTCGGGCAAAGGCGATGCCGGTGGCAGCAAGGTTTCGATGCGTTCGAGGAAAACCTCGGCACGCTCCAGAAAGCTGGCAAGTTGCCGGAAGAGGTCGCTCATCGGACGGTATACTCGACGGTTTCAAAAACCCGACACTCTAGCGAAAACCATGCCCGAAAGCCAATCACGGACGCCACAGAGAGTGCGCACAGTTCGCGCTCTTGCCGCCACTTTCCTGGCCTTGCTGCTCACCGCCTGCGGCACGCGCACCGAGGCGCCGAAAGGCGACTGCCCGGTCTGCCCGAGCTGCCCGGTGTGCGAACCGGGCGCGACTGGCGAACCGAGCGAGCCACCAAAGCCGGCCAAGCCACCCATTCCCGCGTACAAGCCACTGCAACCGGCACGCTGGAGCGACCTGCCGGCCTGGAGCGACGACGATCTACGTGCCGCCTTGCCGGCTTTTCTGCAATCCTGCCGGGCCTTTGCCAAGCGTCCGCAATGGCCGCTGTGGCGTACGGCCTGCGAACAGGCACAGGCCCTACAGTCGCCATCCTCTGCCGCCATACGAAGCCTCTTCGAGGCCCGCCTGCAGCCGTGGCTGCTGACCAATCCCGACGGCAGCAGCGACGGCCTGGTGACCGGCTACTACGAACCTCTACTGCGCGGTTCGCGAAGCCGCGGCAAACCCTATCTCGAAGCCGTCCTCGGCGTCCCCCCCGATCTGTTGCGGATCGACCTCGGCGCCGTCCAGCCCGAACTCAAGAACCTGCGGCTGCGCGGTCGCCTGGAGGGCAACAAGGTCGTTCCCTACTACTCGCGGGCGGAGATCACCAAGGACGACCCGCCCAAGGGCGGCCGCGTCCTGCTCTGGGTCGACGACCCGGTTGAACTGTTCTTTCTGCAGATCCAGGGCTCGGGCCGCGTCCGCCTGCCCGATGGCAGCATGACGCGGCTGGCTTTCGCCGACCAGAACGGCCACCCCTACCAGTCAATCGGCAAACTGCTCGTCGAGCGTGGCGAAATGAGCCTCGACCAGGCCTCGATGCAGGGCATCAAGCAATGGGCCCGGGCCAACCCCACGCGGCTCAGCGAACTGCTGAACGCCAACCCGCGCTACGTCTTCTTCAGCGAGCAGGCGATCAAGGGCGGCGACAGTGAGGGCCCGAACGGCGCGCTGGCGGTGCCGCTGACCGCCGAGCGCAGCATCGCCGTCGATCCCCGCCACGTCCCCCTTGGCGCGCCCGTTTTCCTGTCTACCACCCGACCGCTAACGAACACTCCCCTGCAACGCCTGATGCTCGCGCAGGATACCGGCAGCGCCATTCGCGGCGTCGTGCGTGCCGACTTCTTCTGGGGTTTCGGTGAACAAGCCGGCACCGAGGCCGGGCGAATGAAACAGCAAGGCAAGATGTGGGTACTCCTGCCACCGGGAGCCGCACCAGAATAGGTTTGACGCGACACGGACTGGTGCATCGAGCCCCATAAAGAGGCATTGGTGGACAAAAAGCGCACCAACCCGGTGCGTTTTCGTTTCCATGGCTTACGAATTCCTGCCCGCACGCACCATATAGTGCCGGCACGCATTTTGCTTGATGGCTTCCACATGTTTTTCAGGAGGAGCCATGGAAGTTCTCAAGTCTGGTAGCGACGTTCTCTTCATCTTGCTCGGCGGCATCATGGTCCTGGCAATGCACTCCGGTTTTGCCTTTCTCGAACTGGGCACGGTGCGCAAGAAGAGCCAGGTCAACGCGCTGGTGAAAATCCTTACCGACTTCTCGGTATCGACAATCGCCTATTTCTTCATCGGCTACAGCATCGCCTACGGCATCGATTTCTTCCACGGCGCCGACACGCTACTCCAGAAGAACGGTTACGAATTGACCAAGTTCTTCTTTCTGCTGACCTTTGCGGCCGCCATCCCGGCGATCGTTTCAGGCGGCATCGCCGAGCGCGCCAAGTTCAACCCGCAGCTGGCGGCTACCTTCATGATCGTCGCCTTCATCTATCCCTTCTTCGAGGGCATCGCCTGGAATCAGGCCTTCGGCGTGCAGGCCTGGCTGAAAGCGACCTATGGTGCCGAATTCCACGACTTCGCCGGATCGGTGGTGGTGCACGCCATGGGCGGCTGGATTGCCCTGCCGGCGGTGCTGCTGCTCGGCGCACGCCATGGGCGCTACAACCAGCAAGGGGGCATCTCCGCGCACCCGCCGTCATCGATCCCCTTTCTCGCGCTCGGCGCCTGGATTCTGACCGTCGGCTGGTTCGGCTTCAACGTGATGAGCGCACAGACCATCGAAAACATCTCCGGCCTGGTGGCCATGAACTCGCTGATGGCCATGGTCGGCGGCACACTGGTGGCGCTGGTGGTGGGCAAGAACGACCCCGGTTTCGTGCATAACGGCCCGCTCGCCGGTCTGGTCGCCGTCTGTGCCGGCTCGGACATCATGCACCCGATGGGTGCGCTGGTCGTCGGCGGCATCGCCGGCGGCATGTTCGTGATGATGTTCACCCTCACCCAGAACCGCTGGAAGATCGACGATGTCCTCGGCGTCTGGCCGCTGCACGGCCTGTGCGGCGCCTGGGGCGGTATTGCTGCCGGCATTTTCGGCAGCAAGGCGCTGGGCGGCGTCGGCGGCATCGCCTTCATGCCGCAGCTGATCATGACCGTGCTGGCCATCGTCATCGCGCTAGTCGGCAGCTACATCGTCTATGGCGTGCTGAAAGCCAGCGTCGGCCTACGCCTCGACCAGGAGCAGGAATACAACGGCGCCGACCTCTCGATCCACAACATCACCTCGACTCCGGAGCGGGAGAGTAACTGGTAAGAGCTGATTCAAGGGAGCAGGATCGGCACGAGGCCCGCGGATTTCTCCGGGGTCTGGTGCCGATTTATCGCTTTTCGACCTACCTTGTTCGGGCAAGCGCATGCGTCCAGACCAGGCGCTTGTGCGCCAGGCTTCGTCCGCCGAAATTCAGTAGCAAGCCGCGCGCTCTAGCACTGGCTTTCAGGTAATTGATGACCTGCGACGCTTCGCGAGTCATCAGCAGCTCAAGAGCCTTCACTTCCACCATAACTTCATCAAAGCAAAGAAAGTCTGCCCGATACCCGGTATTCAGCCTTTGTCCGCGATAGAGAACAGGCAACTCCAGCTCACGAGCGAACGGAATACCGCAGTTCCTGAACTCAAACGTCAAGGCCTCCTGATAGACCGCCTCAAGAAACCCGTGCCCAAGTTCGCCATGCACGGTCATTGCCGCTCCAATGATCGCAAACGTCTGCTCGTCGCCACCCATAAGAGCCCTTTCGCATCCACAGATTACAAGCGACAGGCAGGGGTTCATGAATCTGCGAGAATCTGCGTAATCTGCGAATACATCAACTCCCAACGCGCTTCGCGCCTCCCTCCGGCAAGACCCGGAAAGCTCGAGCCGATTCGCGCTGGTGCTGGCTTGCTGTCCCGGTGGAATTTTTCCACCGGGGAGCCTATCATTCGCGGAAGTTTCTCGCACGCTCGTCTGGGAGGCGCATGACAGCCAGAAAGGTGACGAAGACGGTCCGACCTGACCCCGGGGTGTCGCGGCAAAGCGACGCAGACGCGGACGAGCAAGCCGCGGAGGCGGCGGTTCCGGTGGTCGGCATCGGCGCCTCGGCCGGCGGCCTGGCCGCGTTTGAGGCCTTCTTTTCGGCCATGCCCGCGGCCACCGATCCGGGCATGGCCTTCGTCCTGGTGCAACATCTGGCCCCGGACCACAAGAGCATCCTCGCCGACCTGATTCGGCGTTACACACGCATGCAGGTCTTCGAGGTCGAGGACGGCATGCCGGTGTTGGCCAACTGCGCCTACATCATCCCGCCCAATCGCCAAATGGCGTTTCTGAACGGCCGACTGGAATTGTTGGAACCCTCCGAACCGCGCGGCCAACGCCTGCCCATCGACTTCTTCTTTCGCTCGCTGGCTCACGACCAGCGCGAGCGGGCCATCGGTATCGTGCTTTCCGGGACCGGCAGCGATGGTACCCAGGGCGTGCGGGCGATCAAGGGCGAGGGCGGCATGGTCATGGTCCAATCGCCAGAATCGACCGAGTTCGACGGCATGCCGCGCAGCGCCATCGCCACCGGCCTGGTGGACTGGGAACTGCCGCCCGCCGAGATGGCCGCGCAACTCATCGCCTACACGACACACGCCTTTCGCAGAACCCCGGGGCTAACCGCCAACCCGGCGCCGAAGATCGAGAGTGCGTTGAAGAAGATATTCATCTTGCTGCGCGCACAAACCGGTCACGACTTCTCCCAGTACAAGCCGAGCGCCATTCACCGCCGCATCCTGCGACGCATGAGCATGCACCAGATCGAAGCACTGGACGGCTACGTCAAGTATCTGCAGCAGACCCCGCCGGAAGTGGACGCCTTGTTTCGCGATCTACTGATCGGCGTGACAGCCTTCTTCCGCGATCCGGAAGCCTTCGCAGCGCTCGAGGAACAGATCATTCCCCGGCTCTTTGCCGACAAACCCGGCGGCGGGGTGATTCGCGTCTGGTCGACGGGATGCTCGACCGGAGAGGAGGCGTATTCCCTCGCCATCCTCCTGCAGGAGCACATGGAATCGCTACAGCAAAGGTTCACGCTGCAGGTCTTTGCCACCGACATTGACAGCGGGGCGATTGCCACCGCTCGTGCTGGCCTCTTTCCGCCCGGAATCGCCTCAGACGTTTCGCCCCAGAGACTGGCGCGCTTCTTTACCGCGGAGCCGGACAGCGGCGCCTACCGCGTCCACAAAGGCATCCGCGATCTATTGGTCTTTTCCGAGCACGACTTGATCAAGGATCCGCCTTTTTCCCGACTCGACCTGATCAGCTGCCGCAATCTGCTGATCTACCTGGGCGCGGACCTGCAGAAGCAGCTCGCCGCGACGTTCCACTACGCACTCAAGCCGGGCGGAATGTTGTTCCTCGGCACCTCCGAGAGCCTCGGTAGCAGTGCTGATCTGTTTGCCGCTGTGGACCGCAAGGCAAAGCTCTATCAGCGCAAGGACGATCTTGCCGGCGGGCAGGGTCGTCAGTCTCCGCGTCGCTACCGGCCATCGCTGATGACCCTCCATGCGGGCGAGGCGAATCCCGCGCCGGGCATAAAGCCCTCGCTGCGCGAGCTGACCGAACAGGCACTTCTGCAGCAGATCGCCCCGGCCGCGGCACTGGTCAACGCTGAGGGCGACATCCTCTATCTGCATGGTCGTAGCGGCGCCTACCTCGAACCCACCCCGGGCGAGGCGGGGATCAACAACATCATCCAGATGGCCCGTCCGGGGCTCCAGTTCGAGCTCAGCGCAGCCCTGCACAAGGCCGGATTCCGCAAGGAGACCGTACATGCACGGGAACTGCGCGTCAGGACCAACGGCCACTTCACGCGGGTCAACCTGAGCATCCACCCGCTGCTGACCGGCCTGGCGGCAAGCCCCGGATCACCACTGTTTCTGGTCATCTTGGCGGAAGCGCCGGCCCTTGCGCCTGAATCGACGCCACCGGCCGCCCCCCTGCTTGATGCCAAGACCAGCGAGGTGGACACCGACGCGCAGCTCTCCGCGCTTCGCGAGGAGATGCGAGCCAAGGATGAATACCTGCAGAGCACCCGTGAGGAACTCGAGACCGCCAACGAGGAACTCAAGTCGGCCATCGAGGAAATGCAGTCGGTCAACGAAGAATTGCAGTCCACCAATGAGGAACTGGAGACTTCCAAGGAAGAGCTGCAATCGGTGAATGAGGAAGTGGCCACGGTCAACACCGAGTTGCAAAGCAAGGTCGAAGACTTGTCGCGCGCCAATAACGATATGAACAACCTGCTTGCCGGCACCGGCATCGCCACCATCTTTATCGACCATCAACTACACATCCTACGCTTCACGCCTACCACGTCTCAGATCATCAACCTGATCCCAAGCGACGTCGGTCGGCCGGTGGGCCACCTCGTTTCCAATCTCGTCGGCTACGACCGCCTGGTAGAGGACGCTAAGGGCGTGCTCGACACCCTGACGCCGCTGGAGACGCAGGTGCAGAGCAGCGCCGGGCTGTGGTATGTGATGCGCATTCGCCCCTATCGCACACTGGACAATGTCATCGCAGGTGCGGTGATCACCTTCATGGACATCACCGAGATGAAGCGGGTCGAAGCCTTGCTGGAGAGCCGCGCCAGCTTGTTCCGTCTGGGCGTCGTCGTACGCGATGCATTTGACGCCGTCACCGTGCAAGGTCTCGATGGCCGCATTCTGGCCTGGAATCCGGGTGCGGAAAGGATCTACGGTTGGAGCGAAGACGAGGCCCTGCTAATGAACACGCGTGACCGGATCCCGCGGGGTCTGCAAGACGAGGCCCCAGCCATGGCGCTGCAGCTTGGCCGGGCCGAAGCTCTCACACCGCGCCTCACGCGACGCCTCACCAAGATCGGTGCGGCGGTGCAGGTATGGCTGACCGCGAGCGCACTGATAAGTGAGAGCGGCCACAGGTACGCGATCGCCACCACGGAACGGCTGCAGCAAGGGACGACGAACGAACCGATGGCTGCTCCCCCCCATGTGCAGCCAGGATAAACGCAGTCCACGGCGCCAGGCTTCGCCGCCAAGCGAGCGTCCGGAAGCCGACCAGGCGCTGCGCTGCGCGGCAGAAGACCGCCTGCGTGAACTAGCGACCCGGCCGTCGGAAAGCATCGAGGCTGACTGGCCGGAGGCAGCACGGCAACTTCTCTACGAACTGCGCGTGCACCAAACCGAGCTCGAGATGCAGAACGAAGAACTGCGTCGGGTGCAACTGGAACTCGACGCTACCCGCGCACGCTACTTCGACATCTATGACCTGGCGCCGGTGGGCTACTGCACCTTGAGTGAGCAGGGGCTGATCCTGGAGGCCAACCTCACCGCAGCGACTTTGTTCGGCATCACCCGCGGTGAGTTGGCCAGGCAGCGGCTGAGCCGCTTCATCCTGAAGGCGGACCAGGACATCTTTTACCTGCACCGGATGCAGCTGCTGGCGGACGGTCAACGGCAGGCGTGCGAAATGCGCATGGTGGCACTTGATGGCGCGCCTTTCTGGGCACATCTGGAAACCGTTCCTGCACTGGCCAGCGATGGCAGGCGCGTACTGCGCACCGTGATTAGCGACATCACGGAGCGCCGACAGACCGAGGCCGAGCTGCGCATCGCCGCGGTCGCCTTCCAATCGCAGCAGGCCATGCTGGTGACCGATGCCAACCGGATCATCCTGCGCGTCAATCGGGCTTTCACCCAGATGACCGGCTACAGCGCAGAGGAGGCCATCGGCCAGACACCGTTCATGCTCGAATCGAGCCGTCACGATGCCGACTTCTATCGCGCGATGTGGAAAACAATCGACCGCAAGGGCTGCTGGCAGGGGGAAATCTGGGACCGGCGCAAGGATGGCGAGACCTATCCAAAATGGCTGACCATCTCGGCGGTAAAATGCAGTGACGGCAGCGTGACCAATTATGTCGGCATGCAATACGACATCACCGAACGCAAGGTGGCCGAGGAAAAGATCGAGGAGTTGGCCTTGTTTGATTCCCTTACCCATTTGCCCAACCGCACGCTCTTGCGGGATCACCTGAAACAAGCGATGACGACAGGACAGCGCAGCAAGACTTTCGGTGCGCTGCTCTTCGTCGACCTCGATCACTTCAAGGCACTGAACGACACCAAGGGCCATCATCAGGGTGACCTGCTGTTGAAGGCAGTGGCGCAACGTCTCACCGCCAGCATACGCGAATCCGACACCGTGGCGCGGCTCGGGGGCGACGAGTTCGTGGTCATCATGGGCAACCTGCACCGGAAGATGGAACAAGCCGTCACGCAGGCCGAGCTTATCGGCGAGAAGATTCTCATCGCCCTCAATCAACCCTATCGGCTCGATGATGCCGATCATCAGGGCACAGCGAGCATTGGCGCGACCCTGTTCCGGGGCCACGAAACATCCAGCGACGACCTGCTCAGGCAAGCCGATCTCGCCATGTACAAGGCCAAGGCCGCGGGCCGCAACTCAATGCACTTCTTTGCGCCGGCGATGCAGGCAGTCGTCCTCGAGCACGCCGCCCTGGAAGCGAGTCTGCGCATGGCCATCCAGGAAGACCGCCTGGTGCTTCACTATCAGGCGCAGGTGGCCGCCGATGGCCGAGTCGCGGGAAGCGAAGTGCTGCTGCGCTGGCAGCACCCCGAGCGCGGCATGATGGCACCCACCGATTTCCTGCCGCTGGCCGAGGCCACTCACCTGATCGTGCCGCTGGGCTATTGGGTTCTCGAGACCGCCTGCAAGCAGTTAGCCGCATGGGCTGCCCGACCGGAGATGGCGCCTCTCACGCTGGCGGTGAATGTCAGCGCACAACAGTTCCGGGAAGCCGACTTCGTAGAGCAGATCCTGGCGATCCTCACGCGCACCGGTGCCGACCCCAGGCGGCTGAGCCTGGAGCTCACCGAGAGTCTGCTGGTGGAGCACGCGCAGGAGAGCATCGAGAAGATGTTGGCGCTCAAGGCGAGGGGCCTTGGCTTCTCGCTGGATGACTTCGGTACCGGCTATTCCTCGCTATCCTGTCTGCAGCGCCTGCCGCTGGATCAGCTCAAGATCGACCAGTCGTTTGTCCGCAATATCCTCAGCAACCCCAGCGACGCCGAAATCGCCAGGATCGTCGTCGCCCTAGCACGCAGCCGCGCCCTGACGGTGATCGCCGAGGGCGTGGAAACACAAGCGCAAAGAGACTTTCTCGAGGCGTCTGGCTGCTATCTCTATCAGGGCAATTTCTTCAGCCAGCCCCTGCCGATCGAGGGTTTCGAAGAGTTTGTGCGGCGACATTGAGACGCGAGCGGTGACGGCATGGCCGGTCGATCCAGGCCAGGGCGCACGCAGGCAAGCCTGTCGCCAGAGGAAGGGGGAAACGGCAATGACTTTCATGATCGGGGGTGTCTCGACATGTCATGACCGTTAGGGTGCATCATAAAAAACAAGGAGCCATAGACGTGCCACCAGCCAAAGCAGAGGAAACAAGCCGCGTTGATCTGATTGTCGGCGGCCTCGAGTACCTGGCGCAGGGTTTCAGCATTTTCGACAGCGAGCTGCGTCTGGTGGCCTGCAACCGGCGCTTTCTCGAACTGCTCGGCTTTCCCGAGGAGATGGGCAGCATCGGCCGACCGCTGGCCGACCTTTTCCGCTTCAACGCCGAGCGCGGCGACTACGGTGCAGGCGACATCGAGGAACTGGTCAAGGAGCGCATCGCCCTGGCGAGGAAGGCCGAGGCGCATTGCTTCGAACGTGTGCGACCGAATGGCACGGTCCTCGAAGTTCGCGGTACGCCCTTGCCGAACGGTGGCTTCGTGACCACCTACAGCGACGTCACCGAGCGCAAGACCTGGGAGGACAGCCTGCAGGCCGCGAAACAGAAAGCCGAGGCAGCCAACCAGGCCAAGTCGGCGTTTCTCAACATGGTCACCCACGACCTGCGCACCCCGCTGACCTCGATTCGCTCGTTCGCCGAGATCCTCAGCGACAACGCCGGAATCGACGCCGAACAGAGACAGGAATTTCTCGGCATCATTAATAGCGAGTGTCTGCGCCTGGTGCGCATGCTCAACGACCTGCTCGATTTCGCCAAGATCGAAGCCGGGCGCATGGATTGGTCGATCGAGGAGCTGGATGGCGCCGAGCTGCTGCAGTCGGCGGCCACTTCGATGACTCCGATGTTCGCCGAGAAACAGGTCGCGCTCGAACTGACGCTACCAGCGCAAGCCGCCCCGCGCATTGCCGGAGACCGCGATCGCCTGACGCAGGTGATCATCAACCTGCTGTCCAATGCCTGGAAGTTCGCACCCGCGAACAGCGGTCACGTTCGCGTACGCCTTGATTGCCTGGCGAGCGAGGCAAGAATCTCGGTCGCCGACAACGGTCCCGGCATTCCCGCCGAGAAACACGAGGAAGTCTTCGAGGAATTCCGCCAGGTCGTCGGCGCGAACACGACCCACCCCGCCGGTACGGGACTCGGCCTGGCGATCTGCCGGCGCATTGTCGATCATCTCGGCGGACGCATCTGGGTGGAAAGCGCGCCGCCGGATGGCGCCACCTTCAGCTTCACCGTCCCCTACAGCCGCTGAGTCGCGTCCGCCAGGCCAGCCCGCTCGCTGGCCCGACACCCCCGTCAACTGACGCCGAAAAGGCTGCCCAGAAAAGAGGAACGTTCGAGCAAGGTGTGCTCGCGCGACTCATCGCTGAAGACGTGCAGGCAAACGACGAAGCCCCAGACGGTGATGAAGGACCATAGCCTTCCGGCGAGCGTCGGCGAGGGGCGGTAGCCGGCGTTCGCGCGCACCTGCGAAATCCCGATACCGGTCGCCAGAACGAGGCAATAGAACAGGTAACTGGTGAACGACTCGATCGACGCGGCCAGGCCCATTGTCGCGAGCAGGTCGACTTCGCGAACGAAGTGAAAAATGGCATTGCCAACCCCGGCAGCCATGAAGGTGGCGAAAAACATGCGCAGGCGTGGATGCTTGCGAAAGACCCTGAAGAAAGTCGGCACGAAGAAGAAGTCGACCAGCAACTCCTTGAAGTAGTAGGAAAAGCGATTGAAGTACTCGATCAGGGTCTGTGCTTCGAGTGGGCGCCAGGTGGCGCGCGGCAGGCGGAAGCCGGCGAGCCGTGCGCCGCCGATGAAGAGATGTCCCCAATACGCGGTGCGCAAACAAAACTTGGCGGTAGACCAGAGCAGCGCCGACCAGCCAAGCGCGATCGGGAAGCCTTGGCCATCGAGGTAGGCGCCCACGGCCAGTTCGACGCTGGGGATATTCAGCTGCTCTTCGCAAAGCCAGGTCAGCACCACTTTCAGGCCCAGCAAGAGGTTCGACCAGAGCAGCAACTTGACCCCCTTGATTTGCGTGACCGCCAGATCTGCCGGCGTTTTCGACAGCGTCTTGCGCAGGAAGCCGGCGCCCTTGCCAAAGGGAATCGACGAAGGACCGCCCCAGAAGGGATGGAAAGTGCCGAGTTGAAAAGTATCCGGGCTACGGTCGCGCGCGCGCTGGTCGCCGAGGGCATAGGCCAGGAACCAGATGTACGGCGTATACACGCTCAGGAACGACCACAGCGCCAACCGCGGCAGGCCATGCAGCAGGTCCAGCGAGGTCAGCCCGCAAAAAACGACGTAGATGGCCAGCAAGGCGATCACGGGTCGCCGTGCCAGAACGAAACTCTTGTGCTTGCGGACGACCATCAACGCCGACCACGAGAAGATCATGAAGGTGATCAGCGCAAGATGCGCGAGCAGCAAGGGGGTAACATGGCCGATCCCTTCCTGCGCGGCGACCACGGCAATGTTTTCCTCGATCGCCGTTTCCGACAACCAGAAGGCGGAAAACGCCATCGCGTAGGTGGCCGCAAAGAGGATCAGCTGGCGCTGCTTTTCCAGGGTGGCAAAGGCCATCGCCGCGGCAACCACAAAAACGGCTTCCGACCAGGAGTTGTAGGTCGACACCGCCAACACGGCGACGACAAACAGCAGCACCCGGCCGCGAACCGTCTGCGCCAGAGCAACCAAGCGCTCACGCTCGTCGATGGCCAGGAAATCGCGCAGAGCCGGGCGGCCCGGTGCAAGGCTCATGTCGGAAGGGCGCTGTCGTCGAGCTTTTCTGCGGCGAGCTGCATTCCGGAATCAAGCACTTGCATTGGCATCGACGAAGGCTGCGATTTCGTCAAGTGAATCAATCAAGCTGACGTCGAAGTCGACCGTCGAGAAGTCGAGCCCAAAGGCTTCTTCCAGCTGCATCACCAGCTGCATCATGGAGAAGGAGTCGAGCCGGCCACTGACGAACAGCGATTCACTGTCGCTCAGCTCGCCTTGGTCCCCGTGCTTTTCCAATGCTTCCTTGAGAAACTTGCGTAACTTCAACTTGCCATCAACGTTCATTAGATCACTCCAAAAAGACTACCGAGAAAAGCGAGTCGCTCACCAATGCTGTGGCTGCGCGAGCCATCGCTGAAAATATGCAGACAGACGACGAAAGACCAGACGAAAAGGAAAGAGCGTAGCCTTCCCGCCAGACTCAGGGAGGGCTTGAAGCCCATGCTCATGCGAACCTGCGAAAGGCCGAGACCCGTCGCCAGGACCAGGCAGTAGAACGCGTAGCTCTCGAAACTCACCAGCGCCCCGCCGATTCCCATCGTCGCAATCAGGTCGATATCGCGGACAAAGTGCCAAATTGCATTGCCGACGCCAGCGGCCATGAAGGTGGCAAAAAACAGGCGCAGCCGCGGATAGCTGCGAAACATCTTGAAGAAAGTCGGCACAAAGAAGAAATCGACCAGCAGTTCCTTGAAGTAATAGTGAAAGCGGTTGAAGTACTCCATCAAGGTCTTCGAGCCGAGCGGGCGCCAGGTACTGCGCGGCAGCCTGAAACCCGCCAGCCGCGCCACGCCGATGAACAGATGCCCCCAGAACGCGATCTGCAACGAGAACTTCGCGGTGGACAGAATCACCGCTGCCCAGGCATAGGGCAGCGAATGCGACTGCCCGGCCAGGAAGGCATCCTGGGCAGCCTCCAGGCTGGGTACCTGCAGTTGCTCCTGGAACGCCCAGACCAGCGCGATCTTGATGAGCAGCAGGACATTGGCCCACAGCAGCAGCTTGACGCCCTTGATCTGCGTGACGGCCAGCTCTTCCGGCGACTTGGCAAAGGTCTTCCTGAGAAAGGCCGCGCCCTTGCCGAAGGGCAGAAAAGTGGGCGACCAGAAGGGCCGCAGCACGCCCATCTGGAAGATCGGCGGACTCGCGTCGCGTGAACGTTGATCGGCCAGGGCGTAGGCGAGAAACCAGAGGTAGGGCGTGAACACGATGAGCAGTGACCACAGGAGGACGCGCGGCAGGCCGTCGATCACGCTTAGCGAACAGAGCCCGCAGAGGACGGCCTCGACACCCAGCAAGGCCAGCATCGGACGGCGCGCGACAAACAGGGTCTTGTCGCGGCGGCTGAGCTCCAGCACGCGCCAGGCGCCAACGAAGAAAACCGCCATCGCCAGCAGGCCGAGCGCCAGTGGCGACACGTCGTGAACGTTTTCCACGACCATCATCGCGCGGATGTTGTCCTGGATAGCGTTCTGCGAAAGGCACAAGGCGAGCAGCGCTGCCGTCCAGGTACCGCCGAGGAGTAGCCCGTTGCGATAGTTCGGCAGCCGTGCATAGGCCATTGCCAGGCCGACCAACAGGGCCGCCTGCCACCAGTCCTCGAAGCTGGAAACGGCGAGCACGGCGACCAGGAAGATCACCGACTGACCGAGCCAGGTCTGCGACGCGACGACGACCGGCGCACGCTCGTCGATCGCCAGCCGGTCGCGCAAGCTCACCCTCCCGAAGCGGGCGCCAAGCCGAGCGGCCGGCTCGTCGCCACTGGGCACCGCCGACGGCAGGCTCATGCCGGGTCTTGGTCCAGCAGTCTCCTGAGCGCCTGACGGTCGACTTTCCCGCTTTGATTGAGCGGCACGGTTTCGAGAGCAATCAACTGATTGGGAACCATGTAGGCCGGAAGCCTGGCCTTGAGATCGCGGATGACCTGAACGGAGTCGACGGCTATGGCGCCCAGGAAGCCGACGATTCCTCGTGCCATGCCGTCAACCGTCGGCCAGGCAACGGCAGCGACCAGGTCAATGCCGCTCACGGCGCGCAGGTGCGCGTCAATCTCCTCGAGTTCGACGCGGTAACCGAGCACCTTGACCTGATTGTCGATGCGACCGAGACAGTGAAAAACCCCGGAGGCATCGACGCTGGCCAAATCGCCGGTCAAATACCAGCGCTTGCCGTTGATCGTCGGGAAGCGCGCGGCCGTCATTTGCGGGTCGTTGAGATAGCCATCGGCCAGCTGCACGCCGGCGATCGCCAGCTCGCCCGAGTCCCCGCCGGGCACGGCCTGGTGATTACCGTCGACGATCATCGCTTCGTTGCCCGGCAAAGGCGTACCGATGGCGACGAAGTCGCGTCCGGCGGTGATCGCCGTATCCTCTGCAACCGCCTGTCCCAGGCAGAAGACGGTCGCCTCCGTCGGACCATAGAGGTTATGGATCGCCGTGTTCGGCGCCGCCACTCGCCACGCCGCGACCGTACTCTCGGGAAGCGCTTCACCACCGAAGACGGTGACCCGCAGGTCTTCCAGACTGTCCGCATGCAGGGTCTTGACCTGGCGCAGCATGCCCACCAGTGACGGCACTGAATTCCACACCGTCAGCTTGGCGTTGCGTGCGAATTTGACGGCGTTCATCACCAGCGTCGCCGGCAGGATGTGCAGCGCAGCGCCGGCTTCCCAGGTGCTGAACATGTTGTGCACCGAAAAGTCGAAAGTGAGCTCGCAAGTCTCGAGAGCGCGATCACTGGCCCGCAGATCGAGCACGCGGGTGATCATCTGCGCGTAGTGCCGCGCCGCGGCCGCCGAAATCATCACCCCCTTCGGTATCCCGGTCGTTCCCGAGGTGAAGATGATATAGGCGACGTCGCTGCCTGCCATCGGCGCTGGAGCATCGGCGAGGTCGGCCAGCAGCGCCTGCCCGGCAGGAGCAATGCTGTCGATTTCCTCGCCCATGGCATCATTCGCGGAGCAAGTGAGCACAGGCGGACAAGCTGCCCGTAGGCGCTCGCCGAGCAACTTCGCCCCGTCGGCGTCAGCGACGATCGCCGTCAGCTTGCACAGCGAGAGAATGGTGAGTATCCGCTCTTCGGGAAGTTTCAGCCCGATCGGCACATAGGTCGCGCCCGCCCAGCAGGTGCCAAGCAAGGCCACACAGGCGTCGATGCCACGCGAAGCGAGAATGCCGACGCGCGGCGGCTGGCCGTCATGGGCCTGCCAATGCTCACTCCGCCTGAGTTCTTGCGCCAGACGCGCCGCACGCTGCGCGAGTTCTCGATAGCTGATGGACTGGCCCTTGTAGGCAACGGCAACGGCATCGGGCGTGTGCAGGCCATGGCGATGAATCGCGCCGGCCAGATTGTAGTTCGTGGTCATTTTCCGGGAGAAACCTAGAGTCGTCAGGAGTTGGCGTTCGCGAAACAGGAGCGGGGACGGCGGTTCAGCCGCGTGCCACGCCCTGGCTCGCTATCGTGCAAACCGCCTGCCGCGCTACGCGCTATTTTCTGGAGAGCGGGATACTGACATGAACTAGCTGCCAGTTCCGCAGAGTGGGTGAATTGCCGGGGAGCGAGTGGCGGGGCCTGGCAAGGGAAAGCAAACTGAGATTACGTTTCGATGGCGCCGAATTATATCTCCAGGTCGAGCCGACTGGCGCCAAGTCGCGGATTTTCCGCTCCATGCGCAACGGCAAGGCAGACACCATGGGACTGCGACCGCCGCATGTGATGAACATGACCGAGGCCCGAGGCCAGGTGGCAACGCGCGCTTTTCGAGCGCTTTTCGAGCGTCTTTCGCACGCCCAGGGAGCACTGGCGGTGGCTGGTCATGGACTGGCAGCAAGCCACAGCTGCAGTCCCCCCGTTGAAATGGTCGCCGGTGGACGCGCCGTCAGCCGGATCGTGCTGGCGGATCGCGCTTGCTTCTCTTCTGTGACACCGCGGCGCTGGCACGCTGCGCGCGTGCGAACCCGGCCGATGACGAACTGATCACGGCCATCCGGACCCGTATGCCTAGCGACTGGCGCCGCTATGCGATTGTCGCGGTCACGCCGTCATTGGTAGAACTCGCCGCCGCGCGCAATTTGCAGGCCGCAACGACGAACAAGATCAGTGCTGCGTGCCTGCTCGGCCTGGCTCAAGTCTAGCTAGGCTCCCCCCGACGGCGAGATCGCCTGCGCAAGGTCGCTTGACCGTATCCGCTCAAGCTAGCAGACACTGTCGACGGCCACCATCACCTGAGGGGCGGCGGCTAGCGCGAACTGCCTTGACAATGTTCTCCCAGGCGGAGTACAAGGACAGCTTGCTTCAGGTTTCCCGAGGGCCATCGCCCGAGGGATGAAATGGGAAGCCGGTATGTCGAGCCTGTTCCACAGGCCGAGAGTATCCCGGCGCTGCCCCCGCAACGGTAAACGAGAGCAAGGAACTGCCACACGCCACTGTGCGACAGCATGGGAAGGCGCAGATCCAGGGATTTACCCCGCTCGTGAGCCCGGAGACCTGCCTGCGGCATGCGGATCGGCATTGCGGAGGGCGATGTCTCGGTACTGTGGCCGCTTTGGCCCCTGTTTCCGGTTGCACTTCCTCCTTCTGCCGTTGTTTCGTTCGTTCGGCTTGCGCGCGGGTGTGCGCAGAGGAGAACCAGGTGCCGGCATTATTCCCATCGACCCGGGCGGGTGCGCTGCTTGCGTGCTCGTACCCCTGCGGCGACACGCTTCGTCACCACCGCCAAGTACCCGACAAGGTTTTCGGCAGCCGTTTGGCTGCCGGCAATCGATTGCTGGCCAGGCGGCAAGCATGAGCGCCACCGATCGCGAGGAGTCGCACCGTGCGCGCATGCAGCGCAAGAAGGCCGTGGTCGATGCCGCCATCGCCCGTGCCGATCGCGACCAGGGCTTGCTGCTGGTCCTCACCGGTAACGGCAAGGGCAAGTCGAGTTCGGCTTTCGGGATGCTCGCCCGCGCCCTCGGGCACGGCCTGCGGGTCGGTGTCGCGCAGTTCATCAAAGGTCGCTCTGACACCGGCGAGGAGGCCTTCTTCCGTGCACAGCCCGGGGTCACCTGGCATGTGCTTGGCGAAGGTTTCACCTGGGAGACGCAGAACCTGGCGCGCGATCGGGAAACCGCGCGCCGCGCCTGGGCGGTGGTTGCCGAGATGCTCGGCGATCCGTCGCTGGGGCTGATCGTCCTCGATGAACTGACCTATGCGCTGAAGAACGGCTGGCTGGATTTGCCGCTCGTGCTCGCCGATCTGGCCGCCCGCCCGGCGATGCAGCACGTGGTGATTACCGGTCGCGGCGCGCCGGACGAACTGTGCGCCGCGGCCGACACGGTCAGCGAGCTGCGCGACGTCAAGCACGCCTTTCGCGCCGGCGTACGGGCGCAGAAAGGGGTCGATCTGTGAGCACTGTGCCGGCGTGCCCGGCGCTGTTCATAGCCGCGCCTGCTTCCGGCCAGGGCAAGACGACGGTAACCGCGGCGCTCGCAGCGCACCATCGTGGGCAGGGGCGGCGCGTGCGCGTTTTCAAGACCGGTCCCGATTTTCTCGACCCGATGATCCTCGAGCGCGCCTCTGCTGCGCCGGTCTATCAGCTCGACCTGTGGATGGGCGGTGAGGAGCACTGTCGGCAACTCCTGCACGCGGCGGCGGCCGAAGCCGACCTGATCCTCATAGAAGGCGTCATGGGACTCTTCGACGGCGACCGCTCGAGTGCCGATCTGGCGGCGCTGTTCGGTATCCCGATCATGGTGGTGATCGACGGCAGCGCCATGGCCCAGACCTTTGGTGCTCTGGCACATGGCCTGGCTAGCTACCGACCGGGCCTGCCCTTCGCCGGCGTATTTGCCAATCGCGTCGCCGGCGAGCGCCACTACGAGATGCTCGCCGAGAGTCTGCCGCCGGGGCTGGCCTGCTTCGGCTGGCTGCCGCGCGACGCCGACTTCGCCCTGCCGGAGCGCCACCTCGGCCTGGTACAGGCGGCCGAAGTCGCCGATCTCGACGCGCGCATCGCCCGTGCCGCGGCCGCGTTGCAGGCGCTGCCCAGGCACCTGCCAGCGGCCGTTAGCTTCGCTGTCTCAGCCGTGTCGCCGAAAGCGCGTGGCGCGCAGCTGCGGCCGCTCGCCGGCGTGCGCGTCGCGGTGGCGCGGGATGGCGCTTTCGCCTTCCTGTACCGCGCCAATCTCGATCTGCTTCGCGACCTCGGTGCCGAACTGCGCTTCTTTTCGCCGCTACTCGATGGCTCGCTGCCAGAGGCCGAAGTGCTCTACCTGCCGGGTGGATATCCCGAACTACACCTCGCAGCACTCGCCGCCAACGCGCCAATGCGCGCCGCGATTCGCGCTCACCATGGCGCCGGCAAACCGCTGGTCGCCGAGTGCGGCGGCATGCTCTATCTGCTCGAGTCGCTGGCCGACAAGGACGGTTACCGGGCCGAGATGGTCGGGCTGTTGCAAGGCAACGCCAAGATGCTCGGCCGCCTCGCCAACCTCGGCCTGCACCGCGTCACGCTGCCCGAAGGCGAGCTGCGCGGACACAGCTTCCACTACTCGCAGATGGAGACGCCGCTGTTGCCGATCGCTATCAGCGAAGGCGCGCGGGCGGGACGGCGCGGCGAAGCGATCTATCGCGTCGGCCGTGTGCATGCCTCGTATCTGCACCTCTACTTCCCGTCGAATCGGGAGGCGGTGGCGCAGCTGTTTGCGCCAGCAACTTCTTCATTGTCCACCTGAAAGAAAGGAAATCACCATGCATATCGAACCCGGCATCCTCGCCCAGGCCAAAGTCGTTCTGGCCAATGCCTCGGCCGTCGGCCTCGTCGCTTACTACGCCAGGGACCTGCTCAGACAGCCGGCGGACATCGTCCGCACGCTGCTCGCGGCACTGTTTTTCTCGCTGTTCATGCAGAGTTTCCACGTCAACGTCGGTCCCTCGGAATTGCACTTCGTCGGCGCCATGGCCATCTATCTGACACTCGGTTTTCTGCCGACGCTGCTCGGCTTTGCTGCCGGGTTGTTGCTGCAGGGCCTGCTCTTCGAGCCGATGGATCTGCCGCAGCTGGCGGTCAACTCGCTATCGCTGATCGTGCCGCTGATCGCCGTTCACTACAGTGTGGGTCGCCAGCTGCGTGCCGCGCTGGACGGCCGTGTCGTCAGCTGGGGTGCGATCGTCAAGCTCGACGCCATGTACTACACCGGCGTCACGGCCATGGTCGGTTTCTGGCTGCTCGCCGCCGAGGTGGCGACGCCGTTGGCCGCCTGGGCGTCATTTGCCAGCTCCTACCTGCTGATCGTCATCTGCGAGCCCTTGTTCACGCTGGCTGTCGTTCGCCTTCTCAAGCGCCACGAGAACAAGCGCCTGATTGCCACCTGCTTCAACATCCAGTCGCTCAAGCTGGCGAACTGAACATGGGCAAGGTGTGGTTCGTCGGCGCCGGCCCGGGCGATCCCGACCTGATTACCGTCAAGGGCCGGGATCTGATCGCCAGCGCCGGGGCGATTCTCTTCGCCGGGTCGCTGGTTTCGGAAGCAGCCATGCGCTGGGCGCCGGCGGGCTGCGTAATCGCCGATTCCAAGGACATGGCGCTGGCGGAAATTACCGCCTGGCTGGTCGAGCAGGCGCAGACGAACGCCATCGTCGTTCGTCTGCAGACCGGTGACCCGACGCTGTACGGCGCGTTGATCGAGGTGACGCAGCCACTCGATGCTGCCGGCGTCGACGTCGGCGTGGTGCCGGGCGTCTCGTCGGCGATGGCCGCGGCGGCAGCAGCCGTCGAGACGCTGACCCTGCCCGAGGTGACCCAAACGGTGATCCTGACCCGCGTTGCAGGCCGCACCCCGATGCCGGCCGGCGAATCGCTGCAGGAGCTGGCGCAGCACCACAGCACGCTTTGCGTGTTTCTTTCGATCACCCTCCTGCAGCAGGTGGTCGAGGACTTGCGCGCGGCCGGCTGGCGCGACGACGCCGCGATGCTGGTGGTCCACAAGGCGAGCTGGCCGGGTGAAGAAAAGATCATCCGCGGCACACTCGCCGACATCCGCGACAAGTGCCGTGCGGAAAAGATCGCCAGCCAGGCGATGATCATCGCCAGTCCGGCGCTCGGCGCGCGTCACTGGCCGCAACTGAAGAAATCGAAACTTTACGACGCAACATTCACGCACCGCTTTCGCCGGGCATCGGAGTAAAACGAGATGGATAGTTCCACCACATTGCTGCTTGCCGCGCATGGCTCCCGCCATCCCGAGGGCAACGACGAGATCCGCCGCTTCGCCGTCGAGTGGCGCCAGCGTCATCCCGCCTGGCGGATCGAGGTCTGCTTCATCGAGCACGCCGACGTGCTGCTCGCCGAGGGTCTGCAGCGGGCGGCAAGGGGTGCCCGCCGGGTGCTGGTCATTCCCCTGATCCTCAACGCCGCCGGCCACGTCAAGATGGAGTTGCCAGCGGCCATGGACGCCGCTCGTGCCGCTCATCCGGAGGTCAGTTTTCACTGCGCCCGTCATCTCGGCATGGGGCGCGAGGTCTTTGCCGTGCTGCAAGGGCAGCTCGAGCAATTGATGAAATCGCTGGCCATGCCGGACCCGCAAACCACCGGCGTGATCCTGCTCGGTCGCGGTTCCTCGGACGCTGGTGCCAACGGCGAACTGGCCAAGCTGACGCGCTGGGTTTTCGAGGCCAACGAGCACGAACTGGTCGAACTGGCGTTTACCGGTGTCACCTGGCCACGCCTGGAAACCGTCGTTCAGCGGCAGGTACGGCTGGGCATGACGCAGCTCTGCATCGTCCCCGTCTATCTGTTCAACGGCGTGCTGATCGAGCGCATCAAGGCCCAGGTCGAACGGCTGCAGAAACAGTACCCACAGATCGCTTTTGCTGCCGGCAGCTACTTTGGTTTCGATCAAGGTGTTTTCGAGCTGCTCGATGCGCGCGTCGCCGGCCGCGACTTGCCCAGTGGGGCACTGCTCGAATGCGATGGTTGCAAGTATCGCCAAGCCGCCGAGGCCGAGCACCTGCACGACCACAGCCACACCATCTCTATCGCCAATGTTCACGCCCATCCGCATCAGGAAGGCCGCGACGACCATCACCACGCCCATATCTGAGCCGCCATGACCGCCGCCCCCAACGTTACCGAACAACTGACCGCCAGCGGCCGCGCCATCGAGCACGGCTCGTTCGCCATCATCGACGCCGAAGTCGGACCGCACGAGTACACCGCCGAACAGTGGCCGCTGGTGCGACGGATGATCCACGCCAATGCCGATTTCGAGTTCAACGGCCTGACCGTCTTTCACCCGCAGGCGATGGCCGCCGGTCTCGCCGCCGTGCTCAAGGGCGGCACGCCGATCGTCACCGACGTCGAGATGATCTGTACCGGCCTGTCCAGGCCGCGGCTGCAACATTTCGCGCTGCACACCAGGCACTACATCTCCGATACAGACGTCGTCGCACGGGCGCACGCCGAGAACACGACCCGTGCCGTGCAGGCGATGCGCAAGGCGCATCGTGCGGGCGAGCTCGACGGCGCCATCGTCGGCATCGGCAATGCGCCGACGGCTCTGATCGAAGTGGTGCGCCTGATTCGCGAACAGGGCGTCCGGCCGGCGCTGGTGATCGGCATGCCGGTCGGCTTTGTCTCGGCGGCCGAGTCGAAAGACCTGCTGATGAACGTCGGCGACGTCCCCTGGGTGGCCATCCGCGGCCGCAAGGGAGGCTCGACGCTGGTTGTCGCGGCCATTCACGCGCTACTTTCATTCGCCGAAAACGAACAGCAACGCCTGGCATGAGCGACACTGCGCAAGCGCTTGCTCCGCCCAAGCTGCGCAAGTCCGCGACGCGTCGCCAGCGCGGCAACCGCACCGGTTTCAGCACCGGCGCCTGCTCGGCAGCGGCGGCACGCGCGGCGACGATCGGCCTGCTGACCGGGCAGGTGCCCGAGCACGTACTGTGCCGCTTGCCCAATGGCCAGGAGGTGTGCTTCGCGGTGATCGATGCCGGCATTGTCGGGGAAGGTCTGCTGCGCCGCGTCTGCGCCGCCATCGTCAAGGATGCCGGTGATGATCCCGATGTCACGCACGGCGCGCATCTGACGGCCGCGGTGCAGCGCCTGCCGCAGCGTGCCGGCGAGATCGAGCTGTGTGGCGGCCCCGGCCTCGGCACGGTGACCCGCGAGGGACTCGGGCTGACTCTGGGTGGGCCGGCGATCAACCCGGTGCCGCAGCGCAATATCCGCGACAACGTGCGTGCGGTCGCTGGCGAACTGCTCGAGCACGACGGACTGCGGGTGACCATCTCGGTTCCCGGCGGCGAGGAAATGGCCAGCAAAACGCTCAACGCGCGTCTTGGAATTCTCGGCGGCATTTCGATCCTCGGCACCACCGGCATCGTTCGTCCGTACTCGACCGCTGCCTTTCGCGCCAGTGTCGTTCAGGGCGTCGAGGTGGCCGCCAGGCAGGGCCAGCGCAGCGTCGTGTTCACCACCGGTGGGCGCAGCGAGAAGTTCGCCATGCGCCAGCTGGGCGAACTCGAAGAAAGCTGCTTCGTGCAGATGGGCGACTTCGTCAAGGCCGCATTCCTGGCCGCAATCAAGCAGAACATGCAGCAAGTTTTTGTCGGTGCGATGGTCGGCAAGCTGACCAAGATGTGCCAGGGCCTGGCCGTGACGCACGCCTGGAAGGCCGAGATCGACCGCGATGTACTCGCCGAGGCAGCACTGGAGGTCGCTGCGCCGCCGGATCTGGTCGAGGCCATCCGCAACGCCGAAACCGGTCGTTTCGCAGCCGAAAGACTGGCCACGCTGGGACTCGGCAAAGCCTTCCATCGGGCGCTGGCGATGCGCGCCATACGCAGTCTCAAGGCCTGCTACCCCGGCAGCTATCGCTTGACCGTCCTGGTCTGCGATTTCGAAGGCCGTTTCATTGTTCGTGTGGAGGAAAATGAAGTCCTGTGAACCCTGCGCCGTGATCGGCATTCTCGACGACGGCTGGGCCGGCCTGTCGGACCGCGCCCGCCAGCGGCTGCTGGCTTCCGATCTGGTGATCGGTGCCGGGCGCACGCTGGATCTGGTGCGCAGTCAGCTACCGACGGCTTGCCGGCTGCAGGACATGGATGCCGCCATCGCGCAGGTGCCGGAATGGATCAGGGAGGCGCAGGCCGACGGCCGAGCGGTTGCCGTGCTGGCCACCGGTGACCCGCTGTGCCATGGCATCGCGCCCCTGCTCATCGCCAGGCTGGGCGCGGCGAAAATCGAGGTGCTGCCGGCGCCATCCACCGTACAACTGCTCTGCGCGCGCTTTCGGAAACCCTGGCAGAACTTGCGCATCGCCTCCTGTCACGGTGCCGACGCCGGTGAGTGGCTGCCCGCCAGCGCCTCGCCGGCGCACGGCCTCTATCGTGTGCTGCGGGCGATTGCCCTGCAGCCGCTGGTGGCGGTTTTTACCGGCGCGCAGAACACCCCGGCGCGGCTGGCGCGGGCGCTGCTTGCGGTCGGCCACGGCGACGATCTCAAGCTGTCGCTGGCTTGCCGCCTGCAGTTGCCCGACGAACAGCTGTTTCCGGACCTGACCCTTGCCGAGGTCGCCGGGCGTGAGTTCCCCGAGCCGAACGTCCTGCTGCTTGAACGCACACCCGCCATCCGGCCCGCTGCGCTCGGCCGCGAAGACGTCGAATACCGGCAGCGCGCGCCGGAAAAGGGCCTGATCACCAAGCAGGAAGCACGCGTCCTGTCGCTGGCCAAGCTACGTTTGGCGGCCGATTCCGTCGTCTGGGACATCGGCGCCGGTTCCGGAGCGGTCGGGCTGGAAGCGGCGGCCCTGGCTCCCATGGGGCACGTGTGGGCAATTGAAAAGAACGCCGGTGACGCTAGCAACGCGCGGGCCAACGCCGTCCGCTTCCAGGCCAGCAACTACACGCTGGTCGAAGGCCGGGCGCCAGCCCATCTCGATAGCTGGCCCGACCCCGATGCGGTATTCATTGGTGGCTCCGGCGGCGAACTTGCCGAATTGATCGAACGCATTCTTGGCCGCCTGAAGCCTGGTGGCCGCCTGGTGATGAACTTCGTCGCCCTCGAAAACCTCGCTACCGCCACTCGCACGCTGGCTGCTGCTGGCGTCCCCTGGGATCTGGTTCAGCTGCAGGCCAGTCGCAGCCAGCCGATTCTCGACATGCACCGGCTGGCCGCCCAGAACCCGGTGTGGATCCTCACCGCAAGAAAGGAAGAACAATGACCCGCTTTGGAAAACTGATTGGCGCCTCACTCGGCCCCGGCGACCCCGAATTGATCACTCGCCGCGCCTGGGCGGTTCTGCAGTCCGGTGCACGCTGGCTGTACCCGGTGAAAAAGGCCGAGGACGACTCGTACGCACTGGCCATCGTCGCGCGTGGCGGTATCGCCGTGCCGGACGACGCCGAGCAACTGGTCTTTCCGATGACCCGCGACGCCGAGATTCTCGGCAAGGCGTGGGCGCGCGCTGCGCTGCGCACGGTCGAGCTGCTCGCCGAGGGTCGCGACCTGGTGTTCCTGGTCGAAGGCGACGCGTCGACTTTTTCCACCTTTGGTCACCTTGCCCGCGTCGTCCGCGAACTGGCACCAGAGGTGGTCGTCGAGACGATCGCCGGCGTCAGTTCGTTCGCCGCTGCCGCGGCGACCACCGGCAGCACGCTGGCCGAGGAAGATGAAACGCTGGCGGTGATTCCGGCGGCCTACGGCGTCGGCGTCATCGATCACCTGCTTGACGAGTTCGATACCGTGGTCCTGCTCAAGGTCAAGCCGCTACTGGACGAAGTCATCGAGCTGCTGGAGCGGCGCGGCCTGCTGGACAGCAGCTGTTTTGTCGAGAAGGTCGGCGCGCCGGACGAGCGCGTGGTTCGCGACGTCGCCAGCCTGAAAGGCGAAAAAGCCAATTACCTGTCCCTGATGCTGGTCCATAACCCGAAGCGCGTGCGCGGCGAATTGCGTCGCGGTTGCCGCACGCGCAAGGAAGCACTGGCCGTGGCGCCGGCAGCCGAGGCCGCATGAAGATCGCTGTCGTCGCCATCACCCGGCACGGCATTGCCCTGGCCGGCAAGGTGGTTGCCGCACTGCCCGGTGCCTCGCTGTTCGCCCCGGAAAAGTTCCGCGGCGAAGCTGAAGCCGCAGCGCCGGCGGTCGTGCAGTGTTACAGCGGCAAGGTCGGCGACCAGGTGCCGGCGCTGTTCGCCGCGTTCGACGGCATCGTCGCGATCGTCTCGCTGGGCGCTGTCGTCCGCCTGATCGCGCCGCATCTGGGCAGCAAGGACAGCGACCCGGCGGTGGTGGTGGTGGATGAGGCCGGCCGCTTTGCCATTCCGGTGCTCTCGGGACATGTCGGCGGCGCCAACGCGCTGGCTGGCCACCTGGCCAGCACGCTGGGGGCGACGGCAGTGCTGACCACCGCCTCGGATGCGCGCCAGACGCTGGCCGTCGACCTCCTCGGTCGCGAACTCGGCTGGACGATCGAGGCGACGCAGGCCGAAATCGTTCGCGTCAGCGCCGCGGTGGTCAACGACGAGCCGGGGGCGCTGGTCCAGGAAGACGGCAGCGGCAACTGGTGGACGGGGCACGCGAATGGTCGCAGCGGCCCGCTACCCGCCACGCTGCAACGCTTTGCCCGCCTCGAAGATGTCGATCCCCAGCGCTTCGCTGCGGTGCTCTGGATCAGCCAGCGTGCCATGCCGGCCGACTATGCGGTACAGCTGGCCGGCAAGGCGATCGTCTACCGGCCGGGGGAGGCACATTGAACGGCGCTTCTAGCACGAATAACCCGCTGCAGTTCGCGCTTGCCCTTGGTCTGGGCTGCGATCGCGGCACGCCGGCGGCGACCATCAACCAGGCCATCAGCGAGGCGCTGGCGGTCTGCGGCGGGCAGATGTCGGACGTCCACGCCGTGGCCAGCATCGACCTCAAGGCCGACGAAGAGGGCCTGCTGCAGGTGGCCAGGGAAAGGGGTTGGTGCATCCACTTCTACCCGGCTGCAGACCTCGCTGCCGTTGACGTTCCCAATCCCTCGGAAACGGTACGCAGGCATACCGGTTCTCCGTCGGTTTCCGAAGCGGCCGCACTACTTGCCGCCACTGCCGACAGGGCCGATCTGATCGTCGAAAAACACAAGCTGCGCGGCCCGGACGGCCGCAACGCCACCATCTCCATTGCCCGGATTCGCAAAATGAGTACCAATGAACGCCACTGACCCGATCCAGAAAGCAGGAAAAATCATCCTCGTCGGCTTCGGCCCGGGGGCGCCGGAACACATGAGCTTGCGCGCACGCGCGGCCATCGCCGAGGCCGACGTGGTCATCGGCTACGCTACCTACATCAGGCTGGTGAAAGAGCTGCTCGACGGCAAGCTGGTCATCCGCAAGGGGATGACCGAAGAGCTCGATCGCTGCAACGAGGCCTGGGAACATGCCCGCCAGGGCAAGATCGCGGCGGTCATTTCGTCGGGCGACATCGGCGTCTACGGGATGGCGGGTCCGACCTACGAAGTCCTGCTGCAAGCGGGTTGGCGTCCCGGATCGGGAATCGAGGTCGAGGTCGTTCCCGGCGCCACGGCACTGTCGACGTGCGCGGCGCTGGTCGGTGCGCCGCTGACGCACGACTTCTGCTCGATCTCGCTCTCCGACCTGCTGACACCGTGGCCGGTCATCGCCCGCCGGCTGCACGCCGCGGCCCATGCCGATTTCGTTGTCGCTTTGTATAACCCGCGCAGCGGCCGGCGCACCGGCCAGATCGTCGAAGCGCAGCGCATCCTGCTGCGCCATCGCGCGCCGACGACGCCGGTGGCGGTGGTCAAGTCGGCGTACCGCAAGAAGCAGGCCATCCAGCTGACCACCCTGGCGCAGATGGCCGAATGCGAGATCGGCATGCTGAGCACGGTGTTGATCGGCAACAGCAGTACCTTCGTCCAGGAAGGCTTGATGATTACCCCGCGTGGCTACGCCAACAAATACGCCGGCTTTGGCGGTCAGGCGCTGCCTGGCGAGCAGGCCGGTCGCTCGCTGAGCCTCGGGCTCGAAGGCTGGCAAGCCGACGTGCGTGAGCGTCTGGCAAAGGGCCAGCACGCGGAGGAGATCGCTCGCTTCTTCGGCTTGCCGCCAGACGAAATTGACGCGCTGCTCGAAGCCCCGCATCGGCCTGCCTGAGCGCGTTGCATACATGGTGCGCTGCACCCGCGTTTGCCGACGAATGCTCGCCTGGGCTGGCGGACACCCACTCTGCCGTCCCTCGTTGCGACGTCGCGGCCGGGGAGCGCTGGGTGCTCCCCCGAGGGAGAGAGCTTGCTAGGGCAGTTGCCTGGCAAGGCCGCCAGGCTCGCGAAGCGCCTGGACGATGCGCGTACGCTTACCTTCAGGCAATGCGCCGAGCAGTACATCGAAAAGCACCGGGCGAGCTGGATAATAGGCTCGCTCCTCCCTCTAGGGTGGCAAAGGTCGTGCCTCATCCAGCCCTGCCCTATACGGACATGCCGGCATTCATGGTGGAACTGCGGAAACAGGGCGGCATGGACGCGCGCGCCGTCGAGTTCGCCATTCTGACCTCCGCCCGCTCGGGCGAGGTCCGCGGCGCCACCTGGGGAGAGGTCAAGCTGGACCTGGCGCTATGGGTGATCCCCGCCGGGCGAATGAAAGCAGAGAAGGAACATCGCGTTCCCCTATCCAGCAGCGCAATCGCTCTACTCAGAGAACTGCCGCCCCTGGGAGATGGGGATTTTCCTGGAGCCAGAGAAGGCAAACCCCTGTCTGACATGAGCCTGACCGCGTACAGCCCGCTGCACAACAAGATGGACGAGTCATTGCGGTGAAAGGCCTTGCTAACGCGACGCCCGATGGCACTCGAGGGACCCAAGTGGTTCCGGCCGCCTCGCCTGGAACTGTTCGCTGATCCCTGCCTGAATCTCAGCCTCGAGCCATCCGGACGAGCGCCCGAGCTTTATCTGTTTGGGAAATTCGCCCCTCTTGATTTTTTCGTAAATCGACGATCGGCCAAGCCCTACCATGGCCTTGACCTGGGGAAGACGCACCAAGCGTTGATTCATGGCATCACCTCGCGTTTCACCTGACGGATGGAATCTGTCCCGGGCGATAGATCCCACGCAGCGACTTTAGTAGGTCGACGAGAGGATCGCCGTGCCGAAATGCGAACTTTTCGAGCGCTGTTCGCAAGCCCAGGGACACTGGCGGTGATTGGTGGAGGGCAATTGCCTTGCGAGAGATGTGGTGGATCGAGCAGCGATGTCGTTTGCGGCTGCATTTCTCAGACCAACGCCCACGGTTACCAGGCCGACCAGGTGTCGAGAGTCGCTTGACCGGGGAACGGCCGTCGTCGTGAACCAGAGGGCATCGCGCACTGCATCGTCTGGCACGAACACACCGGCGAGCTAAGGTTGCAGCGGCTTCTGCGACTACTGGCGGGAGTGAGTCAGCCAGCTCTGGGTTGGCCTGAACCAAGCGCACGCCCGGGTAAGTGGCTGTTGCAGAAGGCCTGCCTGGCCGAAATCGCACGCAACGCTTGGGGAACGGAGTCGTGACGTCACGAGGCCTGAGCCCACAATTGTCGCGAATGGATTTAGAATGTGACCACATTAGCGCACGAGGAACGACCATGCCCATCGCCATTCGCGAACTCAAAGCCAGCCTCTCGCGCGTACTGCATCGCGCGCAGGCGGGCGAAGTCATCGAAGTCACCTCCCATAACAAGACGATCGCCCGCATCGTCGGCATTCCGCCGCAGGCGGACGAAGGGCTCCGCGGCCTGATCGCCAGCGGTGGCTTGTCGTGGAGTGGCAGCAAGCCACAGCTGCAGTCCCCCGTTGAAATGGTCGCGGGTGGAACGGCCGTCAGCCGGATCGTGCTGGCGGATCGCGGTTGATTCTCTTCTGCGACACCTCGGCGCTGGTCAAGCTGTACGTCAGAGAAGAGGCCAGCGAACGCATGGTGGCGCTTGCCGGGTCGGCCGCTACCATCGCCGTGTGCCGCCTGGCCTGGGCTGAAGCGATGGCGGCGCTGGCACGCCGCGCGCGTGAGAACCCGGCCGATGCCGAACTGATCACGGGCATCCGAACCCGTATGCGCAGCGACTGGCCCCACTATGCGCTTGTCGAGGTCACGCAGTCCCTGGTGGAACTCGCCGGTGAGTATGCCGACACCTTTGCCCTGCGCGGCTACGACAGCGTTCAACTCGCCGCCGCGCGCATTTTGCAGGAAGCAACTGACGAAGAGTTCCACTTCGCCGTTTTCGATACCCGGCTGGAGAAGTCCGCCAGGGTGCTGGGCATGCGTACCCTGGCCAGCGGTTGACAGGGCGAGCTCAAGCGTGGCGCTCGCGCAAGCAGCGCGCGAACGCCGCCTCGGCGATCCGGCGAGGCTCGCGTCGTGCAACAGGTCGACGACGCCGGTCGAGCCAGCGCCAGCTCCCTTGGCGAGCTGGCGGACAGTGTCGTGGTAGTCGCGCATACCAACAGGGGACAGATGGCCCTTTTTAAGCACGCACAGGCGGCCACTGGCGGGCCGTATTAACAAGCGTCAGTATCCACACTGTTTCGGCGTCGATCTCATACACCAGGCGATAGCTTTCGTGCGGAATCAGCTCGCGGGCGCCGGGAATCCTTCCCGACTTGCCACAATGGGGATGTTGGGCCAGCCGGGTGGCTGCGTCGCTGAACAGTTCATCCATTCGCGCGGCCGCACGCGGGTTTTCGGCAGCGATGTAGTCCCATACGTCGGCGCGGTCCTGCTGCGCTTCTGGTGTCCAGACGACCCTCACGGGCGATTCGTCACATCGGCGCGCCGTGCGGAAAACTCGGCTTCAACCTCATCGTTCGATCGCCCCTGCCCGGCACGCATCGAGGCCCGGCCGGCCTCGACCTTGTGGCGCAGGAACTCATCGTAGTCCCGTGCCTCGCGCTGACGGTGAACAAACTCGCGCATGAGCTCACGCAGCACCTGCGACGCCGGGCGGTGGGCGGCTTCGGCTTCCGCCATGAACTCGGCGCGCAGCTCGGGTTCCAGCTTCATCGTGAAAACGGCTTCTTTCGACATGATCAGGTCTCCTGCCAAAGGGTACTTGCAAAGTATATACATAATCATCACAACGCGCGCACTCGAAAAGTGCAACAAGGCGAGTTGTGCTGTATCAGCCGTGCCGGCAAAGATCTGCTTGGCAATGGGCTCGGCAAGGTTGTCGAACTATTGTTAACCTATTTTATCAATAGTAGGATGCCTGCAAGTTGTTGCGCACGCCAGATCGCCACTGTATTAATATCTAATAC
>ERZ761607.1163-NODE-1163-length-34888-cov-18.165533_pt1 | contig 34888 bp, 18 predicted proteins | sample MGYA00511164_ERZ761607 | MGnify/ENA primary metagenome ERZ761607 (study PRJEB28899, sample SAMN02445080) | bioreactor sludge metagenome | biome: EBPR sludge | place: Australia: Brisbane, Thorneside Wastewater Treatment Plant | collected 2011-06-22 ... | reverse complement strand
TCGAGGCAAAAAAGTGAGAAAATCCTGCTTATCTGCAGAATTAACTTTAACCCTAGATTCGCATTTATAACATGAATCTGATACAAATGTTTCGACCTGAATTCAAACTTGATTCATTTATTCGACTAATTCCAATACTTTATATACAGTTTTGAGTCTTCTCCATCAAGTATTTGCCCTTGAATCTCCTGAAAACGCACTTTTAATTTCTTGGTTTCCAACTGTTTTCCTTTGGTGGTTGGGGCAAAAATGATTGAATATCAAAAAATTGATAGTCACCTTTAATGATGATTTAAGGGGCAAAGACATTTTGGAGCAAACTCAAATTTATGCTGTTTATTTTAAAATGAACGATGCCACACACTCAATATGATGCGTATGCGGGAACATATCCACCGGCTGAACTTTATCCAAATAATATTTGGCACTGAAAAGCGCTGCATCACGGGCTTGCGTAGAAGGGTTGCAACTGATGTACACTATCTTTTCTGGAGCCAGATTTAATATGGATTCAACTACCTCCGCGTGCAGTCCGGATCTGGGCGGGTCCACAAAAATTACGTCAGGTTTGGAAGACAGCTTTTGCAATTCATTTTTCACGTCTCCAACGATAAATCCGACATTTTCTATGTGGTTGTTCAAGGCATTTTTTCTGGCATCTTCAATGGCTTCTTCTATCAGTTCAATACCGGTCACATGTTTGGCTCTGGCAGAGATGTACAGGGCAATACTCCCCAAACCGGTATAGAGGTCAAAAACGCTTTCATGCCCTTCCAATCCGGCAAAATCCAATGCAATATCGTATAAAACTTTGGTTTGCAGCGTATTGGTTTGAAAAAATGACTTTGGAGAAATGAGGAAATTCAATGATCCCAGTTTTTCAGCTATCTCAGGTTTACCATCAAACAAGATAAATTCCTGATCATTCAGACTGTCGTTGAACTTGCTGTTGACTACATAAAACAGACTGGTGATCTCAGGAAATGATAGCTTTACAGAATTCAGTAGCGAGTGGATCTTTTCGGTGTTATTTTGGGAGAAAACGATCACTACCATCGTCTCACCTGTAGTAGCTGTCCTGACTACCATGTTTCTCATCAGTCCTGTATGCGTTTTAGCATCCCAATATGTGTACTCGTTGTCCTGCGTAAATTTTCTTACAAAATTACGGATGCTGTTGGAAGGTTCAGCCTGTAGATGACAATGATCGATTTGAACGATCTTGTCAAAACTGCCGGGGGCATGAAAACCAAGTGCTTCCTGTTTATCAGGCGTTTGCATGGTCTCCATTTCCTTCTCCGACCACCATCTTTTGGATGAAAAGGAAAACTCCAGTTTATTGCGGTATTCCGTAGTCAGGGCACAAGCTTTTACCGGTAAAAATTCCTTCGGTTCGATCCTTGCAATGCGTCTGAAGGCATCGTGTATCTGAATCTCTTTTTCTGCAAGTTGCCTTGCATAACTCAAATGTTGCCATTTGCAGCCACCGCAAGACTCAAAATGCGAACAAAATGGCGTAATTCTGTCGGGACTTAGTGCAACATAGTGTTTTACATGACCCTGGAACACACCTTTTTGCTTTTTGGTCAAAAGGATCTCTGCCTGATCGCCGGGTACCGGTCCCTTGCAAAAAACAACGCGGCCATCATCGGTTCTGCCCACAGCCATTCCTTTATCCGCAATGCCTGTAAAATGCACCATTACCAATTCTGTTTTGCTTTTTCGAGCCATGAAATACTTTTTGGGAATTAAAATTCGGATTTCTCGTAAAAATTAACTTCCGGGTGATTCTCTTTCGCCATTTGAATTGCCCAGCCGGAATCTGCAAGAAAAACAAGCTTTCCATCTTTGTCCATGGCGAGATCTCTTTTTCTCCGGCTTTTGAAAAACTCAAAAGCTTTTTTATCCTCACAGGATACCCAAAGCGCTTTGTGAATATTGATTGGATCATAGCTGCAGGAAGCCCCGTACTCATGTTCCAGTCGGTACTGGATCACTTCAAACTGCAGCGCACCGACGGTGCCAATGATCTTTTTACCTGTTTCAAGTGTGGTAAATAACTGAGCTACACCCTCATCCATGAGTTGTTCAACACCTTTGTCCAACTGTTTTCTTTTCATCGGATTGGTATTGACCACAGCCCTGAATTCTTCAGGCGAAAAGCTTGGAATACCCTTGAAATGAAGGATTTCTCCTTCTGTCAGTGTGTCGCCTATCTTGAAATTGCCGGAATCATACAAACCCACAATATCTCCCGGAAATGCTTCATCCACAATGCTTTTTTTGGAAGCCATGAACGAAGTCGGGTTGGGAAACCTCAGCATTTTTTCAAGCCTGATATGGTTATAGGGTGTATTTTTTCTGAAAACTCCGGATACCACCCGGACAAAGGCAATTCGATCTCTATGCTTCGGATCTATATTGGCATGAATTTTAAAAACAAAGCCGGTGAATGCGGATTCAAGGGGTAAAACCGCACGTTCTTCTGTAACTCTTGGTAGAGGTGCAGGAGCGATTTCCACGAAACAATCCAACAATTCCTTTACCCCGAAATTATTGACTGCACTGCCAAAAAAAACAGGAGACTGTTCTCCATTAAGGTATTTCTCTATTTCAAACGGATCATAGATCTGGTTGATCACACCGAGATCTTCACCAAGCTGTTTGGTTGGGTTTTTACCTAAATGCTTTTCAAGGCTTTCGTGATCATCCGGATCCAATTCAATGACATCTTCCTGTGTTTGTTTACTGTGGGGTCTGAAAAGTACCAGTTTGGATTCGTAAATATTGTATACACCCTGGAACCGTTGCCCCATTCCGACAGGCCAGCTCAGTGGGCAAACGCTCAAACCCAGCAAGGTTTCTACTTCATCCAACAGGTCAAAGGCATCTTTTCCTTCACGGTCAAGTTTATTGATAAACACGATCATAGGAATATTCCTCATCCGGCAAACACTTACCAGTTTTTTGGTTTGTTCCTCCACTCCTTTTGCCACGTCGATGACAACGATCGCGCTATCCACTGCGCTGATGGTTCTGTAGGTATCTTCAGCAAAATCTTTGTGGCCGGGCGTATCAAGTATATTGACACGTCTGTCTCTGTAATCAAATGCCATCACTGAAGTGGCAACGGAAATACCTCTTTGTTTCTCGATCTCCATGAAATCAGAAGTGGCATGCTTTTTTATCTTGTTTGATTTAACTGCGCCTGCGATCTGGATCGCTCCACCGAACAACAATAATTTTTCTGTCAAAGTTGTTTTTCCGGCATCCGGGTGACTGACGATGCCAAAAGTTTTTCTTTTATTGATCTCTGAAATGATGTCCATGTTGGTCTTTTTTCCGATTTGAACCCGCAAAGGTAATTTTTTTGTACATTTTTTGAAACCGACTTTGCATTAAGCATTGAAATAAATGGAATTTAAGATGTTATCAAATTTTTTTGTCGGGATCATACATGAATTTATATGATGAATAGTTTGAATCATTTGATCAGGATAACTCAATTAAGCTTGATTATTTAAAAAAAATAGGTAGTTATTCAGGTGGTTAGCTAATGAGTATGCTAGCATGTTAGTCTCTTTGAATTGAGCGTGTACTTTGAGCAAAAGACACGAAATTTGTCCTGGAATCAGAGGTTTTAACCTTTTGTATAAATCATTAGCTAATAGACTTAAGACTAAAAGACTATTGAGCTAAACAATTACAAAAAAATTATACTATTTGTTAAGGCATAAAAATCAATACGTTAGAAATCTGATACAATATGATATATCCATTTGGTTCATGACGGAACATCTGATATCATTCCTGATTATGACATTACTATTTTCGTCAAATTTTAATTAGAATCTTTCTAATTAATGTAGCTTCATTTACTTTTACAGAAATTATGATCGAAAATATGCATAAAGACAGATTGAAATATGTGAACCAAGTTTTATTTTTGACTTTTTAGTTTTTGATATTGTCTTATTTTAATTTAAGTAATACTTTAAGTAAATTTATTTAATCTATTAATATTCAATATTTTAAAATTAATTTAATCGGTTCATATTTTCTGTCAAAGTTTTTTGATAATTGAATTCAAACTAAATAAAAATATCTAAAAATGTCTTTGAAACCAATGTTTAGCAATTTATTAAAAACCATTCTCCTATTATTGTTTTTCACGCCAGCATTTGCGCAGATGAACAATTTCTCTGACGATGAATTGCGGAATTATCCGCATTGGTTTGATCTGATGCAGAAAGAAAATCCGAATTATTTTGAAGTTAAAAAGGCGTATGACCTGTATTTTGAAAAGCATGAAAAAGCGAGAGGAACCGGTTACAAAAATTTTGAAAGATGGGCATGGAAAAATCGGGGCGACTTTGATGAACTGGGTTTTCTGAATCCGGCAAAGCTTTTTAAGTCTTATATGAGAGAAAATCAAAATGGTTTCAATCGTGGTCCTTCCGGGAATGCAGGCAATTGGATTGAACTCGGACCTAAGGTTTATCCTGTAAATGTTTCAGGTCAGGAAACTGGTACAGGTAGGGTAAATGCCATTGCTTTTCATCCGACCGATCCTGATGTATTCTGGATTGGAGCGCCTTCAGGAGGATTGTGGCAATCAAACGATGGTGGGGATTCCTATTTCTCCAATACAGATCAGCTACCTTCATTGGGTGTTTCAAGTATCATCGTGCATCCAGTCAATCCGGATACCATTTTTATTGGCACCGGTGACAGAGACGCAGGAAATGCCCCGGGATTGGGCGTATTCAGATCAGTTGATGGAGGAGCTAACTGGACTCAGCAGAACAATGGTATGGGAGACCGTACTGTGAGTGACATGATCATCCATCCTACTAACAGACGAACCATTTTGGCGGCAACCAGTAATGGGATCTACAAGACTATAAATAGCGGCAATAATTGGACATTAAAGTCTGTTTCCAGTCACTTCAAGGATATTGAGTATCATCCTACAAACCCGAATTATGCTTATGCAACGGCCAATGGGTTATTTTATCGTTCAACAGATGCCGGGGAATCATGGGTACAAATCACTTCAGGTTTAATTGCTTGTAGCAGGATGGTACTTGGTGTCACTCCTGACGAACCAAATTCTGTATTCTGCCTGCTGACAGGTGGTTCTGCCATCTTTCACGGAATATTTAAATCAACTGATTCAGGATTAAATTTTACGCGGATCACACCTTCAAGTCATGCAAATATTTTAGGGTATAATGATGGAGATGACCATAGTCAGGCAAATTATGATCTTTGTATGCTGATAGATCCTGGTGATGCTGACAAAATTTTAGTGGGTTCGATCAATATTCACCTGAGCACAAACGGTGGTTTAAACTTCACAAAGAAAACCCACTGGAGCAATCAATTACATGCAGACCAACATGTTGTTGCACGTAATCCATTGAATGGCAGGATATATGAAGGCCATGACGGGGGTTTGCATTATTCAGATGATTATTTTACTACCTGGACTAATATCAGCGGCGGTCTGCGGATAGGCCAAACATACCGGATAGGGCAGGCAGCTTACAACAGGAAACTTGTGATCAACGGTTATCAGGATAACGGAACATCAATAGTGAAAGATGATATCTTTTACACAGTAGCAGGCGGTGATGGGATGGAATCAGCATTTGATTACAGCGATGAAAACTACGTATATACTACCTATATTTCCACGATCAAAAGATCAAACACAAGAGGCATAGGCGGCTGGAACATTATTGCCACCGAAGATGAGAACGGGATAGATGAAGAAGGTGCCTGGGTTACCCCTTATTCACTGCATGTCACCGATCCGAATACCATGTTTTTCGGGTATAAGAATATCTGGAGGACTAACAATGTAAAGTCTGATCCACCAACATGGACCAAAATCTCCAATTCTTTGGGAGGCACGAATAGTTATAATTTTGTATATACGGATCAATCTTTAGCAGATCCTAATACATTTTATGCAGTAAAAGAAAACAATACTGTTTTCAGATCTGATAATGTAAATGATTTGACCCCGGGTTGGATTGATTTAAGTGGATATTTGCCCGAAGGCAATTCAAACATTGATGACATTATTTGTCATCCTACTGATCCGGAAATAGTTTATTTGATCCAGAATGAAAAGATATATAAATCGGGAGATAAAGGTCAAACGTGGACGAATATTACGGGTTCAATCCCAACTTCCAACAATCTCAACACGTTGGTGATAGATAAATTCGGTAATGAATCATTGTATGTGGGTACTAAAACAGGTGTTTACCATAAAAATGCCGGGCTGGCAGATTGGATAGCTTTTGACGGAGATCTTCCGGTTGTGGATGTCAGGGAAATGGAAATTTATTACGGCGGAACTGCTTCGAGACTTCGCGCCGGAACTTATGGAAGAGGACTTTGGGAAACGGACCTTTACTTTGTTGATAATCAAGCTCCGGTGGCGAATTTTGCTGCAAGTAAAACAATATGTGAAGTTGGAGATGATATAAAACTGGAAGATTTGTCTGCAATCAGTCCGACATCATGGACATGGACTATCACTCCGGCTACATACACCTTTATTAATGGCACTAATTCCGGTTCGCAACACCCGGAAGTTGAATTTTCTGCATCCGGGTTATACACCATAACCCTGAATGTAACCAATTCCTATGGTAGTAATTCAAAGACCATTAATAAATATATTCAGGTTTTTTCAATTGTTGCCCCGAATTGTACACCCGTCACTCAGAATTTGGGAGGATATGGAATGGGAATTTACCAGGTACAATTAAATACAATCAACTATTATTCAAGTGATGCTCAAGGAGACAATCCAAATCCTCCCAAAGGATATCTGAATCTTATTTCAACTCAGAATACCATATTGTTGGCTAATACTCAATATACATTTACAGCTCAAATAGGTCACAACGTCAATTCTTATAAACAATATTGGAAAGTTTACATTGATTACAATAATGATGGTGATTTTGAAGATGCTAATGAGCTGATCTATTCTTCACCATCAGCAGTTGCGGGAGTATATTCAACAACATTTACTACTTTGTCAAATCCACCAGTGGTTAATCAATTGATCAGATTAAGAATTATAAGTGATTATTATACACTTTCCGGTCCTTGTGATAACCCGGATTACGGACAAGCAGAAGATTATGGGATTATTTTCAAAAATCTGCCTTCCCTAAGCACAAATAATATCACTGATATCACCTATAATTCTGCTGAATCAGGGGGAAATATTACCCAACAAGGTGGCTCAGCAGTGATTGCCCGTGGTTTGGTATGGAACATCCGTTCTGGAGCAACGCTGGACAATAATTGGGGGTACTCAGAAAACGGCTCAGGAACAGGATCTTTTACCGTAACCATCCCAGCTTTGTCGGCCAATACCCTCTATTATGTCCGTGCTTATGCCATTAACAGCGACGGGATTGCTTACGGTAACGAAGAGATATTTACGACACTGGATCAGATTCCTGAAGTGAGCACTACCACGCCTTTCCAGGTTTTGTATCTGACAGCCACCAGCGGTGGAAACATAACAGATGACAAAGGCAAAACCATCCTGGAAAGAGGTGTCGTCTGGAATACCACTGGAGAACCATCCTTGAGCTCCTGCATTGGTAAAACCACGGACGGAACAGGCTCAGGTATTTTCGTCAGCAATATTACCGGATTAAATACCAATACTCAGTATTACGTAAAGGCTTATGCAAGAAATAGTTATGGAATAGGATACGGAGAAGAAAAAACTTTCACGACCTTACCTGAGGATATCAATCAATCCAGCAATATTATTTTTTCTGAGGTTTCTACCAGTAAGATAAAATTGGAATGGACCAACGGAACCGGAGCTTCCAGGATCGTGAAAATAAATAATGTGAATAGTTTCACCTTGCCGGTAAATGGCACGAATCCTTCAGCAAACACAGTATACGCCGGTGGTGAACAAGTGATTTACAATGGCAGTGGAAATTCGGTGACCGTAACCAATCTGAATCCTGCAACCACTTATTATTTTCATGTGTTCGATTACAACGGTTCAGGCGCTTCCACTGTATATAATATAGCTCCGGGTAATGGTAATCCTACTTCCAGAGCTACTTATTGCCTGCCAACTTATGCCAATGGTGATGTTCAAACTCATATTAAAGGATTTATTATCAATAAGATAAATAATATTTCGGGCTCTTCTCACTATACAGATTACACAAATTTGAGCACAGCTTTATTGGCTGGAGAAACCTATGACGTCAGTGTGGAGATGTCTTATAATACACTAAGAGTCAGTTTGTGGATAGACTTCAATGATAATAGCATATTTGAGACAAGCGAAAAACTGCTCTCCGACCTGAGTTGTCCGGGGAATCATACTACTACCACTCAGATCACCATTCCATCCAGTGTGGATCCGGGATCTCACGTTTTACGCGTCAGGGCTGCCTGGAGCAGCGGTTATGATGCATGTGCTGTTGGCAACTGGGGCGAAGCGGAAGATTATATGGTGGAGATCAAAGACTTTTTTACCTGGGATGGTTCAAGTTCAAACAATTGGAACACCGGATCTAACTGGGATGTGGGTAAGGTGCCCGGAACCGGTGACATTGTAGAAATTGAAAATGTTGCGAATGAACCCGTGATCCAGGTCGGACAAACGGTAAATGTCAAGAAAGTTACTTTTCTGAATGGTTCAGAAATTGAGGTGAATGGTACGTTGAATGTTGAAGAATAACGGCAAATATAATTTGTTTTCCCCGGGTCAATCTTCCAAAAAGACTTTATTGGCCTGGGGAAAATTATCTTCAAATCTCATCAACGGTATCTCAATAAAGAAATCTGAACCTTCATTTTCGATCGTTTCAAAATAAATCCTTCCGCCGAACGATTCCAGCATGTTGATGGCAATAGCCAATCCGAGCCCGGTTCCACTGCTTTTGGTGGTAAAATTGGGAGAAAATACCTTTTCTCGCATGTCTTCAGGGATGCCGGTGCCATTATCACTGACTTTGATCACCGCATTGCTTTCCTGTCTGTACAGGTCTATCGATATTTGTCCGGGTCTGTCCTCAGGTATCGCCTGGATAGCATTTTTGATCACATTGTTCAGGATGCGTACCATGTGATTTTTATCAGCAAAAACCAATACATCATTGATTGGGAGGGTCAGTTTGAAGCTCATGTCTTCTCTTTTTCGGAAAAAATCATGCACTTTTTTGACGATGTCATTGAGGTTGAGTTTTTCATTTCTCGCATCAGGCAATTGGGCAAAATTGGAAAATTCAGAGGCTATCTGCGACAGGTTATCGATTTGCTCAATGAGACTCGGCGCCAGTTGGGCAATGAGTTGTGGTGCCAATTCGGGATTAGAGCCTACCTTTGATTCCAGATATTGAATATTGAGTTTTAAAGGAGTCAATGGATTTTTTATCTCATGAGCCACCTGCTGTGCCATTTCTTTCCAGGCGGAATCTCTTTCTATTTTTGCCATTAGCCTGGCATTGTCACCGAGTTTTATGATCATCTCATTGTAAATGGTGATCAAAGCGCCGATCTCGTCTTCATTTTGCCATTCAACAGTTTCATTTTTTCTCGAAAGTTTGAGGCCTTTTAACTTTTGACCCAGAATATCTATTGGATTTGTGATGGAATTGGACAAACCGATGGCAATCACCACTGAAAGTATGAATAACACAGCGTAAATACTCAAAAACGTACCAAGCAGGTCAGAAATTTTACTTTGCAAACCATGATTAAATCGGGTCGGAGAGTAAATAAAATGTTTAGTTCCTTCAGTAAATTTCAGCGGTGTGAAAATCCCGGATGATGCCTTGATAAAATTGTTCTTTCCATGGGTACAACTGTCAATGAGCTGATTATGGAATTGATTATAAGGTATTCTGAGTATTACATCTTCAGAAGGGAATTTTTGTAACACAGATCCTGTATTGCGTTTGGAAACTGGTGTAATGTAAAAATCATAATCCTGCTGGTTTACAGGCAATATAAAAGTGCAGGTATGTTTGGCATGAGCAGGTATTTTATCGATGGCAGGTTGAAGTTCCGATTGCAAAGCATTAGCGTTGGCTTTAACAATTTCCTCATTTTGAAGCGTATATATTTTTTTGAAATATCCGGCCGAAACGAATCCTGCTATGATAAATGCAATGACTGTCAGGCTAAGTATGCTCAGTTGTATCCTGCTTCTGAGGGATTTTTGAAGGAAAAATGACAGATCAATGTCTTTTGGTAGAATTTTCAGTTTTGCATCCAACATGGACAGGGAAAATAAGCCTATACTGATAACGAAAAAAAGTGCTGCGATGAGGGAAACAGGTCTTAGTAATCCCGGGATCTTCTGACTGCTCATGATGGCATAGCCCGAGTCATTCGAATGGCTAACATAACTGTACCCTTTTTTATTCCAGATGGAATCGGTCTCAGGAAAATGGTTTTCAGGTGTATCTATCCAGTTCTTCTGGAGATCTGCGAGAATAAATTCGGTATTTGGAACGTTTTTTTCTTTCAGATTTTGATTTTTCACAAGCAAAACAGTTCTGAAGCCTGTCAATTTGTTATTTTTTAATAATGAAAAATAACTGCCACTCAACGGATCAAAATAAAGTGAATCTGTAATTTTTGCCATTTTGTCCATTAATGATCCAAAACCTGCTTCAGGAATATTGACCGTATCAGAATTTTGGGAACTCAAAATGTTTTTAGATTGGCCCAAAATATATTGCTCTGTCTTTTGGTCCCTGTCAAAAAGTATTTGATTCAAATCTTTTTGCCGTTCAGACAGATCTTTTTGTAAATCCGTATAGAAAATAATAAATGAAAGAAAGGAAGAAATGACGATCATCCAGGTGACCAACCAATTGGAACTGAACGATTTCCTGTCAAAATACAGATCTAACAAAACGATAAGAATCAGAAAACCAAGTAAAAATGGAATAAATGGCACCCAGATCCAGTCCATGAGTTCAAAAATAAATAAAACCAGGATGGTAGCACCGATGTAAGATATTTTGGACTGAGTATTGACTTTTAATTGGTGGATATTCTTATAAATTTTTAGGATAAGGTAAACGGAAAGTATAAAAAAGAATAAAAGTATCAACAAAACGACTATTTCCTCGAAATTGACAGAGAACAGCCGATCAAGGTTGAAATTTTCATTTGCATTGAGATATAAAAACCCTGTAAAATTCAATGTAAGGGTTGCGATCATTCCAATGGAGAAAAATAAAAACAGCCCGATAACTTTACCGGAAATATTAATTTTTCCAGTGTTTAATGGAATGAGGTCAACCGAAGAAATGAAATATATTCCTAAAATCTCAAGGAGGATGATGCTCAACGGGCTAACAGGTAAATATTGCGGGATGAAATGCGAAGTTAGCAGCCAACCCCCGGGTAAGACATTCAGTACATCCAGAAGGAGAATGCAGAGAGCAAACATAGCAGGGACTAATAGGCTTGCAAATGCCGGTTTATTGGATCCGGGAAAATGTTTTATCAATGATTTTAGTCTGGTTTTCAATAGGATGAACGATGAAGTAATCATTAATATAATGAACCAACCAAACAGTTCGGAGTGGGTTTTATGTGTTTTTTCCGTTAAATTGAAGCTGAATTTTCTCCTGTAGGTAAGTGTGGTTTGTCGGAGGTTTTTTGAAAAAACAGGCAAATTGGATAGGGTAGTTGATTTGTTTTTATAACCTGTTACAGGAATATATATGTATGTAATCAGATCCTGGATCCTGTTTTGAAATATGAGTCCCTGTATATCCTTGTGTGAGAAAAGTGAGATGGAGTCTTTGCCTGTCAAAAAGTTGTCAGGACTGGGTAATCTTTCATCATTCCAAAAAATGAGGCTGTCATTAAGGTCATAGATAAAAACAGGAACAGCCAGTTTTATGTCAGGAAAATCTTCTACTTTGCTGAGCCTGGATAAGGTTTCCCGGTGAATCCTGTCAACCTCGTGAGTGAATGACTGATTTAGTTTTTCCTGGTCAGGTAAAACCCAACTCAACAGGACCATTATGACAGTTGCAAATGCCAGTCCTGTGCCGGTTGCAGTTCTTATATTAAATTTTTGCCGCATAATGATGCATTATACGGCAAAAATAAACATTTATATATTAAAAAATAGTTTAATATTAAATATATTTTTAAGTATTGAGGTCGAAAAGTTATTAACAGATTTTATACGGTCAAAATATCTTTTTCTTTAGCTTTCAATAGTTCATCTATTTTATGGCTGAAATCATCGATCATTTTTTCGACTTCTTTCTCTTTCTTTTTCCCCATGTCTTCAGGATAGCCATTATCAACTTGCTTTTTGATCTGATCCATCAGTTTATGTCTGGTGCTTCTGAGGCTCACCCGGGCATCTTCCCCGAGAGCAAAGGCTTGCTTTACCAGTATTTTTCTTCTTTCTTCTGTCAGCGGTGGAATTGTCAACCGAATGGTTTCACCGTCATTCATCGGTGTGATACCCAGGTTGGACGCCAGCAACGCCTTTTCAATCACCTTGATGATGGATCTGTCCCACGGCTGTATGCTGATGGTTTTGGAGTCAACAGCAGTCACATTGGCTACATGCTGAAGTGCGGTCAGTGCACCGTAGCTTTCGACATGAATGCCTGCAACAATGGCTGGATTGGCCTTGCCTGTTCTGATAGATACCAATTCATTCGCAAAGTGATCCACTGCTTTTTGCATATGTTCTTTTCCTTCCTGTAAATAATTTTCAATCGTTTTCTCCATAAACAAAATCTTTTGCAATTTGGATGAATTTATTAATAATCGTCCGCGCCTCACCGGAGCAGTGCAACAAATTTAATAAATTCTTTTTAAATACCATAATTCTGGCCTTTCATGTATGTGTATCATAGAACTGCTGATTTAGCAGCTGTATACTATCTGATTCAAATTCAATGCTTTATTGAAATGTTTCAATATTTTTTAAAAACTTAACGCTCTTGAATAACAAACAAAACAGCTTATACAAGCGTGATTGGCTGTCCGGATAGTTAATAAATCCTGATTGTATAAAATCATCTTCTTGCAAATGAAAAGATCAGATAGACCAAAATTACCAGTGAAGATAGCGCTGCAGAAACATAGGTCATTGCTGCCCATTTCAATGCATCTTTGGCTCCGGCTTGTTCATTTGAGGTGGTAATCCCAGCCTGTTCTAGCCAGACAAGGGCCCGTTTACTGGCATCGAACTCGACGGGTAATGTAACAAAACTGAAAAGAGTGGTCAATGCAAACGTTCCAATCGTTATGAGCATCAGCGCTGGGAACTGACTCATCACCACAAAAGCAATAATGAGTAAAAATTGCTGAAACTGAGAGGCTACCTGCACAACAGGAACCAGGCTTGAACGCAATTGGAGCATTGGATATGCTTTTGCATGCTGAACTGCGTGACCACACTCGTGCGCAGCAACGGCTGCTGCAGCTATGCTGTTACCCTGATATACTTCAGGACTGAGACTCACAGTTTTTTTGAGGGGATTGTAATGATCAGTCAGGAAGCCTTGACCCATTACGATCTGTACATCCTGTATGCCGTAATCCATCAGCATTTTCCGTGCTACCTCTGCACCTGTAAGACCTGAATTCAGGAAATAACCACTATATTTTTTAAACTTGGATTTTAGTTGACTGCTGACCAGGAACCCGATCACACTCAATAAAATAGTTATCGCATATACACCCATCATAATTTTAAAATTTGTTTTTGATCAAAATAACATCATTTCACAAAGCGGTCGTTTATGATTTAAATATTATTTTAATATGTTAGTAAATGAAATTTAATTATTTATATACCATTTTCTGGTTTAAAAAATCAATTCATTTAATCGATCATATCAAAACCAGTATATTTCCGGAGGACTTTTGGAACTTTTATCCCTGATTCACATTGATTGTTTTCCAAAACAGCTGCAACGATCCTTGCCAATGCCAGTGCACTTCCGTTCAGTGTATGTGCCAGATTTGTTTTTCCGGTTTCATCTTTATATCTGAGCATCAGCCTGTTGGCTTGAAAATCCTCAAAATTGGAAACTGAACTCACTTCGAGCCATTTCTTTTGGGCAGTTGCATATACTTCAAAATCGAAAGTCAATGCGGAAGTAAATCCCAAATCTCCACCGCATAAACGCAAAATCCGGTATGGAAGTTCAAGTTTGATCAGAAGTTTTTCCACATGATCCAGCATTTTTTGCAATGTTTCATAGGATTTGTCAGGGTGTTCAATATGAACAATCTCTACTTTATCAAACTGGTGAACCCTGTTGAGACCTTTGACATCAGAACCATAGGATCCTGCTTCCCTTCTGAAACATGGGGTCATGCCAACCATACGGATCGGGAAATCGCTTTCTTTTAAAATGACATCTCTGTAAATATTGGTAATGGGTACTTCGCCGGTAGGGATGAGATAAAAATTATCTTCCTGTATAAAGTACATTTGTCCTTCCTTGTCGGGTAATTGTCCGGTTGCCCGTGCAGAATCTTCATTCACCAGGAAAGGAGGTCTGATCTCCAGGTATCCATTGTCAATGGCTTCATCCAGGAAAAAATTGATCAATGCTCGATTGAGTCTGGCTCCTTTGCCCTGGAAAAGAGGGAAACCTGAACCGGTAATAAAAGCACCTCTTTCAAAGTCGATGATATTGTATTTTTTTGCAAGCTCCCAATGTGGTAATGGTTTTTCTCCTATATCTGGAAAGTCGTTTTGCCAGTCTTTGTACACCTCATTGTCTTCGGCGCCTTTTCCAAATGGAACAGAATCGTGTAAGGCATTTGGAACTGTCAACAGTTTGTCGCCGAGCTCGGTTTTGCAGTTTCTGAAAGCTTCTTCCAATTCTTTGATGGACTCTTTCAATTGAGGAATCCTTTCTTTTAACTGATCAGCTTCCTCAACTGACCCTTTTTTCATGAGTTCACCGATTTTTGCGGAGAGTTGCCTGGTTTCGTTTAGACTTGAATCCAATTGCAACTGAAAGTTTTTTCTTTGGTCATCCAATGCGTTGATCTCATCAATAACCGCAATTCTGTCCTGATTCCAACCTCTTTTCTCCAGGCTTTTTCTGACCATTTCGGTCTGGGTCCTTAATTTATTTACAGGTATCATGAAGTGTGCTTAAATTATTGCAAAATTATAAAAAAAACAGTTACATCAATCTTTTGTTTGGATTTAGTTGTAAACAGTTGTTAGGCGCTTTGGAATCAAAACTAACCAACATGTTGTTCGATTCAGAGGTATGTAAACAAATTTTTCTGTTCTGACTTCCAGCAAAGCGGCTTTTTTTATGGTTTACTATCAAAAAACACAGTGTTTTTAAGGTTGAATAGGTGTATTTTTGTCATAATCATAAAGTAATTTGATGTAGAAATAAAACCATGCATAATATTTATCCGCAGGATGAAATTCAACGGGGTCAAACCCCCGTACGGGCAGGCCCCTATTGCGGGATAATAAATCATTTTCTTCCTTGATTCTGGCACGTCCTGGTTAAGTTCATATATACTACAGACATTTTGGGATCAGATGGTCAGCCAACATGCAGGTTCGGGGTAAATTCGAAATCTGATATTTTGATCTGTCAGAGATAAAAGAACCAGATACTATCAACAGGAAGATGAAAAAAGGATTCAAAACAAGTCAATTAAAAATGGAAAATTCTATTCAGAAAATCTTGTTTTTTCAATCATTTATGTGGATATTTGTAGCATAAAAGATTTCGTATTATAATTTGACCAGCCACCTTTTTCTTTACCTGAGCGTAGCATAGGTTTACATGATTTTAATGCAAAACGGATTATTTTAATGGATATAATTTTTTTTTTTTAGATATTTTTAAAATAAATAGTTGGGTGTATTCAAATAAAAACTTTATTTTTGCCCTGAAAACGCATCCGAAAGATTTTTTTCAGCACTTCAAAGATAATTGAGATTGTAAATCCCTCATTTTGATTGAACGCTTTTTTAGTTAGATTTTCATATTATCATATTATAATTTAAATCGATGTACGATATTTTGCAGTTGAATTCTATGCTGGTGCCGGAACTTCGCGACATAGCAGAAAGTATGGGCATAGACTCATATAAGAAATTATCCAAACAGGATCTGATCTATAAAATTCTGGATGAACAGGCATTGAAAATGAATGCGTTGTCTACTCCTGAGAAAGATGATGGTTCAGAAAATGATAGGAAAAAAGAACGTGCACCCCGTCAGCACAGGGGTCCCAAAAAAAATGTGGAGCCTCCCAAAGAAATAGTATCTGAAAAAGATGAAAAGGATACAGAAGCTGAAGCGGATTTTGATCAAAGCAACCAGAACAATACTGATGGTCGGGGAAAGCGTCGTCGCAGGGTGATGGCTCCTTTGGCAGAAAAAGTTGCGGCACAAAAACCTGTTGAAAAGGAGGAATTGCATGAGGGAAAAGATCCGGTCAAAGCGAGGGAAATTGTACCTTTTACAGAAATACGTGACCAGGAGAAAACCGCCTCGGATCCTGAAAAATCAAATGAAACAACTGGTTTTAAAGATAGGCCTTATAAAAGAGAAAAAGACTTCAGAAAAGATAAAAATCAGCGTCCGGGATATCAGAATAACGGGAAAAACGAAGGTATTCCTGAGCAGGTAAAAGAAATGGAACCAGAAGGTCCTCAGTTTAATATTGACATGGATGCCGTGGTTACCGGAGAAGGTATTCTTGAAATGATGCCTGATGGTTTTGGTTTTTTACGGTCTTCAGATTATAACTATCTGACATCCCCTGACGATATTTATGTTTCACCTTCCCAGGTCAAACTTTTCGGGTTGAAAACAGGAGATACTGTCAGGGGAAAAGTGCGTCCTCCAAAGGAAGGAGAAAAATATTTTGCATTATTGAGGGTAGACCTGATCAATGGTATTACTCCTGATATGATCCGGGACAGAGTGCCTTTTGACTACCTGACGCCGCTGTTCCCTTCAGAAAAATTTAATCTGATCACGGATCCTTTGGGCAGGGATTATGGCAATAGGATGATTGACCTGTTCACACCGATAGGGAAAGGACAAAGGGGATTGATCGTTGCTCAACCAAAAACGGGTAAAACATTTTTGTTGAAAGATGTAGCCAATGCCATTTCCAGGAATCATCCTGAAGTATATCTGATCGTTCTTTTGGTGGATGAAAGACCTGAAGAGGTAACGGATATGAAAAGAAGTGTTACGGCAGAGGTGGTAGCATCCAATTTTGACGAACCGGCATCCAACCACGTTCGCGTGGCTAACATTGTCTTGGAAAAAGCAAAAAGATTGGTTGAGAGCGGACATGATGTGGTGATCCTGTTGGATTCCATTACGCGACTGGCCCGTGCATACAATACCGTTGCTCCTGCCAGTGGAAAAGTGTTGTCCGGTGGTGTTGAAGCAAATGCCTTGCACAAACCCAAAAAGTTTTTCGGTGCAGCAAGAAAAATAGAAGGAGGCGGTTCCCTGACCATTTTGGCGACTGCCTTGATCGATACAGGATCCAAAATGGATGAGGTGATCTTTGAAGAATTCAAGGGAACAGGAAATATGGAATTGCAACTGGACAGAAGCTTGTCGAACAAGCGTCTATATCCAGCCATCGACCTGACCAATTCAAGTACCAGAAGAGATGAGTTATTGTTGGATAAAGATATTCTGCAAAGAATGTTCATATTGAGAAATCATCTTGCTGATATGAAATCAATCGAAGCGATGGAGTTCATCAGGAAGTTTATGTTCAAAACCAAGACCAATGAAGAGTTTTTGGCTTCCATGAACGGATAAAAAGTGAATGTGAAATTTTTATTTAAGAATTATTAGATTTACCTTTGCAAATCTTTTGAAAAAGAGTTAAAATATTAGTTATGAAGAGGACATATCAGCCATCAAGACGTAAGAGAACAAACAAGCACGGATTCAGATCCAGGATGGAGACAAAAAACGGTAGAAAAGTATTGGCCAGGAGAAGAGCAAAAGGCAGAGCAAAACTATCTGTTTCGGATGAAAGAAGATTGAAACCTGCTTAATCTTAGAATTGCTGTTTATTGGACAGCATAATGAAGGAGTATTTCGCGGTAATATCATTATAAGAATTTACTTCATTTAATCATTGTATAAGGAATTATGTAGTCTCATAACGGCTCATAATTCCTTGTTTTTTATGAAAAAACATGATTTTCCGAGAACTGAGTGCTTGAAAAGCAGTAAGCTGTTCAGGAAGGTAATTCTTGAAGGGCATTCAGTTTTTCAACACCCTCTCAAACTGCATTTTATGATCACCTACCTTGATAAACCAGCTTCTGTATCATTACTTCTTGCAGGTTTCAGTATTTCAAAACGGAAACACCCAAAAGCAACTACCCGGAATTTATTGAAAAGAAGGATGAAGGAAGCTTTCCGGCTAAACAAAGAATTGGCAAAAGAGACTATCGCTACTTTCCCAAATTATCATTTAGATCTTGTAGTCATTTATCAGGTGGGAGAAATATGTAATTATAAACAAATCGAACAAGCCCTTATCAAATGCCTTCAAAAGCTAAAAAACCAGTTATGTTCTTTTGAGATGAATACCATTTAAAGCTATTTGAAGATTTTCCTGACCCGGACGAGCCTGAACCAACGAGGATAATGATTTAAGATCCCCACCATTCGGGCAACCCATACGGGCAGGCCCATACGGGCAGGCCCATACGGGCAGGCCCATACGGGCAGGCAACAAACACCGATGAACGATTTCAGATATGGCAATTTTAATCTAAAATCTTAAGTCGTTCATGCTTTGCTTACCAGTAGAGCTTACCCGTAGAGGGTTCGACCCCGTTGGATTTACATCCTACTGGGTAAATATTCTTTGTGGCTTTATTTCCACATCAAATTTCTTTATAATTATGACAAAAATACATCCATTCAACCTTAAAAACACTATGTTTTTTGTTGGTAAGTCCCAAAAAAAAGCCTCTTTGCGTGAAGTCAGAGCATAATTTTAATTTAACTGTTATTGTTTAGCTAGATAGTCTTTTAGCCTTAAGTCTATTAGCTAATGATTTAAACCAGGGGTTAAAACAGCTGATTCCAGAACAAATCTGTCTTTTGCTCAATGTACTCGGTCAGTACTAAGCGTCTGAAAGGCTATCAGACTTAATAGCTAACAACCTGAATAACTACGTTTAACCAACATCTGAAACGACCAACATCTTAATTGGGTTTGGCTCCTAAGCGCCTGAAACAAAAAAGGGACTGTCTTTCGACAGTCCCTCAACACTTTTTAGCAAAAAATATTATTCTATGATAATTTGTTTTGTTGCCTGATTGCCATTTTGGCTCATCAAATGAATATAATAGTTTCCTGATGGCAAATTACCTGTTTGGATCTCTGTTTTGCCAGAGCTCAAATCAGCTTTTGTCTGAGAAACTACCTGACCAAAGAGGTTGTACAACTTAATGGTGGTAGAACCTGTGAATATCTCGGTATCTGCTTCGATATGAATACCTGTTGATGATGCAGCAGGGTTAGGATATACTGCAACTGATTCGTTGAAGTATGCTTCAAACACTTCACTTAATGTTCCCCCGGCTAACTGAAGGTCTCCATGAACGCCTGTGTTGTTCCAGTTATCACCGGTTCCGGCCCAGGCTGACTGATAATCTCTACCGATACCTTTATCTGAGTCATTGTTGCCAATTGAGAAGCCCATCGTTCTGTTTCTTGCTGGTGCAAATCCAAATCCGTCCCATCCAATTCTCAATTCAACATTGTATCCGTTGGAAGTCGGGAACCATTTTCCTTCGATATCTGTGATCTGAACTCCATCCGCTTTGACCCATGGAATGTCATTATTTCCATAATACATAATGATCTGAGTATCATAATCAGGGTCAAATTTACCGTCTGAGTCATGGTTTCCATCGAAATAGAATTCAATGGCATCATTGTCCCATGGGTTACCTGATCCTTCTACTACTGCATCTACTACTTTTATTCCAAAATAAACATTGTTTCCATCCCATACCGAACCCCAGGTAACAGTATTGTTGATTGGTCCGGCACCTGCTACAACGCCTGCATCCATTCCATAACTCAACGTATATTCGCCAAGATTTCCATCCATGGTTGGAGCATTATTTGCAAATTGTGATTTTGCTACTGTTGGTCCAATCGGTTCAGGAGTGAAGGAATAACTTCCATCAAGACAGCCAAAGCTCACTCTGTAACGACCGGCTGTAACAGGAATTGAACTACCTCCAACGGTGGCGGTTCCACTTGGGAATGCACTGTTGCCCCAGCTAACTGTAGAAGACTGATCTTTTCTGAAGACGATGTCCATCGCTGATTCGAATTCATAGGTTCCCACATAAGTTGTACTGTTTGAACCATCTGCATTGGAGGTTGGCTTTACACTGACGTCTCCGATCGTTTCAGCATACATGCTTATATTTCCGCAAGCAAGGTTGCCAAGATTTACTGCACCAAATGAAGAAGGACCATTACCACTTCCGTTCCAGATCAATTGATTTGCTCCGTCAACGATGACCATGTCCATTCCGATCTGACTGCCTGCAGCGGGAGTAATGCCCAATTTTTCCCAGGAAATGGCAGCTTCAAAAGACCAGCCACCTGCAATTGGACTTGTTTTTACCTCCGGTGAATAACCTGAAGGGCCTACTTCCACGACCACTCCTGCGTTTGCAGCTACGATACCAAATAAAATATCATGTGCATCATAATCTCCGCCTGATTTGTCTCCGTCAATCCCAATCACGGCTCCACCAGCCAACATATTAGCTTCATTGATGATACCAGCTATGTACAGATTTTCGTCGTTGTAAGCTACACCAAAAATTGGTTTTGCAGTAGAACTGCCATCACCAGCCAGAACTTTGGAGATTGGTTCATTGATGTTCCAGTCATTTTCATCCGCTTTGCCATCCACATTGATGGCAAAAACTTTAGGAGCGTAAACTGAACTTCCCAATCTGTTGAAATTAAAATCACCGGACAAACAGTTGAAGGTGATTTCATAAGTTCCGCCAGGAACATTTAAGAATTGAGATGCATCCTGTACACCAGTTCCGCTTGGGAAAGTTCCACCCCATACATCAAAAAATGTAAGGTCGCCATCTTCCCGGAACAATAATAATGTTCCTGAAGGGAAAGTATAGGTAAGGCTGAAATTACTTGGATGGTTGGGATCTCTTTTGAGCATCACATCGGTATAAAAACCGTCTGCATTTTCAATCCCCCAGTCATTGAAATCGCCTACCAGACCGATCTCACCACAGTAAGCATCATTTGCCTCGAATGCATAAGCAGCAGTCTGGCAATTGAAAGTTACATCATATTTACCAGCTACCAAAGGAATATTTGGTCCGTTTGGAGTTCCTGTACCTGTTGGCCAGGCAGAGTCACCCCAGTTGACTACCCAATCTTTATTTTGTCTGAATTTCACCTGCGAATCTTTGTTCCAAGATCTGTATAAATGCCAGAGGTTGGGATCATCAGCATCTCTGTTCATTTCAACATCGCCGTTCCATCCGTTGAAGGCTCCGATCATGCTCACTTCTCCGCAAGTTGCAACAAAATTATATTCGCCTGTGGAACAATTGAATGTGACATAGTAGTTGCCAATTAATGCCTGGATGTTATTTCCGTTAGCTACTCCAACGCCAGTAGGGAAAGCTGAATCACCCCAGTTGACGCCCCAGTTGCCTAATTCGCGGAATTTTACATCTGAAAATCCGTTACCATCGCTGTCTACATCCAGATTGACCATTGCTGTGAATAAATCCGGGTTTTCAGCATCTCTGTCCATCTCCAGATCAGCAGACCATGCTGTGAATTCGCCTATCAAGCCTACGTTTTGACAAGTAGCTGCGAAAGTATATTCACCTGTGCTGCAATTGAATGTCACAAAGTAATTGCCAACAGGAGCCTGAATGTTTGGTCCATTACCTGTTCCAACACCAGCAGGGAATGCTATGTCACCCCAATTTACGCCCCAATCACCCAATTCGCGGAATTTTACATCTGAGAATCCGTTTCCATCACTATCCACATTCAAGTTTACCATGGCTGTGAAAAGATTAGGATTTGCTGCATCTCTGGTCATTTCATGATCAGCGGACCAGGCTGTGAATTCTCCGATCAAACCGATGTTTTTGCAAGCGGGCGTGAAAGAATATTCACCGGTACTACAATTGAATGTTACAAAGTAGTTGCCGATTGGAGCCTGAATATTCGGTCCGTTTCCCGTGGCAGTTCCACTTGGGAAGGCTGCATCACCCCAGTTGACACCCCAGTCGCCCAATTCACGGAATTTCACATCAGAAAATCCATTGGCATCGCTGTCTACATCGAGGTTAACGATCGCAGTAAACAAGCTGGGATTATCAAGGTCTCTGGTCATTTCCAGATCCGCAGACCATGCAGTGAATTCACCTATCAGGCCCACTTTTTTGCATTGAGCATCCATTTGCCAGGCAGCTGCTATCAGGAGCCCGAAAACCAGAAGCACATTTAGTAAGTTTTTTCTCATACCACTTTACTTTTTAGTTGAAAATTGAATAAAAAAAATTGATATAATCTTAAATTAGTGTAAATTTGACACCAAGGTACTGTTTTTTTAATAAATTGTTCAATTAATTTTAATTTTTTGAGAATTTATTTGCTTAAACATTACTTGTTAATATCAATTATTCTTTTTCACTAATTCTTTAACTATGATACTAAAAATTTACACTCTGTTTAAACCCGTTTTGGTGAGTGTTTTTTTGCTCACTATTTTTGGGTTTTCAGCTAATGCTCAAAGGGTGATCACTGGTAAAGTGACTGATGTTTTGTCCGGTGAAAGCCTGATTGGAGCCAGCGTGGTGGTCACGGGAAAAACCAATATTGGCACTGTGACCGATTTTGACGGGAACTACGAACTGCAGGTGCCGGATGATGCAAAACAGCTCACATTCTCTTATGTTGGATACACTGAACAAATCATGGATATCTCCGGTTCCTTGATGAATGTTCAGTTGAGTGCAGGAAGACTGATAGAAGAAGTGGTAGTGGTTGGTTATGGAACCCAAAAGACCAAAGAGGTCACCAGCGCCATTACCAGCGTAAGTGCTGAAGATTTTAATCAGGGGAATATCAACAATGCTACACAATTGCTGCAGGGTAAAGTTCCCGGTTTGAGCATTGCAAAATCAGGTGGCGATCCCAACAGTGGTTTTAACATACGTTTGAGAGGGATTTCAACATTCGGTAGCAATACCCAACCTTTATTGATATTGGATGGAATAGTTGTTGATAATTTTGATGCCGTTGATCCACAGGATATTGAATCCTTCAGTGTACTGAAAGATGCTTCTGCTGCTGCGATTTATGGTACCAGGGCGTCTAACGGTGTGATCCTCATCAAAACGAAAGGGGGAAGCAAGGAAAAGAGTTTTGTGGAATACAAAGGACAGGTATCATTGGATCAGCTCGACAGACATGCCAATGTCCTATCTGCCGATGAGTACAAATCAATCAGCAGATCCATTGATTTTGTTGATGAGACAGAATGGTTTAAAGTGATCACCAGGGATGCGATAACCCAGGCACATGGTTTATCATATTCAGGAGGAACACCAAATTCTTCCTACAGGGTTTCCGCCAATTACAGAAATGGTGAAGGAGTAGCGCTCAGGTCTGGTTTTGAACAATACAACGGTCGCTTAAATTTCAATCATAAAGCATTCAACAACAAGCTCAATATGGACTTTACACTTTCATCCACGCTTAGAAATGAGGAAAATCCGGTCTATGATGCTTTTGGCTTTGCAACAGTATATAATCCGACGGCGCCAATTTATACAGCAGATGAAGAATGGGCTAAATGGGGCGGTTATTTTCAGCAGGATGCGTTCAATTTTTTCAATCCTCTGGCAGTTATTGAGCAAAATTTAAGAGATGCCAAAAAATTAAGTACATTATGGAAGTTAGGAGCAGATTATAACCTGTTGAAAAACCTTAAGTATTCTATCTCATACGCCCAAACCAGCAGGGATCATTTATATAGCGAATATTTCAGCAAAAAAGCTTACTGGTCTCCAAAAGGGCGGGGTGATGATAAAGGTTATGCCGGCAAATATACGAATAATTACGACAAAAAGCTGTTTGAGACCATGCTGGAATATAACCTCAATTTATCCAAATTTGAATCAAAATTGTTAGGAGGTTATTCATATCAGGATGAAAATTATCAGGAATTCGGCCTCAGTGCAGGTGGATTTTTGACAGATGGATTCTCTTATCACAATATAGATGCAGCAAAAGATATTACGGAGGGTAAAGCGGTTGTGAATTCATACAAAGATCAACGGAAACTGATCGCTTTTTTTGGAAGGTTAACTACTAACTATGATAATACCTATTTTTTAACTGCCAATTTAAGGAGAGAAGGTTCTACCATGTTTGGAGAAAATAACAAATGGGGTTGGTTCTACGGGGTTTCCGGAGGTATTGATGTGTCCAGGATAATTAAAATTCCATTTATTGACCGATTGAAACTAAGAGCGGGGTATGGCATCACTGGTAACCTGCCACCGAATCCTTATCTTGCCTGGTCGCTTTTCAACCAACAGGGCTCTTATTACAGCAATGGTGAATATGTGCCCGCTTATGGACCGAACAGGAATGAAAATGATTCTTTAAAATGGGAAACAAAAGCAGATTTGAATATTGGTTTCGATCTTGGCATGTTGGATTATAAAATGAACATCAGTTTTGATTATTATCAAACCAATATCAGCGACCTGATCCTGTTATTCAATGTCCGGGTGCCACCAAATCCATTCCCGGACAAGTATCTGAACCTGGGAGAACTGGCAACTTCAGGCATCGATTTAGGTTGGGGTTTACAGGATATAGCATTAGGGCCGGTTAAATGGTCAGTTGATCTGAATTTTTCAAAATATTTCAAGTCCTACATCAAAAAAATTACGAGTGGTGAGGTATTGGCCGAAAGTGAAAGGATCATTACGGATCTTGGAGCTCCAAACCTTGTGGGTATAAAGGTTATTAAATTTGCAGAAGGTGAGGAAGTTGGTCAGATCATCGGGCCGGTTTTTGACGGTATAGATGAAAATGGGCTGATGAAGTTTAAGGATATTGACGGCAATGGTCAGTTTGAAGATGGAATAGATGTTCAGGTATTAGGAAGCGGATTGCCGGATTATACCCTTGGATTGAACAATGCTTTCAAATGGGGAAATCTGGATTTCAACTTCTTTTTCCGCGGAGTTTTTGGTCATAGCCTACTGAATGTTAATAATGCCAAGTTCGGTGCGCCCAACGCGATTGCAGTTCAGAGTGGCATGAAACAGGTACTCGATTTTGCTGATGCCATAGACGGACCGACTTTTTCAGATGTACATGTTGAAGATGCATCCTTTGTTAAGCTCGACAATGCCTCGCTGGGTTACACCTTCAATACAAAAAGTAAGATGATCCAAAGTGCCCGTATTTATGTGACAGGACAGAATTTGCTGACATTTACCAATTACACTGGAATTGATCCTGAAGTCAGATACGAAGATGGAGGAAGCCCGCTTTCTCCAGGTATTGACAGGGAAAATACTTATGTCAGGGTGAGAGGATTTACTTTTGGATTGGATCTGAAATTTTAGAAAGTGAAGATTTTTTCAGCTTTGAGCCGAATCGATTGAAAGAAGTGAATACAAATTTAATTTTATGAGATTTTTTTTTATGATTCATCAATTAAAGTTTGATAAACATAAAAAAGTACAGTATGAAATTCACACAACAAAAAATATAGAGATGAAACAAATAAAATTTTTATCATTGTTTTTTTTCCTGGCTTTGCTTTTAATGACTCCCCAATCATGTACAAATCTGGATGAAACCATTTATTCAGATCTTGACGGGGACAAATTTTTTAGCAATCCGGAAAACATTGCTTCTGCCTTTGGCGTAGCATATACCAACCTTTATTGGACCATGGGGCATAAATATGGGGTCGGAAGAGATTGCGGAACAGATATTCTATGCGTGCCTCAAAGAGGTGGTGACTGGCTTGATGGTGGTGAATGGCATCGCTATCACAGACTTACAATGACGCCTAAGGAGGCTTATGTGGAATTTTGGTGGAACCTGTTATACAGCGGTGTCAATACCTGCAACAGGTTGATTTTGGGTTTTGACCAACTCGGACTGGAAAGTGCAAAACCTGCAATTGCCGAACTCAGAGCTTTCAGAGCATTTTATTATTGGTATCTTATGGATATCTACGGAAACGTTCCATTAGTAACCAGTTTTGATGTGCCGGCAGATTTTGCTCCTTCGAATAATTCCAGAATTGAAATTTACAATTTCATTGAACAGGAAGTCAATGCTGTGTTACCTGAATTGTCAAAAGAAACTGGCAGGTCGATATATAGCAGGATGAATTATTACGCTGCTCAGATGTTGCTGGCTAAATTATACATCAACGCTGAAATTTATACAGGTACAGCTCAATGGGCTAAAGCGGAAACCGCTTTGGATGCCATCATCAACTCTGGTGAATTTGCACTTGAGGCTGATTATTTTGCGAATTTTTCCAATAATGCAGATGCTTCAAAAGAATCCATTTTTGCAGTACCAATGGATGAAGTACTGGCTCAGGGGCTTGAAGTTCATTTGTTTTCACTTCACTATAGCTTGCAGCAAAAATTTCAGCTTACACAATTGCCATGGAATGGTTTGTCTGCACAGGAAAAGTTTTTTAATTTATTTGCATCCACAGATAAAAGAAGGAACGGATTGCTTTTTGGACCTCAATATGATGCAAATGGAGTCCAGATCACCGATCCGAGCTTTGAAAAATTCAATCCAGCCAATCCAGCGCTTCCGAGAGATCCCGACGGTGCCGGATTAAACCTCACACCTGCACTGAACATGCTTGAACCCAATTGCCTCAGACAGGCAGGAGCCAGGATCATTAAATATTTTCCAACACCCGGAACAGGCAGGTATATGAGCAATGATGTACAGATTTTCAGATATGCTGATGCTTTGTTAATGAAGGCAGAAGTGATGGTTCGCCAGGGGAATGCTGCGGGAGCTGCTGAATTCTTCAATATGGTTAGGGCGAGAGCTGGAATAGCTGCTATTGCGGCACCTACTTTGAACGATTTGCTGGACGAAAGGGCACGTGAATTGTATGCTGAGGGTCACAGAAGAAATGATTTGATCCGCTTTGGAAAATTTTTGGAAGAAAGGTGGGGGAAACCGTCTGCCAGCCCCGAAACAGCGATATTGTGGCCAATACCACAAACCCAGATCGATAATAATCCTAACCTCCAGCAGAATCCCGGATATAATTAGACAAATTGAACAAATAAAAAAAAGACCATCAATCGATGGTCTTTTTTGTTTTCAATTGGCAATATCTGAGATAAATTTGATCCGGATCAATTGTATTTCTTCAAACGTTATTTCGTCATCTTCAGCAGAAAGAGCTTTAAATGCATCCTCAACTGAATCAGAATCTGCAGTCATGAAATATTCATATATATCTTCCCTGGAATACTCATCTACCTTTTCACTGATATAATAATCAATATTCAGTTTTGTGCCTGAGTTCACTATAGCAAACATTTCGTCAAGGAGTTCAGAAAATGTCATACCCAGGTTTTGAGCGATATCTTCCAATGGGACTTTGCGGTCAACATTTTGAATGATCGTGATTTTGGTTTTGGATTTGTCTGCAACCTGTCTTACTAAAAATTCTGACGGGCGGTCAATTTCATTTTCCTCGACATATTTGCTTATGAAGTCCAGAAAAGGTTGAGCATATTTTTCAGCTTTCCCTTTGCTTACCCCTGAAATTTTCAACATATCCTCCATTGTGACAGGATAATAAACTGTCATGTCCTGAAGTGAGGGGTCAGAGAAAATTACCCAGGGCTTGATTTTGAGTTTTTTAGCTTGTTCATGTCTGATCTCTTTCAGAATAGCCAACAAAGTTTCATCCATGGCACCACCATTTCCCGAACCATTCATCTCAAGCAAATCGGACTCCTCTTCCCCCGTGTTGGAATAATCGTTATTGATGGCAGTTTGGATTTCCCATGGATTTTTTAAATAATCGTGACCATCCGGCGTTAGTTTCAAAATCCCATAAAGTTCAACGTCCTTATATAATAAGTTGTGAAGCAATGCCTGTCTGATAATGGAATGCCAGAATAGCTCATCGTGTTCCTCTCCCTGACCGAACAAAGGATGGTTGGCGTATTTAAAGTCCTTCATTTCCTTTGATTGTCTGCCGATGATAAACTCAATCAGTGTTTGAATTTTATTCTTTTCATGCAATTGTTTTACAGATTCAAGAACCAGTGTGATTTCTTGAGACGCTTCAATTTTAACTTTGGGATGTTTACAGTTGTCACACATATCATCGCAAAGGTCATCATTGAATTCTTCCCCGAAATAATGAAGCAGGAATTTACGTCTGCAGGAGCTTGTCTCAGAATAGGCAACGATCTCATCGATCAATTGCATGGTTAACTCTCGTTCAGCTACTGTTTTATCCTTCAAAAACTTTTCCAGTTTGATGATGTCTTTGTGAGAATAGTAAGCATAACAATAAGATACAATCCCATCCCTTCCGGCTCTTCCGGTTTCCTGGTAATAGTTTTCAATACTTTTTGGGATGTCATAGTGGATAACAAACCGGACATCCGGTTTATCTATCCCCATGCCAAATGCGATGGTAGCGCAAATTACATCGATTTCTTCCATCAGGAATTCATCCTGTATCCTACTCCTGCTTTTTGAATCCAGACCTGCATGGTATGGTGCAGCTTTTATTCCGTTTACAACCAGGATTTCAGCAAGTTCTTCAGTCATTTTCCTGCTTTGAACATAGATGATACCTGAGCGGTGACCCATCTGCTTAATTGTTTTTACAATGGAGGTAATGGTCTGATTTTTACTTGGCTTAGGTCTGACTTCATAAAACAGATTATGTCTGTTAAAAGAAGTAATAAAATGGTTGACATCTTTCATATTTAGATTTTTGATGATGTCATTCCTTACTTTTTCCGTGGCCGTAGCTGTTAACGTAATAATAGGGATCTCATGATCGATCTGGTCGAGCATGGTGCGGATTCTTCTGTATTCTGGTCTGAAATCGTGTCCCCACTCGGAGATGCAATGCGCTTCATCCACTGCTACAAAAGATAGGTTGACCAGCTTGAAAAACTCAATATTTTCGTCTTTGGTAAGTGTTTCCGGAGCAATGAACAGCATTTTGGTAGTGCCGGACATTATATCTTCTTTAACCTCTTTTATCTGAGTCCTGTTAAGTGATGAATTCAGAAAATGCGCTATTTTATCCGATTTACTGTAGCCTCTGATTGAATCTACCTGATCTTTCATCAAAGCGATCAGAGGCGAGATGATGATCGCAGTACCTTCCATGAGCAATGCAGGTAATTGATATGTGAGGGATTTACCTCCACCTGTCGGCATGATCACGAATGTGTTTTTGCCGCTCATGATGCTTTCTATGATTTCTTCCTGCTTCTCTTTAAAACCCGTAAAACCGAAATGCCTGCTCAGGGCATCTATAAGAATCTCTTTTTTAACCATTTAAATTGAGTTAGTTAAAGCTGATTGTATATGAAGAACCATTAACTTTGTATAAAATTAAAACTATTTTTCTTAAATATCCTAATATATGGTATAATCATTTTGTAAAAAAATACTTAATTCTTTAACTCTGCTTTTTATTGAATATTCCAATGGGTTATCGGCGATAAGAAATAGGTTGCGCAAAGTTGGGAATGGAACGATCAAATAGTTTGACCTCATCCTGTACCATCCCTTTTTTAGCGCCAGAAACGTTCTTTAAGTGGATAGAAGGGTTGTGAAATATGCAGCATATGATTTTTATGGTATTTAATTTACAAAACTTAGCCTGATCCAAAAATAAATTTGGCATTTTGAATTACTCTTGGTAACGTAACGATCATAGCCTGATATCGATGAGCAAATCACACAGGAAACTTTGTTTTATCTGCATGATTGATTTTCAGGGTATAAAACTAAGAATTACCAGGATTGTATTAATGATGCGATAGAGATGAGCAATAGTAGTTTTATTATTGAGTCTGCTGTGAAAAATCTTTGCCCCTAAAATCCACCCATGAAACTTTTTAAATGTTGATTATCAAATGTATATATTTAGCTTTGTGCTAATCTTCAGCACTGATGAATCAAGTTGTTCACCATCTGTGACGTCTAAATGTCGGGGCTAAAAACGATTGAAAATCAACAAATTAAAAGTCCCCTTTCAGGCATGTACTGACTGAAAACGTCAGTGCCTGTGCTGACTGTAAACGTCAGTGGGGATTTAGGGGCAAAGACTTTTCGGAGAAGACTCAAATTTATTACATATGCGAATCAAGGGTTAAAGTTAATTCTGCAGATAAGCAGGATTTTCTCACTTTTTTGCCTCGATCCTAAAGGATGAAAGCGAGAAAATCCTTTATCTTCCTTTAGGATTGAGGCCAAATAAAGGATTTTCGGAGCTTTTTTTCAACCCTTGATTCGCATTACATACTCAATTGCAGACAAAAGTAATTGAAGTTTAAGTTTCTATACGTTCCGTCGTGGCGATTAATACTTTTCGGAGCAGATGCAATTTTATTCAGGTTCAAATCCCAAGATCACTGAAAATTTAGCAAGATCTGACCATTTGGCATCTGGAATATCCTTGTCAAATCCAAGGCCGTAGTCAAATCCGAGCAATCCAAACATTGGCAGGAACGCCCTCAAACCTACACCAAAACTTCTTTTCAGGTCAAACGGATTGTATTCGCTGAATTTACCCCATGAATTTCCTCCCTGCAGGAAAAGCATACCATATATAGTGGAGTTGGGGTTGGTCGTGATGGGATATCTCAGTTCCAGTGTGAATTTATTGAAAATGGTTCCGCCATAATTGCTGTTTTCATCAATATCTTCCACATCATAACCTCTGAGGCTGTAAATATCTTTTCCTGTGATCCCTGATTGGTAGTTAGAAATGCCATCACCGCCAACCTCAAAACGTTCAAAAGGAATTTTACCAACTTCCTTGTTCAGATATCCAAGCAATCCGAATTTGACTGAAGTCATCATGACCAGGTTATCCCAGATATTATAATACCATTCAGCGCTGAATTTCCATTTGTGGTATTCAAGGTACTTGAATTTTCTTGCATCAATGATCTGATTGATATAATCAATACTATCTGAAGCTGAAATGATGGCACCATCACCCAGCGTTCTTTGATACTCATCAATGGCATCAATTCTTTCCTGAGCAGTCAGCTCATAATTGAGGTTTTTCCTGAATTGCGAATAAGGTGGTGTGATTTGCAGTGAAAGAGATATGCGGGATCCTGATTTTGGAAATATAGGTTCTGAAATGGAACTCCTGGTTAGGGATAAATTCAGATTAAAGTTGTTGAATACCCCGTTCCTTATATTGAAGTCACTTCGCTGGTAATCCGTCAAATTGATTTTTTCCAGATTAACTGTAGCATTGGCTACAAAATAATCATCCGGCCATTTAAGCGGGATCCCCAAACCGCCATATAATCTTCCGATTGAAAATGTTCCTGTACTTGCATAATCGATCAGTGTGTAGTATCCACCCAATGTCAGTCCGATCCGTTGTTTGCCTCCAAACCAGGGCTCAGTAAATGAAAAATTGTATGATTTATAATAGTTTCCGTTTGATTGTGCGCGGACACTGAATTTTTGGCCTTCTCCCTGAGGTAAAGGATTCCATGCTGAACGGTCATTGATCCTGTTGATCGAAAAATTATTGAAAGTCATACCCAATGTACCGATCAATCCGGTATAACCATATCCGGCGGATAATTCCAGCTGGTCAGAGGGCTTTTCTTCTAAAACATATTCGATGTCCACTGTACCTTTCTGAGGGTTGACCGGTGTGTTCATCTTGAGGCTTTCGGGATTGAAATAGCCGAGATTTATGATTTCACGCTGAGAACGTATGATATCAGTCCTACTAAATTTTTGTCCCGGTTTGGTCCGTATTTCTCTTCTTACCACATTATCATGGGTCCGGTCATTTCCTCTGATGATCACACGGTCAACTGTTGCCTGAGGTCCTTCATAAATCCGCATCTCCAGGTCTATTTTATTGCTGTCAACGGCTATTTCAGCCGGTTCTACACGGAAAAACAAATATCCCTGATCCATATACAGGGAACTCACATCCCTTCCGTCCATAGAGAACTGTAATCTCTTTTCGAGCAATTCTTTATTATAAATATCACCTTTCAGAATGCCCAATACATTGGATAAGACTTCATCCGTGTATATAGAATTGCCTTTCCATGCAATATTGTTGAAATAATATACATCTCCCTCATCAATCACCATGGCAATGTTCATTTTACCATCTTCAGGTCTTCTCCAAATCGTATCATACTTGATTTTGGCGTCCCTGAATCCGATTTTGTTGTAGTATTCAATCAGTTTGATTTTATCTGATTCATAATCCTTGGCTAAATATTTCGATTTTTTGAAAAGAAACTGCTCCGATTTAGTCTCTTTCATTTTTCTGGCCAAAGTAGAAGATTTCACTTTTTTATTTCCAACAAAAATTATATCTGCAATTTTAATCCTGGATTTCTGGTCAATTTTGAACACTAGTCTGATGGCATTTTCTTTCTCTTCATCAGGAAATTCCTCCACTTTGATCTCTGCATCCAGATACCCTTTCTCTATGTAATACTCTTCCAGCTTTACCTTGGCCAATTGTTTGACATCTTCTGTGACAATACCTCCTTTAACCAATATGGTAGTTATGATTTCATTCAATTCTTCATGTTTTGATTTTTTAACACCACTAAATGAATGTTTAGAGAAAGTCGGTCGTTCAGTCAGGTGGATTTCCAGAAACGCGATGTCTCCAACTGTCTTTTCAAGGATGATCTCAATATCTGTAAACAATTTGACCTTCCAAAGATTTTTTACCGCATTGGCAATATCTTGTCCGGGTATCTGGATTTTTTTACCCACCAGCAATCCTGATAAGTTGGCAATCGCATTGTTGTCCCGGTTGATCGCACCGACAACCTTCACGCCTCCGATCTCATATTCCTTTGCATTCTTGTAATCTATGACAGGGAGACTGTCCTGTTGTCCAATGGCGGACATGGTCAGGAAAGAAAAAAAAGCTATCAGGAAAGCCTTATATATACTCATAGGTAATTTTTTTGTTTTTGAAAATCAGCATTGTACATTTTTAACAATATCAAAGGTAATCAGCAATTCAACTTCATATTCTTTGAATAAAGTGTTTGTATACGGAATTTACAGTTTATTAATTTTAAATATATAATGATGAAAAATGATATAGTTGTTAGTTTTGGCGCAAATGTAAATTCATTTTTTCTTTAAATCCATGCTCAGGCAAAGTTTTATATTTTGCCTGGCCCAAAATTCAACAAAAAGACACGTAAAAACCATGGATTGCTTTTTTTTCGCCAAACTCAGACATGATTTTAGCCTCAAAACGAATCTATCAGCTAATGCGTTGCCGGAAAGGGTCAATTTGATATCTGCTCACCTGTTTTTCCAAATCTTCTTTCCCTTTGCTGAAAGCTTTTAATGGCATCATACAGGTGTTGTTTTCTGAAATCCGGCCAAAAAACCGGCGAAAAATAAAGCTCAGTGTACGCAAGCTCCCACAATAAAAAATTGCTCAGCCTCAGTTCTCCGCTTGTCCGGATCAGTAATTCGGGCGGGGGAATGCCCGCAGTACTCAGATTCTGCGAAAATGTTCCACAATTAATGTCCGCAATATTCAATTTGCCTTCCTTGACTTCAGCAGCAATTTTTTTTGTTGCGTTGATAATATCTGCCTGACCACTGTAATTGAGAGCAAGGATCAGATCCATTCTGTCATTATGAGCTGTTTCTTCCATTCCTTTTTTGAGGGACTGATAATTTTTCTCTGGAAGTTGTGAAATATCTCCGATCGTCCTCAACCGGATGTTGTTCTTCATGAGGGTTGTTATTTCATTGTCCATGGTTTGAACCAACAATGACATCAATGCATTCACTTCAAGTTTCGGCCTGCTCCAGTTTTCAGTGGAAAAAGCATAAAGTGTCAGATATCTGACGCCTGCCTCTGCGCTGCCCTCTGTAATTTCCCTGACTGACTTTACCCCGTTTTTATGACCAAATACACGGGGTTTTCCATGAGCTTTTGCCCAACGCCCGTTGCCATCCATGATGATGGCTATATGCTCCGGGATTTTTTCTGAATCCAAATCTTTAAACCAATCCATTCAATTCCTTTTTGTTCAAAGCCTCAGTATTTTAAAACCTATTGAAATATTACTTTTTGAAAACTGCTCATCCGCCAGATATTTATATTGATAAAGGATTATATTACTTATACCAACGGAAAATAACTCAAGCTTCATCCAGACGATCCAATTCATTTTGATTGACTTCAAAAATATACTGATGACTTTTCCATCTTTATGAAACAATCAATGTTGAAAAACATACTAGTTTTCCATTTAAACCTATCATAGGTAGGCAACAAAAATATAAAGGTACAAAATGAAGATATTTTTTTAATTAATATTTGATTTTAAAATACAATAATCAATTTATTTTATCTTAGTACTTATTTTAAATAAATTCCGTATTGCGATGAAATTAACTGTTATACTCAAAATCTTATTGTTTCCAACTTTGGTTCTTTTACTGTCGTCCTGTCAAAATGAACCTTGTCTGGCGAAATGGATGTACC
>ERZ761607.1161-NODE-1161-length-34910-cov-5.503228_pt1 | contig 34910 bp, 27 predicted proteins | sample MGYA00511164_ERZ761607 | MGnify/ENA primary metagenome ERZ761607 (study PRJEB28899, sample SAMN02445080) | bioreactor sludge metagenome | biome: EBPR sludge | place: Australia: Brisbane, Thorneside Wastewater Treatment Plant | collected 2011-06-22 ... | reverse complement strand
GACAAGCCGATCCTCAAGGGCCTCACGCTCGAGCTGAAGGCCGGCGAGGTGCACGCGATCATGGGCCCGAACGGGGCCGGCAAGAGCACCCTGAGCTACGTGCTCGCGGGCCGCGACGGCTACGAGGTCAAAGCCGGATCCATCACCTTCCTCGGGCAGGATCTGCTCGCGATGGACGTCTCCGAGCGCGCGGCGGCGGGGCTCTTCCTCGGCTTCCAGTACCCGGTCGCGATCCCTGGCGTGTCGAACCTGCACTTCGTGCGCGCGGCGCTGAACGCCCAGCGCAAGGCGCGCGGCGAAGCGGAGCTCTCGGCGGCGGAGCTGATGAAGCTCGCGCGCGAGAAAGGCAAGCTCGTCGAGCTGCCGGCGGACTTGATGAAGCGCGCGGTGAACGACGGCTTCTCGGGCGGCGAGAAGAAGCGCAACGAGATCTTCCAGATGGCGATGCTGGAGCCGAAGCTCGCGGTGCTCGACGAGACCGACTCCGGCCTCGACATCGACGCGCTCCGCGTGGTCGCGAGCGGCGTCAACGCGCTTCGCTCGCCCGAGCGCGCGATGCTCGTCATCACGCACTACCAGCGCCTGCTCGACCACATCGTGCCGGACCGAGTCCACGTGCTCGTCGACGGACGCATCGTGGAGAGCGGCGACAAGTCGCTCGCGCTGCGTCTCGAGGACGAGGGCTACGAGAAGATCCGCGCGAGCGCGGCCATCTCCGGAGCCGCGTCGTGAGCTTGCTCGACACGCTGCCCGCGGCGACCGGCGACGGTGCCCGCGGCTCGGCCGGGTCAGCGGCCGACGCGCGCGACGCCGCGATCGCGCTCCTGCGTTCGACGGGACTGCCGACCAAGAAGACCGAGGCGTGGCGCTTCACGAGCGTGCGCGCGATCGCCGAGCGTGCGCTTCCCGTCGCGCCGACGAGCCTCACCCCGCCTCACCCCGACGTCGTGCGTTTCGTGGGAGGTCACCCGGTCCTGCCGACCGCGCCGCGCTCGCCGGCGGTGTCGCTCGCGCGCGTGTCGCACCTCGGACCGTTCGGCGCCGAGGCGCTCGACGCCGCGCATCCCTTCGCGGCGCTCAACACCGCGCTCTTCTCGGACGCGCTCGTCGTGAAGGTGATGGGCGTCGCGGCGCGGCCGGTGTTCGTGGATCACGTCGCCTTCGAGAACGAGCGCGCGGACACCGCGGCCTACGCGCGAATCCGCGTGGAGCTCGCCGCGAACGCCGAGCTCGTGCTGGTCGAGCGTTACCGCGGGGCGAGCGCGCTCTCCGACTCCGTGGTGGAGATCGTTCTCGGCGAGAACGCGAAGCTCGTGCACCTGCGCACCCACGAGGACGAAGGCGCGCTCGTCGGCAGCGTCTTCGTGCGGCAGGCGCGCGGAAGCCGCTACGTCTCGCACGCGCTCTCCTTCTACGGCGCGCCGACCCGGCTCGACCTGCGCGTGCGTCTCGAAGGCGAAGGCGCGGAGTGCTCGCTCGACGGAGTCGCGCTCGTGGCCGGCGACGTGCATTCGGATCATCACGTGCGCGTCGATCACGCGGCGCCGCGCACCACGAGCCGCATGCGCCATCGCGCGGTGGTCTCCGATCGCGCGACGAGCGTCTTCGACGGACAAGCGCACGTGCTGCCGGGCGCGGCGGGCTGCGAGGCCCACCAGCACAGCCGCAACCTGCTGCTCTCCGATCGCGGCACCGTGCACACCAAGCCGCACCTCGAGATCCACGTCGACGAGGTCGTGGCCTCGCACGGCGCCACGGTGGGCGCGCTCGACGCGGACGCGCTCTTCTACCTGCGCGCGCGCGGCATCTCGGAGTCGGACGCCAAGACCCTGCTCACCTACGCGTTCTTGCAGGAGCTCGTGGACGCGATCGAGCATCCGGCCCTGCGCACGGCGATGCGCGACGCGTTGCTCTCGCAGCTCCCGGGCGGCGAGCTGGTGCGTGCGCTCGAAGACGACGCGCTCGACTTCGAAGAGGACCATCCCACCGAGGCGGAGGACGACGCGTGACCTCCGAACCCACGCTCGCCGCGCCCCCCGCGACGACGACCGCCTTCGACCTCGAGTCGATCCGCCGGCAGTTCCCTGCGCTGCACCAGCAGGCGCATCCGAAGAAGCCGCTCGTCTACCTCGACAGCGCCGCGACCGCGCTCAAGCCGCAGGTCGTGATCGACGCGGTCACGAGCGTCTACGCGGAGGACTGCGCGAACATCCACCGCGCGGTGCACGTGCTCAGCCAACGCGCGACCGCGCGTTACGAGGGCGCGCGCGATCGGGTGCGCGACTTCCTCGGCGCGAAGAAGCGCGAAGAGATCGTCTTCACGCGCGGCACCACCGAGAGCATCAACCTCGTCGCGCAGACCTGGGGCCGCGCGAACGTCGGCGAAGGCGACGAGATCCTGCTCACGGAGCTCGAGCACCACTCGAACATCGTGCCCTGGCAGCTCCTCGCGAACGAGCGCGGCGCGAAGATCGTCGTCGTCCCGATCACGGACGAGGGCGAGGTCACGCTCGAAGCGTTCGCGCAGAAGCTCTCGCCGCGCACGAAGATCGCGGCCTTCGCGCACGTGTCCAACAGCCTCGGCACCGTGCTCCCCGTCGCGGAGCTCACGAAGCTCGCGCACGACGCGGGCGCGGTGGTGCTGATCGACGGCGCGCAGGGCGTGGTGCACGGCCGCGTCGACGTGCGCGCGCTCGACGCGGACTTCTACGTCTTCTCGGGACACAAGCTCTACGCGCCCACCGGCATCGGCGTGCTCTACGGCAAAGAGGCGCTCCTCGACGCGATGCCTCCGTGGCAGGGCGGCGGCGACATGATCGACCGCGTGAGCTTCGACGGCAGCACCTGGAACGATCTCCCGTACAAGTTCGAGGCCGGCACGCCCGCGATCGCCCAGGCGATCGGGCTCGGCGCCGCGATCGAGTGGCTCGAGGCGCTCGATCTCGACGCCGCCTTCGCGCACGAGCAAGACGTGCTCGCGCACGGCACCAAGCTCCTCGCGGCGATCGACGGCCTGAAGCTCGTCGGCACCGCGAAGCACAAGAGCGGCGTGCTCGCGTTCCTGCTCGACGGCATCCACCCGACCGACGCCGGCTCGATCCTCGACGCGGAGGGCATCGCGATCCGCACCGGCCACCACTGCGCGCAGCCGGTGATGGATCACTTCGGCGTCACCGGCACCGCGCGCGCGAGCCTCGGCATCTACACCTCGAAGCACGACCTCGACGCGCTCGCGGCGGGCCTGCGCAAGGTGAAGAGCTTCTTCGGCTGAGCGTCGTCACGCCCGGCGCGGCGGGTGGCCTAGAAGCCACGCGATCGCGTCGTCTTCACGGACGAACGCGCGGACCTTCGCCTTCGCGGCGATCGCGGCCATGCGCACACGCGCCACCGCGAGCTCGTCGTCGACGATCACCGCGATCCGCTCTGCGCCGCTCGCGGCGAGCGAGCGCCACCGCGCTTCGCGGATCGCCTGCCAGTCCGACACCGCGGCGGTCTGCGCCGCCCGCTGTGCCACCACCAGCACACCCGGGACGGCGGCGCGCACACGCGCGCGCTCCATCGCCGCCGCGTACGCGAGCATCGCGTCGACGCTCTCGGGATCGCCGCGCTCGATCACGCGCAGGTAGCCGTCCTCCACGCGCAGCTCGACCTCTCCGTTCCCGAGCGGATGTGTCTCCACCAGCGCCACGGACGGAGCATACGCGCGACGGCGCACGCTCGCGTGCAGGATCGCGCGCGCGGAGAGCCGACCTCGTCCTCGACGCTTGAATCGCGTGCACGACCCGCCTACCTCTCGACCATGCTCGATTGGGACGACGGAGAGTACGAGCGAACGGCCGGCACCCTGACTCCGGCCGCCGCGCTCGCGTGCGAAAGCCTCGGCCTCACGCCGAAGCTCGACGTGCTCGACCTGGGCTGCGGCACCGGCAACGCCGCGCTCGAGGCCGCGCGCGCGGGGGCGCGCGTGGTGGGGCTCGACCCCGCGCCGCGCCTGCTCGCGACCGCGCGCGCTCGTGCCGAAGCGAGCGGCCTCGACGTGCGCTGGGTGCTCGGCGACGCGATGCAGCTCCCGTTCGACGATGCCTCCTTCGATCGCGTCGTCTCCGTCTTCGCGATCATCTTCGCGCCCGACGCCGTCGTCGCGTCGCGCGAGCTCGTGCGGGTCCTGCGATCCGGCGGCCGCGCGGCGCTCACCTCGTGGAAGAACGAAGGGCCGATCGCCGCGATCGGCACGTTGCTCGTCACCGAGCTCTTCGGGGATGCCGCCGCGAACCGTGCGACGCCGCGCTGGGGCGTGCGCGACGACGTGACGGTGCTGTTCGCCGACCAGGGCGTCGACGTGTCGTTCGAGGAGCACGGTCTCCCGTTCCGCGCCGAGTCGGCCACCGCGTGGTTCGACGAGCAGGAGCGACATCACCCGGTGTGGCGCCTCGGACGCGCGAAGCTCGGCGCCCGCTGGGACGGCGTGCGCGAGCGCAGCATCGCGATCCTGGAAGCCGGCAACGAGACACCCGACGCGTTCCTCACGACCAGTCGCTACGAGCTCGTGACGTTGGAGAAGCGCTGAGCCGAGTGGGCGTCGCGCTCACGCGAACGCGTGGGCGATGCGTGCCTCGAGCGCCGCGACCCACGCGGGCGAGGGAGCGTCGCTTCGCATCGGGTACTCCACCACCACGCGCACACACCAACGATCGAGGAACCACACGCGCCAGCCGCACGCGCCGTAGATCGTCGGGCTCGGGTCGAACGCGTGGGGCGGAACGTCGAAGTGGAGCGCGACCCCCGTCCACCGATCGAGTGTGGCGATGGCGTCGTCGAGCGACGCGACGGCCTCCTCGTTCAGATCGTGGTCGCGTGTGTACCCCGCCTCCTCCGGCGAGATTCCGAAGGACTCCCACTCGGCTGCCGCGCTTCCGTGGAGCTCCGGCCATCGCAGGCGCCCCACCGCGCGCAGCGCGAACCGTCCCGACGCCACCATCGCCCGATCGACGATCGCGGCACCGCTCGAGAGCGACGTCGCGACGTCCATGCTCCACAGCCAACCGGCCATCGAGGCAGCGTGTCGTCGCCGCGCTCGCCGATCAACGCTAGAGCCTGATCCAGGATCGGCGTCGGCGCTTCGCGCCCTGGGCACGCACCCTGAGGCATCCACTCGCGCTCGAAAATACCCGGCATTTCCTTCGGCGAGCGGATGCCCCAGGGCACGCACCCAGACCACGAATCACTCAACACCGATCCTGGATCAGGCTCTAGGAGTCGAGCGGACTCGCGCCGGAAGAACCCGTGTTCGCTCACCAGCCGGAGCCGAGCTGTAGGCCCACCTCGAGGATTCGTTCGCGTCCCGCCAGGCGCTCGCCCGACCCCGACTGAGCGAAGCCGGTGAAGACCGCCGCCTGCACGTGGTCGTGGACCCAGCCGAGCGTGAGGCGAGCGCGCGCTACCGTGCGCACACGATCCCGGGCGCGCGGAATCTCGGTCACCGCGTACCGAAGGTTGCGGCTCGTGGGAAGCCAGAGCAGCGCACCGAAGAGTCCGCGTCCGCGCGGCGCGGCGCGGACGATCAAACCGAGTTGTGCGTGGACTTGAATGGCGACGACGCGCTGCGTCTCGGGGCGAGGCTCGGGCTCGCGGCCAGGCTCGTATGCGCGCGGCTGCGTGAGGAACAACCCTCGGCGCATCGCGAAGTCGACCCCGGCGCCGAGCCCGAGCGCCACGCGCACCTTCGACCGAGGGTGCCCCGAGGCCAGCACCGGCAGGAGAAGACTTCCGGTGACGCCGTGAAGCGACGACGGAGGCTCGTCGAGCGTGGGAGCGAGGGCGAGCCGCCCGCCTCGGGTCCAGAGTCGCTCCGCGCGATAGCCCACGGTGACGATCGGCATCCAGTCGGGCGAGGAGAGCGCGAGCCACGACGGCAACTCGCGACCGGCCGCATGCGCATCCACGCTCGCGCCGGTTCCTTCCCGCTCCGCGTCCATGGTCGCGTCGGCGTCCGTCACCTCGGAGATCGAGGCTGAATCCGGGGTCGTCACGTCCGTATGCGCGACTGACTCTGCATTCTCTGGACCTGACGTCGTGACTGATTCCGAGTCCGTCGGGTCCGCGTTCGAGACGGAGTCCGTGTTCGCCAGGTCCGCGTTCGCGACGGAATCTGCGTTCGCCGGATCCGCTCCCGCCTCCGTCTCCGCGCTCGTCTCCGTCTCCGCGCTCGTCTCCGTCTCCGCGCTCGTCTCCGTCTCCGCGCCCGTCTCCGCCTCCGGCCCCGGCGCGCTCGCGTTCGCGTCCGAGCTCTGAGCGCGCGCCTCGACGGCGATCGCACCGACGAGGCCGATGATCGCGACGATCTGCGACCAGCGCGCCATCACCACCCCGCTCCGAGCTGCGCGCCGAGATCGAGCTCCTGACGACGGCCGAAGAAGAGTCCGTCGCGTGCCGTCGCGCCGACGAACACCCCAGCGTGCAGCGCGCCGACCTGGACGCCGATGCCGAGGCGCGCGCGCTCGAAGCTCCGCGCCCACTCTCGGGACACGAGCACGGGAGGGAGACTCCCGAAGAACGTCCCGGGCCTGCGCCTCGGCGCGTCCTCGCCGCCGATCCGCACCAGCCGCGCGCCCGGCAGCCACGCGAGGCTCGTCGTGAGCGCGACGCGCGCGCCGAGCTGCGCGCGCAGGACCGCCGCGACTTGGCCGTAGAGGTACGAGGTGCGTTCGGCGTACGCGGGCACCTGGAACCGAAGCCCCTCGTCGGACCGGTAGGGGTAGGTCTCCACGTAGCGTCCGACCGCGAAGTCCGCGCCCACTCCCAGCGCGATCGCCAGGCGGGTGCGGGAGCTCGCGGTCCCGCTCGCGAGCAGCGGGAAGAGCAGGCCCGCCGTGAACCCGTGGGCGACGCGAACGTCGACGACGTCCACGTGGTCGAACGGCTGGCGACCGATCTGCAAGCGGTAGCCCGCGGTTGCGATCGGACGCCAGCCTGGTGCGAGGAAGGGGAGCCGGTCGGGCCAGGCGACCTGGGCATCGACGTGCGGTGCGCCGTCGGTCGGTGCGCCGTCGGTCGGTGCGACGTCTGCCGGTGCGACGTCTGCCGGTACGACGTCTGCCGGTGCGACGTCTGCCTCGAGCGACTGCGCTCGAACGCTCACGCTCGCACCGACGGCAAACAGCAGCACGAGCTGCGCGGAGACTCGCGCCATCGCCGACGGATGTGCCCCAGAATCGGGCCAGAGTCACGACAAATCGTGATTGAGCGGATGGGCGGATTCCGCCCGATTCCCCTCCAGCAAGGGCTCGTGCGCGACTGCTCCTGCACGAAAGAGGCCCGCCGAAGCGAGCCTTGATCAGAAGCGTGGACGCTCCCTCAGCGCGTCGGTCCTTCCAATCCGCTTCTCCGAGGGCTCGTCGCCATCACCGTGGCCACGAAATGCGATGTGGCCCCATCCGCTGCGCGCGTCGAGCGAGAGCGAAGCCGGGGCCGATCGCCCTCCCGGGAAGCCCGATGCGCGCCGTGCTGCTATAGACGCCCTTCGTGTCCGAGGAAGCGCAAAAACCCGAGCGTTTCGGCGATTTCGAGGTCGTCGGGCGGCTCGGTGCGGGTGGCATGGCGACCCTCTACGTCGCGCGCCGCGCCGACGAGCCCACGCCCGTGCCCGTCGCGATCAAGGTCGTGCACCAGCACCTCTCCGCCGATTGGGAGGCGATGCGCTGGTTCATCGACGAGGCGCTGATCTCGATCCGCATCCGACACCCGAACGTGGTGCGCGTCGACGAGCTCGGGGAGCAGAGCGGCCTCTACTACCTCGTGATGGAGTACGTGCACGGGGCCTCGCTCGCGCAGCTCCTGGCGGCCCTCGGGCGGCGCGGCAAGCGGCTCGATCCCTGGCTCTCCGCATGGATCGTCGCCCGCATCGCGGAGGGTCTGCACGCGGCGCACGAGCTGCGCGGCGACGAGGGTGAGCTTCTCGGCGTGATCCACCGCGACATCAGCCCGCAGAACGTGCTGCTCTCGCACGAGGGCGAGGTGAAGCTCGTCGACTTCGGCATCGCCAAGGCCCGCGGTCGCGCGGAGCGCACGCGCGAAGGCGAGCTGCGTGGGAAGATCCGCTACCTCGCGCCCGAGCAGGTCGCGGGTGGCCCGCAGGATCGCCGCGTGGATCTCTTCGCGCTCGGCGTGGTGCTCTGGGAGATGCTCACGCAGCGTCGCCTCTACGCGAGCCTCTCGCAGGAAGAGCTCCTGGAGGCGATCCGCGATCCGCGCGCGGAGCGACCGAGCCAATATCAGACCGACATCCCGCCCGGTCTCGAAGGCTTCGTGCTCAACTGCATCGCCGCCAAACCGGAGGAGCGGCCGCAGACCGCCGAGGTGATGTGGCACGAGCTCGACGACTTCCTGCGCGGCGCCCCGGAGGGCTTCGACGGCGCGAAGTCGCTCGCCGCGTTGATGCAGGACGTGCTCGGCGAGGCGTTGCTCGCGAGCCTGCGCGCGCTGCCGCCCGAGCTCGCGCAGGCGGCCGGCATCGACCTCGTGGAGCCGACGCTTCCGCGCGTGCGTCGCGACGAGACGGGGAAGTTGATCTTGCCCGAGCCGACCGTCGAGGCTCCGAAGACCGGCCGTTCCGCCGCCGCGAAGAGCGCGCCCGCGGGACAGAAGCCGGGCGAGGTCGTGCTCTGGGTGGTGGCGGCGGTCGTCGCGATCGGCGCGTTCCTCGGCGCCGCGTGGTTCGTGCTCGGCGAAGGCTGATCTTCGCGCGCGACACGACGTGCGACCACGTCGCGGGCCGAGCGACCGCGAGAATCGACGTCACGAGCGCCGCGCGATGGGCCGAAGGCGCGCAGACACGAGGTACGGCGACCGTCGCGAATTGACGTTTCTAGGAGCCGGCCGCCAGGCCGAGCGACCCGACGTCACGTGAGCGTCGCCGTCAGGCGACCGAACCATCGAATCGCGGCGAGTCGTCACGGGAAGTCGCGCTTGCGGAAGATCGCCGACGCGAGCACGAGCGCGAGCGCGGTGTAGCCGAGGCCGTAGCCGAGCGAGGTCGCGACGTAGGTGGCGGCTTCGGCGTCGTGCAGCGCGTGGCGGCCGGGCACGAACAAGTTGAAGTTCGGCACCACGCGCGCGAGTCCGTGGAGGAGCGCTTCGATCTCTTCGCCCAGCAGGCGCGAGCGGATCGTCTGCATGGTGTCGGCGCTGCGCCCGACGAGCCACACGCCGACCGTGAAGGCGCCGGTGAGGAAGGGCGTGGAGAACGAGCCGAAGAAGAGCGCCACCGCGGCGAGCAGCGCGATCTCCATCGCGTTCAGGCTGAGCGCGTAGAGCACGGGAGGGACCGAGACGTCGGTGGTGCTCGCGTACACCGCGCCCGCGCCGAGCGCGCCGAGCGCCCAGAGCACGCTCCACGCGGTGGCGTCGCGCGCCTTCCAGACGAGCAGCCCGAGCAGCGCGAGCATCCCGATCGGGATCGCGAAGAAGGTCGCGAGGTCGCCGTCCGCTTGCAGGCCCATCACGAGGAGCTGCAGGCCGCCCATCACCATCACGAAGACGAAACCCGTGAGCGTGATGCCGAGGTGTTTGCCGACGAGGAACTCCCACCGATCGATCGGCCGCGGGAGGATCACGTAGAGCGTCTTTCGCTCGATCTCTTTGTAGAGGAGCGAGGAGCCGAGGAAGATCGCGACGAGCACGGAGAAGAGCGAGATCGACGCGAGCCCGATGTCCTCGACCACGCGGCGTTGTTGATCGAGCGAGAGCTCACCGAGCGCGAGCGTGAAGACGAGCACGCCGCTCGCGAGGCCCACGACGCCGAGCAGGATCCGATCGCGGACCGCCTCGCGGAAGGTGTTGAGGGCGATCGCGTAGATGCGGAGGAGCGAGCCGATCACGGGGCCTCCTCCGCAGAGTATTCGGGAGTGAAGAGGCGCTCCGGTGCGGGCTCGGATCCGAAGAGCGGCGCGCCGGTCACGAAGAACGCGAGCGGGTTGAGCGCGAGCACGAAGAAGGCGATCGCGAGCGCGGCGAGGGCGAAGCCGAGCCAGCGGCGCGTCTCGGGGCGGCGCACCGACCCGAAGGCGTCGACGAAGGCGTGCAGCGAGAGCTCGAGGTGCAAGGCGACGAACGCGAGCCCGAGCGCGCCGAGCGTCGACGGGAGCGCGTAGGGGAGGGTGGCGCGGAGCTGGTGGTAGGCGAGGATCGCGTCGTCGCCGCGCACGAGGGGCCACCACGCGAGCGCGACGACGGCGCCGGCGGTCGCGATCGCGGGGACGAGCGCGAGCCGCTGGAGCGACGCGTGCTGCGGCAGGCCCGGCAGCGGACCCCGCATCGTGGCGAGCGCGAGGAGCGCGCCGATCGCGAGGATCGCGACGAGGATCGTCGCGCCGAGCGACGAGGGCGCGCGCTCCAGAAAGACCTCGCGGCTGCGGGCCGCGCCGCCGATCGTCCAGAGGTACGCGGCGGCGAACGGGAGGCCGAAGAGCACACCACCGAGCGCGTGGAGCCTGCGCAGGTTCACCGGCGACGGGGTTATACGCGTCCGGGCGCGCCGTCAACGAAGGTGCGACGGCAGCCGACGTCTCGACCGACGTCCAGGCTGGACGACACCCCCGGGTGGGAAGATGCTCTGCCGCGCGGGATCGGGAGGTGTGCGATGGATCGGGACGGACGGGGCCTCACGCGACGTGAGCTTCTGCGACTCGCGGGCGCGGGCGCGACGACCTCGCTGCTCGGTTGCGGGGACGACGGCGTCGACTCGGACGCGGGCGTGCGCGAGGCCGGGACCGAGGATGCGAGCCTCGACGCGTCGAACGTGGATGCGGGGCTCGCGGACGGTGGCGCTCTGGACGATGCGGGCACCGACGCGGGAGAGCGTCCCCCCGGCGATCCCGAGAGCCTCCCGGAGTCGACACGTTTCCCGCTCGGCGTCGCGAGCGGCGACGTGCGCGCCGACCGCGCGGTGTTGTGGACGCGCTACGACGGAACGCGTGCGCTGCGCGTACGGGTCTGGCGCATGGAGGGCGCGGAGTACGTCGCGCTCGTGCACGAAGAGAACGTGTCGCCCGCCGATGGGGGATTCGTGCACGTCGACGTGCCGTTGCCGATCGCAGGCGCGCGTTACCGCTTCGCGTTCGTCGAAGGAGACGACGAAGCCCGCAGCACGATCGGGCGCTTCCGCGGGGCCCTCGACGAGTCGACGCTCGCGCCGCTGGTGGTCGGCGCCGTGAGCTGCACCCGCAACGGACGGGCGTTTCGGACGCTCGAGCGCGCGGGAGAGCGCGACGACCTCGACCTCTTTCTCTTGCTCGGCGACACGACCTATGCGGACGGCGCGGTCACGCTCGCGGACTATCGCGAGAAGTGGACCGAGGTGCTCGACACCGACGGCTACCGCGCGCTCCGCGCCGCCACGAGCCTGCACGCGAGCTGGGACGATCACGAGGTCGACAACAACTGGGATCCCGAGCGCATCGCGGCCGCTCAGATCCGCGCGGCGACGGACGCGTTCTTCGAGCACACGCCGATTCGGAGGATCGAAGGCGCGCCGGATCGGATCTGGCGCTCGGCGCGGTGGGGACGGACGCTGGAGCTCTTCGTGCTCGATTGCCGCGCCGAGCGTGCGCCGTCGACGCGACGCAGCGACGACGCGACGTACGTGTCGCGCGCGCAGCTCGATTGGCTGAAGGCGGGTCTCGCGAGCAGCACCGCGGTCTTCAAGCTCGTGGTCAACAGCGTGGGCATCACCGACTTTCCGTTGATCATCGACGCCGGCTCGGCGGATCGCTGGGAGGGCTACGACGCGCAGCGCGAGGAGCTGCTTCGCTTCGTGGACGACGCGGACGTCGGTGGGCTGCTCTGGATCGCGGGCGACTTCCACTTCGCGTGCCTCGGCCACGTCGGGCGGGCGGAGGGCGAGCTCGGCTGGAACCAGTGGGAGGTCCTCGCGGGGCCGGGCGCGCAGACCGCGAACCCGCTCTGGACGGCGTGCAACGCGCCGCAGTTCACGTACGCGACAGGGACCAACAACTACACCGAGCTCGCGCTCGATCCGACGAGCGGTGAGATCACGATCCGCTGGATCGACGGCGACGGAACGGCGATCGCGACTCGCACGATCCGCCCGTGAGCGATCCCGCGATCAGCCGAGCAGCGAGCCCGCGGCGCGCACGTCGCGGGAGCGGGTGGAGGCGAAGAGGATCGCGCCTTGGACCACGACCGCTGCGATCACGCCTTCGGTGGCGGTGCGCGCGGGGTTGAGGGTGAAGCCGACCGCGAGCTGGTGCCCGAAGTGCACGAGCGGGCCCACGACGGCGGCGGCGATGGCGCCGTTCGCGGTCGCACGCGGCGCGAAGATGCCGAAGACCACGGGGCCGACGGAGGCCGCGACGAGGCCGTAGATGCCGTGCTGCGCGAAGAGGCCGACGAGCTGCGGCGGATCGAGCGAGAGAAGGAACGCGCCCACGCCCATCGCGACGAGGATCCAGCGGCTGGCCTTGAGCGCCATCTGCTCGCGCGCGGTCTGGTCGAGCTTCGGGAAGAGCTTTTGCCCGAGCGCGCCGAGGAAGAGGTCGCTGCCCGCGATGGTCGAGGCGCTGACGAGGATGCCGTCCATCGTGCTCATGCCGGCCGCGAGGAGCGCGACGCTGACGAGCACGCCGACCACGGGCGAGAACGCCTTGCCGAGGTAGCTCGCGACGACCGCGTCCTGTGGGACGGCGTCGAGCTCGGGGAAACCGACGCGCGCGTAGAGGCCGACCACGAGGATGGCGGCGAAGCTCGCCCCGATGAGGGTCGCGATCACGAGGTAGCGGCGCAGGTCGCGGTCGCTGCGGAGGTAGAGCGCTTTGGTGAGGATGTGCGGCTGACAGACGAGGCCGAAGGAGACGACGAAGCCCGCGACGAAGACGTCGAAGACGTTGCCGAAGAGGCCGCCGTTCGGGTGCGGGATCGCGACGAGGTTCGGATCGCGCTCCGCGAGGCGCTCGAGGAACGAGGTCTCGCCGCCGAAGAGGTGCAGGCCGCTCCAGACCATCGCGAGCGCGACCACGATCATCATCGCGCCCTGCAGGGCGTTCGTGTACGCGTGCGCGTAGGTGCCGCCCATCAAGATGTAGCTGAAGACGAAGCCGACGATCAGCACGACGCTCCAGAAGTAGGAGAGCCCGAGCGTCATCTGCATCACGATCGCGGAGCCCTTGATGATGAGCACCACGAAGGCGATCGCGAGGAAGAGGTTCAGGATCGCGAAGTAGGTGCGCAGGCCCGGGCTCTCGAAGCGCGCGCCGATCCAATGCGGCAGCGTGAGCGCCTTGGTCTTGGTGCCGAGCGCGCGGAAACCCTTCGAGAGCACCACGAGGCCGACGGTGACGCCGCCGAAGCCCGCGATGCCGAAGTGCGCGAGCGCGGAGAGGCCGTCCTTCCAGACGAAACCGGGATTGATCACGAAGGTCGCGGTGCTCGCGATGGAGGCCGCGAGCGTGATGCCGACGAGCAGCGGGCCCATGTCGCCGTTGCCGAGCGCGAAGCCCGAGAGCGACGTGGTCTTCTTCATGCCGCGCCACGCGAGCCACGTGGTGATGGCGAGGTAGACGCCGAAGGCGATCCAGGCGACGTGCAGGCGATCCATCACACGCCTCCCTTCTCGAGCGAAACCGAGGACGACGAAGTAGACGACGAAGACGACCAGGAAGGCGACCAGGAAGGCGACCAGGAAGGCGACGCAGGCGTGACGAGCGCGTCCGTGAGCACGAACGAGATCGCGGCTTGATCGAAGCCGACGCCGGAGCCCACGAGCACCACCCGCGATCCGGATCGAACGGCCCCCTGCTCGATCGCGTCGTGCAACGCCATCGGGATGCAGGCCGAGCCGGTGTAGCCCCACTTGCCCATCACGAGGTGGGCCTTGTCCATCGGCTGCTCGAGGGTCGCCATCACCTTCTCGATGGTCCGCTTGCGCACCTGCGTGAAGACGAAGCAGTCGACGTCCGAGACCGAGAAGCCGTCGCGCTTGCAGAGCTCGCCGATCATCTTCGGCCAGCCCTCTTCGTTCACCGACGGCGGGTACTTCCGGTGCATCCGCACCACGTGGCGACCGGCTTCGATCGCGGCGTGCGAGATCGGCTCCGCGGTGCCGCCCGCTTCGATGAACCAGTCCTTCGTGAGCCCGCCGTCCGCGAGGTAGCTCGTCGCGCCGAGGCTCGGCACCTCGCTCGGCTGGATCAGCGCCGCGCCCGCTCCGTCGCCGTAGAGGAAGATCATCGGGTCGTTCGGATCGGCGAGCTTGCGCATCATGTACGCGCCGATGACGAGCACGTTCTTCATCCACGGCTGCGTCGCGACGAGGCCGGCCGCGATGCCGAGCGCGGTGGGGAACGACGCGCACGCGCAGCCGACGTCGAAGGTGCCGGCTTTCTTCGCGCCGAGCTTGTGCTGCACGACCACGCTGGTGGCGGGCGTGAGGTAGTCGGGCGAGTCGGTGCCGACGATCACGAGGTCGACGTCGCTCGGGTCGACGTTCGCGCGCCGCAGACAGTCGCGCGCCGCTTCGGTCGCGAGGTCGCTGGTGGCCCAACCTTCGGGCGCGTACCAGCGCGTCCCGATGCCGCTCGTGGGCTCGATGCGGTCGACGAAGTCGGGCGCGCTCTTGGCGAAGCGCTGACGAAAGACCTCGTTCGGAACCTCGATGGCCGGCACGTGGAGACCGGTCGCGACGATGGCGGCGTGACGCATGACGACTACCCCTGGGCGCGCGAGAGGCGCGCGTGCACGCCGGACCCCTCCGACGTGACGAGGGGATGTAGCGCCGAGTTTGCTGCGATGCAACAAGAGTGCGTCGATTCGTCCCAGGTGTCCGAGTTTGTTTTGGTTTTTGTGGTCGTTCGCAGGTTCGTGCGGTGCTCGTGTTGTGCGGTGCCGCAAACGGCATGTAGCGGGCACGCGCACGCGCACAGCGCGCGACACGACGTGCGATGCTCGCGCGCCATGCTCGACCTCGACGCGATCGCCCCGCTGCGGACTCCTCGACGCGACGGCCGCAAGCGGAAGAAATCGCCGACCCTCGACCGCGCGAAGCTGGCGGCGCTCCTGCACGACACGATCGCCGCGCAGGGCGAGCAGGCCGAGCGCGAGTCGCGGCACCTTGCAGACGACGACCGACGTTTGCGGTCCGACGCGATCGCGTTCGCGCGCACCTTCTCCGCCGACGCATCGAGCGTCCTCGATCCGAGCGCCCTCGATCCACAGGTGCAGGCGGAGCTCGCGCACCTGCTGGGCCTGACGGGCTTTCAAGCGCGCACTCCGCTCGCGCAGTCGCTCTTTTCGCTCTGGTGCGGCGAGGGGCTCGCGTTCGCGTTGCGCGTGCTCGTGCGCGCGGCGTTCGGCTACGACGGCCAGACGACGCCGTGGACGCGGGTGCCGCCCGACGAGTGGGTCTTCCAGAACGCGTGGCCGCATTGGGAGGCGCTGCGTGAGCGGCTCGTGGGGGCGACCGACGACGAACATCGCGCCGCGCACGCGGAAGCGACGACCGCATGGGCTTCCGCGCCGACCCTCGTGCGGTGTGGGCTCGCGTACCTCTTTCCGGAAGAGCCGACGTGGGCGGCGGAGGCGGCGCGCGTCTGGCTCGCAGAGACGAAGGCGCACATGCCGGCGGTCGGCTACGCGACGCTCGCGTCGCTCCAGGATCGCGAGCTCGCGCGCGCGCTGATCGATCACGCGGCGCAGGGGCCTGGGCTCTGGGGGATCGGCGACTACGCGGCGGACGCGGCGGCGCTGCTCGGGGACGACGCGTTGCCAGGATTGCTCGTGTGCTTCGCGTGGGTGGAGCAGCCGAAGGATCAGTGGAAGTACGCGCGTGCTTCGCTCGTGAAGGTCGCGAAGGTGCTCGGGGCATACGACGATCCGCGGGTGACCGAGGTGCTGGTGGAGCGCTTCGACGACAAGACCTTCGGTCCTGCGGCCAACGATCACCTCGAACGTTTCCCGAAGCGCGCGCTCGCGGTGCTCGCGCCGTCGATCGGGCAAACGAGCAAGAAGGCCGCACGGCGGATCGCGCTGCTCGACGCGCTCGTGCGCACCCACGCAGACGTCGCGCGCGAGGTGGCCGACACACTGGAGCCGACGATCGGGCGCGCGCTCCTGCGACGCGTGGGGGCCGAGGAGAGCGCCACGGAATCCGCCGACGAGGCGCCGCGCGAGGCGTGGCCGAAAGTGCTCGCGACGCCGCCCTGGCGGAGCAAGGCGCCGCGGCCGGTGATGCCGACGGTGGCGGGGCTCGCGGTACCCGAGCACGAGGAGCGTGTCGTCCTCGACGACACGACGCGGGCCGCGTGGCTCGATCCCGGTTGGTACGGCGAGCTGCGGCGCGACCAGCAGGAGGAGCAGCTCGCACACGCGAAGAAACACGCGCACCGCACCACGAAGGCGTCGTACCTCGACGGGATGGTGCCCTTCCTCAACGTGCTGGGCATGGACGAGGACGTGGTGCTCACGATGTGGGCGATGACGCCCTTCGCGTCGATGTTCGATCTCGCGACGGTGAAGCGGGCGCTCGCGCGTTTCTCCGCGCCCTCGAAGGAGCGGCCGGACGGCGCGCTCCCGCCCGGTCTGATCGACGGCGCGATCGCGCGGCTCGAGGTGGAGCCTTCGATCCTTCCCGCGTTCGTGGCGGTCGACTCGCCGCGCGTGTCGGTGCACCTCGCGCGCGCCTTCAAGCGACCGAGCCTCCGCGCCGACGCGCAGCGCGCGCTCGCACGATTCCCGGAGACGCACGCGCTCGCGCTGGTCCCGCTCGCGCTCGCGGACGAGAAGTCGGCGGCTGACCCCGCCGACTCGGGCAAAAAGTCGAACGACAAAGACGCCGAGCTTGCGCGCGTTGCGCTGCGTTGGATGGTCTCCGCGGGCCACCGCGACACGGTGCTCGCGTCGGCGAAGGCGCACGGCGCGGCGGCGCATGCCGCGATCGAGGCGATGCTCGCGATCGATCCGATCGAGCTCTGCCCGAGCAAGCCGCCGCGGCTCTCGGACTTCGCGGATCCGTCGGCGCTGCCGCGGGTGAGTCTGCGGAGCGGCGCGACGTTGCCCGAAGAAGCGACGCGGAGCCTGCTCGAGATGCTCATGTTCAGCCCCGTCGATCCGCCCTACGCGGGGATCGCGCAGATGATCGAGGCGTGCGATCGCGCCTCGCTCGACCGCTTCGCGATCGCGTTGCTCCAAGCGTGGGAGCGGAGCGGCGGCGCCACCGCGAGCCAGTGGGCGCTGCACGCGCTCGGGCACGTGGGGAGCGACGCGGTGGTGAAGCAGCTCGCGGCCGACATCCGGCGCTGGCCGCGCGAGAAGGCGAAGGCGCGCGCGCTCGTCGCGCTGGAGGTGCTCGCGCGCATGGGCACCGACGTCGCGCTGCTCCACCTCGACGAGCTCTCGCGCAAGGCGAAGAACCGCGACGTCGAGGCGAAGGCGGCCGCGCTGCTCGCGGAGGTCGCGGAGGCGCGCGGGCTCGGTCCGACGGAGCTCGAAGATCGACTGGTGCCGACGCTGGAGCTCGACGCGGAAGGAACGCGTACGATCGCGATCGGATCACGCACGCTGACGGTGCGCTTCGACGAGCACCTCGCGCCGTACTTGATCGACGAGGCGGGCAAGCGCAGCGACAAGATCACGAAGGGGAAGGGCGACGAAGCCGACGCGCTCGCACGCGCGAAGGCGGAGTGGAAGGAGCTGCAGGCGGACGTCGCGCAGGTGGGCGCGGCGCTGATCGCTCGGCTGGAGCGGGCGATGTGCGAGGGGCGCCGCTGGGACGTCGCGACGTTCCGCGCGCTCTTCGTCACGCACCCGCTCGCGCAACACCTCGGCCGACGGCTCGTGTGGGGTGTCTACGAAGAGGGCGCGGACGTGCCGGCGCGGACCTTCCGGATCGCGGAGGACGGCACTCTCGCCGACCTCGAGGACGCGACGACGGCGCTCGAAGACGACGCGCGCGTCGGCATCGTGCACCCACTCTTCTTGGCCGACGACCTGCGCATCGCGTGGGCGCAGCGCCTCGCGGACTACGAGATCCTGCAGCCCTTCGATCAGATCGGCCGACGGGTCGATCGCGTCGCGCCAGGCACGGAGAACGAGGTGCCCTTCGGCAAGGCAGCGGAGCGCGAGGTCGGGCTCGGCGCGCTGCTCGGGGCGCTCGAAGCGCGCGGCTGGCGCACCGCGATGCCGGACGGCGACGGGCTCATCGACTCGCTCTCGCGTCGCTTCGGGGATCGCGAGGTCACGATCGGCTTTTCGCCCGGCTTTCGTCCGCGCGAGCCGCGCCCGGATCGCGTGTCGGTGCAGGTCTACGCGGGCAAGCGCCTGCGCGACGTGCCGCCGCTGATCTTCGCGGAGGTCACGCGCGATCTCGCGGTGCTCGGCTTGGCGTGACGATCGCCCGAGCTGCGTGGGCGATCGTCGCGATCGTCTCGCGTGGCGTGCATCGCGAGCGTGCCCTCAGCGGCGCTTCAACTGCTCTCGAATCGCGCGCTCGTGATCGAGCTGTGCGTCGTAGAACCGATCGTGCTGCGCCTGGAAGCTCGCCCGCACCCGCGCGAGCTGCGACGGCGTCATCGCGTCGCGCACCTCGAGATCGATCGTCCCCGCGAGGGTCGCGTCGTCGACCGACGCGATCACCACCTCGCCACCGAGCACACGCAGCGTCGGCTGATGATCGAGCGCGACGGTGACGACGCCTTCGCGGTTGCCGCGCGCCGCTTCGATCACGACCGGGTAGGTGCCTGCGCGCGGCGCACCGAACACCACGAGGCGAACTTTGGGCGCGGTCTCGCTCTCGTCCTTCGCGATCACCACGAGCCCCCGCGCGTCGTCGCTCCCGAAGAACGCACGCCACGTCTCGCGCTCGTAGCTCGGAGGCGCCGCCAACACCGCTTCGCCCGAGGTCGTCGCCGCGAGCGCGGAGAGCTCGGGAGGCGTGGGCGCGACGGGCGCGGGCGCGGGCGTCGCCGGGCTCGGCGTCGAAGGTGCGGCCGGGGCGGCGGGCTCGTCGCACGCGAGCGCGAGCACGATCAGGAGCGGGGCGAAGCGTCGCATCCGCCGAGGGTCCGAGATGCGCGGGTGGTCGTGCAAGCGGCGCGCTCAGATGCCGTCGATGCGGCAGCACGTCCCGCCGAGACACATCGAGTCCGGCCCGATGCACGCACCGTATTCACGGCTGTCGATCAGGTTGCAGCAGGTCTCGCTCCGGTCGCACGTCCCACAGGCAGTGTTCGTGCACACGCGCTGCCCCGTCATGCTGATCGCGCACCGGCCCGTGCACTCGCAGGTGCCATCGCCGTCGCAGTCGGTGGTGCCTTCGACGCAGGCGGACGACACGACGCAGCGACCGCCCATGCAGACGCCCGAGCTACCGGGCCCGATCGTGCATGCGGTGTCGTCGACGACGTTCATGCTCGCGCAGCCCATGCTCGTGCAGCTCTCGACCGTGCAGGGGTTGCCGTCGTCGCAGCTCGTCTCGGCGCCGCCGACGCAGACACCACCCGAACAACGATCGTTCGTGGTGCAGGGGTCTCCGTCCGAGCAGAGGATCCCGTTGACGATCCCGAAGCTACACCCGCCCGTCGAAGGATCGCAGAGCGGCGCGAGGCAGACGTTCGAGGTCGTGCAGGCGGCCGTTCCGGGCGTACACGTCGCGCCCTCGCAACGATCGCCCGTCGTACACGAATCACCGTCGTCGCAGGCGATCGGGAGCGCGCTCGGTTCGTGTCGGCAGCCGAGCAAGGGAGCGCACACGTCGCGCGTGCAGGCGTTTCCGTCGTCGCAGCCGATCGGCGCGCACTCTCCGCCGCAGCACGCTTGTCCGCCCGGACACTCGCGCGTGATGCGGAGGCAGGTGTCGCCCTCGCAGAACGCGGTCTGGCACGGGTTCTCTGCGCGGCAGGTCTCCGCGTTGCAGGTCTCGTAGACGCAGCCTTCCGCCGAACAGACGCCATCTTCGGCGGCGTCGCATCGACCGTCGTCCGGCACGTGCACGCAGTCGCCGTCCTCGCAGCGATCGTCGGTGCACGCGATGCCGTCGTCGCAGACGAGGCCGGGCATGGTCACGCAGCCCGCGACCGGATCGCAGGTTCGCGCACCACCGCAGGCGTCGCCGCCCTCGCAGTCCAGCGGGCCGATCTCGACCGAGCACTCGCCCGTCTCGGGATCGCACGCGAAGGTGCCGTCGCAGACGTCCTCGTCCGGGCAGACCACCGCGACGCCCGGCACACACGCGCCGTCGTCGCAGACCTCGAGGCCCGTGCAGGCGTCGCCGTCGTCGCAGTCGAGATCGGTGCGGCAGCGACCCGCGTCGCCTCCGTCGCTCCCTCCATCGCGCACGCTTCCGTCGAGCGTTCCGCCGTCCGCGCGTGGGCCCGCGTCGATGCGCTGCGGATCGGGCGGCGAGAGGTCGAGCGAGAGCCCGCACCCCGCGAGCCCGCACCCCGCGAGCAGGAACACCAGCACGCGACCCCGAAGAAGCATGAGCCAAGCCTCCGCGCGAAGAGCACCCACTCCTCGACGACCGTCACAGTATGCAGGACGCGACGAGCGTTCGCCTATGCGCGGATCCGCACGAACCTCCTGCACCTCCGCACGCGCGTGTGCTGGCGTTGTCGTCGAGTCGGAGCCTGCGGCGACGTGCATGGGTGCTCCCGCACGAGCACGAGCGTGGGAGTCACTGTCGCGAGCGGCGTGGGTACTTCAGCAGGAGGGTGATCTCGGCGAAGCGCTCTGCGCCCGTGAGCGCCGCCGCGCCGCCGCAGAACGACACCGCGCCGACGATCGCGAGGCAGGCCCGCGCGCGAAAGCCGACCGCGCTCTGGCGTCCGAGCCGCACGTAGGGCCCGGCGTCGATCACGAAGAGCGCGTAGCCGACTTGCGGACCGAGCGAGAAGCCGACGCCGTCCGCGCCTTGGTCGTACCGAAGATCGAGGTAGACGCCGTATGCGAGCAGCGAGGGAAGCACTCGAGCGTACGAGACCTCGACCCCGAGGATCGCGTACGAGGTGTCGTCCTCCAGGAGCGCGCCGATCGTGGCCCCGTAGAGCATCCAGTGGCCGGGCACCTCGTCGCGCAGCCGCGGCTCGGACCCCGTCTCGGACTCCGACCCCGTCTCGGACTCCGACCCCGTCTCGGACTCCGACCCCGTCTCGGACTCCGACCCCGTCCCCGACGACGACTGCGCGCGCAGCTCCCCGACGCTCGCGCCGAGCACCCACAGGATCGCGAAGCTCACGCGTCGCGTGACGAAGCGACCTCTCACGCGGCCGCGGTCACTTGTCCATCTGGAGCTTCTCGCCGATGAAGCTCCCGAGCAGCGTCACCATCACGCCGATGAGCCCACCCACGATGTTCGCGAGCGGGGTGAGCGCATAGACGTCCGCGATGTAGTTCAGGTAGAGCAGCGTCGGGATGACGGCGAGCGCGGCCGCGACCGCGGGCTCGAGGAACGTCTTCCCGGGCGAGGCGCGCCCCACGACGATGCCCCCCACGAACCACACGCCGGCCGAGATCAGCAGGCCCGGCAACCCCTGCGGGTCGTAGCTGCTGATCACCATCGGGAGCAGCACGAGCGCGATCGACTGCAGGACCACGAAGATGCCGAAGGCGATGGCGGTCCACTTCCAGGAGAAGGAGTCCTGCTGATACCGCCGCTGGTGCATCTCCTCCGCGGAGTACTCACGCGAGTCGAGCGGGTCGATCCTCGCGCCACACGAGGTGCAGCGCGTCGCGTTCGGCTCGTTCTTCGCGCCACAGACGGTGCAGACGATCTCCTGGCTGGCCATCGAAGCTCCTCGTACGCGGCGACGGAGGGCCTCCCCACGGCCGTCGACGCTCGGGCGCATCGTCTCGCAGGCCGCCAGAAACCGCAACCGTTTGGCGGAGCTGGGCGAGCCCCGCTCGTGGCACCATGACCGCCACGTGCCTCGCCGCGATTGGTTCGAGATCTCCCACGAGGGGTGGCGCCGCCGCTCGCGCGCCCGCTCGCTCGGACGTCTCTTGCTCGAGGCGGTGCAGAACGCGTTCGATGCCGGCGCGTCGAGCCTCGCGATCGAGCTCGACCCGACCCACGTGCGCATCGAGGACGACGCGCGCGAAGGCCTCGCCGACGAGCGGCTCGTCTACACGGTGTTCCTCAGCGACAAAGCGGAAGATCGCACCAAGCGCGGTCGGCTCGGGCGCGGGCTGAAGGAGCTCATCGCCGCCATGGACGCCGCGCGGGTGGAGACGATCGGCGTCACGGTCGTCTTCGACGCGGAGGGCCGGCGCGAAGAGCCGAACGAACGCACGCAGGGCACACGTCTCGAGCTCTCGCGCGCCTTCGACGAACGCGAGCTCCGCGAAGCCCGCGCGCTGCTGCGCCTCTGCATCCCGCCGAAGGGCACCACGCTGCGCGTCGATGGGCGCGCGTTGCGGCGACCCAAACACCTGCTCACGCTCGGCTCCTGCGAGCTCGAGACGATCGAGCTCGAAGACGGCGTCGAGCGCGCGGTCGCGGGGGTGGCGCCGGTGAGCGTGTACGAGCCGCGCCGCGGACAGACGCCACACCTCTGCGAGATGGGCGTGCCGCTCGTGGCGTGGGATCTGCCGTGGCACGTGGACGTCGGTCAGCGGGTGCCGCTCGAAGGCGGGCGCGACGCGGTGCCGGAGCGCTTCGCGTTGCGGCTCAAGGGGCTGCTCCTCGAGTCGATGATCCACCGCTACCTCGAGACCAAGGATCTGCGCGCGGACTGGGTGCACGAGGTGATCGCGCGGACGCCGGTGCGCACGAGCGTGCTCGACGCGTACGTCAGCCGCGCGTACCCCCGCGGCGCGGTGCTCGGCGGCACGCGTCGCGCGAACGATCGCGCACGTCAGCTCGGCGCGCACGTGATCGACGCGAGCACGCTCAGCCAAGGCGCGTACCTCGCGCTCTCGCGGGTGGTCGAGACCGCGGACGACTTCGTGCGTCGCCGCAACACGGAGCTCACGGGCGAGCCGGTGGAGCCCGACGAGACCCAGGCGCGCTTCGCCCAAGCGGTGCGCTGGCTCGCGCGTCGCGTCGCCGGTCGCGTCGTGCGCGTGGCGTTCTTCGCACGCGATCCGAGCGACGCGGGCCTGCTCGAGGACGCGAACTGCGACGCGGACACCAAGCTGCTCTCCTTCAACGTGCGCGGCCCGCTGCGCTTCGACGACGTGCTCGACCCGACGACCCTCGGCGTCGTGCTCCACGAGCTCGCACACCTCGACACCCCCGAGCACGATCACCGCTTCATCGATCGCCTCCAACACCTCGCCGGCCTCACCGCGCGGGTGTTGGCCGAAGGCGGCCCCGAGCTCGCGGCCGCGCTCCGCAAAGGTGAGCCCTGAAGGATCGTCGCCGCGAGAACGAGACGTGAACGCGCTCGAAGCATGAACGCGCTCGATCGGAACGTGAACGTGAACGTGGTCGTGGTCGTGAACGGCGACGGCGACGGCGACGTGAGCGCCCCAGCGCGTCGAACGGCGACGACGTGAACGCCGAACGATCGTGAACGACGAACGATCGTGAACGACGAGACGACGGTCACCGCAACACGAGTGTCAGCCCCACTGCGACCCCGACGATCAGCAGCGTCCACAGCACGATCGGATCGAGCGAGAGCACGGCCTGCCACTTCGTACGTCGCGCGTTCCGCCGAATCACGTCGACCGGATCCTCGAGCCCCGCTTCTTTGCGCAGCTCCGGCTCGCTCACCGGCGCCGCCGCGCCCACGCCGCGCACCCGAACTGCGCCCGAGGCGTCCGGCGCGAGCACGAAGCCGTCCGAACGATCGCGGTATCCACCACCGAGCTCGGCCGGCATCGGCTCGCGACGCAAGAGCCCCTCGACCTCGATCGGATCGCCCTCGCGCAGCAGCACCTCGAAGCGCTCCACCATCCGCTGCACCGTGCGGCTGCCGAGATCGTCGCCCGCGAGGTGCCGGTTCTTCTCGATCCACTGCCGCTGCCCGTGCAGGTTGCCGCCGACGTGCACGTTGCCGCGCGCCTCCGCGCGGATCGCGCAGAGCAAGGTCGCGACCTTCGCGAGCCGACGCCGTTCGCGGTTGGCCTCCGCCTGTTTCGGGCCGCCTTCGCGCGCGGTGTCCTTCAGCGTCCGGATGCGCTGACTGACCACCTCGATGTCCGCCTCCGCCATCTCGACGAGCTGCTGCGCGAGCTCCGCGCGCACGTCGACCACGAGCCCCTCCGCGCGCACGAGCGCCTTCGCGCCGCTCGCGTCCTCCAGCCAGAACGCGCACGCCTCGTGCTCCTCGGGCGCGCTCGCGACGCCTTTGCGCACGTCCCAATACACGCAGCTCTCGCCTTCGAGCTTCGATCGCAGCGTGCGCCCGGCCGCGCGCACCACACCCGCGATCCGCACCACCTGGTTCTCTTCCGCGTCCGCGATGCGCACGCGCCATCGGAACCGAGGTCGGTGGTGCGACGCAAGACCCGTCGTCGACGACGCGGCGCGCACGTCACGCACCGAGCACGTCACACACCGGAGCACGTCGCACGATCGTCGCACGAGGACGATCGCGCGACGCGACGATTCGCTTGCGCACGAGGACGATCGCTTCGCGCGACCGCCCTCGTCCGCGCCTCACCCGCCGCACATCTGGATCTCGTACGCCTCGCCGCACGCGATCGCGGCCTCGGAGTGGTCGTTCAGGCAGCCCATGCCCGGACACCAGCCGCAGAAGCCGTTGGCCACGCACGCGCCACACTCGGAGAGCGCGGTGCAGTCGACGCACGCGCTCGGGCTGCCTTGCCAGTCGCCCTCACACGTCGCGCGCTCGCGATCCGACATGCACTGCCCGCTCGACGCGCAGAAGCCACAGCCCACCGCTTCGTTGCACGCGCCACACTCGGTGTGCACCGAGCACGGATCCTCTTCGGTCGGCGCGCACGATCCGTCGACGTTCGCGGGGTTGATGTCCGAGCAATCGTTGACGGACTCGTCGCTCGCCTCGCCACCCTCGCTCGTCGCGCGGCGCTCCAGCACCTCGCGCGGCAACCACGTCACGCCGTCGCGGTCCGCGTCGCTCGGCTCGTTCCCACACAGCGCCCACTTCGAGCAGGCCGCCGCGCCTTGCGCGCCGATCGACGCGCTGCCCGCTGCGCCGTAGAGCGCCTCGTGCGGCGCGCCGCGCTGGAACGTCGTGTCCTCGCGCAGCACCTCGGTGGCGCCGACCGCGTGCTGGTAGAGGGTGCCGACGAAGCCGAGCGGTCCACCTTCGTCGCTGCGCCCGAGGTAGTCCTCCGGCTCGCCCGAAGGCGTGGTGCAGAAGGGCACCGCGACGTCTTCCACGCGGCAGCTCTCGAAGCCGAGCCCCGAGAGATCCGTCGGGAACGCGCTCGCCCCCACGCCGCGGCTCGAGACCTCCATCTGCGCCCCGAGCTCGCGCGTGAGCTCCAGCGCGCCGATGCCCCGCGACGCGAGCGCGGCGTCCGTGAAGAGCATCGCGTAGCCCGCGGGATCGGTCATCACGCGCGCCGTGCTGCGGCTCATCGCGTCGACCACGCGCTCGTCGAGCTCGCTCTCCGCGAAGGGCGTCGGCAGACGCCAGCTCAGGCTCGATCCCGATCGCACGAGATCGACCACCACCGCGCTCAGCGTCTCGAGGTGCGGCTGCGGCAGCGCGTCGAGCGCGTAGCCGAGCGCCATGCGACCGGCCGCGCTCCAGGGCACGTCCGCCTCCAGCATCCCGGAGTAGGCCCCCGCGAACACGAAGACCACGAGCGGCTCCTCGGTGCCACCACCACGCACGTAGACGTGATCGACGCGGCCGTGCCCGGGCGTGAGCGTGGCGAGCAGCGCCGCGTGCTCGGGGGCGAGCTGGAGGATCGCGCCGGTGCCCTCGCGGTGCAGGCGCGCGACCTCGTCCTGGTTCGACGCGCACGCGAGCAAGAACGCGACGTGTCGAAGCCCGAGCCCCTGCGAGGCGAGGCGATACTCGGCGCACGCGGGCGGGGGCTCCGTCGGATCCGTGGGCTCCATCGGATCGGTCGGATCCGTGGGGTCGGTGGGATCCGTCGGCTCTGCCATCGTCGGCTCGCAACGATCGGGACGGAAACACGCGCCGCCGCCGCCACCGCGCCAACACGCGAGCGCCTCCTCGCAGACCTCGGGCGCACCGCCGCATGCGTCGAAGCACGCGACGCCGCCGCCGTGGTGACCACACGCGAGCACGTCCGGGTGCTCGTCGAAGCACGCGAGCCCGCCGAGCCCTTCGAGGCACGGGATCAGCTCACCGCACGCCTCCGGATCGACCGGCATCGGCGTGGGCTCGTCCTCGCCGGGCTCCGGCGTCGCGCCGCCGCAGCCCGTGCGCGCGAAGCCCGCCATCGGTGTGCGCAGCAGGCGCGCCTCCGTCTGCGGCCCCTAACGACCGTCCTCTTCGATCGGATCGCTCGGGTTGTTCAGGTTCCAGAGGTTCTGGAACGCGAGCACCGAGCGCGAGCGCTGGTCGGGTCCCGGTCCGTCGAAGTGCACCTCGTCGCCCGGTCCGTACCAGGAGAAGCCGCCGCGGCTCATCGCGCTGCGCACCGCGCTCCAGTTGTCGACGTCGACCGCGCGCCCGCCGTTGTGGTTGCTGCGACCGGGGGCGGCCACCGCACCGCATCCGCCGCGCCGCTGCAGCGCGAGCTGGTCGGAGACGGGACGGAAAGCGCTGTTGACGCGCAGCGGGGTTCCATCGGCCACCCGACGAAGCGCGGCCGCCGATTCCGGCACCATGAAGAGGTGAACACGTCCCGAGGTCGCGGTGATGTTCGGGTGGCGAACCTCCACGAACTGACCGGGGAACATACACGTTTGATGTTGCGCGAGCTGACGCGAGAGGCGCTCGAAGCCCACCGTGCTGCAGGAGCCGCGGTTCTGACGGATTCCATCCGCCACCGTGGGCCCACTCGGCACCGCGGGCGGCACGCGCGGATCCACCGCGCCCTCGTCGATCGTCCCCGCCGGCGCGCCCGCGTTCCAGAAGCTCGCGCCCATCTCACCGTGCATGTTGCGCGCGAAGTCGCGGTAACGCGCGTAACGCTCCGAATAACAACTCCAACCCGGACGGCACCCGTTGTAGAGATGGGTCACCGTCTTGACCCAATTGTCGAACTCCGGATGGCTCGGCGAGTCGATCGCGTTCATCCAGCGCACCGCGTCCTCGCGCGAGCGGATGCCGCGCGTGTAGGGAGAGCGCCGGATCATGTCGAGCACGAAGACGATCGACTGCCGGATGTTTCCGTCCAGATCGAGCACGTGCCGACCGTCGCGCGCGAGCGTCTCGTCGTAGTCGCCCGCGTCGAACTGGAACATGCCGAGCCCCCCTTCGCGGTCCGCGCAGGGACCGTCGCCCGCGCCCGCGAGCACCGGGCCACCGCAGTAGTCCGAGTGGGGACCCGAGCAGCCGTTGCGCTCCCAATACGGCGTCTCGCCGTTGCGGCAGTGGGTCATCATCGTCTCCGCGTCCGCGAGCCCGGCCGCGAGCCACGCGCTCGTGATGCCCTGCGCGGCGTAGAGATCGCGAATGCGTCCCGCGCGATCGCGTCGCTCGGACGCGGAGAGCGCGCTCGTGGCCTCCGCCACCTCGAAGGTCGGTCCGCCCGGATCGCACGCGAGCGCGGAGAGGAAGAGGCACACCGCGAGCGGGCCCCGGCCCGAGAGGTTCGAGAGCTTCACGGCGCACCTCGCTCGTCGTCGATGGGAAGCGCGGCCACCGAGAGGAGGCCGGTCGTCCGTTCGAGCGCGTCGCGGTCCACGACGGTGCCGAGCTGCTCTTCGCGCGCCTCCAGCGCATCGAGGAAGTCGCGCGCGGTGAGCACCACCTCGCGCCGATCCGCCTTCCAGCGCGTCAGCACCGGGTCCGCGTCGTGACCGGTGCGGTCCACGCTCGCAGCTCCCACGGCCTCCGCGATCGCGGCGTCGTCGAGGCCCGCCTCGCGCAGCGCGTCCCGCAGCGGCGCGTACGTCGGATCGTTCATCACCGAGTCGGCCGCGCGCGCGGGCTGGTCCTCCGGCACCGCGACCTGGAACGGCGGCTCGTCCGCTGCGATCAGCAGCGGGAGCTGGGCCTCGGGCGCCGCGGACTCGAGGTCCGAGGTGTCGCCCGTCGGGCCGCGGCCTGCGATCGAAGCCGGAGCGCATCCGGCGACGAGAAGGAGGATGTAGGTTCGGAGGCGCATGGGTGGCCTGTTCAGCAACCACCGGGCCACATCGAAATCATTGGGCAATTGTTCGTCTGGCCACTCCAGCGGCCATCCCCGACCTCAGGACACGCCACCCTACGGGGGTCCAAAGTCTCCATTTGCCGCGAGCCGCCTCCAGGTTCGTGTGTTCTGGGGTCAGATGACCTCTTTGTGCCCCCGGCTCGCTCGCGCTCTGCTCGCGCTTCGCCCTGTGCGTGGGCGCTCTCCGTCCCCCGCCGACACGCGCAGTACGATGGAGACGCTCCCCTCGAACCGTGACCGCCAGCGGCTCGAGACGGTTTCGCGGGATCGTTCCGCTTCGTGGGCTGCGTCCGCTTCGCCTCGAACGATTCCGCTTCGGTTCACACGCGACGGCGGGCGGGGTCCATCATGCGCACGCGCTCCGGTACCCAGGAACGATCGACGCTCCCTGCACCGCTCTCACCCGCCGATCGCGCGTGGCTGCGCATGGAGCGGCCCGACAACCTGATGGTCATCACGGGCGTGCTCGCGTTCGACGCGCCCTTCGACCACGCCCGCCTCCGCGCGCTCGTCGCCCACCGACTCCGGTTCTTCCCGCGCTTCCAGCAGTGCGTGATCCACGATCGTTGGACCGACGATCCACGCTTCGATCTCGACGCGCACCTGATCTTCGAGACGATCCCCGAGCCCGCCGATCGCGCGACCGTGCAACGACGCATCGGCCAGCTTCTCGCCGAGCCGCTCGATCCGCGCCGCCCGCTCTGGCGCATGCACGTCCTCGAGAACCCACGCGACGGACGCACGCTGCTCGTCGCGCGTCTGCACCACTGCTTGGCGGACGGCTTCGCCCTCCTGCACGTGATGCTTTCGCTCACCGACGATCGCGCGGACGCGCCGGCGCAGCGCGAGCTCTCCGTCGCGCGCTCACAGCCCACGTTCGCGTGGCGCCGCGCGGTGGGGGACGCGATCGGGGTCGCCTGGCGTGGGATCGCGCAGCTCCGCGACACGCCGCTTCACGACGTCACCTCGCGCGCGGCCGAGGTCGCGCGCGATCTGCTCCGCCTCGCGACGTTGCCGTCGCAGCCCAGCTCGATCTTGCGAGGCCCGCTGAGCCGCGAGAAGCGCGCGGCGTGGTCGAAGCCGCTCCCGATCGACGCGGTGCGCGCGCTCGCGAAGCGCCACGACGCGACGGTCAACGACGTGTTGCTCGCCGCGGTGGCGGGCGCACTCCGGACGTACCTGGTCGCGCGCGGGGAGGACGTGCGTGGCTTCGAGCTGCGCACCGTGGTGCCCTTCAACCTCCGCAAGCCCGAGGAGCTCGACGAGCTCGGCAACCGCTTCGGTCTGGTCTTCGTGGAGCTCCCGGTGGGCGAGCCCAATCCGGTGCGGCGCATCCACCACGTCCGCGATCGCATGCGCGCGCTCAAGCGTTCGCCGGAGCCCTTCGTGCTGTGGCGCCTCGTGCAGATCGCGGGCGCGGGACCGCTCGCGCTCGAAGAGCTCGTGGTGCGCATCCTCGGCGCGAAGACCACCGCGGTGATGACCAACGTGCCGGGCCCGCGCGAGCCGCGGTACCTCGCGGGCAACCGCATCCGCACGATCATGTTCTGGGTCCCGCAGTCGGGCCGCGTCGGGCTCGGGGTGTCGATCTTCAGCTACGCGGGCGAGGTCCGCCTCGGCGTCTCCGTCGACGCCGCGCTCATCCCCGATCCGGAGCGGGTGCTCGAAGCCTTCGAAGCCGAGCTCGCGTCGCTCACCGACAAGCGCGCGGCGAGCCACGCATGAGCGACGTCGCGGCGCGCGATGGCGTCTGCGTGGCGTTCGCGGTGACGCGTGCACGGTGTCGCCGCGTTTGCGGTGTCGACGCGTCGAGAGGCGGAGAAATGAGGCGCCTCAAGCGTCCTTCACGAACTCCGCGAGCAGCTTGCGCGTGGTGCCGTCCTCGAAGGCGATCTCGAGGAAGTGCCGGCCGTCCTTCACCTCGCGCACCACGCGTCCCTTGCCGAAGCGCGGGTGCGCGACCCAACGCTCCTTGCGCTCCGACGCCACGATCCAGGGCGTGATGTCCTCGACCGGGCGCGGCTCGCGCTTCGGCTTCGCGGGCGCCTTCTTCTTCGCCGGCTTCGGCGCGCGCTTGGGCGGCTTGGCCTTCGGCTTCGGCGCGAGATCCTTGGCGACCTCGCGCTCTTCGCGCGCCTCGCCGTCCTCGTCGCCTTCACCGTCGCCGTCGCCCTCGCCGTCCTCGTCGCGGTCTTCCTCGTCCCCGAGGTCGAGGTCCTCGTCGAAGCCCTCTTCGTCGAGATCCGGCGCGTCGTCGTCGTCGTCGCCCTGCTGCTCCACCGCGTCGATCACGCGGAAGCGGCGCACGATCGCGTCGAGCGTCTTGGGCAGGTTCGTCTTCGCGGGCCACGCGGTCAGGGTGTTCTTCCCCTTGCGCAGGCACCACGTGAACTTCTCGGGATCGGCGAGGATCGCGACGTAGCTCGCGGGCAAGCCCTCTTCGCGGAGCTCCTCCGTGAGCACGACCACCTGACGGATGTCGCGCTCGAGCATCGCGAAGATCGCGAGCACGTCGTCGCTCAGCGTGATCTCCAGCTCCTCGTGCAGACGATCGACGTCGTCTTGCTGCAGGCACGGCGTGCCCGTGAGACCGAGCTGCGCGCGCGTGAGCTGCAGCTCCTCCAAAAGCTTCGCGTCGACGGCGAGAGTGCGGTTGGACATGGGGAAGCTGAACGCACCGTGATCGGAGTCGGCGGAGTTGGCAAGCACGACCGACACGACGCCGAACGAACGTGCCGGCGCGTGTCGTCGCGCTCCTGGTATCCACTCTCCGCACCCCCGAACGCGCCGAGGGCGCGGCCCCTCGCGAGCCCGCGCCCTCGTCGTCGTTCGAAGTGAGCCGCTCAGGTCCCGGCGCCGAGCTTCGCCCGCATCGCCTGCGCGACGTCGACCCCCGTCGCGGCCTTGATCTGCTCGTTCGTGGCCACGAGCTTCGCCGCGAGATCGCCGCTCCCGCCGTTGTGGCCTCCGTGTCCGATCACCGTGAGGCGATCGACGTGCAGCTCGCCGATGGTGCTCGCGACCTGCTGCAGCACCGGCACGAGCTTCTGCATGAGGAGCACGTCGCGGCCCGCCGCGCCCTGGCCGCGGTAGGCGGTCGAGAGATCCTTGAGCACCTGCGCGGTCGCCTTGCCTTGCTCGACGATCTTCGAGGCGTTCGCCTTCGCGAGCGCGATCGCCTGATCGCGCTGCGCCTCCGCCGGTCGCACCACGTCGGCTTGGAGCTGAAGCCGCACCTGCTCCACGCGTGCGGCCTGCATCGCGATCTCGGCTTGGGCCTGCGCGAGCTGCGCCTGCACGTCCGCGCGTTGCTCCGCGATCATCGCCTCGCGCTTGGTGCGCGCGTCTGCGATGCGTCGATCGTTCTGCCGTCGCGCGACCTCGATCGCCGCGCGCAGCTTCGCGAGCTCACCCGTCTGGTAGTTGCGCCACTTCACCTGCGCCGCGTCGGCTTGGGCGCGCGCCTCCGCGATCTGCGCGTCGCGACGGACCGCTGCGGAGCGCATGCGACCGATCGAGTCGAGGTAGCCGACGTCGTCGCTCACGTTCTGGATGTTGAGCGTGTCGAGCACGAGCCCGATGCGCTCCAGATCGTGACCGGCCTCCTCGGTGAGCCGCGCGCCGAAGGCCTCCTTGTCGCGGTTCACCTCTTCGGGCGTGAGCAGCGCGAGCACGCCGCGCAGGTTGCCTTCGAGGGTCTCGCGCGCGACCCGCATGATGTCCTCGCGGCTGCGCCCGAGGAAACGCTCGAGCGCGTTGTGGATGAGCGGCATCTCGCCCGGCACCTTGATGTTCGCGACGCCCTGCACGTTGAGCGGGATGCCGCCCTTCGAGTACGCGTTCTTCACGGTGACCTCGATGATCATGTTCGTGAGGTCGACCTTGTCGACCGTCTCGATGAAGGGCCGCCGCAGCGCGCGTCCGCCCTTCACGATCCGGTAGTGCGTGACCAGCGCGCCGTGGCTCCGACGACGGCCCGAGAAGACGAGCACCTCGTTCGGCTGACACACGTAGAGCAGGTTCTTGACCATCAGGATCACGGCGAAGATGCCGATGATCCCGATCCCCATCAGCGCGAGACCGGCACCCATCACACACCTCCCTTTCCGGCGAGCAACGCCGGCACGTCGACACCCGTGCTCTGCGCGAGCGCTTCCATCACGCGCGCGACCATCTGCGGATAGGTCGCCGCGTAGCTCGCGAGCCCCTGTCCACTGCCGTCGTCGAGCACGTTCACCTCGCCGACTTGCACGTCCTGGAGCTGACTCACCACCACCCCCACGATCTGCTCGAGGTGCTGGATGACGTAGATCTCCTTCGCTTGCGGCCCCATCGCGCGCCACGCCTCGCCCATGAGCTCGAGGACCTTGGCTTGCGCGGCGCCGTTCTCCGCCGTGGGCGACGCCTCACCGACCGCCAGGATCGCCCGCGCCTCGCGGTGGACCTCGGCGGGGATGACGACGTCCGCCTGCAGACGTCGCTCTTCGAGCGCCGCACGCAGCGACTGCAGCTCGCGCTCGGCCTCCGCGCGCGCGGTCTTCGCCGCCACGTCCGCCTCGCGCTCGACCGACTGCGCCTCACCTTCGAGCTCGGCCTGCACGCGCCGCAGCTCGTTGCGCAGCTCCAAGATCGCGGCCTCCGCGGCGGCCTTCGCGACCTCCGCGCGCTGCCCCGACTCCGCGGTCGCGGCCGTGATCTCCTGCGCCGCTTCGTTCTCGGAGTTCTCGGCGTCACGAAGGGCGGCCGCGATCTTCGGGCGCCCGAGGCTGTCGAGGTAGCCCGTTCCGTCCGCCACCGTCTGGATCTTCAAGACGTCGAGCGTCAGACCGAGCTTCGCGAGGTCGTCGGCTGCCGCCGTCGCGAGCCGCTCTGCGAACGCGAGCCGATCCTCGTTGACCTGCTCGGGCGTGAGCGTCGCGATCACCTCGCGCACCGCGCCTTCGAGCGTCTGCTGCGCGACCTGCTGGATCTCGCGCACCGAGCGGCCGAGGAAACGCTCCACCGCGTTGCCGATGTAGCGATCCTCACTCGAGATCTTCACGTTCGCGATCGCGTGGATCTGAAGCGGGATGTTCCCCGCCGAGTACGCGTTCTGAACCACGATGTCGATCGGGAGCAGCCGCATGTCCATGCGATCGACCCGCTCGAGCACCGGGATGCGGAACGCGCGCTCACCCTGCCGAAGCACGCGGTAGGGCAGCGTCACGCCGTCGGCGCGTGTGTACTTCTTGCCGCTGAAGACGAGCGCTTCGTTGGGCCGCGCGATGTGGAGCAGCGACCGCGCGATCGCGGCGAAGACCAAGATGGCGACCGCGAAGCCGAGGGCGGAGAAGACCACGCTCCAGAGCGCGGGATCTCCGCCGAAGGAGTCCAAGAGGCCCCCTTCGCTCGGAGGCGTGACGTCGAGCCCGCTTCCCCCGTAATAGGGGTCGGGTTGTCCGTACTGTTGCATTTCCCCTCTCTCTTTCTTGGTTTCGGCGGAGCGAGCTCCGCTTGATCGTGTTCGTGTGCGCGCTCGGCGAGCTCAGTCGCGCTCGCGCTCGGCGCGCTCAGTCGCGCTCTTCGCGCTCCAGGCGCGCGATCCGCGCGCGGGTGCCGTCCATCTCGATCACGAGGACCTCGTCGTTCGCGCCGATCTCGTCGTCCGTGGTCGCGAGGAGATCGACGAGCTGGCCCTTCACCTCGACGCGCACCTTTCCAACCGAGCCGCGCTTCGGTGCCACGAGCACCTTCGCGCTCTTGCCGACGTAGTCGTTCGCGCCGGGGGCCTCCGCGGTCTCGTCCTTCGAGAGCACGCGAAATGCGGTCGCGGCCCCGCCGCCCGCGAGGAAACCCATCACCGTCGAGAGCACCGCGGTGATCCACGGGGTCTGCACCAAACCGAGCCCGTCGAGGGTCACGCCGGTCAATCCGAAGAACGCGAGGAAGAACATCCAGAACCGGAAAGAACGGAGGATCCAGAAGACATCCGTGCCGCCGTCGACGTCGAGACCCTTCTCGACCTCGAGATCCTTGTCGAGCCCGACGTCCGCGTCGGCGTCGACTCCGTCCAGATCGGGTCCGTCCACGTCCGGGCCGTCCGCATCCGGGCCGTCCGCGTCGTGGCCACCGAGCAGCAGCGAGGCGCCGAGGAGGACACCTCCGAGAACGAGCGCGGCGATGTAGACGTACATGAGCACGGCGCGAGGATACCCCGGATGAGTCGGCGCCCGGCCTCGACGCGAGATCGTGGGGATCTCGGCGTGTCGCGGAGCGCCTCGTTCGGTTCTTGGATGGGTTCGTGCGTCGCGTTCGCGCGACGTCCGGTTCGTGGTTCGTTCGCGCTTCGCGCGACGAACGTTCGGTTCGCTCGGACCGAGCCGCGCGACGTCGCGAGGCTCCGAGGTCCGAGGCGGTCGTGCCGCGTCGCGGGCTCCGCATCGCGGGCCACGTCGCAGCGTGTCGTGTCGTCGTGAGCCAGGACGCACCGGCGGGTGAACCGAGGCCTGCTCTCCGTCCCGCGCCCTCCATGCGCGCGACGATGGGGTGTCTGGTGTGGATCGCCGGCCCGGGGGTCAAGACCGAATCGGATCGCGCGTGTCCGATTTCGAGGCACACGCGCCGCGCGGCAGGAGCCCGCGTCTCGATTCGTTGGTTCGGTCGCCTGACGGCGACGCTCACGTGACGTCGGGTCGCTC